>Ga0183260_10003796_pt1 | contig 12143 bp, 14 predicted proteins | sample AntDrymUQ4972206_2_FD_129768 | JGI IMG/M metagenome (GOLD analysis project Ga0183260, IMG submission 129768) | Polar desert sand microbial communities from Dry Valleys, Antarctica - metaG UQ497 (22.06) (version 2) (version 2) | ecosystem: Environmental > Terrestrial > Soil > Desert | place...
CGACCGGTACGGAACGTTCGGCGCCACCCAGCGCGCTCCTGTTAACCCGGTGAAAGTCGACATCGGGCAGGTAGTTCTGGATGACCCGCATCGCACCGAACCACATCGGGCCGGCCAGGGTGGAGCCGAAGGCGGCATCCTCGCTGATGATGTTCCCGGCAATCGAGGCGCCCTTGAGCGTGATCGGATGCCCCTGGCTGTTGGCGCCGGCGATCATCGCGGCGGTCACGAGCTCTGGCGTGTAGCCCATGTACCAGACTGCCCGGTTCTCGCTGATCGTGCCCGTCTTGGCAGCGGACGGGATCTCGAGGTCGAGCTCGTTGAGATACCCGAAGCCGTCGGGCGGTTCCTGGACGCCGCGCAGGATGTCGTTGACCGCGTCCGCGACTGCCGGCCTGAAGAGTCGTTTGCAGCCGTCGTCGACGGTGGCGATGGACTCACCGTCGGCGTTGAGGATCTCGGTCACCGGGTGGGGAGCGCAGTATCGGCCCCGGGCGGCGAACGTGGCGTACGCGGCCGCCATCTCGAGTGGGCTGACGCTGGTGACGCCGAGTGTGAAGGACGGCACGATGTCGGCGTCGGGGACGTCGATGTTCATCGCCCGCGCCAGCGTCACGGGGGCGCAGACACCCGTCAGCTTCTCGAGCTGGATGTAGTACGTGTTGACCGACTTCTGGGTGCCGGCGTACATGTCGTACGTGCCGCTGCCGGTTGAGTTCTCGATGTCGTCCGGGACCGGCCACCGCCCCGCGCACGTCCGGAACTCACCGGCGTTGACGTGGTACACCTGCGGCGAGCTGAACGAGGTGTTGGTCGGGAATCCCTGTTTCAGCGCGCTGGCCAGCACGAAGGCCTTGAACGTCGACCCCGCCTGGAATCCGCCGGAGTCGCCGTACTCGCGCGGCACCAGGTAGTTGAGGTATGTCTCGCCCAGCTTCTTGCGGTCCCCCATGGGACGTGACTGCGACAGCGCCCGGACCTCGCCGGTGCCTGGTTCGATCAGGGCCAGTCCGCCGATGGCCTGGTCGGTCGGGAACACATGGCTGCGCACGGACGCGTCGCTGGCCCGCTGCATCCGGGGGTCGATCGTGGTCCGAATCGTCAGCCCTGCGGTCTCCAGGTTGTGCTCACGCTCGTCACGGGTGTCGCCGAGGTAGTCCGCCTCGAGCAAGTAGCGTCGCACGTAGTCGCAGAAGAACGGCGCGAGCGTGCTGACGCAGCCGTTGCTGGTGCGGGTCTGCTGTAGGTCGAGCTCGGTCTTCGCGAGCCGCGTCGCAAGCGACTCAGCGATGATGCCCAGCTCGGCCATCCGCGCCAGCACGATGTTGCGGCGTGTCGTGGCCTCCTGCGGGTAGTCGGTCGGGTCGTACTGCGTCGGGTTCTTGACGAGCCCGGCCAGCAGCGCCGACTGGCGGACGTCGAGCTCGGAGGCGTCCACCGAGAAGTAGTGGTGCGCTGCGGCGTCGATGCCGTACGCCCCGTCCCCGAAGTAGGCGATGTTGAGGTAGTTGCGCAGGATCTCGTTCTTGGTGTGGCTCTGCTCGTACGCCATCGCATACTGCAGCTCGCGCCACTTGCGGGCGAAGCTCTGCTCGATCGCCGCCTCGCGCTCCGCCGCGGTGTCTGCCTGCTCCAGCAGGATCATCTTCACCAGCTGCTGGGTGATCGAGGAGCCACCTTGCGTCGACCCGTCGGCGAGGTTGTTGATGAAGGCTCGGAGGGTTCCCTTGACGTCGACCGCGCCATGGTCGTAGAAGCGGGAGTCCTCGATGGCGATGACGGCGCGGCGCATGATCGGTGCCATCTGTGACAGCGGGACGTCTTGTCGGTTCTCGCTGTAGAAGAACGCGAGCGGCTTGCCCTGCATGTCGAGCACCGTCGTTCGCTGCGGGATCGGCGTCTCGAGCAGGTCCAGCGGCAGCTCCACGAATCCCTCGGCGACGTTGCGGGTCGTGAGGCCGACGAAGCTGGCGACGGGGAGCATGAGCCCGGCCACGAGGACGCCACAGACCGCGCTGATGGCCACCATGCTCAGCAGGGTGCGGCCGACGGCGCCCCGATCGGCGGTGTTGCGAGCGGCCATGCTCACCAGGGTACGGGTCGGGCCGCCAGAAGCATTTCTTACACGCGGGGTAACCGCCTCAAGACGGTGCGTTGATCACGACGTAAAACATGACCCGAACGGACTACCCGAAATAGCTGTCAGGGTCCTACCTCGGCTGGGTTCCGGCTTCTACCTTGGGGTGTCGGGCCGTTGCTGGTGCCGAAGGTGGTGGACCCGGGTCGACCGGAGTCTGTGTTTCTCGGGAAGGCAGTACACATGAGTTGGATCGAAGATTGGACGGCATCGGCCGCGTGCCGTGCCTCATGCCCCGACGCCCTCTTCGTCAAGGGCGCCGAGCAGAACCGTGCCAAGCAGCTGTGCAGTGGGTGTCCGGTGCGTACCGAGTGCCTCGCTGAGGCGCTGGACAACCAGATCGAGTGGGGCGTCTGGGGCGGCATGACCGAGCGGGAGCGCCGGGCGCTGCTGCGCCGGCGACCGAACGTCACCTCATGGCGTCGGCTGCTCGAGACCGCGCAGTCCGAACACGGGAGCAGCACCGCCGTCGCGGTCGCCGCCAGCTGACCGATTGCGCGCGTCACCCAAAGTCATACGGTCGGAAGCAACCGTTCGTTGGTTGGCCACGTCTGAACTGGCAGGAGGATCGCAACGGGGGGGCGATCCTCCTGCCAGTTCAGCGGAAGGGCTCAGACGCCGGTGGAGAGCAGCTCACCGACCCGCCGCAGCCCGTCGAGGTCATGGACGTCGCTCGGCAGCGCCGGCACTGCTATCGAGGGCACCGACGGGTGTGCCGCGGCGAACCGTCGCTGCAGGTGAGCCTCGCGGTCCTGCAGCCGCATCCGGTCGGCGTGTAGGCGCAGCAGGGCGGCCACCGCTGCCTGGGCGGGGTCGGCACCGTCGAGCCGGCCGGCGCCAGCCAGTGCCTCCTCCGCGGTCAACGACGCCGCAGGCGGATCCACCCGATTGACGACCAGGCCGGCCAACGGCATCTGCTCCCGCGTCAGCCGTTCGACGAAGTACGCCGCCTCGCGCAGGGCGTCGGGTTCGGGCGTCGCCACGACCACGAAGGCAGTGCCCCGGGCTTTCAGCCGCTCGTACGTGGCCTCGGCCCGCTGCCGGAAACCGCCGAAGAGGGTGTCGAACGCGGCCACGAACGTCTGCACGTCGGCCAGCACCTGCGCGCCGAGCAGCTTGCTCATCGTGCTCGTGATGGCGCCGAACCCGGACGAGAAGATCCGGGCGGGGCCACGCGTCGGCGTCAGTAAGAGTCGAATGAAGCGGCCGTCGAGCAGCGACGAGAGGCGCTCGGGAGCGTCCAAGAAGTCCATGGCCGACCGTGACGGCGGGGTGTCGACGACGATCAGGTCCCAGCGGCCGCTTCCCACCGACTCCGCGTGCAGCTGGCCCAGCTTTTCCATCGCCATGTACTCCTGCGTCCCGGCGAAGCTGCTGGACAGTGCCAGGTAGAACGGGTTGGTCAAAATCTGCTGTGCCTTGGCCGGACTGGCGTGCGCAACGACCACTTCGTCGAACGTGCGCTTCATGTCCAGCATCATGGCGTCGAGGCTGCCCTGCCCACGCAACGAGCGGGTCCCGCCCACCGGTCTCGGCGTGTTGTCGAGCTGGCTGAGCCCCATCGACTGCGCCAGCCGGCGGGCCGGGTCGATCGTCAGGACGCAGACGCGGCGGCCCCGCTCCGCCGCACGCAGGGCTAGAGCTGCCGACGCCGTGGTCTTGCCGACCCCGCCCGAGCCGCAGCAGACGATGATGTGGGTCTGCGAGTCGTCGAGCAGCGCGTCGACGTCGAGCGGGCCCGCCGCGAGAGCCGCAGTGCGAGCCCGCACCACCCGCGGGGCGGGCTGCCGTCGCGAGGCCGCACCCGTTCGGTTCGGACCTGTCATGGCAGACCTGGCCCGGCCAGGATCCCGGCAAGGTCGTCGAGCATGCCGAGGTCGACACCATCGGCCGCTAGCGGCAGCTCGATGACGGGGACGTCGACGCCGGAAAGGATGGTGCGCTGCTCCTCCTGCAGCGCGAGGCGCTCGAGGTGGTCGTAGCCCTCGGCCAGCAGCCCGTCGACCAGCAACGGGCTCGCGTCGATCCCGGCCTTGTGCAGGGCCACCTCGATTGCTGCCGCGTCTATTGTGCCGTCGCTCAGCGCGCCACGGGCCGCGCCGTCGAGCGGCGAACGCCGCACCATGTTGACGATGACTCGCCCGACGGGCAGGTCGGCGTCGCGCAGCGCCTTGATGCCGTCGAGCGCCTCCTGAACCGGCATATCCTCGAGCACGGTCACCAGGTGCACGGCAGTGTGTCGCGAACGCATCAGCGTCATGATCGAGTCGGCCTGCTTGCGGATCGGTCCCACCTTGGCCAGCCCCGCCACCTCGGCGTTGACGTTCAGGAACCGGGTGATCCGTCCGGTCGGCGGTGCGTCGACCACGACGGCGTCGTACACCCGGTTGCCGTCCTTGCCGCCACGCCGACGGGCCGCCTCGTACACCTTGCCGGTGAGCAGCACGTCGCGCACTCCGGGCGCGATCGTCGTGGCGAAGTCGATGACGCCGAAGCGATCCAGCGCCTTGCCCGCGCGTCCGAGACGGTAGAACATCTCGAGGTACTCCAGGAGCGCCGCCTCGGCGTCGATGGCCAGCGCCCACACCTCGCCACCACCAGGTACGACCGCGACCGTGCGCTCCGCGTACGGCAGCGGGGCCACGTCGAACAGCTGGGCGATCCCCTGGCGGCCCTCGACCTCGCACAGCAGCACCCGCTTGCCGTCACACGCCAGTGCCATGGCCAGCCCCCCGGCGACCGTTGTCTTCCCGGTGCCACCCTTGCCCGTCACGATATGCAGCCGGATCCCGGAAGGACGGACGAGGGCTGCGGTCACATATCGAACCTACCCAGGGAGGCCGCGCACCGCCGAAATGACCGCGGGCCAAGCGGCCGACAAGGGGTCGATCAGGCCGAAGTGCTCGATGTCGGACAGCTCGACGTACGTGACGCCGGTCAGGCCCCGGCTGTACGCCACCGGCACCTGCCTGTCCTCGGAGCCATGGACGACCGTGATCAGGGGCCGGGGCCCGTCCCCTCGCAGCAGGACGGCCGGGTCGACTGCGGCGTAGCGGTCGGGGTGCTGCTCGGGCGAGCCACCCAACAGCGCGGTGACGGCGCCGTCCCCGAGGCGCTCGGCGTGGGCCCGCACCAGGTCGGTGACAGGGGCGAGGGCCACCGCGCGGCGCACCGCGTCCGGGGCCACGGTCAGCGCCCACCACAAGGCGAGCTGGCCCCCGGCGGAGTGGCCGACGAGAACCGGCGGGGGCGGGCCCGGCCTGCTTCCGAAGACTTCGGCCACCAGGGTCGCCAGCCGGCGGCGTACGACAGCGACGTCGTCGAAGGTCGCGGGCCAGCCGCCGCCTCCTCCGGTACGTCGGTATTCCGGTGTCGCGACCACGAATCCTTCGTCGCGGAGTGCGACCGCCATGGACCGGGTGTGGCGTCGGTCGTACTCCTGACGCCAGAACCCGCCGTGTAACAGCAGCAGCAGCGGCGCCGACGGCCGGGTGCCGGGTGGGATGTGCAGGTCGACGACCGCCTCGGGGTGCTCGCCGTAGCGCACGACCGCATCGGGTCCGTCAGCGGAGCGGGTGAGGACGGAGCGGGGGTTGCGGTGCACCTGGGGCAGGGTAGCCAGCCGCTAGAGTCGCTGAGATGACGACGTGGGAGTACGCGACCGTGCCGCTGCTGGTGCACGTGACCAAGCAGATCCTCGACACGTGGGGTGAGGACGGCTGGGAGCTCGTGACCGTGATACCCGGTGCCAACCCGGAAAACCTCGTCGCCTACCTCAAGCGGCCCAAGGGCGCCTGATGACGACACCGGAGCAGCGGCTTGCCGACCTCGGGTTGGCAGTGCCCGAGGTGGCTGCGCCGGTGGCGGTCTACGTACCGGCTGTGCGCACCGGACGCTACGTCTTCACGTCCGGTCAGCTCCCGCTGCGCGACGGGGAACTGATCACGACCGGCAAGGTGGGCGCCGAGGTGAGCGCCGACGAGGCGGTCGAGTGCGCCCGGCAGTGCGCTCTGAACGCCATTGCGGCGGTGCGGGCAGAGGTGGGGGAGCTCTCCCAGGTGGCCCGTGTGGTCAAGGTGGTGGCGTTTGTGGCGAGCACCCCGGACTTCACGGGTCAGCCGGGTATCGCCAACGGCGCCAGCGAGTTGCTCGGTGCCGTGTTCGGCGACGCGGGGCGGCATGCTCGCAGCGCTGTCGGCGTCTCGGTGCTGCCGCTGGACGCGCCGGTCGAGGTCGAGATGACAGTCGAGGTGGCCTGACTCGATGCACCTGCGCGTGCCGGTGCCGGCCGCGCTGGCCGACAATGCGCGGGCGTACGTCGCCGGGAAGCGGCTCTCGACGCAGCTTCGCGACGCCGCCACGGTGGTGCTGCTCCGAGACGGCGCGGCTGCGCTCGAGGTCTACCTGCTGCAGCGGCGGTCGACGATGGCGTTCGCCGCCGGCATGTCGGTCTTTCCCGGGGGCGGCGTCGACCTGCGCGACGCCGATGCCGAGATCGCGTGGGCAGGCCCGGACGCTCGAACCTGGGCGTTGTGCCTGCGGTGCGATGAAGGGCAGGCCAGGGCACTGGTGTGCGCGGCGGTACGAGAGACGTTCGAGGAGTCGGGGGTGCTGCTGGCGGGTCCCGACGTCGACACCGTCGTTTCCGACACGACCGGTGTCGGGTGGGAGGCCGACCGGCTCGCACTGGTCGACCGGTCGCTGTCGCTGTCGGCACTCATGGCTCGACGCGGCCTGGTGCTGCGCGCCGACCTGCTGGGTGCGTGGGCGCGCTGGGTCACGCCGGAGTTCGAGCCGCGCCGCTATGACACCCGTTTCTTTGTGGCCGTACTGCCGGACGGCCAGCGCACCCGTGACGTCTCGACGGAGGCCGCGACGGTGCAGTGGGCGTCGCCCGCTGCCGCGGTCGGTGCCGTCGACGCGGGGGCCATGGTGATGCTGCCCCCGACGTACGAGACCTGCCGACAGCTGCTGCAGCTGGGCACCGCGGCCGAAGCGCTCGCGGCTGCTGAGTGGCGATCGATCGAGCCGGTCGAACCTCGGCTCGTCGTCGACGGTGAGTCGCTGCTCCTCGAGATCGAGCTGCCGTGACCGAGGTGCGTTGTGTCCTCGCGCCGAACCCCGGGCCGATGACGCTGGAGGGCACCAACACCTGGGTGCTGCGCGCCGACGTCGCGTCGCGGGCCGTCGTGGTGGATCCCGGGCCACTGCACGAGGCACACCTCGACGCGGTGTCAGCGGCGGCCGGTGAGGTGGCGGTCGTCGTGTTGACCCACGGTCACGCCGACCACTCGGCGGGTGCCGAAGTCTTCGCCGAACGACACGGGTGCTCCGTGCGAGCCCTCGACCCGGCGCACCGGCTCGGGTCCGAGGGGCTCGGTGACGGCGACGTCGTGGCGGTCGACGGGTTGGAGGTATGCGTCGTCGCGACGCCGGGCCACACCGCAGACTCGCTGTCGTTCGTCGTCGCGGTGGAGCGTGCGGTGCTCACCGGCGACACGGTGCTCGGGCGCGGCACCACGGTGGTCGCGCATCCAGACGGGCACCTCGGTGCCTACCTCGACTCGCTGCGCCGCCTGCGCGACCTGGCCAAGTCCGCGCAGGTGGAGCGCATCTGGCCCGGCCATGGCCCGGCCATCGAGTCGGCGTTGCCGGTCATCGAGGGCTATCTCGCGCATCGGGCCGAACGGCTGGACCAGGTGCGCGAGGCGGTCGCCTCCGGCGCGACCACACCGCGCGCGGTGGTCGAGCGCGTGTACGCCGACGTCGACCCGGTGCTCTGGCCCGCCGCCGAGCAGTCCGTCGCCGCCCAGCTGGTGTACCTCAGCGGTTGGGGGTAGCCGAATGGCGGACACGCCGCGCGTGTCGCTGTCATGGAGCTACCGCCAGGCTGTGACGGTCCAGCCCTAGCGGGCGCGGTGCTGCAGCCGCTCGACGTTCAGCAGCACGACCGAGCGGGGCTCCAGCCGCAGCCACCCGCGCGCTACGAAGTCCGACAGCGCCTTGTTGACGGTCTCCCGCGAGGCTCCGACGAGCTGGGCAAGCTCCTCCTGCGTGAGGTCATGGTGAACGTGGATGCCGTCGTCGGCGCTGCGGCCGAACCGGCGGGACAGGTCGAGCAGCGCTTTGGCCACGCGGCCGGGGACGTCGGAGAACACCAGGTCGGCGACGACGTCGTTGGCCCGGCGCAGCCGGCTGGCCAGCTGGTTGAGCAGCCCGCGGGCAACGTCGGGACGTGAGTCGAGCCAGCGGGACAGCTCGCTGTGGCTCAGGCTCCGAATCGTGGCGTCGGTCACTGCGGTCGCGGTCGCGGACCGCGGTCCGGGGTCGAACAACGAGAGCTCTCCGAACATCTGACCCGGACCGAGGATCGCCAGCAGGTTCTCGCGTCCGTCAGCTGACGTGCGCCCGAGCTTGATCTTCCCCTCGGTGACCACGTACAACCGGTCTCCGCTGTCCCCCTCTCGGAACAGCGCCTCCCCCCGGGCCAGCCGCGTCTGCGACATCGACGACCCCAGCCACATGGCCGCCTCGTCGTCGAGACCGGAGAAGAGCGGCGCCTGGCGAAGCACGTCGTTGTCCATCGTTCCTCCATGCCGCGGGTCCTCCTCGACAGTCTGGCACGGCCGCCTCGCCCGTACGCTGGACTGGTGCCCCCGATGACCGTCGCCGCTGCGGCGCCGCCGACCTCATTGGTACGTCGGGCACGCAAGGTGGATCGAGTGCTTGCGGCGACCTACCCTGACGCGCATTGCGAGCTCGACTTCCGGTCTCCGTACGAGCTCCTGGTCGCCACCGTGCTCTCCGCGCAGACGACGGACAAACGGGTCAACCTCGTCACGCCGGCGCTGTTCGCGGCCTACCCTGACCCGGCCGAGCTCGCCGGCGCTGACCGGGCGCGGCTCGAGGTGCTGATCCAGCCGACCGGGTTCTTCCGCGCCAAGGCGGACGCGCTGCTGAAGCTCGCCGCTGCCCTGTGCGAGCGCTTCGGCGGTCGGGTGCCGAGCCGCCTCACCGACCTCGTGACGCTGCCGGGCGTCGGTCGCAAGACCGCGAACGTCGTGCTCAGCGACGCCTTCGGCATCCCTGGCCTCACCGTCGACACACACTTCGGGCGCCTGGTCCGCCGCTTCGGGTGGACCGACGAAACGGATCCGGTCAAGACCGAGCAGGCCGTTGGCCAACTGTTCCCCCGCCGCGACTGGATGATGCTGAACCACCACCTGATCTGGCACGGCCGGCGCTGCTGCCACGCGCGCCGACCGGCGTGCGGCGCTTGCCCCGTCGCCCGGTACTGCCCGTCGTATGGGGAAGGGCCGACCGACGAGGCCACGGCACGCACCCTGCTCAAGACCGAGGGCCGCGCATGAGCCTGGTGCCGCTGGCCCTGGCTGCGGGACTGCTCGGGCTCGTGACCCGGACCGGTTGTGCTGCCGCCTCCGGACCCAGTGAAATCTCGAGCGAAAGCGCCGTGCAGGTCGGTGACCCCTGCCCGGCGACTGTGGTTGCGTGAGCGCAGGCGCCGCGGCCCACCCGGCGCCCGAGGGTGAGCTGCCCGAGTGGCTGCGGCCGCTCGGAGCGGCCGCGGCGACCATCACGCCGAGGATGCTGTCGCAGTTTTTACCCCCGCCGCCCCCGAGTGCCCGGCCCTCAGCGGTACTCATGCTCGTCGGCGAGCAGTCGCACGGGCCTGACCTGCTGCTCATCGAGCGCGCCGCCGGGTTGCGCTCGCACCCTGGGCAGGTGGCCTTTCCCGGGGGGGCCAGCGACCCAGGCGACGTCAGCCCCGGTGACACGGCGCTGCGCGAGGCTCAGGAGGAGGTCGGGCTGGACCCCGAGGGAGTACAGATCTTCGGCACGCTCCCGACCCTCTGGGTCCCTCCCAGCAACTTCGCGGTGACCACCGTGCTCGGCTGGTGGCGCACGCCGTCATCGGCCACCGTCGTCGACCCGGTCGAGGTCGCCTCGGTGCTGCGGGTTCCCTTTGCCGAGCTGCTCGACCCGGTGCGGCGGTTCACCGTACGGCACCCGTCGGGGTGGCTCGGTCCGGCCTTCGATGTGGGCGACGGATTGATGTTGTGGGGCTTCACCGCCGGTGTGGTCTCCCGGCTCCTTGCCCACGCGGGGTGGGAGCAACCGTGGGACAAGGCGCGGGAGCGTCCGCTGCCGGAGGCCCTTCGATGAGCGCCCTCGACGTTGTCCTCGTCATCGCCACCCTCGGCTACGGCCTTTCCGGCTACGTGCGCGGCTTGGTCTCCGGTGTCGCAGCGACTGTGGGGCTCCTTCTCGGTGGCGCCGTCGGCATTGTGGCGGTTCCGCGCTTCCTCGACGACCTCGACCCGTCGGTCGGTCTGTCGTTGACTGCGCTGTTCTGCGTGCTCCTGCTGGCCTCCCTCGGGCAGGCGCTGGGCAGCTACTTGGGCGGCAGGCTGCGCGCCCGGATCACCTGGCGGCCGGCTCGCTCGCTCGACGCGATCGGGGGTGCGGTGTTGAGCATGGCGGCGGTTCTCAGCATCGCCTGGGCACTGGGTTATGCGATCAGCGGCTCCCGGCTGCCGGTGATCGCTGACGCCGTTCGCTCCTCGGCAGTGCTCGCCCGCATCGACACGGTTATGCCGAAGAACGCAGATGCTGTGCTCAGCGCGTTCAACCGCATCGTTGACCCCACGCTGTTCCCCCGGTATCTCGAACCGTTCGCGCCGGAGCGGATCGTTGGCGTGGACCCACCGAACGCAGCGGTGCTGCGCCGCCCGGACGTCGCGACTGCGGGCGAGAGCGTCGTCAAGGTGCTCAGCGAGTCTGTGCAGTGCGCAGGCACCATCGAGGGGTCCGGTTTCGTGTATGCACCTGGCCGGGTGATGACCAACGCTCACGTGGTCGCCGGTGTGTCGGACCCCGTTGTCGTCGTCGCGGACCGCAGTCTCGACGCCGCCGTGGTGCTGTACGACTCCGAGCTCGATGTCGCCGTCCTCGCGGTAGACGGGCTGTCCACACCGGCCCTAGATTTCGACACCTCGGCTCGGGCCGCCGACCCGGCGGTGGTGCTCGGCTTCCCCGAGAACGGTCCGTTCGACGCGCAGCCGGCTCGTATCCGTGCCGAGCAGCGACTGAGCAGCCCCGACATCTACGAGGAGAACACCGTGGTCCGGCAGGTGTTCTCGATCCGCAGCCTGGTCCGGTCCGGCAACTCCGGTGGGCCGCTGGTCTCACCGCGCGGTGACGTCTACGGGGTGGTGTTCGCTGCCTCGCTCCGCGATGTGTCCACCGGTTACGCGCTCACCGCCGAGCAGGTCGCCGCAGACGCCCGCGCCGGTCGTGCTGCGGTTCGGGAAGTCTCGACCGGCGACTGCACCTAAGCAGGCTTGCTCAGTGGTGCTTGAACGCCTGGGGAATCTCTTTCGTGGTTTCGATCGTGCGCGCCGGCGCATGCACCTGCTTGAGCTTGCGGATCCCGACCAGCCCCAGGGTGGCGGCGACGATCATGTAGAAGGCGGTCACGATCAGGTATGCCCACCAGGGATCCAGTCCGGCCCAGATCAAGAACCACACAATGGTGATCGACCCCAGGATCAGTACCAGTAGGCCGAACAGCCCAGCCGCTGCGAGCAGGGCGGCACCAAGGCCGCCGGCTCTGGCGCTGACACGCAGCTCCGACTTGGCTAGAGCGATTTCGGCCTGGATGAGCGTCGAGACGTCGCGACTGGCGTCGGCGACGAGCCGCCCCAGGGTCGGCTCCTGGTTGCGGGGCAACTCTGCGCGGTGCGATCCGGTGACGGTCATACCTTCTCCTCGACGGTGGCGGGCCCTCCGGTTCCTGAGCCTAGAGGACGCGTCGTACACAAGCGATGACGTCACGCGGACGACGCCGGGCGCGGGCTGGACGCCAGCCCGGACGTGAACGCCTAGGCTCCGGTTGCTGACGAAGGGACGGGACGAGATGCTCCGGGAGCTCCGGGTGTCCCAGACCGGAGTCCAGATCCTGACTGGATTCTTGCTGACGCTGCCC
>Ga0183260_10003797_pt1 | contig 12142 bp, 14 predicted proteins | sample AntDrymUQ4972206_2_FD_129768 | JGI IMG/M metagenome (GOLD analysis project Ga0183260, IMG submission 129768) | Polar desert sand microbial communities from Dry Valleys, Antarctica - metaG UQ497 (22.06) (version 2) (version 2) | ecosystem: Environmental > Terrestrial > Soil > Desert | place...
CCGCGTGGACGACGGCGAGCTTCACGGCTCGCATCGCTGTCGTTTACAAGGACAGAGGCGGTGCGACGACGGCGGACGAGCTCATCTCGTACGTCGACTTCGGTGGTGACGAGACGGTTTCAAGCGGCACTTTCACCGTGCAATGGCACAGCGATGGTGTGGTGAAGATCGTCGCAGCATGAGCCGCGATGTTCTCATCAACGCTCCAGTGGCAACCCTCCAGGGGAGTTCTCCAGCTCCCCTGGAGGTACCTCCGGTTGAGGAGCTCTACCGCATCACCCACGTCGCATTGCAGGACGAGCGACGGTCGAAACAGCAACTGGCCGACTTCGCCGCCGAGGTTTCCTCGCTCTGCCTCGCGCTCACGAAGATGCTCGTGGACGCAGGGAAAGCATCCGAAGACGACACCGTGACGATCCCGCTCTGGCTTCACAAGCAGATGCTCGGAGCCTCGATCACCACGGGCGAGGACGCGCAGGGGAACAGAACAGTGAAGATCAACGAACGCGGGCGTGAGCGGATTCACGCGGTGCAGTAGCGATGTTCCCGGTAGCCGCGACGATTACAAACTCGCGACAGTCCGTCGCGACGACCTCGCATCCGATCGCTCTTCCCTCCGATCGAGCCGTCGGTGATCTTCTGCTCGCGCTCGCGTTCTGTGCAAACTCGAACGTCACGTTCACCGGCTGGCCGACGAGCGGAACGGGCTGGACGCAGATCGCGTCCGTTACCGCGAACGTCGTTGCTTCTTTGAGATACAAGTGGGCCGAGGCGGGCGATGTGGACTTTACGCTCTCCACCTCCTCGACGAGGAAGTCAACGGCTTGGGTGCTTCGTATTACCGGAGCGCATCCAACTACCGCTCCCGCCGCTGCTCAGGCGAGTTCCTCCGGGGCACCGAACCCTCCGAGCCTGAATCCGGCGAACTGGGACGTAGAGGACACGCTCTGGATCGCGGTGGGGCAGGCTCTTGGCTCGATCACCGGCTGGCCTACCAACTACTCCCTCTACCAGCGAAACGACAACCTCGCTCACCCGAACGCCGCGTTCGCAGGTAGAGAGATCGCCGCCACGTCTGAAGACCCTGGTGTGTTTACGGGGGGAGCTAGCGACAACTTTCAGGCAACCATCGCTATTCGCCCTGCCGGCCAGACCCCGCCCTACGCCAACGTGACCATTCGATGACCGACAGGAAGGTCGCCTAATGCTGCATCTCGCCGACACCAATGACAAGCTCCAGCTCGTCACTTCGGCTGCGGTCACGGTGGACGTATTCGCGTCCTACACCGACCTGAGCGGAACGACGGTCACGCCGGCGAAGCAGTTGACGGCGATCACGACCGCTACGACGACCGACATCGTGGCGGCTCCGGGTGCGTCCACCGTTCGCCGCATCCACACCCTCTTCGTACGCAACAAGCACGCCACGTCCTCGGTCGACGTGACGGTCGTCTTTGACGACAACGCAACGGACTACGAGATCCACAAGGCCACCCTTCTCGCCGGGGAGATGCTGGAGTACGTCGAGGGGCTCGGCTGGTTCACTCTCGCCGCCGCTTCCTCGATCGCGCAGGTGCCGAGCTGGTACGGGAACATCCACGCCGCTTACGGCCGCAGCGATCCGCAACAGCTACTCCGCATGGCTCAGATGGCGGGAACGGTTGCTGCGACGCCGACGAACATCACGGCCACGGTTGCGCGTATCGCGTACTTCCGCCCGCCAGCGGACATCACGGTCAACAAGATCCGCTACTACGGCGTCGGTGCGACGACAACGATCTACCGCATCGCGATCTACAACGGCGACACGCTTGCGCGTGTCCTCACGGAGACGGCGTTTTCGACAACTGCGAATGCCTGGGGCGAGATCGGTTCCGCTCTTGGGCTGGCGCTCACCAAGGATCAGTTGTATTTCATCGCCTGCTCGGTGAACACGACGGGCACCACCGCTGGCGTTCTCTGCATGGGCCCGACAATCGCAGCCACCACAGGGCTGATCTCTGTCCTACCGAAGTCGTGGCCGGGAAACCTCGACATCGACAACAGCCACATGGACGGCGCGTTCGCACAGGGCGCGGTCACAGCCGGTGCGCTCCCCGATCCCTTCCCGACTGTTGCGGCGCAGACTGCGTGGACAGGCGGGATGCCGCTCTTCTTCCTCGACAACTCGAATGCGTAGCTGATGGCATTTCTGGCGGATAACTAAGTGTGGCTCGCGTTGGCTCATTCGGTCACGAGCTCCGACCTCTTGCGTGGTTCGGCAAGAGTGCCCTTGCAGAAGGTTGGTGGGGCCGTGACCTCATCGACGCGGCCGTCACTGGCCCCGTTAACGTCACCATCGTCGTTCCGAACGCTGCGAGCGCGACTGGCAGTGCAGCGGTTCCGGTTCCGAAGGTCACCGTCGCTCCAGCGGCTTCGAGCGCAACCGGGTCTGCACCGCTCCCTCTCCCGAAGGTCACGATTCTTCCAGCGGCTTCGAGCGCGACTGGATCCGCTCCTCTCCCGCTTCCGAAAGTCACCGCTGCTGCTGCTGCGGCCAGCGCGACAGCATCGGGGCCGACTCCGACCCTTCGCACCGATGACACGATCCTCGCTGTCGCTGCGAGCGCAACCGCTTCGGCTCCGCTTCCGGTTCCTGGAGTCCGAGTCCTTCCTGCTGCGGCATCTGCGACAGGCTCAGGCCCGTCACCTGTTCCCGCGGTCAGAGTGGCTCCTGCTGCGGCTGCGGCTACCGCTTCCAACGGCGTCTCGGCTGCGGACATTCTGGTTGCGCCGCTTTCTGCAAGCGCCACAGCTTCGGCTGACGTCCCTGTCCCAAAGGTCACGGTTCTTCCTGCTGCTGCCAGTGCAACGGCAAGCGCGCCGATCCCGACCATCGTCAACGCGACAAGTGCGACAGTCGTCACTCCTGCGGCCTCTGGGACGGCTTCTGCGCCGATCCCACTTCCCAAGATCACGGTGGCCCCTGCTGGGGCTGCAAGTGCGACAGGCTCAGGGCCGATTCCCGTTCCAGGGGTTCGGGTCTCTCCAGCCGCTGCAAGCGCGACTGGCTCTGGGGCTATCCCTCTTCCGAAGGTCACAGTTGCTCCTGCCGCGTCTTCAGCCACGTCCTCTGCGCCGATTCCTGTCGTTCGTGTCAGCGACACCGTTGTCGCTCCAGTGGCAAGCGCCACGGGAAGCGCTCCACTTCCGCTTCCGAAGATCACGGTTCTTCCCGCAGCCGGGAGTGCGACAGGTTCTGCACCGATACCGCTCCCGAAGGTCACCGTTGCCCCTGGGAGCGCTTCTGCGACCGCGAGCGCACCTGATCCGAGTCTCCGTACGGACGACACGGTTGTTGCTCCTGCGGCATCTGCGACGGCGGCTGCCGCGAGCCCGGTTCCCGAGGTTCGTGTCCTTCCCGCGGCGAGCTCAGGCACCGCTTCTGGGCCTACGCCCGTCCCCAAGGTCACGGTCTCCCCGGCAGCCGGAATCGCCAATGCAAGCGCTCCGATCCCTGGCATCTCGACGTCGGCTGGTCGAACGGTTGTTTCTCCAGCAGCATCGGCGACCGCCTCTGCGCCAGTTCCACTCCCGAAGGTCACCGTGGCTCCCGGTGCTGCGAGCGCTACAGGCTCGGGACCGGCCCCACTTCCGAAGCTCACCCTTTTCCCAGGTGCGTCCAGCGGAACGGCGTCTGCTCCTGTACCGGCCCGACGGGTGGACGACACTGTCGCTGCGCCTGCCGCAAGCGCGGACGCAAATGCACCGGCTCCGACTTCCGAGATCCGGGTTCTACCTGCCGCAGCCGCAGGCACTGGCTCCGGCCTCTCGCCCATACCGGAAATCAGGGTCTTCCCCGGTTCTGCCAATGCGAGCACGAGCGCTCCGACTCCCACGGTCGCCGTTACCGCTGCTGGCAGTGCCACCGTCCTTGCTCAGCCAGCCTCGGCTACTGCAAGCGCAGGAATCCCGCTCGTCTCGATCAGGGTCTTCCCTGGGGCCGCGAGTGGAACGGCATCTGCGCCGAGACCTTCCCGCGATCAGGTCACGCTCACGTCGATGCCTGCGCCCTTCCTGGCTTACGGCAACTTGGGTCACATTGCGAACGGGGTGATAACCATCGGACACATACAAAACGCTGAGGATCCGGTGCTCTTGTGAGCCAGGTCATTACCTTTCTCGGATATACCCCGGCCCCGCGCTACGACGGCAACCCCTGGACGGAGATCGACGTCGAGGAGGCTGCGCTCGAGGCGGGGCCGTGGAACGTCATCGACACGATCACGATCTCCCCCGTCGATGCTGATCCCGAGTTCCCGGCCTCGCGCTCGCTCACGACCGAGAACGCATCCGACACGCTCGAGCTCTGGTACCGGCTCGTCTTCCGTGACCTGAGCGGCGATGAGGAGCAGCCCACGCTCCCAGTGCAGAACGTCGCCGGTCGAGCGGCCTACGTGACCGTGGAGGAACTGGCGCGGGCCTTGAAGGTCAACCCCTCCCAGCGTTGGCAGTCACTCAGAAGGGTCATCGAGGCTGCAGCGTTCGAGATTGACCAGGAGCTTGATCTGGTGACGCCATTCACGTCACCGCCAGCTCTGGTCGTGCATGTGAATCTCCAACGGGCAACCGAGCTCTGGTTTCTGCAGGAGGTTCCGTTGGGTCTTGCCGGCCTCGGCTCAGAGTTTGGTTCCACGCATCTCGCCCGTAACTCCTGGGACAAACACGCCTACACGCTCGCGCCGTTGAAACAGCAATGGGGACTTTCTTAGGGTGAGCTCGCTCGGGACCGTGATGGACGAGATGGCCGAGAAGATTACGACAGCGGTTGCGGCTAACGACTGGGACGTGCAGGTGGAGCCGCGCATGATCCTGAATCCCACGCCGCCTTCGGTTGACATCTTCCCCGGCGACCCTTCCAGCGGAGACGACGCCGCCGGCTTCGGGGACGTGTCGGGAGAGGAGCTGTTCACAGTCCGGGCGCGAGTCGCTCCGACCGATCACGAAGCTAATCAGGACATCCTGCTCGAGTTCATGGACGACTTGGGTGATCTCTCCATTGCCGCGGCAGTCCTGGACGACCCGACGCTGAACGGTCACGCCTCGGGGATGCACATGGTGTCCAAGAGCGGCTACGTCCTCGAGCCCAAACTGGACGGCTCGGGCTTCCACATCGGCTGTCGGTGGGTGTTCATGGTGATTCGAGCGCAGAGTTGATGACGACTCAAACGACAACCGGCGTGGCGATCTCTCTCGAGACCGCCTGCGACTTCGAGTCCTGTGCCCTTTTCGCGTTTCCCCTACACAAGCAGTTGTCCAAGGGCTACGAGACGTGCTCCGTGCTTCCTGTGCCCTTTAGCGTTGATTCCTGGCGGGAAGAACATCGCACAGCCCGCAAGCGCGCCGACCGCGCCGAGAGATTCGGCTACCACTTCGCAGAGATCGCGCGGGAGGACTTCGACGAGGACATCTACGCGATCAACACCTCCCTCGGAGAACGTCAAGGCCGACCGATGAGTGCGGGTTACCGGGAGCTGAATCACTTTCTCCCGCTTCCCGAGTACGAGTGCTCGCGTCACGCGATCCGCACCTACGGCGTGCTCGACGTCCGAGGCAAGCTCGTCGCCTACCTCTGGCTCTACCGCGTTGGTGACCTGGCGCTGGTGTCGAGCATCCTCGGACACGGCGAGCATCTCGCCAAGGACGTGATGTACCTCTTGATGCAGGGCGCAGTCGAGAAGCAGGCAACGCTCGGCGGGTACTTCGTTTACAACCGCGCTGACTCCGGTACGGATGGACTTCGGTATTTCAAATCGAAGCTGGGTTTCGCCCCGATGGAGGTCGCGTGGGAACTGTGACTTACCCCACGCTCGAGCACGTTGCGATGCAGGCGCGTCCGTATCCGGTGTATCTGCTGGACGACTGCAAGACGGGCCTGTGCCTGTTCTCGGCGGCGTTCTTGGGACATAACGATGCGATCCACATGGCCGAGGCAGGACTGTTCACGACGTGCGTCGACTCGGACGGAGAACGTCTGCGCGAGATGCAGGAGCTCTACCCCGATGAGTGGGGATTCTTCGAGGACGACGCCTGGGAGTTCGCCGAGCGCTGGCTCGATACCGTCCGCTGGGACGTCGTCTCGGTCGACACCTTCACCGGCGAAACCGAGCAGCGTTCGCTCAAGAGCCTTGGCCTCTGGTGCGCCCTCGCTGAGGAGGCCGTCACGGTCACAGTCACGAACCAGCAGCTAGGGACTTACACCGTCCCGGCTGGCTGGACAGATTCGCTCTACGCCCGAACCGCCGGCGTCTTCTGGCTGGTGCTGCAGAAGTGAGAGCCAAGGAGCCCTTCCTCGCCGCTGACCTCGCCGAGCTCGACTCGGCGCTTTTGTCTCGGGCTGACCGCGTGGTGCCGATGCGTGACGTGTTCAAAGGGGACACGGGAGCGCGTGTCGTGGGCCTCCGGCACGACGTCGACGACAACCTCGGCTCTTTTGAGACGGCTCTCGCATTCGCCGAGTGGGAGTTCGATCACGGCTACGCCTCAACCTACTTCCTTCTCCACGACTCGCACTACTGGGGCGAGGGGATGCTGGCTTACGTTCCCCGCTTCGAGGAGCTAGGGCATGAGGTCGGGATCCACGTCAACGCGCTTGCCGAGGCGCTCAGACAGCGCCGTGATCCTCACGAGATCCTGACTGACGCGCTGTCTGAACTGCGCTCCTCAGGTGTACGTGTGGTCGGCGCGGTAGCTCACGGCGACAACCTCTGCCACTCCTCGCACTTCGTCAACGACGAGCTGTTCACGGAGTCGCCGCGTCCGGCTTACGGGAAGCCCGACCGCCTACTTGAGCACGAAGGGGTCATCTGCCCGCTGAAGCCGATCTCACGCCGAGCCTATGGCCTCGAGTACGACCCCAACTGGCTCTCGCGTGGCGATTACCTGTCTGACTCTAGTGGTAAGTGGTCGAAGCCTTTTGCCGACGTCGTTGAGAACTTCGGGGAGACGCAACTGCACATGCTCGTACACCCCGACTGGTGGAAGCAAGCATTCCTTCCTGTGGCGGTCGCTGTCTGATGCCCTCTCTCTGGTTCGTCGTGCCCGTACACGGGCGACTCCCGCTAGCCGCGATCTGCCTGCGCCAGCTGCGGCGTACGTGTGACGCGCTGACAGATGAAGGCATTGAGGCGACGGCCGTTGTCATCGGCAACGACGAGAACTTGGATACGGCCCGCGAGCTCGGGTTCGGGACAATCGAGCGCGACAACAGCTTCGTTTCTCGTCGCTTCAACGACGGCATCCAGCTTGCCTGCGACCGCCGCTACAACCCGCGGCCGGCTGACTACGTCGTCCCCTGTGGTTCTGACGACTGGGTCGATCACCGGATCTTCTTGGATCTTCCCGGAGCCAACACCGTGCTCGGTTTCCAGCGCATCTCGTTCGTGCGGGAAGACGGCAGGGAGATGACGACGCGCTTCCTCGACTACGAAGGCGGCTGCGGAATCCGCGTCTATCCGCGACAGGTCATGGCCCATCGCAACTTCCGTCCGGCGGACGAGGATCGCCAGCGAGCGTGCGACACCTCCACGCTGCTGAATCTGCGGAAGGCTCATCCTCGGCTGCGGGTTGAGCATCGCGACATCGACCCTCGCCAGATCGTCGACTGGAAGAGCCCCGGCATCCAGCTCAATCCTTACGGCACGATCGAGGCTCGTCATCGCGGAGAGGACTTCGGCGACCCGTTCGAGGCGCTAGCCGACGTGTTCCCCACGGACGCGCTCGATGAGATGGCTTTCCACTACACCCGCGAACTGGTGGCGGCATGACCCACGGTCACTACCGCGTCACCGGATCCAGACGCTACCGGGGCCACGAACCGGGTACCGAGTTCATCGCTGAGATAGCTCCGAACGCCGAGCACCGCGCGGTGCAACGCGGAGACATCGTGCTCCTCGAGCGGGTCGAGCCCGCGCTCTTACTAGGGAGCTTTGAGTTTCCCCAGGGCTGGTTAGCCAGCCCACATATACCAGACCAACAACGAGGAGCCGAAAGGCTCCTCAGTCGTTAGAAGGGAGCAAATAGGCAATGGCTTTTACCAAGCTCGTCGCCCGTCACGACAAGATCATCATCGACGGGACTGACGTTTCCAACTCCTTCCGGCAGTTCGGATTCTCGTCCGAGCATTCGGAAGAAGACGTCTCGGGTTTCTCGGTCACGGGTAACGACGAGACGCTGCCGGGTCGCACGACCCAGGGTTTCTCGGGTGAGGCGTTTTACACCGAAGAGCTCGCTACGCTCATTCATCCGATCCATACCACCAAGGACATCGTGCCGATCTCCTGGCAGCCGGATGGATTGGTCGATGCGACGAGGGAAATCTACTCGGGCAACTGCACGATCAACCAGTTTGGCCCCGCGAACACTCGCGGTTCGGTCTCGACCATGCCCTTCGCGGCGAAGCCCGCCGATGCGACTGGCATCACGGTCGGGAACTTCACCTAAGGCGAGAACGGCCTCGCCCTGGTGGGGCCAATCTCGCTCCTTTACGAAAGGAGTGCCGTGACGGAAGAGAAAGAGTCCGGGTTCGTCATCGACGGTAAGACGTACCTGATCCCGACTCTCGACACGTTCAACATGGACGAGGGCCAGGTGCTCTATGACTACTCAGGTTCCGTGGTGGAGGATTTCGCCCCGGCAGACCCGAGGTCGAGCAAGGACGAGCAGGACGAGCACGAACGGCAGATCCTCAAACTCGCGAAGTCGCCGGGGTTCAAGAAAGCACTTCTGCATGTCGCCTTCGCTCGAGGGAACCCACAGGAAAGCCAGTCGAAGGTCAGAGAGATCGTCGGCCAGGTGAACATCCTCGAGGCGACTCTCGCCCTGTACGGGGGAGACGATGAGAGCCCCCCGGAAGTGACCCCCTCACCGATCGAGCTCGTGAAGCCGTCCGCTTCCGAGACGCCCTCGAATGGATCGGCTTCTGGGGGTCTTTCACCGAGCGATTCGGACCCACCGGACGAGATCCACGTTCCTACTGGAATTACCAGATCGGACACGTCATCCCCGCTATCGGCCCTTTCGACGTAGGGCCATTGCACCCGAGCGATCTTCTCGGAGCGGCGCAGTTGTTCAGCGCTCTCTACGAACGGGACGACGACTAGATGCCAGCAGCCTCAGAACGCATAGTTCGAGTCGAAGGTCTGCGCGAGCTCCAGCGAGCTTTCGCGGTCGCCGACAAGCAGATCAGCCGCGATCTCAGGAAGTCGCTGCGGGACGCTGCCGAGCCCGTCAGGAGCGATGCAGAGAGTCGGGCGAACTCTGCCATCCCGAGGATCGGACTCCCCTGGTCGCGGATGCGTGTTGGGGTAACTCGACATAGTGTGTACGTCGCGCCGCGGGAGCGTGGCGTCAGGAGAGGTAGTCGTCGTCGGCCGAACCTCGCTGGTCTTCTTCTGGAACGTGCGATGGAGCCAGCGCTCGAGGCGAACCATCCCCGCGTGCTTGCCGCGGTGGAGGATCTTCTCCAGGACATGGGCCGTCACTGGGAGCGTGTCTGAGTGGCTGACAGAACGCTCACCGTCAAGATCATCGGTGACGAGCGCGACCTTCTACGCGCGTTTCGGAGCTCGACCAACGCCACGCAGAGGTTCTCGATCGGCGCTGGCTCGGTCATCAAGTCTGCGTTCATCTTCGAGGGTGTCCGCGCTGGCATCAACGCTGTAACGGGGGCTCTCCGAGCGGGTATTGAGGAGTTCACTGAGCAACAGAAGGTAGCCGCCCAGACGAATGCGGTGCTGAAGTCGACGGGAGGGATCGCCAACGTCGCGGCTCAGGATGTCACTCGTCTTGCAGGAGCAATCCAGAATCTCTCGGGGATCGACGACGAAGCCATTGCCTCTGGCGCGAACCTGCTCTTGACGTTCAAGAACGTGCGGAACGAGCTCGGCCAGGGCAATCAGGTTTTCGACCGCGCTACGAAAGCTGCCGTTGACCTCTCGGTTGCCGGCTTCGGCGCGATCGACACGACCGCTAAGCAACTCGGCAAAGCGCTGAATGATCCCGTCCGGGGCATGACCGCCTTGAGTCGCGCAGGCGTGACCTTCACGGAGAAGCAGCGTGATTCGATCAAAGCATTGGTCGAGACGAATCGGATGCTCGACGCGCAGAAACTCATTCTGCGGGAGGTCGAGTCTCAGGTCGGAGGGTCGGCCAAGGCGCTCGGCGACACCCTGCCGGGGCAGCTCACCAAGCTTCGCGAGGCATTCCGCAACGCCTTTGGGAACCTCGTCGGCGCAGTCGCGGAACCACTGGCGCGAGTGCTCGGCTCATTCGCCAGCTTCATCCCCCAGATCGAGCAGGGCGTCCAGCGCATCAGCGCCGCGGTGGGCCCGGCCATTAGCTCTCTCGTTGACGCATTCACCAGCAGGCTTCCCGAGTTGCAGCGGATCAGCTCCTCGGTGCTCGAGCCGCTTCGCCAGCACGTCTTCCCGATTGTGCGCGAGGTCGTACAGGTCATTCAGAACATGTGGTCGAACCTCATCGCGATTTTTGACGCCAACAGCGGCAACCTTCGGAACATCCTCTCCAACCTCGGTGAGTCGCTCGCTGCCATATGGACAGTGGCGCGGCCCACGATTGTCTTCCTCTTCGAGAAGGTGATTCCGAATGCTCTCAGGATCACGATTCCGGTCTTGGAGAAGATGAGCGACCTCGTGCGAGTGCTCGCGGAGGTCTTCACCCGCAGCGTGTCGCTCATCGTGAAGGCGCTCGACAACTTCCTCGGAGGTCTGTCTCTCGTCGCTGATGCCGCCTCGCATCTCCCCTTTATCGGAGACAGCTTCAAGGGCGTGTCCGATCAGATCAATGTTGCACGAGAAAACCTGCGCTCTTTCGCCGGCGAACTCGACGCGTTGAATGGCAAAAAGGTCGCCGTTCCTGTGGGAGTGGAACTTCCGGGGCAGCGAGAGGAAGGGGCAGCAGCAGCCAATCGTCGGCGTGCGCTCGAGAAAGAAGCGGAGGACGACACGACCGGGGCTAGACAGGTCAAGTCCGTCACCAAGGTCATCGAGGCCAGGTCGCGGGGAGCGAGGCAGATCACGCAGGTGGCGAAAGTTGCTGCTGTCGTCACGCGAACGGCCAAGACCGCCGCCGAGAAGCAGCGGGAGGAGTTCGACAAACTCATGGCGACTCTTGGCTTGCGACGTGACCGCGCGGAGGCTACGGCGGGTTTGCAAGACGATCTCCGGGCGATCACCGCCCAGGAGCGGGCACTTAGAGCACAGATCGACGTCGAAGGAAGAACAGTCGAGCTCGAGCGTCAGCTTCTCGATCTGGCTCAGGAGCGAAACCGCCTCCAGCGACAGCAGCGGCAAGGTAAGCAGTTCGAGTCGATCGGGCTCACGCGCGAGGGCGACCAACGGACGCCGAGCACGCAGGCGCTCCAGCGGCGTCTCGGCTCTCTACGCGATCAGCTCAAGGGAACGGCCCTCGACACCGGAAAGACTCGCTCTGAGCTCGCAGGAATCGCCAGGGTGCTCTCGGGTCAGTTCGGAGCCGTGGGGCGCGACGTGCGTTCGGCGATCCTGCAGATGTTCAACGACATCGCAGGGGCGCTGAAGGAGGGCTCGAAGGAATCAGACGTCGGTGGCGAGTTCACCCGCGGCGGCATCCGCTCGACGCAGCAACTTCGCAAGGGTCTGAATCTCACGCAGGAGCAAGCCGAAGAACTTCGACGGCGGAATCTTGGCATCAGAAGCGGATCGCATACGAGTGCGTTCGGCTTCGCGGTATCAGGGCCTTCGCCACGATCTACGTCGGGAAGCGGAAGCGGCGATCTTCACGTCCACCTAACTCTCGACGGACGTGAGATGAGCGACGTGGTCCTGCGCGAGTTCCAGAAGCGAGCCGGCCGCTCGAGTTCATCCAGACGCGGCAGGCATGGCGGGAAGAACCTCGGTGTCGGCTAGATGGCTGGCGGTGTCACCGTCACGCTCGGAGGCGAAGACGTCTCGGCGGTTCATAGCCGCGTCCGGGAAATCTCTATCACCCGAGGACGACAGGACGAGCTCGACCGCACAGGCACCGGCACCGCGACGGTATCCCTCAACTACGTCGGGGGCTCGATCTCGGACTTCGTCGGTGCGACGGGAACGATCACGCTCGC
>Ga0183260_10003798_pt1 | contig 12142 bp, 10 predicted proteins | sample AntDrymUQ4972206_2_FD_129768 | JGI IMG/M metagenome (GOLD analysis project Ga0183260, IMG submission 129768) | Polar desert sand microbial communities from Dry Valleys, Antarctica - metaG UQ497 (22.06) (version 2) (version 2) | ecosystem: Environmental > Terrestrial > Soil > Desert | place...
CATGGAAAGACAGGGGGAGCATGAAGGCGACCAAATTCGTCGCAATGCTTGCTGTTGCCGGGCTGGCCCTCGCGGCCTGCGGCGACGACGACGACGACGCGGCCACGGACAGCACCGAGGCCAGCGGCGCGGACACGACAGCGGCCGGCGGCGCCGACACGACATCGGCGGGCGGCGCGGACACGACAGCGGCCGGCGGCGCCGACACGACCGCGGCTGGCGGCGCGGACACGACCGCTGCCGGCGGGGCCGACACGACCGCGGCTGGCGGCACGGACACCACCGCCGCTGGTGGTGGCACCGACACGACCGCCCCGTCGGCCGAGTCAACGCCGTGCCCGACCGAGGCGTTCGAGGAGATCTCGATCGGGCTCGTCACCGACACCGGCCGGGTGGACGACAGGTCGTTCAACCAGTCGGCGTGGGAGGGTGCCCAGGCGGCGGCCGAGTCCGTCGGCGGTACCGCTGACTTCATCGAGACCGTCAACAGCGCCGACTACGCCACCAACATCGGCCAGTTCATCGGCAGCGGCGCCAACATCATCGTGACCGTCGGCTTCGGCATGGGTGAGGCCACCGCCACCGCGGCGACCGAGAACCCGGACATCTGCTTCATCGGCGTCGACCAGTTCCAGGGCGAGGCACTGCCCAACGTGACCGGGCTCGTCTTCCCCGAAGACCAGGCCGGCTTCCTGGCCGGGGCGCTGGCCGCCTCGTTGAGCGAGAGCGGCACCATCGCCGCCGTGCTCGGCACCGACCAGGTGCCGCCGGTCGTCGCCTTCAAGGAGGGCTACGAGAACGGCGCCGAGTACATCAATCCGGACGTCGAGATCATCTCGACGTACCACCCGGGTGGTCTCGATACCGCGTTCAACGACCCCGAGTTCGGCGGCACGACGGCCCGCCAGGCCATCGACAACGGCGCCGACGTCGTCTTCGGCGCCGGTGGCAACACCGGCAACGGCGCCCTGATCGAGGTCGCCGCTGACGGCGGCGACGTGTACTGCATCGGCGTCGATACCGACCAGTGGGAGACGGTGCCCGAGGCTCAGCCATGCCTCGTCACCAGCGCCGTGAAGCTGATCGACGACGGCGTCGTCGCGCTGGTCGAGATGGCCGCCGACGGCGGCATGACGACCGGCAACTACTTCGGTGAGGTCGGGCTGGCCGATTACCACGACTTCGAAGACCAGATCCCCGACGAGGTGAAGACCGCCATCGAGGAGCTGACCCCGCAGGTGCTCTCCGGTGAGGTCCCCACGGGCTACGAGCCCTGATCCATCCGGGCTCCGGCCCGACGCTGCCTGACACCTCGGGGGTGTGGTCGTTTCGGCGACCACACCCCCGAGTACGGTTCCGGCCCAGTTCCGGGCGAGCGACATGGAGACATCTTTGGATCAACGTCGAGTTGACGAACGAGGTGGGGCGTGCGGCTGAGCGCCCGGGTCGAGAGCGTCATCTTGCCGATCGCGGCCGTCCTGATCGCTCTGGCGATCGGGGCCGTCCTCATCGCCCTCGACGGTGCCAGCCCGTGGACGGCCTACACGGCGCTGCTGGACGGCAGCGTGGGCGGTCCCGATTCCATCGCCCGCACGCTCGAACGGGCGACCCCGCTGATCTTCACCGGGCTGGCCGTGATCGTCGGCATGAAGGCCGGGCTGTTCAACATCGGCGCCCAGGGCCAGCTGCTGACGGGGGCCGTCTTCGCGGCCTGGGTCGGCTACCGGTTCTCGCTGCCAGCGATCGTCCACGTGCCGCTGGCGATCGTCGTCGGCGGGCTGTGCGGCTTGCTGCCGGCCGCGCTCGCGGGGGTGCTCAAGGCCTATCGGGGCGCCCACGAGGTGATCACCACGATCATGCTCAACGCCATCCTCGTCAGCCTGACCGAGTGGATCGTCGGCGCCCGGGGCCCGTTCCACGACCCCGACGCTGGCGCCATCTCGCGCACGCCCCTGGTCCGGGAGACGGCCGACATCCCCCGGATCGACGTCTACCCGCTCGGGTTCTTCCTCGGCGTGCTGGTCGCGTTCGCCATCTGGTTCCTGTTCGGTCGCACGACCACCGGCTTCAAGCTGACGACGGTCGGCCAGAACAAGTTCGCGGCGGAGTACGGCGGCATCTCGGCCGCCCGCATCACCGTGCTGGCGATGGCGCTCAGCGGGTTCCTGGCCGGCGTCGGCGGCTCGATCGAGACGCTCGGTGTGTTCGGGCGGTTCGAGTCCGGCCGCAACGTCGGGCTCGGCTTCGACGGGATCACCGTCGCGCTGCTGGCCCGGATTCACCCCCTGCTGGCGATCCCGTCGGCGCTGCTGCTCGGAGTGTTGCGGGCCGGCCAGACCCAGATGGCGTTCGAGTCCAAGGTCGCCCCCGAGATCATCGACGTGATCCTGGCCATCATCCTGCTCCTCGTGTGCGCCCCGATCGTCGTGCGCTGGATCCTCCGGTTGCGCAAGGGCACGACCGGCGCCGAGTCGCTCCAGCTCACCAGCGGCTGGGGGGCGTCCTGATGGGCCCGGGGTGGCGGCGGGCCCTGCCCGGGCTGATCACGGTCGCCGTCGTCGTGGCCGTCGCCGTCCTCGCCTACAACCTGAACCCCGACGACACCACCCCGGTCGCCAACCGGGTCTTCCGCGATGCGCCGGTGCTCGTCCTGGCGGCGCTGTGCGGCCTCGTCGGCGAGCGCACCGGCATCGTCAACATCGGCATCGAGGGCCAGCTCCTGATGTCGGCCTTCACCGGGTTCTACGTCGCCGCCGCCACGGGCAACATCTGGGTCGGCGTGCTGGCCGGCGTAGCCTCCGGCGCCGTCCTGGGTCTGTTCCTGGCCCTCTGCGCGGTCACGTGGCAGATCGACCAGATCATCGCCGGCACCGTGATCAACATCTTCGTGATCGGCATCACGTCGTTCCTCTACACCCAGGGCAAGCGCAGCCCGGGCGGCCTCGACCCGATCGAGCTGCCGTGGCTGTCGGACCTGCCCTTCGCGGGTCCCGCCCTCTTCCGCAGTACGCCGATCGCCTACCTGTCGATCATCCTCGTGTTCGTGCTGCACATCGCGCTGTTCCACACCCGGTGGGGCCTGCGCAGCCGCTCGGTCGGTGAGCACCCGAGCGCCGCCGACACCGTCGGCATCAGCGTCGCGGGCTATCGCTACCTCAACACGGCGCTGGCCGGTGGCCTAGCCGGGTTGGGGGGCGCCTTCCTCAGCCTCGAGTCCGTCGGCACGTTCGAGCGGAACATGACCGCCAACCGGGGCTTCACGGCGCTGGCGATCATGATCTTCGGCCGGTGGCGCCCGCTGCTGGCGTGGGCGGGCGCCCTGTTCTTCGCGCTCACCTCGGCGCTGGCCTCGCAGCTGCAGTTCAACCAGGTGATCGACGTCCCGCCCCAGTTCATCAACATCCTCCCCTTCGTCCTGGTGCTGGCGGTGCTCGCCGTCTTCGCCGGCAGCGTCCGTCCCCCGGCCGCCGCCGGCCAGCCGTACGTCAAGGAGTAACGGATGAGCGAGCCGACCCGCGACGACCCCGACGTGCACGCCGCCATCCACGCGCCGATGGCGCTGGAGGCCCGTCACCTGACGAAGCGCTTCCCGTCGGTCGTCGCCAACGACGACGTGTCGATCGAGCTCCACCAGGGCGAGATTCTCGGTCTGCTCGGTGAGAACGGAGCCGGTAAGTCGACGCTGGTGAAGATGCTGTTCGGCCTCTACGAGCCGGACGAAGGGGAGGTATTGCTGCGCGGCGAACCGGTGCGCATGGACGGCCCCGGCGACGCCATCCGCCGCGGTATCGGCATGGTCCACCAGCACTTCCAGCTCGTCCCGGTGTTCACCGTCGCCGAGAACATCATGCTCGGGGCGGAGGCCACGACCGGTCCGTTCCTCGATCCGGCGGCGGCCGACCGGCGCATCGGCGAGATGTCCGCCCGCTTCGGTCTGCGCGTCGATCCCGACGCCCTCGTCGAGGACCTGCCCGTTGGCACGCAGCAGCGCGTCGAGATCCTCAAGGCGCTGTACCGCGAGGCCGAGATCCTCATCCTCGACGAGCCGACAGCGGTGCTCACCCCTGCCGAGACCGACGAGCTGCTGGGCGTGATGAAGGACCTCGCCGCCAGCGGAACATCGATCATCTTCATCACCCACAAGCTGCGCGAGGCGATCGCCGTCTGCGACACGATCGCCGTGCTGCGCGGCGGCAAGGTCGTCGGCACGACGACGCCGGCCGCCACCGACCGGGCCGGGCTCGCCAGCATGATGGTCGGCCGCGACGTGTCGCTGCAGGTGACGAAAGGCGCCGGCGAGCCCGGCGACGTCGTCCTCGCCGTGCAGCAGCTCGAGGTCACCGACGACCGCGGCCACGCTGCCGTCAACGGCCTCGACCTCGAGGTGCGGGCCGGGGAGATCGTCGGGATCGCTGGCGTCGAGGGCAACGGTCAGCGCGAGCTCGTCGAGGCGCTGTGCGGGATGCGCAAGATCCGCCACGGCCACATCGTCCTCGCCGGGGAGGACACCACCCGAGCGACGACCCGGGAGATCAACCGCCTCGGCGTGTCGCACATCCCCGAGGACCGCGAGAAGCACGGCTTCGTCGCCAGCTACTCGGTCGCCACGAACCTCGTGCTGGCCCGCTTCGACGAGCCGCCCTACGCCCGCGGCTGGATGCGCAACTTCGACGCCATCGAGCGCCATGCCAGCGATCTCGTCGAGCGCTTCGATGTCCGCCCGCGCGGCATCCACAACCGGATGGGCTCGCTGTCGGGCGGTAACAAGCAGAAGTGCATCGTCGCCCGGGAACTGACCCAGGGCGCTCGGCTGGTGATCGCCAGCCAACCGACCCGCGGTGTCGACGTCGGCTCGATCGAGTTCATCCACCGCCAGCTCGTCGATCAGCGCGACGCCGGGGTCGCCGTGCTCGTCGTGTCGGCCGAGCTCGACGAGGTCCTCGCCCTGGCCGACCGCGTCGCCGTGATCTACGAGGGGCGCATCCAGTCCGTGATGCCGGTGGCCGAAGCCTCGCGGGAAAAGGTCGGCCTCTTGATGGCCGGTGACGTCGCCGCCGCCGAGACCGCCCCCGCGGTCGAGGCCGACGACGACGTGCCCTCGGCGCTGCTCTAAAGCACCCGCCGGGAACTCGCTGGCGTCGGCGGACGTCGGATCACCACGACCGACCCACGGGGGGTCGGCGGGGAGGAGTACGTGATGAAGCGCGCCCGGATTCTGACGGCTACGACGATCGGCGTGGCCGTGGTGCTGGCCGCCGGCAGCTCGGCCGACGCCTGTGGCGGACTGGTCGGTGAGAACGGCACGATCGAGCTGGTCCGTACGACGACCCTCGCCGCCTACAGCGACGGCATCGAGCGCTACGTGACGGCGTTCGAGTTCACCGGCGAGGGTGAGGAGGTCGGGGCGATCGTGCCGCTGCCCGACGTGCCGACGGCGGTCGAACGGGGCGGCGACTGGACGCTGCAGCGGCTCGCCCAGGAGGTCGCCCCGCCCGTCCTGCCGGCGGCGGCGGAATCGGCCGCCGACGCCGTCGGACAGAGCGCCGGGGTCGAGGTGATACTGGAGGCCGAGATCGACGCCCTCGACATCACGGTGTTGCGCGGCGGCGGCGACGCCGTCGGCGAGTGGGCCGTCGAGCACGGCTTCTTCCTCACGCCGGACGCGCCCGAGGTCCTCGACTTCTACGCCCAGCGCAGCCCGGTGTTCATGGCCGCCCGGTTCGACGCGACCCGGGCGGCCGAGCTCGGCCAGTCGGCCGGCGACAGCACACCGATCATGGCGACGATCCCGACCGACGACCCGTGGGTCCCGGTGCGCATCCTCGGGCTCGGCGCCGAGGGCGAGCAGCGGATCGAGGCCGACGTCTTCCTGCTCACCGACGAGCGGCCGGAGCTCTTGGCCGGTGGCACCGGCATGACGCTGCGCCGCAGCGAAGCGGCCGACGAGTTGCTGCTCGACGACCTCCGCTCCGACGTCGGGATGGAGTGGGTGCCCGAGGCGATGTGGTTGTCGTTTCTTCAGGTCGACGCGCCCGCCGCCGAGCTCGACTACGACCTCGCCGTGTCGACCACGCCCGGGGTCGACCCCGACCTGGTCGACACCGGGGTGCCCTCGCCGGAGGTCCGCGGCCTCACGTTTGGTGGCGGCGGGTCGGACACCGTGCCGCTGACCGCCGGCGTCGGAGCCGCCACACTGACGGCGGCCGTCGCCGCCTGGTGGGCCGCCCGCTCCCGCCGGACGGAGCCGCTCAACGGGAACGGCTGATGATGCCGCGCTGGGCTCGCTGGACCGTCGCCGTGATGGCTCCATTCGCCGTCGGCGGCTCGGTGGCGGCCGTCGGACACGCCGCCACCGACGGGCCGGCGCCGGTGCTCCAGCCGGCCGGGCCGGGCGATGTCACCGTGCGCATCGACGTCGCCAACTCGCGGTTCACGCCCGACGAGCTGACGGTCGTTGCCGGCACCAGGGTGCGCTTCCTCCTCGACAACGCCGACCCGATCCACCACGAGCTGATCACCGGCGGCGCCGAGGTGCACGCCCGCCACGCCCGGGGCACCGAGGCCGAGCATCCGGCGATCCCGGGCGAGGTGTCGGTCGGGCCGAACGGGCTGGCCATCACGACGTTCACGTTCGACGAGGTCGGCACGTTCGAGTTCGCCTGCCACCTGCCGGGCCACTACGAGTACGGCATGCACGGCACGATCGAGGTACTGCCCGCTGACTGACGCAGGCTCCGAACTTGCGGACGGATTGGAGGTTGGGCGAGCGCCGATCCGAAGGGTCGGCGGCGAGCACGGAGGCGCAGCCGATCCGGCTTGGCCGGTCGGCGGAGCCCGAGATTAGGCCCGCTCGGCGACGGCGGTGATCGTGATCCCGCCGCGGGGACGCTGCGTCAGGGTCACGGTCACGGTGTGGGGGCGGGCAGTGTCGAAGATCTCGGTGGCGATCTCCGCGGCCAGCGCTTCGGCAAACACCGGGCGATCGCGAAAACCCCACAGGTACAGCTTGAGGCTCTTCGACTCGACGCAGTACTGGTCGGGCTCGTACTCGATCTCGACCCGCGACAGGTCGGGTTGCTCGGTCACCGGGCACCGCGAGGCGACTTCGTCGGTGACGGCCCGCACGACCGTCACGTGGGCCGGCGCCGGGAACACCTCGACATGCTCGATCGGACGACGGGCCTCGGAACCGAGCACGGTCAACGCAGACGTGTCCATCCCGTCACGCTACGGATACCGCCGTCGTCGACGCCACCGCCTGAGCACCCGGGGCCGCGCCTAACCTGCCCCGGGTGCCCGCCTCTCCCACCTCGCGGCGATGAGTCGCGCGCTCGACGGCGACGTCCTGGCCCGGGCGCCAAAGGCGCTGCTCCACGACCACCTCGACGGGGGGCTGCGCCCGCAGACCGTGATCGAGCTGGCCGCCGAGTACGGCTACACCGGGCTGCCCACGACCGATGTCGACGAGCTGGCCCACTGGTTCAACCGGGGCGCCAAGCGCAACGACCTCGTGCTGTACCTCGAGACCTTCGCCCACACCGTCGGCGTCATGCAGCACCGCGACGCCATCGAGCGGGTCGCCTTCGAGTGCGCCCAGGATCTCGCCGCCGACGGCGTCGTGTACGCCGAGGTGCGCATGGCCCCCGAACTGTGCACGGAGACCGGCCTGACGTTGGACGAGGTGATGCAGGCGATCCTCGACGGCTTCGAGCGAGGCTCGGCCGGCACCGACTTGACCATCCGGGCGATCGCCACCGCCATGCGCACGGCCGCCCGCAGCCAGGAGATCGCCGAGCTGGCCGTGCGCTTCCGCGACGCCGGCGTCGTCGGATTCGACATCGCCGGGGCCGAGGCCGGCTATCCGCCGACCCGCCACCTCGACGCCTTCCAGTACGTCATGCGGGCCAACTTCCACTCGACGATCCATGCCGGCGAAGCGTTCGGACTGCCGTCGATCTGGGAGGCAGTGCAGTGGTGCGGGGCCGAGCGCCTGGGTCACGGGGTGCGCATCGTCGACGACATCACCGGTCCAGTCGGCGCCGAGGAACTGGGGCACCTCGCCGAATTCGTGCGCGACACCCGCATCCCGTTGGAGCTGTGTCCGACGTCCAACGTCAACACCGGGGTGTGCGCGTCGATCAAGGAGCACCCGATTGGCATGCTCCGCCGGTTGCGCTTCCGCGTTACCGTGAACACCGACAACCGGTTGATGAGCGACACGTCGATGACCCAGGAGCTGGTGCAGCTCGTCGACGCCTTCGGCTGGACGATCGACGACGTCGAGTGGGTCACGATCAACACCTTGAAGTCCGCGTTCATCGCCTTCCCCGAGCGGCTGCGCATCATCAACGGCATCGTCAAACCGCGCTACGCCCTGCTGCGAGCCGAACTGTCCTTGGGAGCACTATGAGCGAGCGAGTCTTCGAGCGAGCGAACGATCAGGCATCGTCTTCGGCTCAGGCGTGCACCACCGCTGACCCCAACGCGTCTCATGACGTGAGGGTGCACCAATGAACGACAACGTCACCGTGACCGTCGTCGACCATCCCCTGGTCGTCGACGCCCTCGCCCAGATCCGCGACAAGACGACGCCGAACGCGCTGTTCCGCCAGAACCTCGAACGCATCGGCACGCTGCTGCTGGCCCAGGCCACGCTGGCGCTGCCGACCGTCGACACGACCGTCGAGACCCCGCTGACGACCGCGCCGGCCCGACGCCTCGCGGTGCAGCCTGTCGTCGTGCCGATCCTGCGGGCCGGGCTGGGGTTCGTGCACGCCGCCCAGGAGTTGCTGCCCGACGCCGACGTCGGTTTCATCGGCATCAGCCGGGACGAGGCGACGTTCGCCCCGAAGCCCTACGTCAACAAGCTCCCTGAGTCGCTGGCCGGCCGGCCGGTGATCGTGATCGACCCGATGCTGGCCACCGGTGGCTCGCTCGTGCACACGTGCGAGCTGCTGATCGAGCGCCAGGCGCCGGCCCCGATCGTCGTCGTGTGCGCACTCTGTGCGCCGGAGGGCATCGAGCGGGTGCGCCAGTCCGGGATGTCCGTGCACATCGTCACCGCCACCATAGACGACCACCTCAACGACCAGGCCTTCATCGTCCCCGGCCTCGGCGACGCCGGCGACCGCCAGTTCGGCCCCCCCGCCTAGATGTCGATCATCCTGGTCGATGGGCGATGAAGCGCATCGAGCCATGGCAGCGGACGAGGTTCACGGCGAGGTCGAAGGGCAGGAAGGCGGCGGTCACCGCGGCAAAGGCGAGGCCCCTCTTCTTCGTGCCCGGCAGCTCGACCGCACGGTTGGCGAGCGAGAGATACCAGAACCCGTAGGAACCCCTCACGTCCACCTTTTCGAAGCCAGCGCGCTCCAGGATGTGCACGATGTTGTCGTGATTGAAGAGGAACGTATGCCGGGGATAGTGGTAACCGGCCCAGTAGCGCTTGAAGACGTAGCGGTCGAGCGAGAGGTGGTCGGGCGTGATGCCGTAGATCATGCCTCCTGGGTTGAGGATGGCGGAGCAGGCGGTGAGAAAGCGGAATGGGTCCGGCACATGCTCGATCAGGTTCGAGCAATAGATGACATCGAAGCGCCGGCCAGCAAAGTCGATCTCCTCGAGCTGGCCCTCGTAGAACGTGAACTGCTCGATCCCGGTGACGCCAACGTCTCGAATATCCACACCCGCCAGCGCAATGTCCGCACGAAGTCCGCGCAGCTGGGCCAGAAACGAGCCGTTCCCACACCCGACCTCGAGGCAGCTCCCCGACGGCGGGACTTTCTGAGACACCCTTGACGCACTCCGCTTGCCGAGGAAGGATTTCAGGCGTCCGTAGACCGATTTCGAGACGGACGCTGACGAGTGGGCGAGGTAATTCTCGGGATACAGCAGCGGAATCTGTTCGGACGTGACCTGGGGATCCTGTGTCACGAGCCCACAGTTGCCGCACATGACGAGACGGGAGTCCCATGACACGCCGTACTCCCAGTCCTGGATGTCGTCGACGAGCGGTACGAGAGCATGCTGACAGTGAACGCAGGTGGTCGACGTTGCGTTCGGCATCAGGAAGGACTCGGCGCGGCTCGCGAACTGGAGGCTGCCCGCCGCCCGAGCGACCGAATGAATGAGCTCGTCGTGAACTCGGGATAGCGGTCGAAAAAGCCCTCCCGAACGAGGTGACGATGCATGCCATCTAGCCGGTACGGAGGGAGTGTCGGCCACACGTGGTGTTCCCAATGGTAGTTGAAGTTGAACGGAGCGAACACGAGCACCTCGAACCAGGGTCCGAGCGTGCTGACCGTACGATCGTCCTTGCCGGGGTGCTCCACCAGGAAACGCAGCTTGCTCAACAGCGGGGACCAGGTGACGGCGACATAGAGCCAGACGATGTACAGGTACCACGCCTGCGCAATGAAGACGAAGGCGGCAATGAGCACCAGCTGGCAGACGACGATGTGGCTGACCTCGCGGACGACGCGCCGCCCGCCGGTCGCCGTCGCCTCGGGCGAACGAGATCGGCGCGCCGCGGGTGCTGACGGGGGACTGACCTGACTCGACCCGTAGTACTTCCGCAGCAGCCCCAGCACCTCGCCACCGGTGACGTAGCTCAGCACGAAGCGTCGAAGGCCACCCTTGCCGTCGACCGTGTCGAAGTCGATGAACTCCGGGTCGGCCGAGCTTCCGTTCTCAGCGTGGTGGACGAAGTGCACCCGCCGATAGTTCTGGATCCGGATGCCGACGAAGCCGGCGACGAGAAGGTTGCCGAGGCGGTCATTACGCTCCCGGTCCTTGCTGAGCATGTCGTGCGACAGGTGGTGGACCAGGGTCTGCAACGATCGCTCGCCGATGAGGATGGCCACGAACCCGACAACCACCTTGGCCGCCACCCCGCCCGGCATGAACAATCCAACAGCAAGGGCCATCACCGTCCAGAGGTGGGCGGTGGCGATGGCTGCTGCCGGCCGCCACCGTGACCGTTCCATCAGCGGCTTGGGCACGCGCAGGGCCTCGGAACGCACCGCCCCACGGAGGGCCGATCCCGTCGGCGCGCGCGTCTCCGGACGATTCAGCACACCGCGAGGGTAGTCGGCCACTAGCGCGGTGCGAAGTGCAGGGCGAGGGCGTCGAGGTGAGGGGTGGGGTCGACGTCGACGGCTTCTCCGTACAGCTTGACCTTGGGCTCGGTGCCGCTGGGGCGGACCTGGACGCGCACGCCGCCGTCGAGTTCGAGGCGCAGCAGATCGGCCTCGGGGAACGACGCGACGTCAACGACGCGGGCCCCACCGACCTCACTCGGCGGATCGTCGAGCAGCGCCCGCACCCGCTCGGCTGCCACCGCCGGGTCCATCTGGATCGAACGCTCGGCGATGAGGTGGCGGCCGTAGCGGGCGACGAGGTCGTCGAGTCGCCCCTGCAACGTCGTGTCTTCGGCCGCCGCCACCGCGGCCACCTCGGCCAGAAGGACCGCCGCCGAGATGCCGTCCTTGTCCAGCGGCCGCGGCGCCACGAGGTACCCGAGCGCTTGCTCGTACCCGAACACGAAGCGCCACTCAGGGTGATCGAGGATCGTGCGGCCGATCCACTTGAAGCCGGTGTAGGTCTCGGCGAAGTGGACGCCGTGGTCGGCGGCCATGCGCCCCAGCAGGGAAGACGACACCAGCGTGGTGACGACCAGTCGGTCGTCCCCGGACGTGTGGGTGAGGATGTGGTCGGCCAGCAACCAGCCCAGCTCGTCGCCGCCGAGCCGGCGCCACGAGCCGTCGGGCTGCGCGATCGCGGCCCCCAACCGGTCGGCGTCGGGGTCGTTGGCGATCGCCACCGCGGCGCCCGCAGCCGCCGCCAGCGCCATCACCCGGTCCATCGCCCCCGGCTCCTCCGGATTCGGGAACGACACGGTCGGGAACGTCGGATCGGGCTCGAACTGCTCGGCCACCACCGCGGGGGGGTCGAAGCCGGCGGCGGCGAACGCCCGCAACAGCACGGCGCCGCCGACGCCGTGCATCGGGGTGTAGGCGACCCCGACCCCGGGCACCTCGGGGCGGTAGCGCACGTCCGGCACGACGGCCACGTAGCGCGAGACGATCGACCCGTCGAGGCGTTCGATCAGCGGGTCGTCCTCGGGCGCCAGCTCCACGGTCGTCGGGTC
>Ga0183260_10003799_pt1 | contig 12142 bp, 11 predicted proteins | sample AntDrymUQ4972206_2_FD_129768 | JGI IMG/M metagenome (GOLD analysis project Ga0183260, IMG submission 129768) | Polar desert sand microbial communities from Dry Valleys, Antarctica - metaG UQ497 (22.06) (version 2) (version 2) | ecosystem: Environmental > Terrestrial > Soil > Desert | place...
ACAGGCCAACGAGCTCGAGACCGGGCCGGTCGGAGAGCGCGCCTAAGAGGCCCCGGATGTGCCGTGCCGTGCCAGCGCGCGTCTGCGCGAGGGCCGAGACGTCGATACCGACCCTCACGCGGCCGCCATTCGCACGGCCTCGCGTGGCTCAGGGTAGTGGAGGAGAGCGACTGCTCCCTCGGCGTCGAGCCAGCGGTGATCGACGTGCTCCTCGTCGAGCTGGGGCTCCCAGCCGCCGGGAGCCTCGACGACGAAGATCCAGACCAGGATGCGCTCGGTGCCGGCCGGGAAGCGCTCCCGAACGGATTCGGGGTCGCCGGCGAGGTCGTACCGAAGCGGACCGGAGAGCGACACCGGGGTCGCGGAGAGCCCGGTCTCCTCGGTGAGCTCGCGCTTCGCGGCCGCCTCGGGCTCCTCGCCCCACTCGATCCCGCCGGCGACGAGGTGCCAGTAACCGAGCTTCTCGGGCGAGCGGAGGACGACGAGGTACTCGTCACCGCCCGCGCCCGGCCGCCGGACGACGACGGCCACCTCCTCCGGACGCCGGTCGCCCGTCACGCTCGGGCCTCGAGCGCGCCGAGGATAGCGCCCCCGGCGTGCGCCCAGTCGAAGCGCGCGGCGTGCTCGTGCCCGAGCGGGACGAGCTCGTCGCGCCGGGCGAGCGCCTCGCGGAGCCCGGCGGCGATCGACGCGGGATCGAGCGCGTCGACGCGGACGGCCGCGTCGCCGCAGGCCTCGTCGAGCGAAGGATGGGCGGAGGCGACGACGGGCGTGCCGCAGGCCATCGCCTCGACGATCGGCATCCCAAATCCCTCGTAGAGCGAGGGGTAGCAGAGCACCGCGGCACCCCGGTAGAGGCGCGCGATGTCCTCGTCGGGCACGTAGCCGAGCCGGCGGATCCGCGAATCGGCGAGGTCGGGCCGGTCGCCCCAGCCTTCGCCCCCCGCGAGGACGAGGTCGACCTCGCCGTCGAGCAACCGCCACGCCTCGACGAGCCGCGCGATGTTCTTCCGCGGCTCGATCGTGCCGAGCCCGAGCACGGCAGCGTCACCGAGCTCGGCGTGAGGCCCGTCGGGGCCGAGACCGGGCGCGAGTCCGGGCGGGACGACGACGATCCGGTCGTCCTCGATCCCGAGCAACCCGCGCAGGTCGGCTGCCGTGAACGCCGAGTTGGCGATGACGAGGTCGCAGGTCCGGGCCGCGTGCTGTGCCTTCCGCGTGTGCATCGAAACCGTGCGCGCGGTGCACCACTCCGGATGACGAAGCGGCACGAGATCGTGGAAGACCGTTGCGCGCACCCCCGCCCGCTGGGCCGGATACATCCATTCGCTGAAGAGGAAGGCGTCGAGACGACCCGCGAGCACCTCCACCGGCGGCCGGCCGGCGCGACTCCAGAGCGTTCGCAGCGCGTGCGAGGCGGGCAGCGGCAAGAGCCGTTGCCCGACGGGGATTCCGTCGAGCGCTCGCCGGATCGCCGCAGGCCCGCGGAGGCTCGTCGGCGCGAACGCGACCAGCTCGTGGCGTCCCGCTGCGGCGGTCTCCAGGCCGGCGAGAGAGCCTCTGATGTAGTTGCCGATCCCGGTCCGGGGATGGGAGAGCGGCGATACGTCGACGACGATCCTCACGCCGGTTCCTCGTGCACGAAGGAGTCGAAGTGGACGCCGAGCGCGCGCTCGTCGGTCGCGCCCGGGAGCACCTCCGCCGGGACCAGTGTCGGTGTGACGGAGAAAGCGACCGCGCAGACGCGGCGCGTCGAGACGAGCGGCACCCTCAGGCTCACCGAGCCCTCGGGGGGCACCGCGATCCCGGCTGCCGGGCGACCGTCCACCGTCGCGACGACCCGCGTCAGCCTCCCGGCGAAGAGCGTCGGGTCGGAGTGCAGCTGCACGCGGAGCTCGCCTCCGTCGCAGCGCAGCAGCCGCCAGGTCACCGCGCGCCCCGACCAGCTGTCGCCGGGATACAGGCCCTCGATCGTCGCGAGCGAGGCGAGCGGCCCGTCGAGCCGCCAGAGCACCGTGCCCACGAGCTCGTTTCGCGAGACGCGCTCCCCATCCGGCGTCACCGTGCCGTCGAGCAGAGCGTACGGCGCTACGACCGTGGCGTCGTTCGGGAGGTAGAAGACGCCCTCGCGACCGGCCGGAAAGCCGTCCGCGGACGCGCGCGCGACCGGCAGCTCGTTGATGCCACCGGGGGTGGGCGCGCCGGTGTAGAGGACCCTTCCGACGCGCCGGTTGAAGAACTCGTTGACGTTGACCGTGAACCGGTCGGCCTGACCGGTCCAGAGGGCGACGACCTCGCTCCCGTCGGCTGTCGCGCGATCGATCCAGTCCCGCTCGAGCCCGGGGTTGCCCTGGCGGAGCGCGCCGACCGCGGCGGCGACGAACCCGTGCGGCCCCGACCACACCGGCCGGGAGAGGGCGACGAGGAGGACGAGCAGCACGGCCGGCACGAGGATCGCGTGCCATCGCACGAGGGCGAGTGAGACGGCGAGGACGACCGCGCCGGAGAGGACAGCCGTCGCCCAGTACGACCCGGCGACGAGATACTCGTTCGCAGTCCAGAGCGGGATCAGGCCGAGCGAGTCCGACTTCGCAGGCTCACCGATGAAACGCGCGTACGGAAAGACAGCCGTCAGGACGAGCGCGCCTGCAGCCGCGCTCGCGGTGATGGCCGGCGGACGAGGGGCGCCGAGCTCGCCCCACGCCACCAGGGCAACCATGAGCAACGGGACGAGAAAGAACAGGTACCGGTCCTGGATCCGGTCGGACGCGAACCGCGAGGCGAAGGCCCCGACGACGAGGGTTGACCAGAAGCCGAGCGCGACCGTCGCGGCGAGATGCTCCTGGAGCGCGTCGGGCAAGCGCCGAACGCGGGAAAGAAGGATGGCCAGGACGACCATCGGCACGACGCAGGCGTAGAGCGTCAGCTCCTCGACGTGCCAGAGCCAGAACCGCATGACGTCGCCCGCGTCGTAGCCCCCCTCACCGACGACCGCGTAGGCACCGAGAAGCTCGGAGAGCGACTGTCCGCGCAGCGCCTGCAGCGCCACGAGCAGGACGGCGCCGCCGGCCAGCAGCCCGTAGAGGGGCACGAACGGCCGGAGCTCGGCACGTCGGGCGCGGAATGCGGCGAGAAGAAGCGGCGCGGTCGCGACGGCGGGTAGGAACGCCAGCGCTTGCGAGCGCGTGGCGAAGGCGATCGCAAGACCCACGGCGAGCGCGAGCAGACGGCCCGTGGTCGGACGGGCCAGATACCTGACGAGGACGAGCGCCACGCCCAACGAGACGGGGTAGAAGAGACTCTCCGTCGTGATCGTGCCGGTGTAGGCCATGGACGGGATCGCCACCGCGATCGCCGCGGCGAGCAGCGCGACCCACCGTCCGACGACGCGCCGGGCAAGCAGGTACGCGGGGAGCGCAGCGAACGACATCGTCACGGCCCCTATCGCCTTGGCCATCGCGTAGGCGGCCGGCAGGTCGTCGAAGAGGGCGTAGGCGGGCGCGATCAGCGCGGGATAGAGCAGGCTGTAGCCGCTCACCGGTGCCTCGCGCACCTCGTACCCCTCCCCGTCGGCGAGGCTCCGGCCGAGCTCGGAGTAAATCAGCTCGTCAACGAACACAAACGGCGAGAGCATCTGGCGCGAGAGCACGATCCGCACAACCGCGGAGACCACGACGAGGCCGGCGAGCCAGACCCACTCGGGCACGCGCGCGGCGCGAGCGCGAATCTCGCTAGCCACCGAGGTCGACCTCGGAGAGGCGCCGCGCGATCTCCGAGGCCTCGGCCGATCCGGCTCCGATCCCGACGCCCGCCGCCGCCCGGCTGACGTCGCGGAGCACCTCGTCGCCGACCGCCGCGCCGCCGGCGATGCGCTCGAAGGCGGCCGCCTGGCGCTCGGCGACCCGCACGAGGTCGTGCTCTTCCAGGGCCAGCGTCCGCGCGGCCGCACCCATCCGTTCGCGCGCGTCCGGGCGCCCGGCGAGAAGGCCGAGCGCCGCGGCGAGGTCGTCGACCTCCCGGTCGCCGACGGAGACCTTCAGCGCGACGGCATCCGGCAACTCGGCGAACCAGCCGACGTCGGTGACGACGAGCGGCTTCCCGAGACCGAGCGCCCGGATCGCCGTCCCCGAGGTCTCGCCCATCGTCGGCGAGCGGAGCGACACGTGCACGTCGCACGCGGCCATGAGCGCCCAGAGCCGGCGCTCGTCGACGTGTCCCTCCCGCACGATCCCGTCGCCGTCGAGCCCGAGCCGCTGGAGCCGCCGCTCGAGGTCGAAGCCGGGTGAGACGGCACCGACGAGCAGGAGTCGCGCCGCCGGGTGATCGCGCCGCACGCGGGCGAACGCCTCGAGCAGCTGTGGAATCCGCTTCGACGTGTTGACGTTCCCGAACGACCCCACGAGCGGCGACCCCTCGAGCTGCGCGGGAGCGAGGCCCGGGTCCGGCCACGCCGGATGCGGGACGCGGATCAAAGGTCCCACATAGCCGGCCCCGTGCGCCCGCTCCTCGACGTGGTGGGAATGGACGACGAGACCCCGTGCCAGCCCCAGCACCTCCCCCGCGAGAGGGAACTCCTCAGGGCGTACCTCCCAGAGCGGCGGTAGCCGCTTGTCGAGGACGCCGTGCCCGAGCAACCGGCCGACGACGCCGTGCTCTCGCTCCATCGCGTCCAGGTAGCCGTGTCCGTCGCGGCGGCCGATCGTCACACCGGCGACAAGGTGGTGCAGGACGAAGTCGTGGAGCACGACAGCGCCCGGCGAACGTCGCAGCGCGTCGAGGATCCAACCGTGTGAGTCTGGATTGTTTCCAATATGGTAAACAGAGAGATCGACGCCTTTGGGAGGTCGCTTCGTGCCTCGTTTCACCACCTGGACGTCGAGGTGCTTCCGCAGCTCGGGGAGGAGCAGCGCGGAGTAGTCGGCGATGCCCGACGCCTCGGGGGGCATCGGCGAGAAGTAGGCGACCTTCATCCGAGCAGCCTCCCGATCGCGCGATCCCACGTCACCTCGTCGGCCAGCGCCTTGCCGGCCGCGCCGAACGCCTCGGCGTCGGTCTCGTGCTCCCGCAGCCAGGCGGCCGCCGACGCTACGGCCGTCGCAGCCGGCGCGACGACGAGGCCCGTACGGCGGTCGTGGACGACGTCGAGCGGCCCGCCCGCGTCGCTCGTCGTGATCACCGGCTTCGCGGAGAGGAACGCCTCGTAGGGGCCCATCCCGAAGTCCTCGTCGACGGGCGCATAGAAGACCGAGGAACACGTCGCGTAGAGCTCCGCGAGCCGCTCGGGGCTCACGCGCCCCTCGAAGCGCGCCCTGCCGTCGATCCCCCGTGCCCGCGCGAGCTCCTCGAGGCGCTCGCGGTCCGGTCCGTCCGATGTGATCACCGCCTCCAGCGTCGGGTCGAGCGCAAGCGCCTCGAGCAGGAGGTCGATCCGCTTCGCACGATCGAGCCGGCTGGCCGAGAGCACGAAGCCCGTCGAGGTCTCGTGCCGGTAGCGCAGCTGCTGCGGGGGATGAGGCAGCACCTCCGCGACGAGCCCCGTGGAGCGCTCGAGCCGACCGGCGACGTTGGCCGACGTGGCGAAGAGGCGCGTCGCCTCGCCGAGTGCGACCCGATCGAGCTCCTGCACACGACGGCGGAGCCCGCGCTCCTCGGGCGAGTCGCCGAACTGCCCGAGCGTGGTGCCGTCGAGCTCGTACGCCTGCCGGAACTGATGGACGAGCCAGACGCGCTTCTCGCGGTGGCGGACGACGTACGAAGGGAACTTCGTCGCGACGACGAGGTCGATCGTCCGCCCGTCGGCCTCCTCCAGGTCGAGCAGCCGCCAGAGGAACGCCTGCGTGAGCACGCGCGCGCCCGGGTACCACTTGAACGGGACCGACACGAGGTCAGCCTCGTGTCCGCGAAGTCGGAGCTCGTCGACGAGCTCGTCGGTGAAGATCTCGGCCCCGCCCCGGGCGAACGGCACCTGCGGGCGGAGGATGGCGATACGCACGTGTGGTCTCTAGCGCGTCTCCGCGGAGCGGAGAAGCTTGAGCTCGCTCTCGAGGCGCGCCACGCGTGCCTCCAGGTCGTCGACGAGACGAAGGGTTGCAGCGTTGAACGACCGCTGGTCGTACGCGAGCGGCTCGACGTACCAGCGCATGAGCTTCTTCAGCACGCCCTTCGCCGGCGTGCCGACGCCGCCGCGAAAGCCGGGCCGGAGGCGGAGCGGCCGGTCGGCCGAGACGGGCCAGAGACGCTCGGCCTCGGCGCGCGCCGCATGGCGGTCGTCCGCGTCGGCAGGGCCACCGGGATCCGCACCCGAGCGGCGGATCTCCTCGCGGAGCGCCGCGAAGAGCGCGTCGACATCGACGTCGTCCTCGGTCGGAAACCCGCTCGCGATCGCCTCCTCCGGCACCGCGCCAGTGTAGCCCCGCCCCCGGCGCTTCTAGGATCGGCAGAATGCGGGTCGCACTCTCGTTGCTGACGCTCGTTCCCGGTGTCTCGGGGGGGAGCGAGACCTACGCGCGAGAGCTCTGCCGAGCTCTCGCTCGCTGCGGGAGACACGACTACGAAGCGCTCGTCCCGACACTGGCACCGGACGCAGGGGGCGGTCTCGAGACGGTCGTCGGATCGGCGTACCGCGCGTCGGCGACGACTCCCGGTCGGCTCGCCGCGATGGGAGCCGCCGTCGTCCGGCCGGGAGAGCTTCGACACCGGCTCGAGCGGGCGAACGTCATCCACTACCCGCTGACCGTGCCGGTGCCGTCCGTCGACGGTCCGACCGTGCTGACGCTTCTCGACGTGCAACACCTCGACCTGCCGCACCTCTTCTCCCGCGGCGAGCGGCTCTTCCGGCGCCTCGCCTACGACCGCGCCGCTCGCCGTGCGACGCAGGTGATCGTGATCAGCGACTGGGTGCGTGAGCGGGTGATCGAGCGGCTCGGTCTCGATCCGGCCCGGGTGCACGCGATCCACCTCGGGGTGGATCACGAGCGGTTCGCGCCCGATCACGCCCTCGAGCGCGAGCGGTTTCTCTACTACCCGGCACGCCCATGGCCGCACAAGAACCACGCACGGCTCTTCGACGCGTTCGCCACGCTTCGCAGCGACGAGCCAGGGCTCCGGCTCGTGCTGACCGGCTCAGGCCACGACCCGGCGAGCCTCCCGCCGGGCGTCGAGGCGCTCGGCGACCTGCCGCTCGCTACCAGGATCGACCTCTATCGTCGGGCTGCGGCCGTCGTCTTCCCGAGCCTCTACGAGGGCTTCGGGCTGCCACCGATCGAGGCGATGGCCTGCGGTTGCCCCGTCGCGGTCTCGGACGTGGGCTCACTGCCCGAGGTCGTCGCCGACGCAGCGATCCGGTTCGATCCGAACGACGCGGATGCGATCGCGGCAGGTGTCCGCGAGGCGCTCGCACGCTCGACGGAGCTCACCGCCCTCGGGATCGCCCGCGCGGCGCGCTTCACGTGGGCCGCCACCGCGCGCGCCCACGACAGCGTCTACGAGCGCGCCGCGTCTGCCTCCGGCTGAAGCCGCTCGCGATCGGCGGCAACCATCAGGGCGAGCAGCTCCTCGAAGCCGACGGCAGCCTCCCAGCCGAGCACCCGGCGAGCCTTCGCCGCGTCGCCGACGAGATCGTGGAGCTCGGCGCTCCCGCGGAAGAGAGACGGGTCGCTGCGCACGTGGTCGCGCCAGTCGAGCGAGACGGCGTCGAACGCACAGGCGACGAGCTCCTCGACGCTGCGCGACACGCCGGTCGCGACGACGTAGTCCCCCGGCTCGTCGTGCTGGAGCATGAGCCACATCGCGCGCACGTAATCGCCCGCGTAGCCCCAGTCGCGGCGTGCCGAGAGATCGCCCAGCACGAGCTCGTGCTCGAGCCCGAGCGAGATCGCAGCGGCCGCCCGTGCGACCTTCCGCGGCAGGAAGTCGACCGGCCGGAGCGGCGACTCGTGGTTGTAGAGAATCCCGCAGCACGTGAACATCCCGTAGCGACGGCGATAGCTCGCGGCGATGAAGTGCGCGTACGCCTTCGCGACGCCGTAGGGCGTGAGCGGTCGTGGAGCCGTGTCCTCGGTCTGGGGTGTCTCCCGCGGCTCGCCGAAGATCTCGCTCGACGAGGCCTGGTAGAAGCGGATCCCGGGGTCGACCTCGCGAATCGCCTCGAGCATCGAGGTCGCCCCGACCGCCGCGAACTCGGCGGTCAGCACGGGCTCGTCCCAGGACCGCGGGACGAACGACGGCGCCGCCAGGTTGTAGACCTCGTCGGGGCCGACCCTCCGGAGGGCGGACGCGAGCGAGAGCTGGTCGAGCAGGTTCGCCTCGACCAGCTCGACCCGGCCCGTGAGCGGCGCGAGCGCCTCCTCGTAGGCGGCCGGCTCGCGGCGGACGACACCGGCGACCTCGTAGCCCTCGTCGAGCAGCAGGGCGGCGAGGAGCGAGCCGTCCTGCCCGCCGATGCCGGTGACGAGCGCGGTCCGGCTCATGGCGACCTCTCAGGGCGGGTTGCGACGGCGACGAGCCCGAAGCCTTCGCCCCGAGCGTCGAACGAGAAGCCGGCCTCTTTGACGAGCTTGCCGAGGTCGCGACCGAAGTCGGTGTGCACGAGCATGTCGGCCTTCCGGGTGACGAGGCCGAACGGCCCACCGCCCCGCCCGTGGTACTCCGCCGGCAGGCCCTCACGGGCGCGACTCTCGGCGAGCGACGTGTCGATCGGCACGGTGAAGACGTGCCGCCCCCCGGGGCGAAGGACGCGCAGCGTCTCCTCGAGCGCGCGTCGCGGATCCGGAACGTGCTCGAGCGTCTCGGAGGTCACCACGAGATCGAAGCTCTCGTCGGCCCAGCTCAAGAACTGGATGTCCTCCTCCGGGTACTCCACGTGCACATGGTGAGGCGCCTCGGCGAGGAACGGATGCATCCGGCCGACGCTATTGATCTCGGCGATCCGGAGCGCACGGAACGCATCCTCGCGGACGAGAGCGACGAGCGAGCTCGCCCCCTTGCCGTAGAGCGCCACGAGCACTTCGGCGATCCGCCGCACACGAAGGCTCGAGCCGCAGTGCTCGCAGAACATGCTCTCGCGCTCGGCGAGTCCCGGGCCCCACCGTCGCGCGAGGTCGCGGGAAAGCACCCAGCGCTGTCGGATCTGGCGCCCCTGCTCGCCGCAGACACCGCAGCGTCCCACCCGATCGTGCCTTCGGTCGCCCCACGGCCTCGCGTGGAGCAGGAGCCAGAGGCCCGGATCTCTGCGTGGCGAGACCACTTCAGACCGCCCTCACGCCGAGCCGTCGCCCGCGGGTGTCCCGGTAGCCCGCGAGCACGGCCTGCAGCCCGCGGCGCGCCGAGCCGGAGCGCAGGGCTTGGACGCCGAACGCGGCGAGCGCCTCGGCGCGCCGCCTCGCCGTGCCGAGACGCCCGAGCGGCGCGGCGCGCTCGGCGACGACGAGCCCGTTGCGGAGCGCGTAGTAGAGCGAAGCGGGTGACGAGGCGCCACCCGACGAAGCCGAGACGCGGTGATGGACGACGCTCGCGGGGACGACGACGATCGAGAGCCCCGCCGCGCAGGCCCGGAGCGACCATTCGACATCCTCCGCATAGGCGAAGAGCGACTCGTCGAGCCCCCCGACACGCTCGAGCGCTGTCCGCGGGACGAGCATCGCGCCGCCGCACGCGCGGTCGGTCGGGTAGGGCGGTGTCTCCTTCGGAAGGGCAGGCTCGCCGAAGCCCGTGTGCCTGCCCTGGTACCCGCGGCGGGGGTCGTACGAGGCACCGGCGTACCAGATCGTTCCGGCTCCCTCGTGGAGGATCTGAGCGCAGACCGCGCCGACCGATGCCCCTCCCGCGGCGGCGACGAGCGGCTCGATCGCATCCGGGTCGATCGTCGCGTCGTTGTTGAGAAGCAGGACATGATCGGCGCCCGCGGCACGGGCGCGCTCGAGACCCGCGTTGACCCCACCGGCGAACCCGCGGTTCGACTCCAGGGCAAGCAGCTCGACCTCGGGGTGAGTCTCGGCGACCGCCGCGGCCGTGCCGTCATGGGAGGCGTTGTCGACGACGATCACCCCGAGCCGCGGATACGTCGAGCGCGCGAGCGAGGCGAGGCACCGGAGCGTCAGCTCGCGCGCGTTCCAGGTGAGGACGACGACGGAGACGCTCGCGGTCATGCGAGCTCACGGAGGTACGCCCACGAGGAGCGGAGGCCCGGGGGGCGGAGAAGGGCGACGACCAGGGCGAAGGCGACGGTGCCTGCGACAGCCGCTGGGACCCCGTCGAGGAGGAGTGCCGGGAGCGCATACGCCGCGACGACCATCCCGCCCACCGTGGCCGCCGCGATCGCGAGCTCGGCGAGGGCCGCCCGGAACGCGTCGAGCAGGTAGAGCATCCAGCCGAGCGCCACAGCGGTCGAGACGGCCAGGGCGGCGGCGAGACCCCACAGACCGGCGATCGCCTGTCCTGCAAAGGCGAGCGGGACGTGGAGGACGAGGACGGCGAGCGCGACGAGGGGAAGCGACGCCCCGCGACGCGCGACGAAGACGACGGGGAACGTGACGGAGACACCCACCGAGACGACCATCCACGGCGCGAGGGCAACGACGAGCAGCCCGATCTCCTCGCCGATCTCCGTGCCGTAAGCACTCCCGAGGATCGAGCGGAGGATGGTCCCGCCCCCGACGGCGAAGATGCCGGCCGTCGCACCGATGGCGAGCAGCGCGATCCATGACGACGCGTCGACGTGCGCCGCCACGCGGCGGCCGTCGATGCCTGCTCGGGTGAGCGGCACGGACGTCACGAGCCCGAGCGACGAGGCGGCGACCGCGACGACCCCCGCCCCGACGAGGTAGGCGTAGCCGAGGCTCGTCACGTCGCCGACCGCTCCCCGGGCTGCGATCGGCAGGCACACGAGGTAGACGGCCTGGAGCGCGAAGGGCAGCGCGGCGCCCGCGAGGAGCTCGCGCAGGCGCCGGCCGGTGCCGCTGCGACGCGGCCGCACGGCGGTGCCCGGCATCCGTTCCGTGCGAGCCCGCGATGCGAGCGCGAGGGCCAAGACGACCATCGCGATGCCCGCGTTGAGCGCCATCCCCCAGGCGACCGCGACGACGCCGTTCTCGTCTATCCGGAGCAGGATCAAGACGAGCCCGACGACCGAGCCGATCACGTACCCGACGGCCGGCGTCAGGTAGTCGTCGAGCGCGGCGAGCGAGCTCGCGAGCAGACCCGCTGCGAAGTGACCGAGCGCGGCGACGAGGAGCCACGGCAGCGTGCTCGCAGTCGCCTCGCGCGCCTGCTCGGGCCCGAGGCCCGTCAGGAGCGCGGCGAGCGGCTCGGCCGCAAGGACGCCGACGATCGCGACGGGCAGCGCGACCGCGGCGAGCGCGCCCGCGTAGGCGACGGTCTCGACCGAGAGACGGCGATCGTCGCGCGCCCGGGCGAGCGGTGGCAACACGGTGACGCGCATCGCGGTCGCGGCGAGACCGAGCACGATGAAGACACCGTAGGAGGCGAAGAACCCGTCCGTCTCGGCCGTGCGCCCGAGCTCACGCGCGATCACGACCCCCACGAGCGCGGCGAGACCCGTCTGCACCGCGAGCGCGGTCGCCGTCACGCCCCCCGTCGCGAGGGAGCCCAATCCGGTCGAGGCGCTACGCTTGCTCACCGACGCGGAAGCCTACGCACCGCGTCAGCGACCACCGTGGCCCACGACACCGTCTGGACAGAGAGCGACCTCGACGACCTGCGCGACGAGTTCGCGCAGGTCTACGGCGGCCGCACCGTCCTGATCACGGGTGCCGACGGCTTCATGGGCTCGCATCTCACCGACGCGCTCGTCGCGCTCGGCGCGAATGTCCACGCGTTCGTTCGCGCGACCTCGAGCGGTGCGCTCAACAACATCGGGCACCTCCGGAACGACCTGAAGGTGCACTTCGCCGACCTCACCGACCGCACCTCGATCGACTACCTCGTACGGGAGCTCCGCGAGGCAGCCGACCGGCCGTACGTCTTCCACCTCGGCGCCCAGGCCCACGTCGGCGAGTCCTGGCACCGCCCCTACGAGACGATCATGGCCAACACGATCGGGACGCTCAACCTGCTCCAGTCGATCGTCGACTGGGGCCTCGAGCTCGAGAAGTTCGACACGGCCGGCACCTCGGAGGAGTACGGG
>Ga0183260_10003800_pt1 | contig 12140 bp, 12 predicted proteins | sample AntDrymUQ4972206_2_FD_129768 | JGI IMG/M metagenome (GOLD analysis project Ga0183260, IMG submission 129768) | Polar desert sand microbial communities from Dry Valleys, Antarctica - metaG UQ497 (22.06) (version 2) (version 2) | ecosystem: Environmental > Terrestrial > Soil > Desert | place...
AACAGCAAGACGCACGATTCCAGAGCTTCCGAGTACAAGCCCAACTATGCTTACTGGTGCTCCAAGTCGCTCGATCCAGAGGGGCCAAATACCAAGATATGCGCCGAAAGACGCCTCAAGAAAGGCGAGTGTCCAGAAAATTAAACCAAGTTCGCGGCCGAGACCGAGGTGCCAGAACATGCGCATGTTTGATGAGCTCCATTTACGGAGGAAATGTTAATTCCACCATGGTGATTGGCGCTGTTCTGTGGACGCGCGTTGAAGAGCCATTCTAGCGAATGGGGTTAGACAGCGTTTCAACTAATGCTTTGCTCGAAAGAGATGGTGAGATCATCCTTATGCTAATACAGTTGGAGCGCTTCGCCTCGAGCGCTAGTTTGCGCCTATGAACCCGTATCTCGCCGCAACCATATCAATGTGTATGATCACTTTGATCGCGCTGGCGATCACCGCGTACCTAGCGGTCTTTTTCAATCGGCGAGCTCAAGCAGATCTTCAGGCGGCACTGCTTCCGCTTGCGGAGGTCGTGACGGGTGATATCGACCTTGATGCGGCGGAGGTGCGCGGCCGCTACGGCGAATATCTCGCGTTCGCTCGCATGACTAAGGCTCAGGAAGGCTTAGGAAGAGAATTTCAAACTGAAATCATCGACGCCGCTGGTGGTGATGATTGGCTCTACAAATCGGCTGTCGCGGACGCGGATAGTCTGCCGCAAGTAACCTTCACCTGCAATGAACTCTCGTTGCGCGCGCACATCGATCCGTATTTGGCCAAGATTTCCCGGTCAGGCATTGATCCCCGAAGGGAGCGATTTAGTCTGGCGTATTCCGCCGCTTCAGGTCATATTCGGTTGGTGAGGCCGATGCGTACGAGGCGAGACATCCCCGAAGCAAGCACACTAGATTGTCAACTGAACTTCCTAGTTAGCTTGGCCGAAGTAAACCGTAGCGCCCAGGGCTCACTTAATTTGGCCGGAAATCCCGAATAGCGGCGGGGACTGCTGAACGTCACTCAGTGTCTCTTCTAACCGCGGGAATATGCCGATCAATTCCCTCGCCAAGGGGTGGACATAATTTCCGACTAAAAGTGCTGGCGGACTTTGCGTTGGCACCGAGAGACGACCTTCGAAAGCCGCGAACTAGGCTAAAGCATTTAGGTCGTCAGGCTGCTTGCGGGCAACGAATGGTTTTTGACTTCCCGAATGGACCCCCGCCGCCGGGAGGCTGGATCTCGCGCTTTTAGCCACGCCGCGGCGGCGTACCAACTCGCCGTGGTCACTAAAGCGCCCGCCACCACATCCACGACGTAATGCTCGCCGAGATAGATTAAGGCCAATCCCATAAGCCCCGAATAGAACCAGGCGAGCAGACGCCAGGCGCGCGTTGCTTGTCGTGCGGCAAAGACGAGTAGGAAGGTGATCGCCATGTGGATAGAGGGCATCGCCGCAATCGGGTTCGACTCTCCGACTACCCGATAACCGGCCGAATAGAGACCACCACCTATCGCTTGCGCAACCGGTTCCATCCCCCGCAGCGCGGTGGCGGCCGACGGGCTGTTCACGGACTCTGGCGCCATCCACGGAGGGTTCGATGGCACTATGAAGTAGAGAACAAGCCCAAAGGTGAGGAGCAAACTCATCGCCAGGAGATAGTGCTGGAATGCTCGGTTGCTGCGCTGCCATAGGCGAACCGCAACGATATGGGGAATGATGAAATACGACCAATGAACGAACGTCAAAAAATAGTCGTACCAATGAGGCTCGAATGGATCAAACCAACGATCTTGTAGAGAGATCGTCGGCAACTCGCCACCGAATAACCAGCGCTCGAAACTCGCGACGTAGGTATTGATCTTCCTCGCCCATAGGGTCTCGTCAGCCAGGGAGCGGAGAGCTGTAAAAAGAAACCACACTCCCGCGTAAGGAACAAAGAAGAGGAGAAACGATCGGAATCGACTAAAGGGAACAAAGAGGATCGCGAAGATTACAAAGAGTCCCCAGCCAAGATACGATCGGTTGGTCAGGAGTGATGCGGTGACGAGTAGGGCGGCCACGGTGGAGCGCAGCGCTATGCGATCGGGGAGGGGCATGACTCGATCTTGCCGAACTAGCTTGAGTAGACGCCTTGCGGGATCAGCGAGTCCGCTAGCTCGTTCTCGCCTCATGAGCACACGATTGTCGTCGCTTTCTGAGGACGCGGGAACCTCCAAATCTGCCGCATGGTTTGCTATCGGTTGTAAATCGCTCAAGGGAGTTAGTAAGGACTCTTGAGCGTGCGAAGTAGCACCGTTGAGCGGACCTTTGCCCTCTATGTCGACATTTTCTTCAACCGCGCCGGGTCTCATCGCTGGGGTCCGCTCTCGTTAATGGGTGCGCGTGCTTTTGGAGAGGTCGCGCTTTCAGTATAAGCCACAGTTTCTTGGACGACTCGTTGACAGTGTTATAGGCGGGGAGAGACATCAGACGGAATAGCGCCCGCGAGCTTTCTTTGTAACATGAATCGACTCTCCGTTCGCGGCGGGCTTACGAGCCACAAAGCCGCGGCGTTGCTGCTCGGCTATCCATGGCTCGTCGAAACCATGAAGTGCGGCGAGGGCGACAAATTCACCGGTTGGTCGGGCCGGATCCGGCTCAACCGCCGCGGCGTAAAACGCTCGCCGGGTCACTTCGTCGGGAGCGTCACGATCCAACACGAGGCGATCAATGGTGGGACCGCCAGTGAGATTGTCGATGATCTCTGGTAAATCCTTAACGGTCACTCCCCGGTAGATGATGTTGTCAGGGTAGATAACCACGTTGGGTCCAATGTCGCAGAGATCGATGGTGCCGCACGTATTGACGAGAATGCGGACGTCCAGACCTCGGCGCACTATTTCCAAGCGAAGACGACCAACTACATCGTTGGCACCCTTTTGGGCGCAATGAGATGCGGTACAAACAATCACATGTTTCTCGGTCCAATACAGGGCGTCTTACCTTTCGCTATCCAAGCCGATAATGAACGCCAAACCCGCCGCGGGGGTATGTCCACTCAATATTGTCAAAAACATGGCAGACAATTCGACAGGTGCCACACTCCACGCACCCTTCGTAGGAGAAGAGGACGTGACCATCGGGAAGGGGGCTGTAGCAGGTCGCGGGACAGCAGTTTATGCACTGCTGACGCTCGCACTGCAGACATACTTCATGATCAATAATTCTTATGTGCGCTCTGGTCGCATCGACATTGTAGGAATTGAGGCTAAGTTTGCGTTCAATTGCCGCGGGGTCCAGAATGCGACTTCGTAGCTGACCGGGTACGTTTGCCATCACTACGCCTCAAGCCCGCGGGAAACTAGTTCAAGACGCCTCCAATAGGCAGATCTGTAGCGTTCGCCTCCTGCATGGAAAGAGGTCGAGTCGAGCACAGTAAATCCGCCATAGTCCACATATTCGATCGACGCCTTCCATTGCGCGTCGAGCTCTTCAAGTGAAACGCCAAGTGCCAACTGAACCGCGTCAGCATGAGAGACTCCATCTCTATAGACGCGCACGAGATCTCCCAATTTTTCTTGACCAAACTCCGCGACAATAAAGCCGACAATGCTCCAACTCTGGGCGTAGGAGGTGCGAAACGCCTCTTGCTCAAACGCAAAAGGTGAATTGAGGGCGCGAACGGATGTAATCCGACCTTCGGCAATTGCGCTCTCCAGAACGGCCGCGAGCTCATTCTGACCCGCTTCCTGATAGTAGATCGCCAGCCCCTCATCAAGCCAATAGGGAGCGTGGTTAAATGGATTGAGGGTGGCTTGGTAGAATACGTGGTGACTGACTTCGTGCGGAATGATCCGCCCAATCTCCGAGTCGTTTCCGCTCGCGATCGCGACCGCTATCAAGTCAAGCCAGGCATAAGTTACCCCGGCGATAAGGTTGCTATTGGGTGGCTGTGCGCCCGCCAAGTCCGCGGAAGATTCGTATACCCAAATTCGCAACGCGGAACTTACCGGCACGCCAAGATCCGCTTCTAGCTTAGTGACCGTTCGCTGAGCTGAATCGAGAATGCGTTGGCTCAGAGCGGTGTCTCCATTGTAGGCATAGACCGTAACCTGCTCACTGTCAAAACGCTCCCAAGTGAAGCGGTCATCGAACCAGAGGACTGTGGCGGGTTCGGTCTCCTTGGTTGAGCCGTCCGCCATGATTAGTCTCCATCTATACACAACATCCACGCCGGGAGGGAGGTAGTGGGTTTCGAGGTCGAGCGGATAATTCACATTGATTGAGGTTCCGGCGACAAAGGTCGGGGTGGCTAGATTTAGGGTTTTTGAGTCCGCGGCCCTGAAAAGAAGTTCAACCCTCTCGACACGGCTATTGGCGGTGGACTCGAGCACAAAATTAATACCGGAAGGGTAATCCGCGGCTGCCTCGTTCCGTGTAATGGCCACCGTCAATTCTTGGCCCGAAACGGGATTATTCGCGTACGCCACGAAGAGAAACGCCAGTGACCAAGCGACCAGCAGGATGCGTTGAATCCGTAACGTTATCAAACCGCGACTTCTTCGGTGGGCGCAATACGCTGATGAAGATACGCATCGATAAACGGATCGATATCACCATCAAAAACCGCCTGGGCATCTCCAACACTAGTGTTGGTGCGATGATCAGTGACTTGCGTGTATGGATGTAGGACGTACGACCGGATCCGGTTGCCGAATCCCGCGGCGACATGTTCGCCCTTAAGGCGGGCAAGCTCCTCCGCCTCGTCGCGCAAGCGTCGCTCTAGTAGCCGAGCGCGCAGTATTTTGAAAGCCGCTTCGCGATTTTGAGTTTGACTTCGCTCATTTTGACAGGTGACGACCACTCCCGTCGGTAGATGGGTTAGTCGAACAGCGGAGTCAGTCTTATTCACATGTTGTCCTCCCGCACCAGACGAGCGATAGGTATCGACGCGCACGTCGTCGGATTCAATCACAATGTCTCCGTCGCCTTCGATCTCGGGAATCACCTCGACGAGGGCAAAGGCGGTGTGGCGACGATGCGCGGCGTCAAAGGGTGATAGACGCACAATGCGGTGTGAGCCAGCCTCCGCTTTCGTTAAGCCGTAGGCATTACGGCCGCGCAACTCAATCGTCGCGTTCTTGATTCCGGCCTCCTCGCCGTCGGTGCTGTCAAGTAGATCAGCATTGAAGCCGCGACGGTCCGCCCAGCGGAGATACATTCGACTCAGCATCGCGGCGAAATCTTGAGCGTCGATTCCACCTCCGCCAGAGTGAACAACGAGAATAGCGTTAGATGCGTCGTGAGGACCATTTAGCGCAAGTTGGAGCTCAAGAGCATCTATCCGCCTCTCAAGTTCGGCACGGTCCCGTTCAATTTCTCCCGCCAGGTCTGGCTCATCTGCAGCCAGCTCCGCCAGAAGAAGTAGGTCGCTGGCTTGATCGGCCAATTCACGCCAAATGCCAGATTGAGCACGAAGTTCTCCGATCCGCCGCAACACCACCTGGGCATCCCGCGAATCGTCCCAGAAACCCGGTTCGCCCGATTGGCGCTCTAGATCGTTCGTTTCCCGCTCGATGTTGGGTAAGTCAAAGACGCACCCCAAGCGCACCAATGCGCGACTGGATCTGTTCTAGTGGTTTGGTCAGGTGGTCGCTCATACGTTGATTTTTGCTCCCTCAATCGATCGCCAAAGTGATGTTGCCCTCACTCCAATCCCGATAGTATCAGGTGTGTCTACCATTACCGTGAAGTATATCTTGACCGGCGTCACTGGGCTTGGATGACTGTCTGGTGTGGGGCACGGTCGCGTACCATTCCTGGCGTCAAAAGAAATCGAGCGGGAGAAGGATGTGAAATCGGCTGGTTCTGTTCTGGCCAATAGAGCCTTGCTCCTACTCATGTTTGGTCACTTCACGAATGATATGCTCGCCGGTGTGCTTCCGATGCTTTACCCAACCATGAAAGCGCGCTTCGAGCTGGATAACGCTCAGGTTGGGTTGGCGACGTTGGCTTACACAACCGCGGCATCGCTAACCCAACCGATATTCGGCTATTGCTCGGATCGATTCGCGAAACGCTGGTTTGCTCCTGTAACGTTAATCTGGGGCGGATGTTTCGTGGCGGCGTATGGATTCGCGAATAGCTATGCCCTCTTTTTGTGCATAGCCGCATTGGCCGGAATCGGCTCGGGAGCGTTCCATCCGCTCGGAGCCGCCAATGCGGCGGCGATTACACCTGATCATGCGCGAAATAGCGCACTTTCCTTCTACACAGTCGGAGGTAGCGTTGGTTTTGCCCTCGGTCCGCTCGTTGCTGTTTCTCTTCTGGCCTGGGTCGGTCCTAAAGGCACTGCCATACTTTTGTTTCCAGCAATTGCCTCAGCACTGTTGATTCTCGCGCGGTCGCGAGGGACCGAGGTCGCCAGGAACAAGACAACCGCCGGAAGCGGCGCTGTGTACGCTTGCAACCCTCAATCGGTTCGGGGGAATCACCTTTGGAAAGTGATTGGTGTCGTCATGCTCCGCTCCTGGGTGTTTCTCTCCGTGCTGCAGTTTGTTCCCGTCCTGTACGACGATTTAGGATTTCGACCGGCCTTTTATGGCGCGGTCGCTACCGCGATCATTCTTGCTGGCGCCGCGGGGACGCTCGCGGGCGGAGTACTTGCGGATCGCATTGGCCAGCGACGCGTCATTGTCGGTTCAATGGTGCTGGTCATCCCCGCGTTGCTCTTATTCGCTGGATTGCCTGGTCGTTGGGCTATTTTGACGGGCATGTTATTCGGTCTGCTCTGCGATGCGAGTCTTTCAGTCACACTAGTTACGGCGCAACGTTTGATGCCCGGAAGAGTTGGGATGGCGTCAGGGATGATTCTTGGACTTGGGTTTGTCACTGGGGGAATCGGGGTTCCAATTACTGGGCTGATCGCGGATGCTGTTGGTTTTCGCTTCGCGCTCATGTCACTCAGTCTACTAGCTGGGATCGGCGCAATCCTTGGCTCGACCTTGCCGGGTCCTGAAGCGATAAAGACCATTAACGCACTTTAAAATCCCGGGGCACTTCGCTACAGCGATCAGGATGGGCAAATGGTTTCGATCGGGATGAAATAAGTAGAGATGCGATTCGCGACAGTGCACGGTGTGGTCGTGACCGAAATGTTGGGGGGAGTGGAAAAGCTACACCTCAAAGTATTTATTGCGTTTGATCACGGGCAACACGTTGATATCGTTCGGGACGAGGCGCTTGATCCAGTGAGACAGGTTAAAGGGATTGCCGATCTTTGCTGGCATGCTGATCAATGGACTCAAGAGACACTCGGTATTGAACTAGCGCGTGAAGGCTGGGAAGCAATAGGAGTCGACGAGACTGTCCTTTATGACGATAGCGATGGGCAACTTGGCACTTCGGCCACCTACTTTGTGCGTCGAATGATGGTCTAACCAGCAAGGAGCTTTTTTGGAAGAGAGCGTGACCCCGGATGTACATGAACAACGCGGGTGGATGGCGTTTGCCCCGCGGCTGATTCTCGCCGCTCAAGTTATGGTCATACTGCTAGCGGTCGGCTATTGGTGGGCGAGTCGTGCCGCGGCCCCACAGCCACTGAATGAACCGTGGCCGACCCCAGACCCCGCGATGACGCGACCTGTGACACTCGAGAGTGCATACCCGATTGCTGATGGGCGTGCCGAAGAGTGGGAAGCCAATGCTCAGCTTGTGAACGTAAGCATGCAGGTCGATTGGCCCGCGGAGGGCGATAACGGAGTTCCGTTGCGTGTTGCTCCTGGGGGCTGGGTGACATTCGTCTACGTTGCACCGTGGAAGGCGTGGTTTAACGTGAATGGAACGCAGACTCTGACGTTATTGTTCGAACGAAATAGCGGCGCGATAGTGGACGAGCGAGTCGTGAAATCAAGCGTGGGGGAATCGGCTCTCGCGCTGATAGATATGACAAATCCCATAAGCTCAACTGACGCGATTCTCGTCGCCGAGTCAGCGATAGGCGCAAGTTACCGTGCCGAATGTCCAGCTTACCGGTCGGCAACAAAAGTGTCGCTCGACGTGCGTACGGCGGAGGAGCCATCGTGGTTCGTTTCCTATCAGGACGCTCGTCACACTGAGCGAAATGATGTCGAAGTGAGGGTCGCTACTGTTAGCGGAGAGCTGATGGTGGATAGGAAACCAGCGGAGCCTTGCCCCGCGGTCTAATTTGGGTGCCTAGGGAGTCACCAATCGTCCTCCCCAACGATACGCTCGTATAGCGCGCTAAGCTCTTCCTCCGAAAAATAATGAAATGAAACTGTACCGCCGGACCCCGAGGGATTGCGCTTAATGGTCACCTTCGTCCCGAGCGCGGCACGGAACCGGTCTTCAAGTCGCCGCTTGTCGCTATCGGGTTGGCCGGCATGACGATCGTGTGCTTGCCCTAACCCCCAGCGACGAACTAAATCTTCCGATTGGCGGACAGAGAGGCGCCGTCCTATCACAATGCCCAACGCGCCGACCTGGTCCACCACGGTAGAAAGGCCAAGTAGGGCTCGAGCGTGACCCTCGCTTATATTGCCTTCCTTGAGTGCGATTTGCACGGGTTCTGGTGCACTAAGCAAACGCAAGGTATTCGTGACGCTGACTCGTGACCGGCCGACTCTCTCCGCCACCGTGGCCTGAGTTAAGCCAAACTCGTCAATTAGTTGTCGATAAGCCGCCGCTTCCTCAAGTGGTGAGAGATCGGCGCGGACAACATTCTCAACAAGCGCCATTTCCAATTGCGCCCGCGGGGCCGCGTTTTTGACGACTACTGGGACACGGCTCAATCCAGCTAGTTCCGCGGCTCGCCATCGCCGCTCGCCCGCTATAAGTACGTAACGGCCTTCAACCGAGGCGTTCATCACAATCAAGGGTTGGATTAGCCCATGCATCCGGATGGAGGCGGCCAGTTCCTCCAGGCTACCTCGATCAATGGTCGAGCGCGGTTGATAAGGATTGGGCTCAATTGCTCCGATTTCGACGTCGTCCGGAACACCCGACATACGGGAAACGCTGTCGCCTAGTGCGGGGATGAGTGCGCCAAGCCCGCGACCGAGACCTCCTCTCCGCGGGACCGCCCCGGTTAATTCGGATTCGCTCCCTTCGCGAGCGGGCGGCAATCGGCCATCTTTCCTAACGACATTCTTATCCATGGAATCTCCGAGCCGCGGCGAGACTTGATTGGCACCGCCAATTCTAACATCGTGAATCGGGGACCTCGCGAAAGTGGCACCCTTTTCTTGCCGTCGATGATGCCCAAACGGTACCGTATACTGGTGCCGCTTTCTGGTACCTTCTGGTGGCGGCGCGCTCAGAACAGCGGCGCGACGAATGCTCGTGCGGGAGTCAAGACGGTCTGTGGCGGAAGTTGTTGAAGTTTTCATTGGTGTGACTCTAGTTGGCGTGTTTTACGGCCTCTCATACTGGGCGTATCGTGCCCGTACCGACCGCTCCGCGCATGTTGGCCTTTATATTCTCTTCGGTTTTCCAGCGGTTTTACTCTTGGTTGCCGGCGGCGCCGCAATTTTTCACTATTTGGAACTGGGAAAGGTTGTTCTCGCCTTCGGCGTCGCTTTTGGGCTGCCGCTGCTCAAACCGTTCCGGCGGGCATTGGCTCGATTTACCCCCATTGATCCCGGCTCACCAGTTGACATGGCGGGCCTATGCGTCGCGTTTGGCGTGGTGGTGCTGTCGGCATTTCCGGTGCCTGGAACTAACGGGGAAGTGGGCTCAGTCTCCATTTTCAGCTTAATCGTAAATGTTCTTACATTTGCGGCGGTCGCCTACGCGGCGGTTGGTTGGTGGTTCGTTCGCTCCGGTCGTGAAGCCACGTTGCGACTTGGACTCGACTTTCCTCGCCGGACCACAATTCCGGTTGCACTTGGCTTCGTTGTGCTTTGCCTTGTCGCGGCGGTAGGCGCGGGCTTATTAGCGCAAATATATCAGCCAGGGGTTACCGAGGACGTGAATGATGTTACCCGGGATCTCTCAAGTAATATTCAGAATCCAATCGGAGCCATTGTTTTGGGATTGAGTGCCGGTATTGGAGAAGAACTTTTATTCCGCGGCGCATTGCAGCCGAGGTTTGGTATTGTGCTAACCGCGGGTGTTTTTGCGGTGATCCACGGCCAGTACGGATTCAACCTCATCATTCTTGGACTTTTTGGAATTGGACTGTTACTCGGTTTAGAGCGCAAGTACTTCGGTACAGTTGCCGCGATTATCACTCACGCGACCTTCAACGCGTTCGTAGTCGCGGTCCAAGCGGGTACTGGCTAATTTCCATCGAGATTGTTATTTGGCGTCGTTCGTCGCGGCGGTGCTCGATCTAATAGGAACTTCTGGAGGCCGCGGTTGAATCTTGTAGAACTTCGCGACCTTGATGGACCTAACCTGTTCCTCCTTGGACCCGCGCTCAAGATCGAACTGCGAATCGATCACATTGATACTGAGGCAGATCAAATTGCTGCCTTGGCGGGTACGCTTGAAGCTCTCGGAATTACACTCGAATCCCCTGAGTCTGGCCTCGCGCCTCTCGCTGACGCGCTTGTGGAAGCCGTCGTCGCAATCCACCGCCGCTCCGGTTTACCAAGCCCTGAAGCGCTCTGGCGATCGCTGGAAACCACTGACCATATTGCTTTGGTCTTCAGTTGGGAACAACGCGAATTTGCGCTGGCGGTTGGCCATTTGATTGGCAACCTGGCAACGATTGGCGTGGATGAGATCGCTACTCAACTGGCGGCGATTGAAACCCTGGCCCGCACTGTGCAGGAACCGGCGGATCGGCCGCTATGGGTTCGCGATAGCGAGCGATCGATCCCAATCGTCGGAGTCACAGGGACGAATGGCAAGACCACGACGACGCGTCTGATCGCGGCGATCTTAAGCAGTAACGGTAAAATGGTGGGGTGGTCCTCATCCTCAGGGGTCTACATTGCCGGGGAAGAGGTCTTGCACGGCGACTATACCGGTCCAGTGGGAGCGCGGCGTGTCCTGGATGACTCTAATGTCGATATTGCGGTTCTTGAGACAGCGCGAGGCGGTATTCTGCTGCGTGGTTTGGCTTATGAGAGTAACGACGTAAGTGTTTTCACGAACGTCAGCCCCGACCACCTCGATGCTCAAGGAATCATGTCACTGGAGGGCTTGGCGGAGGTCAAGGCGACTGTCGTTCGTGTGACCCGGCCGGAAGGTTACGCTGTGCTCAACGCAGACGACCCGCTCGTGGCTGGGCAATCGGGCCGCCTGCGGGCATCCACATTCTTCGTCACTCAAGATGAACGTAACCCGATTATTGCGGACCACGTTGCCGCTGGGGGGCAAGCCCTCGTGCTGCGTGGCGACGAGATTTACTACCTGCGTCCAAGTGGCGAAGTGGTACTGACCACGTTGGCCGAGGTTCCAATCACGTTTGGCGGTCGAGCCAGGCATATGGTTGAGAATGCGCTCTGCGCGGCGGCGGCTTGTTTGGCGCTGAAGATCGAGCCAGAGGTGGTTCGCGCGGGTTTGGCCGAGTTCCGGAATGTGCCTGAGCAAAACACGGGACGTCTCAATGTATTTGAGCTTAAGGGAGCTACCGTTATAGTTGATTTCGCGCATAACGAAGCTGGACTGCGGCATTTGCTCCAATTTGGCCGGAGTTTTGTGGCGGAGGAAGGACGGCTTATCAGCATTATTGGCACCGCGGGAGATCGACCGGATCGTTCGCTCCAGGAGCTTGGCCGTTTAGCGGCCGCGGCCAGCGACCATGTGATCATCAAAGATACGGTTCATTATCTCCGCGGGCGCCAAGCCGGAGAAATGCCGAGCCTCATCGCCGAGGAGCTTCGCCAGCACGAGAACCTGAGTTGGGAAGAGGCGCCAAGCGAGCTCCCGGCGATGAGCTTAGCTCTTGAATTAGTTGAGGCTGGTGATGTCGTGGCAATGATGTGTATCGAGGAGTACGACGAAGTGCTCAAGAAACTCGGTGCACTCGGCCAGCTTGTGTCCTAAGACGTTTGCCACTGTACAGAGGCGACGTTTATCCCGTTTCAACCGGCTCGTTGTGACTACCTTCCGGGTGGGTGAGTTGCTCCCACACCGCAACCGGTTGATCAGCCATCAAGACGACCAAATCCGATTTGCCTGCTCGTGCCACCGCAGCCCG
>Ga0183260_10003801_pt1 | contig 12134 bp, 11 predicted proteins | sample AntDrymUQ4972206_2_FD_129768 | JGI IMG/M metagenome (GOLD analysis project Ga0183260, IMG submission 129768) | Polar desert sand microbial communities from Dry Valleys, Antarctica - metaG UQ497 (22.06) (version 2) (version 2) | ecosystem: Environmental > Terrestrial > Soil > Desert | place...
GGTGCCGCGACCTCTATAGATAAGCTCTACGGCATGCAGCCCATCGACGCCACGGACAAGCGGCCCCCGTTCAAGAAGATCGCCAACTCGATTCGCGCGGCGATCCTGAGCGGCGAATTCGAACCAGGCGCGCAACTACCGCCTGGCCGCGAGCTCTCCGAGTTCTTTGCGGTGTCGCCGATGACGGTGCACCAGGCGATCCGGACTCTGCGTGACGAAGGCTTCGTTACAAGCCGCGCCGGCAGTGGCGTCTTCGTCAGCCAGCAGCCCGCCACCCCCGAGCCAAGTCACCGCGACCACCCGCTATCCGGGGTTGCCGACTTCCTGCACGAGATGGGCCAGCTCAAGAGGCTGCGCCGAGCTGGCTGGCTGTTCATCGGAGTTCCCGACCCCGAGACGGTCGCCGAGCATTCCTTCCGCGCCGCCATCGTCGGCATCGCCTTGGCCATCGTGGAGGGCGCCGATCCCAGCCGCACCGCGGTGCTCTGCCTGCTGCACGACTCGCCCGAATCGCGCATCGGCGACATCGAGGCCGTCGGACGCGCCTACGTCGCCACATCGACGCCCGAGGCAGTCAACACCCACCAGACCGCAGCCATGCCCGATGCACTCGCAGACGTCTTCCAAGAGCTCGTCCGCGCCTACGAGGCTGACGACTCGATCGAGTCGCGCCTTGCCCACGACGCCGACAAGATCGAGACGCTACTGCAGGCACGAGAGTACGAGGCCTTCGGCCACCACGACACCACCGAATGGCAGGAATCCTCCACGGCAGCACTGCGAACCGACGCCGCCAAGGAGCTCGCCGCAGCCATCGTCGCAACCACCCCCAGAACGTGGTGGTCAGCCTTCGGCAAGTCCTACAGCGAGCTGCGCAAGGCCTCCCGCGGCGCGCGCAAGCTACCTAGCTAGCCCCCGTCCCGTCCCGTCCCGTCCCGGGACTTGACCCGCGCCGACCTGTAGCGCACCCGGCACTGCTCGGCTCAGGCCGGCCCGGACTGGTCCACGCCGGCATCACCACGTATGCCGACGACGACGCCGAGCGCTACTCCCGCCACGCGACGTGTCCGTCGCGTGGCAGGCGCTCGCGCCGTTCGCGGCGCCCGAGCGGCAGGTAGCCTGCGTGGCCTGAGCGAGACCTACACGCCCGACAACCTGCTCGACAACCTCAGCGATCCCGCGACGCTGTCCGAGCAGTACGAGCGCGGCAAGCGGCGCGAGCGCGAGCTGCTCGATCGCCACCTCGGCCTGGCGGGCGGCGACGCGCTGTCGGTCGGCTGCGGCTGGCATCCCGGCCGCCACCTGCTGCCCAAGCCGGCGTGGCGGCTCGTGGCCGCCGACATCGACCCGGCGCGCCCTCGCCATGCCGTCGCGCAGGGGGAGGCCGACGACGGCCTGCAGGGCGCCGCCGGTCAGCTCGACGCGCTGGCCGCAGGCTCGTTCGACGTCGTCCTGCACCGGCTCGTGCTGCACCACGTCGCCTACGCCGGCCCGCTGGAGCCGGTTCTCGACGAGGCGCGCCGGCTGCTGCGGCCAGGCGGCGCGCTCGTCGCGATCGAGCCCAGCGTCTACCACCCGATCGGTGCGGCGCTGGCGCTTGCCAACCGCGCCGGGCTCGGCGTGCGCGTGCACGGGACGCCCGACGACATCCCGCTGTCGCCGCGCAGGCTCGCGGCGGCCGCGCGCGCGGCCGGGCTGACCCCGGAGCTGCACGCCGTGAGCTACTCGTGGCGGCGGCTGCCGGTGCGCGCGCAGCGCGCCGTCGGGGCGCTTGATCGCTTCGGCTCGGCTCCCGGCCTGCGCTGGCTGGGGCACACGTTCATGCTCATCGCGCGGCGCTGAGGCCTGGCTGACGGGCTACGGGCCCCTGTAGGACCCGACCGGGCTGCCCGAGAAGCCCTCCCAGACGAGGTTCCAGCGCCGGCCCGCGCGGTACGTCGAGCTGAACGTGAAGTAGCCGCGCGAGTCGGTCGTTACCGTGCGCAGCGCCTTGAAGCTCGACGAGCCGCGGTTGGCGTAGGTGACCGTCGCCGTCGTCGCGCCCGTCGCCGGGCGCACGAGGCCCCAGATCGACACCTTCGAGCCGACGCGCTTGACCGCCAGCGGCAGCCGGAAGGCCGGCAGCGACGGCTTCGGCTTGCCGTCGGCGAAGCGCAGGCCCGACTCGAAGCCGCCGTACTGGTTTCGGCCGGTCGGATCGCTGTCGCGCAGGAGGTACTGCGAGAACGCCACCACGCGCGGGTTGCTCCAGGCGATCCGCTCGGAGATCGCCCGGTACTCGACCTGCTTGGCCAGCGAGACGCCGGACTGGGTGTCGGGCGTGGACTGGATGCCGAACTCGGTCAGGTAGATCGGCAGCCGCTTGGTCAGCGCGCGCGTCCGCTGCGCGCGGTCGAGCGCCGTCGTCAGGCGCGACAGCACGCCGATGGTCACGTCGTCGCGCTGGGGGGGCTTGAAGTACGGCCCCTGGCGCGTCGTGTAGGCGTGGTGGGCGTAGCCGTCGGCGTCGAGCGCGCCGCACTTGGGGCGCTTCTTGTACTTCGCGTCCAGGCACAGCATGCCGCGCAGGAAGCGCAGCGGCGCGACGACGCTGCCCGTGCCGCGCGGCGACGTCTCGGCGATGAGGACCTTGTCGTCGCCCTGGCCGGCGTTGGTCAGCCCGCGCGTGCCCGCCTGGTAGAGGCTGCGATAGATCTTCGGCGACTCGGCCTGGCCGCCGCGCGCGAACTGCGGGCGCAGGAACTGCGGCTGATTGGGCTCGTTCCAGATCGCCCAGGTGTTGATCTGGTCGCCGAACTTGCGCCCGATCGCCGTCGCGAAGGCGGCGAACGCCGTCGGGCTGGGGCGCGTCAGGTTGTCGCGCTTGGCCGCCGTCGCCCACTTCGGCACGGGGCCCGAGATCGTGACGAGCACCTCCCAGCCGCGCTCCTTGGCGTCCGCCAACAGCTTCTCGTACTGGCCCCAGTCGTAGGCGTCGGGGTCGGTCGGCTCGAACGCCGGCTTCTCGGCCTGGTCGGCGCCGGGAGCGACGCTCGACCACGAGACGATCACGCGCAGCGAGCGCACGCCGAGCGCGCCGACCTCGTCGAGCGCGGCGGGCCGCGTGTCGGGGCTGAGGAAGTCCTTCGGGCCCTCGAAGGTCATCGACTGCGTGCGCGAGGCGTTCGCGGCCGGTGCCAGCGCCAGGGCGAGCAGGATCGTGAGCGGTACGAGGAATCGGTGCATTACGGAGGTCAACCAACCTAGCGAGGCAAGGTTGCGGGTGTCCTGACTAACGTCCTGGGGCGATGAGCGCGCCGCTGGCCCCCGACGATGTCGTCGCCACGCACGCAGCGGCGGCGTCCATGGAGCGTGCGCCGCTCGTCGTCCTCGAGCCGCTCGTCGCGTTCCTCGCCGAGCGCGGGCTGACGTCAGCCGACGAGCGCGAGCTCGCCGTCGCGCCGCTCGGCGAGGGCCACTCGAACGTCACGCTGCTGCTGCGCTGCGCCGATCGCGAGCTCGTGCTGCGCCGCCCGCCGCGGGGGCCGCTGCCGCCCAGCGCGCACGACGTGCTGCGCGAGGCGCGGCTGCTGCGCGCGCTGGAGCCGACCGCCGCGCGCGTGCCGCGCGTGCTCGCCGTGGGCGACGACCCAGCCGTGATCGGGGCGCCGTTCTACGTCATGGAGCGGGTCGCGGGTGACGTCGTGACGAGCGGCGTGCCGGAGGCGCTCGATGCGCCGGCGCAGCGCCGGCGCATCGGCGAGGAGTTCGTAGACGCGCTCGTCGAGGTGCACGCCGTCGACTGGCGGGCGTGCGGCCTGGAGGGTTTCTCCACCCGCCCCGAGGGCTACCTCGAGCGCCAGCTGCGCCGCTTCGGCGGGCTGTGGGAGCACAACCGCACCCGCGAGATCGCCGCGGTGCAGCGCGTCGGCGCATGGCTCGCCGAGCACCTGCCGCGGTCGCCCGCGCCGACGATCGTCCACGGCGACTACCGGCTGGGCAACGTCATGCTGGCACCGCGCCCGCCCGCCCGCGTTGCGGCCGTCTTCGACTGGGAGATGGCGACGATTGGCGACCCGCTGGCAGACGTCGGCTACCTGTGCGCGCTGTGGGTGCAGCGCGACGATCCGCCGCTGGGCATGTTCGAGCTGTCGGGCGCGACGCGCGAGGAGGGCTTCCCGACGCGCGCCGAGCTCGTGGCGCGCTACGAGCTCGCCAGCGGGCGTGCGATGACCGACATCCGCTGGTACCGCACGCTCGCGCTGTGGAAGGCCGTCGTCTTCATGGAGGGCAACTACCGGCGCGCGCTGGCCGGCAGCACCGACGATCCGTGGCTGCACGGCTTCGGCGAGGGCGTCGTGGCCCTCGCCGAGCGCGCCGAGCAGATGATCACCGGCGACGGCTAAGCGGCCTTCGGCCCCTCGTCGCCGCCGTAGTTGGCCTCGGTGGGCGGCGACGTCGCCGGCGCGGGCGGCACCGGCGTCGTGGTGGGATTCGTCGCGCTGGCGCTGCCGCCCGCCGCTTCGGCGGGTGTATCGCCCTTCTCACCACGCTTCTCGGCGAGCTTCTGCTTCGCGACGCCGATCTGCTCTTCGACCTTGCCGCGCGCGGTGTCGAGCTTCTCGCGGTTCTTGGGGTCGTTGGCGATGGCCTGCGCCTTGTCGATGAGCTCCTTGCCCTTGTCGGACTTGGCGAGCTGCGTGAGCTTGTTGATGAGGGTCATGCGTTGGACGTTAGCGGGTGCCGTCATCTTCAATGCGCCGTCTGAGCTCTCCTCCGCGCCCGGCCGCGACGGCGCGCGCGGCGCGCCGCTCGTCCAGCGCCACGCCGCCCGCGGCGGCGAGGTCCAGCAGCTCCTGGCGCTCCTGTCCCTCGCTTGCGCTGCGCAGAAACAGCCAGCCGAACAGGCAGATCGTGAGGATCGATCCCTCGACCATCATGATCGAGCCAGCGATCACCTGGTCGGTGTGCGGCGTGATGGCGTGCGCGCGCTCGCCCTCGGCGTAGACGCCGAAGAACGCGTCGTTGCTCCAGACGAAGACGTTGGCCAGCACGGTCGACGTCAGGCGCACGGCGACGATGTAGAGCAGCTTGGCGAAGTTGCCAAACCAGGCGGGCTTGGGCAGCGGCCCGAGCAGCGCCATCCACATGTTGATCCCGAAGCCGACGAACGACATGTGCTGCAGCGCGTGTACGACGTCGTTGTTAACCGCCGCCTCGTGCGGCCCGACGAGGTGCCAGAAGAACAGGTCCGCCGCCCACAGCCCGAAGGCGGGCACGGGGTGGGCGAGGTGGCGCAGCCAGCCGAGCGCGGAGGTGCGCAGCAACGGCTGGAGCAGCTGACCGGTGAGGCCGAGCACGAGCAGCAGCGCGCCGAGGTCGGCGAGCAGCAGGTGCTCGGCCATGTGCGCCCAGAACAGCTCGTCGGCGAGTCCCGCCAGCGGCGAGACGAGCGTGATCGAGATCAGCGCCAGGCCGCTGTAGAAGCAGGCCCGGCGCCACGTGGGCACCGGCCGGCCGAGCGCTGCCAGTCGCCGCGCCCGTGCGAAGTACATGACGCCGAACGCGAGCGCCGGCGCGAGCTGCAGCGGCTCGACCTGGAACGCGGCGGCGGCGAGGGTCACGTCGAGAAGGCTGACAGGCCCATCGCATGGGAGCGCGCACCGGGTCACGGCACCCGCGTCAGGGATGCATCGCCAGAAACAGGAAGGCCGCCAGCAGGACCAGGTGGACGCCGCCCTCCTGAATCGTCGCGCGGCCGGGCAGCACCGTCAGTGCGCCGACGACGACCGAGATCGCGAGCAGCACCATGTGCGTCGCGCCGAGGCCGAGCACGAGCGGGCCCTCCAGCCAGATCGAGGCGACTGCGATCGCCGGAATCGTCAGCCCGATGCTCGCCATCGCCGAGCCGTAGGCGAGGTTGAAGCTCGTCTGCACCCGGTCGCGTCGCGCGTTGCGGACCGCCGCGAGCGTCTCAGGGGCCAGCACGAGCAGCGCGATCACGACACCCACGGCCGAATGCGGAGCGCCGATTCCCGCGACGCCCTTCTCGATCGCCGGCGACGTGATCTTCGCCAGCCCGACGACGGCAACGAGCGACAGGACGAGGAGCGCCAGGCTCCAGCGCAGTCGCGGTTCAGCGATTCCCGTGGAGAAGTCCGATCGGCACCCTCAAGCGCGCTATCCCCCCGCCGCGATCAGCACGACGCCCAGCAGCGCCACGATCACGCCGGCCCGCTGGACTCCCTGCACGCGCTCGCCGAGCAGCACGGCGGCCAGCATGACCGTCGTGACGGGGTACAGCGAGCTCGCCACCGAGACGCTCGACAGCTCGCCGATCGTGGAGGCGTAGTTGAAGAGGAAGTTCGCGGCGAGATCGAGCAGCCCGATCCCCGCGAGGGCGACCCACGCCGCGCCGCCCGGTCGCGCCCCGCCGCGCCGCAGCACCACGAGCGCGATCGTCGCGATCAGCGGAAACGCCGACACCCGCGAGAGCACGAGCGCCCACGCGACGTCCCCGTCGGAGGCGATCTCGGCGAGCACGAAGTACGACCCGAAGCCGAGCGCGGCGACGATCGCCAGGACGATGCTCAGCCGCTGCAGGCGCACGTCGGCGGGACCCTCGTCGTTCTCGCACGAGGCGAGCACGATGCCGACGACCGCCAGCGCGAGGCCGGCGGAGCGCACCGGGCCGGGGCGGTCGCCGGCGATCAGCCCGACCATCACCGGCAGCGCGACGCCGGTCGAGGCGATCGGCGCGACGATGCTCATCGTGCCGATCGCCAGCGCGCGGTAGAACGCCGACAGCCCGGCGATGCCGACGATCCCGGCGCCGAGCGCGGCGAGCACGTGCTCGGCCGGCGGCGGCGCGCTGCCGCGCGCGCCGACGAACGCGAGCATCACCACCAGCGACGCGAGGTACATCATCGCCAGCACGACCGGCACGGGGAACGTGCGGCTCTTCAGCCCGCCGAGGTAGTCCGACAGGCCCCACAGCACGGAGGACAGCAGCCCAAGGGCGATCGCGGCCATTGGGCCCTACGCGATCATCGGGGCGGCGCGGCGCGCGGCTCAGCGCCGCCGGCCGCGGCCGTAGATCAGCCGCAGGCCGCGGAACAGCGCCTTGGAGACCCGCGGTCTGTACGGGAACATGTACACGTCGTTCTTGAGGTGCACGCGGCTGATGAAGATCGACTGCTGCTTGGTGAACTTCCTGATCCCGCCGGCGCCGTGACGCACGCCGAGGCCCGACGCCTTCCAGCCGCCCATCGGCAGCTCGACCGCGACGTAGTTCAGCAGCGCGTCGTTGACGCAGACCGCGCCGGCATGCATCCGCCGCGCGAGCTCCTCGCCGCGCGCGCGGTCGCCGCTGAAGACCGCGCCGCCGAGGCCGTACGGCGAGTCGTTGGCGAGCGTCAGCGCCTCCTCGGCGTCGGCGACCTTCATGATCGGCAGCGTCGGGCCGAAGGTCTCCTCGGTCATCGCCTTCATCGTGTGGTCGACGTCGACGAGCACGGTCGGCTCGTAGAACATCCCCTTGCCGGGGCGGCGCTTGCCGCCGATCAGCGCGCGCGCCCCCTTCGCCAGCGCGTCGCGCACGTGCTCCTCGACGATCTCCAGCTGCTTGGGGAAGGTCATCGCGCCGACCTCGGCGGTCGCCGGCCCGGTCGACTCACCCTGGCGCAGGACGCCGACCTTGTCGACGACCTTGCGCACGAACTCGTCGTAGACGGGCTCCTCGACGTAGACGCGCTCGATCGAGATGCACGTCTGGCCGCCGTTGAACATCGAGTAGTAGACGGCGAGGTTCGCCGCACGCTCGAGGTCGGCGTCGGACAGGACGATCATCGGGTCCTTGCCGCCGAGCTCCAGCGCGACCGGCGTGAGCGTCTGCGCGGCGCGCGCCATCACCTTCTTGCCCGTCTCCGTCGAGCCGGTGAACATGATCATGTCGACCTCGTCGACGAGCGCCGCGCCGGTCTCGCCGCGGCCGGTGGCGACCTGGAATACCCCCTCGGGCAGCCCGCTCTCGGCCAGCCCCTCGGCGAGCAGCAGCGAGGTCAGCGGCGTGATCTCCGACGGCTTGAGGATCACGCTGTTGCCCGCCAGCAGGGCCGGGATGCAGTCGCCGAAGGAGTTCGTCAGCGGGTAGTTCCACGGGCCGATGACCCCGATCAGGCCCAGCGGCTCGTAGCGGACGACCATCTTCTTGCCCAGGACCGCCAACGTGCTGGCGTGGACGGTCTCGTCGGCGAGGAACTTGGGCGCCTGCTTGAGCCAGTAGTCCATCGCGCCGCCGGCGTAGTTGATCTCCGCCATGTAGGCGTCCTCGTAGGTCTTGCCGGTCTCGGCGACGATCGTCTGCACGATCCGCTCGGCGTTGTCCATGACCCACTTCTGCATGCGCCGGATGACGCGCCCGCGGCCCTCGAAGCCCATCGCCTGCCAGCCGGGCTGGACGGCGCGGCCGGCGCGCGCGATCTGCGCCACACGCTCGGCGGGCAGGTCGGCGACGTGCGCGATCACCTCGCCGGTGGCGGGGTTCTCGACGGGGATCTCGGCTCCGCCGCCCTGGCCGTTCGTGCGCTGGGCGGCCGTGTCGACGCTGGCCATTTGCGGTCTCCTCGAGGTCTCGACGGAGTGTCAGACCCTACCTGCTAGCTGATGGTGCCCGTCGCGGCCAGCGTGAGCACGGCCGCGCCGAGCACGACGCGGTAGGCGACGAAGACGCCGGTCGTGTGCGTCGTCAGGAACTTCAACAGGAACGCGATCGACAGGTAGCCCGAGATGAACGCGAACACCGTCGCGACGGCCGTCGGGCCCAGACCGGCGGCGCCCTCGGCGCTGCCGTCCACGACGTCGCGCAGCTCGTAGACGCCGCTCAGCACGACCGCGGGGATCGAGAGCAGAAAGGAGAAGCGCGCCGCCGACACGCGGTCCATGCCGAGAAACAGCCCGGCGGTGATCGTCGCGCCCGAGCGCGACACGCCGGGGATCAGCGCGAGCGCCTGCGCGAAGCCGACGACGATCGCGTCACGCCGCGTGATCGTCGACAGGTCGCGCTCGCGGCGCGACACCTTCTCGGCGACGAGCAGCACGATCCCGAGCAGGATGAGGGTCGTGCCGATGAGGTACAGGTCGCGGGCGCCGTTCTCGATCTGGTGTGAGAACGCGACGCCGAAGACCACGATCGGGACGGTCCCGAGGATGAGGTACCAGCCCAGGCGCGCGTCGAGCTCGGCCCGCCGCGACGCGTCGCGCAGCGATGCGGTCCAGGCGCGCGCGATGCGGACGAGGTCCGCGCGGAAGTACAGGACGACGGCCGCCATCGTCCCGAGCTGGATGACGGCGGTGAACGCGGCGCCGGGATCCTCCCAGCCCGCGAACGCGGGAACGATCCGCAGGTGGCCGCTGCTGGAGATCGGCAGGAACTCGGTCAGCCCCTGGACGATGCCGAGGACGATGGCCTGGAGGAGGTCCAAGCCTCAGTGTGGCGCGCGCTACTCGCCGAACTCGATCGAGGCGATCCTGACCGGCTCGACGGGACGGTCGGCGCCGTGCGTCGGCACGTTCTCGATCTTGTCGATGACTTCCATCCCGCCGGTGACCTCGCCGAACACGGTGTGCTTGCCGTCCAGCCACGGCGCCGCGTCGGTCGTGACGATGAAGAACTGCGAGCCGTTCGTGTTCGGACCCGCGTTGGCCATCGCCAGCGCGCCGCGCACGATCTTGTGGTCGTTGATCTCGTCGTCGAACTGATAGCCCGGGCCGCCCGTACCGGTGCCCTCCGGGCACCCGCCCTGGATCATGAAGTCCTTGATCACGCGGTGAAACGTGAGGCGGTGGTAGAAGCCGTCGGTGGCGAGCTTCTTGAAGTTCGCCACGGTCTCGGGCGCGTCGTCGTCGAAGAGCTCGAAGACGATGACGCCCTCGGTGGTGCGCATGGCGGCTGCAGACATGGCGCGCAGTCTAGAAGGTTGATCTACGGCGTTCCGCGCAGCGCGACGTTGCCGATCGAGACCTTGGGATCGGTCGGCTCGGCGGGCGCCGTCAGGTGCAGCAGCAACAGCTCGACCTTCACGCCGTCGCCCTTGCCCTTGAGCGTGATCGTGCCGCCGTCCTGGACGCCCCGCTTGTCGGTGAGGTGGATCCAGCGCTTGTCGATGACGTCCACCGGAAGCTGCTTGGCGCTCTTGGCGCCGTAGATCTCGACGGTGAAGCCGGGCGTGGAGGTGGCCAGCCGCAGCGACTCCAGCGCGTAGGGCTTGCCCAGGTCGAGCACGAGGCCGGCGCCGATCGGCTGGCCGTCGGCGGGCACGACGACGTCCCAGACCGTGCTGGGCGTGCCGTCGATCGCGTAGGCGGCGGGGCCGAACTCGGCGCCCGCGCGGGCGGGCTGGTTATACGTCTTGGCGGCGTCCTTGGCGAAGGCGATCAGCTCGCTGGCGGCCGGCGTCGTCGCGCCCGCCGACCCGCTGGCGCCCGCGCCCGCGCCGGCGCCCGGGGCGCCGTTGGCGCCGGCCGAGCCGCTGCTGTCGCCCGCGCCGTTGCCCGCGGCGGGCGGCATGAGCGGCTTGTTCGTCGCCGGCGGAACCGGCTTGACGGGGATGACCGGCTTGGGGACCGCGTTCGCCGGAGGCGTGGTGTTCGGGCCGGTCGCGCCGGGCTGGACGGGTACGGCGCCGGGCGGGGTGGCTCCGGGAGCGGCGCCGGGCGTCTGCGCGATGATCGGGTTGCCGCCGGCGGTGACCGGAGCCGAGGCCGTGCGCTCGGCGTCGCCGGTCAGCGCCGCGTAGGCGGCGACGACCGCGCACAGCAGTAGCAGCGTCGTGAGGCCGACGACCGTGAAGGCGGCGCGCCAGCCGGGTCGCGCGCCGAGCCGGCCGGGGGCGGCGGTGCCGCACTCCAGGCACCAGTCCTGGCCGCGCTCCATCGCCGCGCCGCACACCTCGCAGGCGAAGTCGGGAGCGGTCGTCGAGATGGCGCCGTCGGGCGGCTGGCCGGCCGCCGGCGGGCTCGCCTCGCGGTCTTTGAGAAGCAGTGCCACGTCAAAGAAGGGTAACGCGCCTGCTTGCACGGAGTTGCGCGCGAGCCTCCTCGCCGAAACCGCCGGACTCGGCCCGCAGCCACGCCGGCGGCTCGGGCAGGCGACCGTAGAGTGCCTGCAGGGCCGCGACATCGTGGGCGAACCAGCCCGCGACGAACGCCGAGTACGCGTGGCTCAGGCGCGCCTCGTCGCCGCCCGCCAGCACCGCGCCGACAAGACGCGCGGCGTGGATCCCGGTCAGCAGCGCGCGCAGGACGCCGTGCGAGGAGGCCGGATCCAGCACGACCGCCGCGTCGCCGACCGCCACGTAGCCGCGACCCGCCGGGTGGCGCAGCGCGCGCCAGCTCACGTCCGCGCTGCGCGGGCGCCCGCGCGGCGCGAGCCCGGCCAGCTCGCCGGGGGCGGTCGTCGCGCCGCCGCGCCGCTGCGAGAGGGCCAGCCGCGTCCATGCGTAGACGCCGTCGGCAACACGTGCCGTCCATGTCCAGCCGTCGGCGTCGGCGACGATCGCGGGCGCGTCGTCGCGTTGCGGGCAGCGCCCGCTGACGTAGCCGAAGCGGGCGATCAGCGGCGGCGAGCGGCGGTCCAGCGCCAGGCCGAGGCGCCGCCCCAGCCAATGGCCCGCGCCGGCGGCGTCGACCACGTAGCGCGCGTGCAGCACGCCGGCCGAGGTCTCGACGCCGGCGACGCGCCCGTCGCACAGGACCACAGCGATCGCGCGGCAGCGCTCGTGGACGACGGCGCCGAGCTCCTGAGCACGCGCTACCAGCAGCGCGTCGAACGGCCCGCGCAGCGCCTGAAAGCCCTGCCACGGGCCGCGTTCGTCGGCGCCGTAGGGCTCGAGCCGCCGCTCGCCGTTCCACGTCACCCAGACGCCGCGATGGCGTGGCAGGCCCGCGAGCAGCACCCGGTCGAGCGCGCCGAGCTCGCGCAGCGGCGCCTCGACGCCGGGGTGCAGGGTCTCGCCCGGGCGCTCGCGCGGCAGCTCGCTGCGCTCGAGCAGCGCGACGCGCAGCCCGCTGCGGGCGCAGGCGATCGCGGCTGCCGCACCGGCGGGACCGGTGCCGACGATGGCCACGTCGGCGTCGGGCGCTAGTACACGCGTCCA
>Ga0183260_10003802_pt1 | contig 12132 bp, 11 predicted proteins | sample AntDrymUQ4972206_2_FD_129768 | JGI IMG/M metagenome (GOLD analysis project Ga0183260, IMG submission 129768) | Polar desert sand microbial communities from Dry Valleys, Antarctica - metaG UQ497 (22.06) (version 2) (version 2) | ecosystem: Environmental > Terrestrial > Soil > Desert | place...
ATGTGGTGGCCGACGATAGTTCATCGGTGGCCTCCCTGCAAGCGGCCTGGCGCAGGAAGTCTCCGAAACCGCGCCGGCCATCCGCCGGCAGTATCGGCGCGAGCTGTCAGATTGTTTCTTGCATTGCGGCCGCCGCGAAAGAGGCGGCGTTTCAGCTCGCGCGCGGGTCCTGCCAGTCGAAACCGGGGAACCTTGCGAAATCCCGATCTGTCGAGCAGAGCGTCGCGCCATGCTCGATCGCGATCGCCGCGAGGGCAGCATCCATCACCAGCGGTCCTGCGGCCTGGTCATCCCGCATGAGAGTGCCCAGCATCTCGAGATGACGCTCACCGGGTTCGATGGCAGCGGCGTTGGGCTGCTGCAGCCACGCAACCACTGCGGTGTGCGCCTCCGCGGTCGACAGGGGTTGGACGAACACGCGGGGATTGGTCGCGATCCGCACGAATGCCCAGATTGACAACCAGGGGAATCGCACGGGGGCGGAACCGGAGAGCACGTCCTCGAGCCACTGCCGGCTGGCCGAGTGCTGGGGACTGTCCTTGTCATAGGCGCAGAGCAGCAGACTCGCGTCGACGATGATCACCGGTGCAGGGGACCTTCGACCTGCTCGAGAAGCTCGGCGACACTGTCGAAGCGAATGCCCGGACGAGCGCCACCAAGGCTGCGTGTCTCAACCGTGAATGGCACGCGCTTGCCCACTCGCTCAGCCATCAATCCTCGACGCAATGCCTCGTTGACGATATCGCGAAAGGAGCGGCCAGAGCGCCGCGCGGCCGCCGCGACTCCTGCCATTCGAGCTCCGAGGGCTTCTCCGCCACCAGACCACGGTCGATTTCGAGCGCGGCCAGGAGCTCTTTACGCGCGCCTTCCAGGGTGGCGTTCATCCCAGCCGCTCAGGGCGCCAGCGAAGTCCCGCGAGCAGGATCTGCTGCAGCAGGTCCTCGTACGTGACTCCCGCAAGTTCGGCCGATTCCCCGAAGTCTTCGCCGTAGGCGAGCTGTGGATTGGGGTTGGCCTCGATCCGAATACACGTTCGCTCTCGTCCATCCGCAGGTCTATGCGCGCGTACCCGCTGAGGTCCAGCGTCCGGTAGACGCGCTTGCAGAGCCGCTGGACCTGCGCGGCGGTCTCGTCGGGCATCTCCGCCGCGCGGGTCTGGTGCCCACAGGTTGTCGGGACGGTGTGGATCGATCGGCTCGTCTGTCTGCTGCGATTGGTAGCCCTGCGAGCCGAGGTAGTAATCGCCCAGACCGGGCGCCAGTTTGTCGCCGTAGATCGCGATCACGGTCGGCGGCCGACGCTCATCTCGCGCCGCCTGGCGTGCGCCGCGAAGTAGATCGCCTGGGCGGCAACCTCGGGCTGGTAGATCGGCGGCACCGCTGTGGGGAAGAGCTCGTCGGCGGCCGCCCTCAGATGAAGTCCACCCGGCGTCGTGACACTCACGTGATCCCCTTGGGACCGTCACGTGAGTCCGGACGTGTAACGTGTTATCTGGGACTCTTCAAAGGGCAGCTTCAGGAGAAATAACGACAATGAAAACAGTACTTCCGGCAATTTGCATGGCTGCGATGTTCGGCGTTGTCGCGGGCGTATCCGCGCAATCAGGCTCGACGGCCAAAGACAAGATGGTGAAGACCAGTGGCACGATGGATCCCACGTGGTACGAAGTCACGATCGAAAACGTGACGGCGGGGCAGCCGCTCTCACCAGGCCTGATCGTCACGCATGACGCTGAGCACCATCTCTTCGAAAAGGGCAAGAAGGCCCCCGCGGGCGTCATCAAGATCGCCGAGGACGGTATGCAGATGACCGCGGTGAAGGCCCTGAAAGGGATGAGCGGTATTCATCAGGTGGTCGACACGGCCAAGCCGATTGTCCCCAACGGCACGCCAGGCATGCCGAATACGATGACGTTCCGGATATCGGCGAACGGCGGCGATGCGCGTCTGTCGCTGGCGATGATGCTCTCGTGCACCAACGACGGATTTGCGGGTGTCGACAGTATCGAGCTCCCCCGCGATGGGCAGGCCAAGACCATCGACGCGATGGCGTACGACGCGGGCAGCGAAACCAACAACGAGATGTTCGATTCGATCGTCGACGGGTGCCATCTCGAGGGGCCAGTCAAGGCACGGGCAGACGGCAACAAGCGTGCGCCGACCGCTGGGCACATCGGCGAACACGCCGGCATCACGGGAGACAGCGATCTGAAACGCGACAAGCATGGTTGGCAGGGCCCGGTCGCTCGCGTCACGATTCGCCAGGTGCGCAAGGACGACGACTCGAGGAAATAGCGCCGCGTCTTGCGTCGGATACCACGGACCGTCACGGAGGCGGCTTCGTTGTTCAGGGTTGAACCGCGCTCGACCCGACCGCTGCCGTTTGACGGAGGTTGAGTGAGGTCGAGAATGAGCATGCTGACAGGAATAGTTGCCAAAGGCCTGGTCGCGGGTTTGGCCGCGGGCATCATCGCGACAGGCGTCAAGACCGTCTGGGAAATGAATTTCCCAGTAAGGGATGAGTCGACCGATTCCCCGCCGGTGATTCTGGCCGATAGGGCCTTGCAAGCCGCCGGTCGAGAAGGTTTATCGGCGCAGCAGAAACCTCGAGTTGGAAACGTCATTCACTGGACTTTCGGTATTCTGGTTTGCGTGACGTACGGAGTGCTGGCGCAGAAATATCCTCGGGCGAGTGCCGGCTACGGTCTCTTGTTCGGCGTGGCGCTGTACTCCCTGACTCATGCGACCGTCATCCCCGCTCTGGGTGCCGAGCCGTGGTTTTTCAACAACGTGCGCACGTTTGCTTTGAATGAGTTCACGGGTCACCTGGTATTCGGCGTTGCTGCAGAGACGACCAGAAGGTTCATGAGCAGGAAATTGCCTCAACGACAACCATCTCTTGGGTAACAGGTCTTTCTTCGAGTTCGCGGGCTGTCCGGCCGTGTGATCGTTGATATCCCTCATCCAGGTCGTTACGGGAGACACGCAGTGCCAGATTTTTCGTGCCGGCTTTCTGAAGCGACGACGCCGCTCGATCATTCATGGGAGCACACAGTCGGGAGCGACCACGCCCCGGTGGCGTTGCGCGCCGACTGGCAGGCGCAGCTCCGACAATGCCGGGAGGACCTGGGCTTCCGTTACGTGCGCTTTCACGGGCTCCTCTCGGACGATCTGGGTACGCTCATCGACCACGACGGTCAGCCGCTCTATTCATTCTTCAACGCCGACCAAATCTTCGACTTTTTGCTCTCGATCGGGATGCGGCCGTTCGTCGAACTGAGCTTCATGCCCGAGGCGTTGGCGTCGGGGTCCACGACGGTCTTTCACTACAAGGCCAACGTCACGCCGCCCAAGAAGCACAAGCAATGGGCGACGCTGATCGAGACGCTCACGCGCCACTGGATCGAGCGTTACGGCGTGGAGGAAGTCAGACGGTGGTTCTTCGAGGTGTGGAATGAGCCGAACCTGCCGGCCTTCTGGAAGGGCACGCAGGCCGAGTATTTCACGCTGTACCGTCATACCGTCAAGGCGATCAAGAGCGTCGACTCGGCTCTGAGAGTGGGCGGGCCGGCAACGGCGAAGAACGAGTGGATCGAAGAGTTCCTGGCGTTTTGCCGGAAGAAGCGGCTGCCGGTTGATTTCGTCAGCACCCACCACTATCCCACCGACGCGCTCGGCAACGAGGACGACGACACCGAGACGCAACTGGCGAACAGCCGGCGCGGCATTCTGCGCGAACAGGCGCAGGACACGTTTCGGCGCGCCCGGGGCAAGCCGGTGTACTACACGGAATGGAACGCGACCTCGAACCCACGCGATCCGCGGCACGACGAGCCCTATGCCGCCGCGTTCGTCACCAAGACCGTGCTCGAGGCGAACGGTCTCGTCGAAGGCTACAGCTTCTGGACGTTCACGGACATCTTCGAGGAAAACTACTTTCCCTCGGTGCCCTTTCACGGGGGCTTCGGTCTGCTCACCGTTCACGGCGTCCCGAAGCCGACGTACCGCGCCTATGAACTGCTGCACCGGCTCGGCACCGAGCAACTGGTGGTTGACGGCCTTCACGAGACGGTGAGTGTCTGGGCGGTCCGGCAGGAGCGCTCCGTCACCGTGCTCGTGACCAATCATGCGCTGCCCCGCCGTTCAATCAAGGCTGAGCCGGTCCTGGTCCGCATCAGCGAGGCGAGCGAGCCAAGCCAGGTGCACGTCGAGCGTATCGACGAAGCCCACGCGAACCCGCAACGCGTCTGGCGAGACATGGGTGCGCCGGGATACCTGAGCGCCCTTCAGCTCGAGCAGCTGGCGGCGGCTTCACGAATGGTGCGCGAGCCGCTCGCCTGGGCGTACGACAACGGCACGATTCAACTCGAGGTCGAGCTGCCGCCACACGCGGTCGCTGCCATCACCGTGGCGTTCGACCAGCCGTATCCCAAATCCCGAAAGCAGGAGACACAGTGAAAGGGACAGCGCAGGCGCAGGCTGACGTCGATCAGCAGTCCTTCACGGACCCGGAGCTGGCTGATCTCCAGAAGAGCACATTCGGGTACTTCGTGAAAGAGACCAATCCTGAGAACGGGATGGTGCCGGACAGCACGAAAGAAGGCGCGGCGGCCAGCATCGCCGCGATCGGGTTCGCGCTGACCGCCTATCCGGTCGGTGTCGAGCGCGAGTACTGCACGCGCGGCGAGGCTATTCAGCGTGTGCTCACGACCCTGCGCTTCTTCTGGAACAGCCCACAGGGGAAAGAGCCGGACGCGACTGGCTATCGGGGCTTCTATTACCACTTTCTGGAGATGAAAACCGGACGCCGCGCGTCGGGCTCCGAAGTGTCCACGATCGACACCGCGTTTTTGATTGCCGGCGCGCTCAGCGCCGGACAGTACTTCAACCGCGACACGCCGCAAGAGCGTGAGATTCGCACGCTCGCCGACGCGCTCTACGCGCGCGTCGACTGGCAATGGGCGCAGGACGGGCAGCTCAAGGTGTCGCACGGGTGGAGCCCTGAGAAGGGCTTTCTGAAACACTGGTGGGAGGGCTACAGCGAAGCGCTCATTCTGTACACGCTCGGACTTGGATCGCCGACCCGTCCACTTCCGGTGAGCAGTTATACGGCGTGGGCGAGGAGCTATCGCTGGAACAAGCTGTACGACATCGAGCTCCTCTATGCCGGACCGCTTTTCGTTCATCAACTGTCTCACGTCTGGATCGATTTTCGCGGCATTCAGGACGAGTTCATGCGCGAGAAGGGCCTCGACTATTTCGAGAACAGCCGCCGCGCCACCTACGTGCAACAGCAGTATGCCATCCGCAACCCGAAACGATTCAAGGGCTACGGCGAGTTCAGTTGGGGCATCACGGCGAGCGATGGACCAGGTCCGGCGGAGCGCAAGATCGATGGCCGGAAGCGACAGTTCTTCGACTACAAGGCGCGCTCCATCCCGGCGGGGCCCGACGACGGCACCCTTGCCCCGTGGGCCGTGGTCGCCTCCCTCCCGTTCGCGCCAGAACTGGTACTGCCGACGATCAAGTATTTCGACGAGACGTTCCCGGAGATGACGAGCGATTACGGCTTCAAGTGCAGCTACAACCCGACATTCTCAGGAGCGAGTGTCTCGGGCGGGGCGAGCTCCGGTTGGATTTCGCAAGGCTACTACGGGCTCGATCAAGGCCCGATCGTGATGATGATCGAGAACTACCGCTCGGGCCTCATCTGGCGTTTGCTGCGGCAGTGTCCTTACTTCCGCATGGGTTTGCGACGCGCGGGCTTCACTGGCGGTTGGCTGACCCACAATGACCATTGAGGCGGCGTGCCTCACATCCAGGCTCGTCTCACGGGGTCTTGGATGTGGTGGTCGAGTCCGTTCGTCGCGCCCTGCTGCGGACGTGGGCTTGACGATGTCAGGTCTTCCACTCCCGCGTCGATCTCGTGATGCCTTCTGACTTCTACGACGTCATCATCATCGGCACCGGCGCGGGCGGCGGCACGCTGGCCCGTCGCCTGGCGCCAAGCGGCAAACGCATCCTCGTCCTCGAACGAGGCGGCTTTCTGCCCCGCGAAAAGGAGAACTGGAATTCCACCGCGGTCTTCCAAGACATGCGCTACCACACCTCCGAAAGCTGGTACGACGCGGACGGCAACGACTTCATGGCGCACACCGGCTACTTCGTGGGAGGGAACACGAAAGTGTATGGCGGGGCGATGTTCCGGTTGCGTGAACGCGATTTTGAAACGGTTCAACACAAGGGTGGCGTCTCGCCGGAGTGGCCGGTCAAGTATCGGGATTTCGAGCCCTATTACCAACAGGCTGAGCGTCTCTACGAAGTGCACGGCCAACGCCGGGTCGATCCCACGGAACCGGCGATGAGCGCGGACTATCCATTTCCGCCGCTCGCGCACGAGCCGCGTATCCAGGAGCTGCACGATCGGTTGCAGGAGAGGGGTCATCAGCCCTTTCATGTGCCACTCGCCCTGAAGCGCGATGAACGCGACCCGCATCGCAGTCCCTGTATCCGCTGCAACACGTGCGACGGGTTCCCGTGCCTGGTCGACGGCAAAGCGGACGCCGATGTCAATGGCATCCGGCCCGCGATGCAGCACAACAACGTCAGGCTCGCGCTGAACACCCGGGTGACGCGGCTCCTCACCGGGAGAAGCCGCCGGGAAATCGCCGCGGTTGAAGCGGAAGTGCACGGTGAGCGGCATCGCTTCAGCGCCAGCATCGTGGTGGTCGCCGCCGGCGCGATCAATTCCGCGGTGATCCTCCTGCGCAGCGCCTCGGACGACCATCCGGGCGGGCTGGCAAATTCATCCGGCCAGGTCGGGCGAAACTACATGCGGCACCTCAATGGCGCGATGCTGGGCATGAGCCGGAGGCCCAATCCCGTCGTGTTCCAGAAGACGCTGGCGATGAACGATTATTACTGGGGCGACGAGAACTTCCCGTTTCCGATGGGGCATATCCAGCTGCTCGGAAAGACCGACCGCGGAATCATGGGCGCCGACGCGCCGTTCTTCGCCCCGGGGTTCGTGCTCGATCGGATGGCCAAGCATTCGATCGATTGGTGGATCACTGCCGAAGATCTGCCGCACCCTGACAATCGCATCGTGCTCGGTCGGGACGGAGCCATCCATCTGCAGCAGCGCGATCGGTACCACGAACATTTCGACCGGCTGATGGACCGCTGGAAACACGAGTTGAAGGCGGTCGACGCCGCAGGGTGTTTCCTTCCACTCTCGTTCTACCTGTTCAAGAAGATACCGACGATGGGCGTGGCCCATCAGAACGGGACCTGTCGTTTCGGCGACGATCCACACACCTCGGTGCTGAATGTCTTCTGCCAAACACATGACATCGACAATCTCTACGTCGTCGACGGCAGCTTCTTCTGTTCCAGCGGCGCGGTGAATCCGTCGCTCACTATCGCCGCCAACGCGTTGCGCGTGGGCGATCATCTGTTGGAACGACTCGGACACTAGCCCAACACTAGACGTGTTCGCGTTTCTCGGGCACGGGCAGATCACCGATGCGCCACATCGCACTCTTTCTATGCGTCGTCGCAGGCGCACTCACGATTCCATTCGCCGCCGCGTCGGTCGAGATCAAGGCGGTCGAGATGACGGTCGGCGATCTTTCGCGCGCGCTCCCCTTTTACACCGGTGTCTTGCAGTTCCAGCTGGTGTCACAGGAAGACACAGGGGGGCTCGTATCCGCGCGCCTTCGCCTTGGTGAAGAGTCGCTCATCCTCCGGGATTACGCGGCCAACGGAAGGCGCATTCCGGAAACCCTCACCGGCAACGACCGCGCGTTTCAGCATATTGCGATCGCGACCGGTGACATCGATGCGGCTTACGCGCACTTGCTCCGGCACGACACGCGCATCGTGTCCGCTGGCATCCAGCGTCTGCCACACTGGAACTTCGACGCGGCCGGAATTCGCGCGTTGTATTTTCACGATCCGGACGGTCATTTCCTCGAGCTGATCCAATTCCCGAGCGATAAGGGCGAGCCGCGCTGGCAGCGCCCGGGCGACCAGCTGTTTCGCGGGATCGATCACACCGCACTCGTGGTCTCCGACCTGAAGCGCAGCGTGCGGTTTTATCGCGACGTGCTCGGTCTCAGCATCGCCGGCGAGAGCTTCAATCACGGCGGGGAGCAGGAGTTGCTGAATCGCGTCGCCGGTTCCCGCGTTCGCATCACGAGCTTCCGAGGGGTAAAAGGACCGGGCATCGAACTGCTGCACTATGAGGCGCCGGGCGTGGCGCGGGCGATCTCAGGCGAGGTCGCGCCTCACGACCTCGCAGCCTGGCGAATCGACCTCTACACCAGCCGGCCCGATACCACGCGGATATCGACCGATCCGGACGATCACGCGCTCCGCATCGAGCGGCGGCCATCGACCGCAGCCTCCAGCGAGTATCCGTTGGAAGCGCTGCGCCATCACTGGCCGCGCTATCTCATGGAAGGAGCGCAGCTGGGAATCTTCATGGCGGTGGCGTTGTGGCTCGCGCTCGCGCTGGAGCATCCGAGCTCACGTCTCCGCCAAGCCGTCGCAAGGCCGCTCCTGCGGCGCTTCCTGTTCGGTCTTGGCATCGGGATGACGGTGGTCATCCTCATCTATTCGAGCTGGGGCCGGCAATCCGGTGCGCAGTTCAATCCCGCCGTCACGCTTTCCATGCTGTATCTGCACCGTATTCAGCCGTGGGACGCGGGCTTCTACATCATCGCGCAGTTCATCGGCGGCTGGCTGGGCGTCGTGCTGGCAGCGGCGCCCTTCCGGAAAGCGAGCGCACACAAAGACATCAACTACGTGGTCACCGCGCCTGGGAAAAGAGGCGTCGCCGCTGCGTTCGCCGCCGAGTTCCTCATTGCTTTCATCCTCATGGCGACGCTTCGGCTCGTTTATCAAAACGACGTGACGAAGCCGCACCTTGGATACGTCGCCGGCTTTCTTCTCCTCGTTTACATCACGTTCGAGGCGCCATTCTCGGGAATGAGCTTGAACCCGGCGCGGAGCGTGGCCTCCGCGATTCCCGCGCGAAGCTGGACAGCGATCTGGATCTACTTCGCCGCGCCGGTTCTCGCCATGCTGCTCGCGGTCGAGCTGTTTCAGTAGACAGCGCCGGCGCCGTCAATATGTCAGAGGACAACATGCGCGACGCCGCCGGAGCTGCCGGCCACTCCTGCGACGCCTGGATACACCGCGATCACGAGGTGTCCGCCTCGGGGCAGTGCGCCGAGCGACAGCGACGCCGTCGCCGTGGTGGGCCCGGCGCTCGGGGGCGTCCCGCTCTCACGACGAGCCGTCGACGTACAACACAGGCGGCAGCTTCGCACGCGTCATGCACGTGTGCCCTGTGAATACAACGCGTGGACCTGGTTCGCCAACCCAGCGCCGGGACTACGCCGAACGACCGGCGCTGCCCCGAGCGAGTCTTCTTTGCGCTGCATATGGGCGCCGGTTGGCAAACAGCCGACCGCACCGTGCGTATGAACCGCCGGCCTTCAATCCTCCAACCACCCCCGAGAATCAATCTCACCGCCTCGGGATACAGCCGATACTCCTCGATCAGGATGCGCGCCGACAGCGTCGCCTCAGTGTCGTCGTCGAGGACAGGCACTGCACGACGATCGGCCCGCCGTCCAGTTCCGCCGTCACGAGATGTACGGTCGCACCAGTAATGCGTACGCCATGAGCGATCGCCTGGCGGTGGGACTCAACCCCTGGCGCGTCAGACCTGCTGGAGATGACGATCGCGATGCGCGCCTCGAGCCGGCCGCCAGCGATCGCGTCGATGAGCGCCTGCAGGTTGCTGCCGCGACCCGAGATGAGAACGCCGATGCGCGGCGCCTCGTCGCTAGGCCCGGGGTCAGACCCCATCACACCGCTTCGACGGCAATCGGGGGTCTGACCCCGAATAGTGGATTTTTGGCGCGGCGCAGGGCGGCAGCTCAATTGCCTCGCCGATCCGCACCATGGCAAGGCGTCATCGCTCCACACCTGGTGGCTACGTCTATCACGTGTGCAATCGCGGCTCGAGAAAGGGCGTCCTGTTCGAGAGTTGCGAGGATTATCTCGCGTTCATAACGCTCATGGAAGAGGCCCGGCGAAAACGTCCGATGAGAATTACTGCGTACTGCCTCATGAGCAACCATGTTCATTTCTTGCTCTGGCGCGAGGGCGATGATGACGTTCCCCGCTTCATGAAGTGGCTGACGGCCAGGCACGCGAGCAGATGGCACCGGCGCCGCGAAAGCGTGGGCTCGGGAGCGGTCTATCAAAGTCGCTATGTCTCCAGAGCCATCAGCGACACGCGGCAGCTCTTATCTGCAATGCGATATGTGGAAAGAAACGCGCTGACCGCCGGCGCGGTCAAGCGCGCCGAGGAATGGCGATGGAGCAGTGCTTGGAACCTCGACGATTCCAGAAGTTCGTTCACGACCGATCCAGGCCCTATCACCCGACCGCCCAACTGGTTGAAAATCCTTAACGATGTGTAGCTAGTACGCAGAAAGTGCTCTGGCACCGTTTTTACACCGCACAGTGCACTTCGGGGTCAGACCCCAACCCCGCCCCCATCGTAGCGGACGCCCTCGTCACCTGCGACGATACGGCCGATCACAACCGCGTTCGCCTCTCCCGCCGCGTGCAAACGCTGCAGAACAGCAGCGGCGTGCGCAGCCCGCGACGCCACGACCAGACCGATCCCGGACCTCGCTAATGTTTCCTATCGTCCGGCGGTGCGGCGCCGCGGGCAGCGGACTAGCGCAGCAGGTCGATCATCCGGCTGAACTTGATCGTCAGACTCCGACCGGTGACGACTGCAGGGGACCCGAGGTCCTCATCGAGCGCCTGCGTGTCGTTGTAGACAACGAACAGGCCGGTGTTGGCCTGCTGCAGCCATCCCAGACGGACGTTGGCGGACCATAGATCCGACGTGTCGTTGTATTGCAGGAGCCCCTGGAGAAACGTGCGCGGCGTGAAGGAGTACGACACGCGCGCACGTGCCAGGTGCGTCGTGAAGCGACCCGTCGGCAGGTCTACGTCGTTGCGCGCGAGCGTCAGCTCCGTGTTCAGCGCGTCACTGAACCGCAGTCTGGCCGTGGGCGTCAGCGCCACCCGGTGGCCGCCGAAGAAACCGCCGATCTGCGCGCGGAGGCGGAACACGACCGGCGCCCCCTCGTTCATCAACGCCACCAGCTGCAGCTCGCGATGGTCGTAGGTGCCGGCCGGCACCCGCACACCGGCGATCTCGAACGGCACGGCGACCCCTTCGCGATTCAAGTTGATGCCCGTGTGCACTTCGTGACCGCGCTTGAATTCCCAGTGGTTGTCGATGTGGAGCTGTCCGCTTTCCTGGAAGCCGTCCGGCTTCCAGTAGCCTCGATAAGCCACGTGGGGACGGACCTCCTGCAGGCGCAGGAAGCTGCGGGGACGGTACCGGTGAAAAACAAGGAACTCCGGCTTGCGGAAGCCCCTGGAGCGCGTCAGGAACCCCACTTCTGGACGGAAATTCCGTCCTACTTCCGTGAAGCCCGCGCTCAAGTCCCACGCCTGGGTGTCGCGCCGCGCGACGACCTGGTAGGCGTGCTCGTCTCCGCTCAGCTCGGGGGATGTCGTCAGCGCCGCGAAGCCCGACACCAGGCCGGTGCGGCCGATGCCGACCCGCGCGTCGGCTGCGAAGCTCCGGTTGTAATCGCTTCCGAACCGCGGCCTGCCGGTCGTCTGACGGTTGACCGCGATCAGCCCGATGCTGGACCGGTTCGGGAGCTCCTGTCGCAGCCGCGCCACCGAGAAGTTGTGCGTCGGCACGATCCCGGCGACATGCTCGGTCTGCATGCTGAGAAACCCGATGTTCAAGCCGCGCGCGGCCTGTCCGGACAGCCGTACGCCGCCGAGGATCGGGATTGCCTGTCCATCCGGAGAGATGCCGATGCGGCGCGTGAAAAAAACCTCAGCCTCGCCTGGAGATCCGACCGCAAACAGCCCTGCGTTCTCGAGGAAGAACGGCCGCTTCTCCGGGAAGAACAGATTGAACCGATCGAGATTCACCTGCTGCTCGTCGACTTCGACCTGCGCGAAGTCGGTGTTGTAGGTCGCGTCCAGCGTCAGGCTGGGTGTCACGCTGTACTTC
>Ga0183260_10003803_pt1 | contig 12129 bp, 8 predicted proteins | sample AntDrymUQ4972206_2_FD_129768 | JGI IMG/M metagenome (GOLD analysis project Ga0183260, IMG submission 129768) | Polar desert sand microbial communities from Dry Valleys, Antarctica - metaG UQ497 (22.06) (version 2) (version 2) | ecosystem: Environmental > Terrestrial > Soil > Desert | place...
GCGCGTCCTGGTCCGCCGGCTCGTAGGGGGCCTCGTGCTCCGCCGGCTCATAGCCCGCCCCCTGGTCCACCGGCTCGTACGCCGCCCGCTGGTCCGCCGGGTCGTAGGGCGCCCCCTGGCCCGCCGGGTCGTAGGCCGCCCCCTCCTCGGCCGGCTGGTAGGGCGCCTCCTCCTCGGCCGGCTGGTAGGGCGCCTCCTCCTCGGCCGGCTGGTAGGGCGCCTCCTGCCACGCCGGCTGGTAGGGCGCCTCCTCCTCGGCCGGCTGGTAGGGCGCCTCCTGCCACGCCGGCTGGTAGGGCGCGTCCGCCTGGTGAGGGGTCGCGCCGTCCCCGGCTGGGCCATGGGGCCCAGCGTGCTGGGCGTCGAGGGCCATCGCCGTGCGAACGCGCCTGCCGGTCGAGCGCGCCGCCGATGACATCACGCCGGCCACGGCCAGCGCGGCGACCCCCACGACGATGGACAAGACCATGACGGCGATCCCGGCGGAAAGCATGCGGCCACGCTACTCCGCGGGACGGCCTGCGTCGAGGGGCCAAGCTCATGCGCTCAGGCGTCGGTCCCAAAGCGATCGTCTGCCCGTGTCCGGGAGACTGCCTCGGGGGAGCGGTCACCGGCCGGCATGCCGCTACCATCTGACACTTCGGGAGCAGGTTCATGCGGACTGGGAGGAGTCTTTGATGACGGTGACCGCCGGTAGCGGTAGGGGTGTTGTGGTGCGTAGAGCGCTGGTAGGCGTGTTTGTCACGGCGTTGGCCATGATCAGCGCGGCCCCGGCAGTTGCCGCCAACCAGGACGTGCAGGTGCGCGACGATGTCTTCATGCCCAGCGCGGTGGCGGTCAAGCCGGGCGAGTCGGTCACGTGGATAAATCCAGGGCCCTCGGGGGGTTCGTCGGATCGCCACAACGTGCACTTCGAGGACGAAAAGTTCGAAGACCCCACCCCCGCTCCCACGATCGGCCCTTGGACGACAACCCGCACCTTTTCCACCTCCGAGGCCGGGGCATTCCGCTTCTTCTGCGAGGAGCACGGTAATTTCGGCGGCAGCGGTATGGCCGGCACGGTGTTCGTCAACGCCGCCGGTACCTTCCCCGGCGCTCAGCCGGTGGCATCCTTCACGGTTTCGCCCAGCCCCGCTCAGGCGGGCCAGACGGTTACCTTCGACGGCTCCGCCTCGACCGACTCGGACGGGACGATCGTGAAGTACGAATGGGACCTCGACAACAACGGCACGTTCGAGAAGGACAACAGCTCGAGTAAAACGGTGTCGCAGGTCTACAACCGGGCCGGGACGTTGGACGTCAAGCTGCGCGTCACCGACAACCAGGGCGTCACCGGCGAGACGACGCGTTCGCTGAAGATCAACGCCGCGCCCGTCTCCTCCTTCACGGTCTCGCCCAGCTCCGCCCAGACGGGACAGACGGTTACCTTCGACGGCTCCGCCTCGACCGACTCGGACGGGACGATCGCGAAGTACGAATGGGACCTCGACGGCGACGGAACATTCGAGACGAACACCGGCACAACGCCTACGACCTCGCGCTCGTACGCCACCGCCGCCACGCTGAGCGTCAAGCTACGGGTGACCGACAACAACGGTGGCCTCGCCGAAACGACGCGGCCCCTCCAGATCAACGCGCCTGCCCAGCCCCCCCCGCCTGCGTCCGGCGGGCAGCTTCTGCCTCCTCCCATTCCCGCTGCCGCCTTGCCTCCAGCGCCGGTGAAGTGCAGCTCACTCGCGGGCGCGAAACGCGCCGCCTGCGTCCAGAGGACGACCTGCAGCAAGCTGAAGGGCTCCAAGCGCGCCAGCTGCATCCAGAGGAGCTGCCGCTCGATCAAGGCCAGCCAGCGCGGGCCCTGCTTGCGCAAGAGCTGCCGCTTTCTGAAGCGCAGCCAACGCGCAGCCTGCATGCGCAAGAGCTGTAGCACGCTGAAGGGCGCGAAGAAGCGGGCCTGCCTCAGGAAGTACCCCGCGCGCTCGCGCAAGAGCTGACAGGGGTTGCCCGGCGCCGCTATCCGAAAGGTGTGACTTCCGGCGTCGCTATCCGAAAGGTGTGACTCGCACCGCCCTAAGCCGTCGATTCTTGCCGGGGTACTATCGCGTGGTGACATGGCGCGGCCAGATCGTCGACCCTTCGGCCCCGGCCCTTACTTTCTGGGTGCGCGGCTGTCGCCTGACGCGGACGTAGACGAGACGCAGTTCCCGTTCACCGTGCCCGCGGTACAAGCGCTCGAGGGTCTGCAATTCAACTCGCCGATCACCTTCCTGGTGGGCGAGAACGGCAGCGGCAAGTCGACGATCATCGAGGCTTTGGCGCGGGCGCTGCGCTTCGACGAGGAGGGAGGGACGGAGGGACCAGGAGCTCAGGCTCAAGCGATTCGCCAAAGACCCGCTCGGGGCGTCGCTCGAGCTCACGCCAGGCTCCCACAAGCCACGGCGCGCATTCTTCCTTCGCGCCGAGAGCTTCTTCAACACGGCCCGCCGCATCGACTCCGAGGGACTCGAGTCCGTGTATGGAGGGACTGGCCTGCATCGACAGTCACACGGAGAGTCGTTTCTGGCCCTCGCTTCGGCGGCGAGGGTCTATACGTGCTTGACGAGCCGGAGGCCGCGCTGTCAGTGACGAGCGCGCTTGCGTTCCTTGGAGTCATCCATCGCGCTGCCGAGGCCGGCGCCCAGTTCGTGATAGCGACACACTCGCCGATCTTGCTCGCGGTACCCGGCGCGCGCATCTACGAGCTCGACCACGCGGGAGCCGACGAGGTCTCCTGGGAGACAGCCACCCCGACGCGTCTGACCAAGGCCTTCCTGGAGGCGCCAGGCCGTTTGCTGCTGGAGGTGCTGGGCCAGGACACTCGCCTCCCCTAGCCGCGTTGCGGGTGATCGACACCACGGTTCGACGCCGTGGTCGCGAGCCGCGCAGCAGGGCTCCCGGCCCGGGCGGTTGAGCTCGCTCGGGCTTACCTCCGGCGAACGGTCTCGCAGTTCGCAGAGACCCGGTCGTTGCGAGCGGCGAACACCCTGTCCCTTCCCTGGCCACAGTCGACCTCGTCGCGCTGACCATCGCCCCGAGCGAAGAGCGTGTCGTTGCCTGAGCCACCCATCAGCCGGTCTTTGCCGGCGCCCCCGATTAGCGTGTCGCTCGCGGAGCCGCCTAAGACATCGTCGTTCCCGGGACCACCATCAACCTTGTCCTTGCCCTTGCCGCCGTTGACGTTGTCGATGCCGCTTCCGCCGTCGACCTTGTCGTCACCAGCGCCACCGGCGAGGATGTCCTCACCGGCGTTGCCCTGGATCCGGTCCTTTCCAGTTCCACGCCGCTGATTGCAGGAACTGAAGTCTGTCCTGGCGCTCGGGGGACACGTGGCGTCGCCCTGGATCGCGTCCTCCCCTGGGCCACCCCTGATCCTGTCATCGCCACTCAGGCCAAAGACGGTGTCCAGCCCGGCCTTGGCTTCGATCCGATCGTCCTGCGTAGTCCCTCGGATCGTGTCCGGGCCCTTGGTGCCGTTGATCGTGGAGGCATAGGCCACACTGACGCACGCCAAGCCCGCGATGCATGCGGCCGAGATCAGGATCTTGTTCAACATGCGACCCACTAGTTGGGGTAGCTGCATACCTTCGGGATGCTCGAGTGAGCCTTGTGGTTCTTGTGGGGCACGGTGTGATGAGCGTGCACCGTCCCGTGGGAGGCGCCGCTGGGCCGCTGGTGGCAGGCCTTCGCGTTGGGTGCCGCGACAGCAGGCGATGCGGCTGATGCCGCGCAAAGCGCGGTCCCGGTAAGGGCGGTTACGAACAGCTTGCGCATGTGTCTACCTCCGGTGTCAGGTTGCTGGATTGGAGCCGTTTGCCCGGCTGCCAGGCGCAGTAAACCCTCGAGTGGGCCCGCTCCAAACGTGGCACCGCAACAACCGGACGCTCAGCGCCTGATGGTAAAGCGTGCCCGCGCCCTCGTGTTCCCCGCGCTCACCTTCAGGAGCGCCGGGACGGACCGCCGCCGGGCGAGCAGCCTTCTCAAGCGTGTCTTGCCGCGTCGCGAGAGCTTGATCGTGAGCCGGACCCGCCCACGCGGCAGCGCCTTGCGGCGCAGGGTGCCCAGCGTGCGGCCGCGTGCTGTCAGGGAGGCCCGCAGCGTCGTGCCCTTGGCCGGAACCCCGGCCTCGAAGCGCAGCCCACGACGCAGCACGTTCCTGAGCCGCTTGGACGACAGGATCTTGAGCTTGAACGAGACGGCCTCGGCCGGGGTGGGCCGCGAGACCGAGCCGCCCGGCTGCTGACCGCCGGGCTGCTGACCGCCCGGCTGTTGACCGCCGGGCTGCGCTGGGGGCGGGAGCGTCTGGAACTGAGTCATCATCGCCATGTCCTCGTGCTCGAGCACATGGCAGTGGATGACGAACTTGCCGGCGTAGTCTCTGAACGGGATGTCCACCACGACCTCGTCGTTGGGTGCGAGGTACCACGTCTCCTTGCCCCGCTCGTAGGCCGGGGCTGGCTGCCCGTTGCGGCTGACGCCCTTCTGGTCGCCCAAGTGGACATGCACGAGGTGCGCCTGGTTGGTCGGATTGCGAAACACCCAGCGTTCGGTCGTGCCCAGCGTCGGCTGCGCGTCTACGCGGTTGGGGTCGAACTTCTTGCCGTTGATGGTCCAATCGCCGGTGCCTGGCGCTTGATCGAAGTTCCAGACGCGAGTGACCACCGGGGTGCCGGTGACCGGCGGCGGCCTGAGCGTGTCCGGCACAGGAGAGCTGTCGTCGTTCACGTCCTTTGTGACGCGGAACTGCATCACCTCTCCATCCCGGTCGCCCGGGCCGAGCGCCGCGTCGGTGTTCTCGAGCACGATGTTCTCGTTCAGGTGGCCGGTGAAGTCGATCACCACGTCGGCGCGCTCCGCGGGCCCGAGCCGGATGCTCGTACGGGACACCGGCTCGGGCAGCAACCCGCTCTCGGTTCCGATCTGGGTCATGGCCTGGCCGTTGCTCAGCCGGAAGGTGTAGTCGCGCTTGTTCGAGACGTTGTAGAGCCGGAAGCGGTAGCGCCGGTCGCCGACCTCCTGGAAGGGCTGGGGCACACCGTTCACGAGGATCACGTCCCCGACGGTGCCGCTGTTGACTTGGTCGTAGGGGATCTGGTTGTTCGAGTCGAACGCCCGGTCGGTGACCATCAGCGGCACGTCGTAGTCGCCCTTTGGAAGATTGAGGCTCTGCTCGACCGGGTCGTCGTAGATGAACATCCCGGCGAGGCCCATCCACACGTTGCGGCCCGTGACCATGTCGCGGTGGTCGTGATACCACTGCGGCGCTGCCCGCTCGGGGGCGCCGTTGTCGAGCGCGGGATAGGAGTAGGTCTTGCTCGCTCCGGGGGCTATGAGGTAGTCGGCGGGCTGGCCGTCGCTGCTCTCGCTTGTCTGCGCGCCGTGGTGATGGGCCGTCATGCTGCCGGCGCTCGCGGGCAGGTTGTTGGTGAATGTGACGTTCGTGGGCGCGCCTGCGGGGCGGCGAATGGTCGGCCCCGGGAAGGTGCCGTTGTAGGTCCACATCGAGGTCTTCTGACCCGGCAGGATCTGCTGCTGGGTCTCGGCCATCGAGAGGTTGATGTCTTGGCCGGTGAGGACCGGCGGGATGTTCAAAGGCGTCGAGAACTTCGTGTAGTCCGGGCTGAGCGCGCTGCTCGCGGGAACGATGGCCGCCGCGCCCACCACGACGAGCGCGGAGGCCGTGACCGCAAGCCGCCGCCGCGGCGCGGTCTTCAGGTTTCCGCGCTCGCCACGCAGATTGAGCAGGGCGAGCGCGGCCAGCGCAAGAAGGAAGGCCACCGGCAGCGCGAGCGTCGCGTCGAGCGCCCCGTGGAGCAGGGCGCTCGACAGGCCGTCGCTTTCCTGGGCCATCGATGACGCGGTCGTGCCCGCCGAGCCGGCGTGTGCCAGCCCCATCTCGTCAGCCCCGTGGAGGGCCGTGTGAGCAGCCGCCGCCGGTGCGAGGAGGACGGCGAACGTCCCCGCGATCCCGGCAGCGGCGCGGGTGAGCCCGAACCGCCGCGGCGGGCGCGAACGCATGCCCCACCAGGCGACTACGAGGGAGAGCGGCAGCAGCAGCAATCCGTCGCGGACGAAGTGGGAACCGCCATCGGCCGGCTCCGGGGCGAGCGCGAGGGCGTGGAGCGCCTCCATCCAGGCAAGCGTGCCGAACGCAAGCAGCGCCGCGAACACACAGATTGCCGCCTCACCACTCCAACCTGCCTGGATCCGTCTCACACGGTCCTTCACTCGCCCCTCCCCTTGGTCCGCCGTTACCCGATCCTGCGACGTGACCCCGGGGCTTGCGACCTGACACCGAACGTCACCCCAGATTCGGCGCAATCCTAGCGACTAACGGGCGGAGCACCGACGCAACGGCGGGGGCGGGCGCGATCGGGCACAATGTCGGAATGAGCCGCCCCCTCCCACGGCTGTCGGTGGCGCTGGCGGTCGCATTGGGATTGCTGGCGGTCGGCTGCGGCGGCGACGACGACGAGCGTCGCGCCTCGCTCCCCCGCGAGCCTGGCGCCGGCAAGTGGCGACCCTGGGTGCTCTCGTCGGGATCGGCGGTCAAGGTGCCCCCTCCCCCGCCGAAGGGCTCCGGCCGCGCGCGAGCAGACGCCCGCGAGCTTCGGGTTGCCGTGCGCTCGCGCACACCAGCCGAACGACGGATGGCGGTCGCCGCCGCGCGGGCTCCGGCCGTCCAGCCGTGGTTCGAGGATGTGCTGCGCTACGTGGCCGGCCGCGCCAAGGACCCTCCCACCGCTTCCCGCAACTACGCGCTGGTGAGCGTGGCGATGCACGACGCGGCTATCGCCGCCTGGCACTGGAAGTACCGATACGGCCGCAAGGCTCCGAAGCAACGGGCGCTCTTTCGCCCCCCGCCCGATCCGTCCTATCCATCCGAGCACGCCGCCGTGGCCGGCGCGGCCTCGCGGGTGCTCGAGCAGCTCTATCCGAACCAGCCGGCGGCTCGCCTCGAGCGCCAGGCCATGGGCCTCTCGCGCTCGCGCGTGAGCGCGGGTGTCAACTACCCCAGTGACGTCGACGCGGGCCTGAAGCTCGGCCACGACGTAGCCAAACGGGTGATCGGCGTCGCCCGCCGCGACGGGGCTGACCGTAAGTGGGACGGGCGCCGGCCCGGTCCCGGTCCACGCTACTGGGAGCCGCCGCCGGGCGCCGCGGCACGTCCGGTCTCGCCGCTGGCGGGCACGTGGCGGACCTGGGTGATGAAGTCCGGAAGCCAATTCCGTCCGCCTCCTCCCCCCCGGTTCGGTACGCCCGGGTTCCTCCGAGAGGCGCGCGCTGTCACTCGGGCGCAGGAGAACCTGACCCCGAAGCAGAAGCGTGCCGCGAAGTTCTGGGAGGGCGGCGAGGGGACTTCGCTGCCCCCGGGCATCTGGATCCAGGTGGTCCTCGAACGTCTGCGCGAGAAGCCGCTCACGACTCCGCGCACCACGCGGCTGATGTCCTCCCTTACCGTGGCGATGGCCGACGCCGGCGTCGCGTCTTGGGACGCCAAGTACGCGTACTGGTACCCGCGGCCCGAGAACGGAGTCCGGGACAGCGGGGTGGACAAGCGGTGGAAGCCCTACGTCAAGACCCCCTTCTTTCCTGCGTACGTGTCCGGGCACTCGACCTACTCCAGCGCGGCGGGCGAGGTGCTCGCCCACTTCTATCCCAAGGATGCGAAGCTGTGGCACGCCAGGGCCCGGGAGGCGGGGCGCTCGCGAATCTGGGGAGGCATCCACTATCCGGTGGACGACGTCTTCGGCAGCCGGATGGGGCTTAAGATCGGACGCTTGGTGGTGCAGCACGCTGAGCGAGATGGGTCAGAACATTGAGAAGACGACAGCCGGCAGCGGCGCTGGTGGCCTTGATCGCGGTCGCTGGCTGCGGTGACTCCGACAAAAGCGCAGGGACCGATCCCTTCACCAAGGTCGAGCAGCGCGAGCGGGGGCGCGACGCCCGCGCTCGGGACACTGTGGCCCCGCGCTGGGAGCCGGTCACCGCCCTGCGTGGCTCCGGAGACTCAAACCGAACCGTTCGGATCTCACGAAAGGCCGTGCAGTGGCGGGTTCGCTGGCGTTGCACGCTCGGGGACTTCTCGCTGGGCCTGACGCCGCCCCCACGCGAGGGCAATCCCCTTGCCAAAGGACGCTGCCCGGGAAAGGGCACCGCGCTCTCGGTCGACACCGGGACCCTGCGGCTGGGGGTGAGGACCACGGGCCCGTGGCGCGCGACCGTGCAGCAGCAGGTGACCGAGCCGCTCGCGGAGCCGCCTCTAAAGGCCATGAGGGCCAAGCGAGCGCGTGTGTTGACCAGCGGGCGCTTCTACCCGGTCGAGCGGCGCGGACGCGGCAAGGTCGACCTATACCGGCTGGCCGGCGGGCGGCTCGCGCTGCGCTTCCAGGGCTTCAACACCGCGGCGAACACGGACCTGTTCGTATGGCTCAGCAGGGCGACGCGGCCCCGGACCAGCAAGCAGGCGCTGCGCTCGCGCCATCGCGAGTTCGCGCCGCTCAAGTCGACCGGCGGAGAGCAGAACTACCTGCTTCCCAAGGGCGCCAACGCCAGTTCTGTGCGGTCCATCGTGATCTGGTGCAGGCCGATTCAGATCGCGTACACGGCAGCGAGGTTGCGCTGAGCCGCTGAATCTGACGATCGTGGACGCCAGGCGACTGGTGCCGCCCTCACCGTCCCGTTCGCGCCTTGACCGTTACGGAGTGGGGCCCTTGGCGACCGGAGACGTTGTCGCGCGCGGCGACCGAGTAGTGGTAGGTGGTGTTGGGGCGCAGGTCTTGGACGGTGAGGGTGGCTTTGGCCCCCACGAGCGTGACCTTGAAGCGACACGGCCCGCGACAGAGCGTCTGGGCGCGTGCAAAGCCGCGGGCGCCGCGTATCGGTTTCCTGGACTGCTTGATCACATAGCTGCGCGCGGCAGGCGGCTTTTCTCGGTCGGTGCCCACCGCCGAGAAGCTCAGCGCGACCCTGCTCTTAGACACAGCACGCGCCTCGAGATCACCCACGCCCCCCGGGGTGCGCCCAAAACGCCTCAGACACGCCCGCCGCCCCTGGGCGCGGTGGCGTTTGATGTGGCGCTTTGCCCGCGCGCGGCGGGCAGCCGAACCGCGACTGCGAAGCCGGCGCTGCTCGTCTCTGGCGTGGCGCTTGACCTTCGCAAAGCAGCCACCCAACGCGCGCTTTCTGCGCGCCTGGGCCGCTAGCGCGCGCCGATAGAGCTGGGCCTGAGTAAGGGGCCGTTTGACAAGGCGGGGTGGAGCGGCGGGCACCGGGGACCCGCCAGGTGCCGGAGCCGGGGCGGGCCCGGCACCACCGGCCCCCGGCGCGGCGGCCGCGGGACACGCAGCGGGGCCGGTCACGTTCACCGGGCCGACCGATCCGGGCGCCTCGTCATCGCCGATGTCATTGGGGTTGCAATAGCCAAGCCGCCCCGTAGCGGCAAACCCCCAGCAGCGAACGCTGTCGTCGTCAAGCAGCGCGCAGGTGTGACGCCCACCGGCGCTGATCGCCTTGGCAGGGCGTCCGAGGGCGACAGGCCCCACCGAGCCCGGCGCCTCGTTATCGCCGACGTCGCTGGTGTTGGCATAGCCAAGCCGGCCGTTGCCGCCAAAGCCCCAACAACGCACACTCCCACCCTCAAGCAGCGCGCACGTGTGGGCATCACCCGCGCTGATCGCCGTGGCGACACCCCCGAGGGACACCGGCTGGGCCACCGAAGCGGGCGTTTCGTCGTCGCCGATCGTGTCGGTGTTGGCATAGCCCAGCCGGCCGTTGCCGCCAAGGCCCCAGCAGCGCACGCTGCCCCCTTCGAGCAGCGCGCAGGTGTGGCCGTCGCCGGCGGTGATCGCCTTGGCGGCGCCCCCGGTGGCCACCGGCCCCACCGAGGACGGCTTCTCGTCCTCCCCGATCGTCGTGCCGTTGCCATACCCGAGCCGGCCGTTGTCGCCCAAGCCCCAGCAGCGCACGCTGCCGCCCACCAACAGCCCACAGGTGTGGAAGCCACCGGCGGTTACCGCCGTAGCGGCGCCCCCGAGATCCACCGTTCCGACCGACGACGGCACCTCGTCGTCTCCGATCGTGCGCTGATCGCCATACCCGAGCCGGCCGTCGCCGCCGAAGCCCCAGCAACGCAGGCTGCCGCCCGTGAGCAGCGCGCACGTGTGTCCCGAGCCGGCGGTGATCGCCGTGGCGGCGCCCCCGAGGTTCACCGGCCCCGCCGACCCCGGCGCCTCGTCATCACCGATCGTAATGGTGTTGCCGTAGCCGAGCCGGCCGTTGATGCCAAAGCCCCAGCAACGCACGCTGCCGTCGGCGAGAGCCGCGCACGTGTGAAAGGCCCCGACGCTGACCGCCGCGGCGGTGCCCCCCAGATCCACCGGTGCGACGGCGCCGGGCGTCTCGTCATCGCCGATCGTGCTCTCGTTGGCGTAGCCGAGGCGACCGATGCTCCCGAAGCCCCAACAGCGCAAGGCTCCGCCTGCGGCGAGGGCGCACGTATGACCGGAGCTGTCGCCCGTCGCGCTGCTGACATCGAGCAGCCCCGCGGCGGGCGAGGTCGGCTGCGAGGCCTGCTCGGCCGCCGAGCCGGCGGGTAGAGCGACCGCGACCAGGAGGACCACCGCGAGGAGCGCGACTCCGCAGCGGGGACGCAACGCTCTCACCCGCCCCTCACTCTGATCATTTGCCCTGACTCTCCCGGACGGCATGATCGCGAACAGGGTACAGCAGGCCTCTCGCGAAAGCGCCGGCTCCCAGCGCCGGCCGCCACACCGCAACGACAGCCGAGATGCTCGGCTCGGGAACCGAAGGCTGACACCCGGTGATGGCATTCGCCACACTGTGCGCGTGAGCAAGCGGACAGGCCAGAGAAGTAAGCAGGCGAACCGCAGGAGCGACGTTGCGCTGAGCCCGCGCGCGCGGACAAGTCGCTTCTTGCCGATGATGGTGGTGACGCTCGTCGCATTCGCCGGGCTGTGGGCCCCAAGCGTGCAAGCCGAGAACACGGCGCGCGAGATCCGGGTTCCCTTTCCCCAGGACGACGGGTCGCTGACGCCATACACCTTCGAGCTCGGCTATCCACTCGTCACCCTCGTCTACGACACGCTCATGTGGCGAGGCGGGGGGGGCGCCCCGGACCAGTGGCTCACTCGCTCGCTGCGAAAAGGGGAGGCGGGCAAGCGCATCACGATCCGGCTGCGAAAGGGCGTCCGCTGGCACGACGGCAAGCCGCTCACCGCCAAGGACGTCGCCTTCACCTTCCGTTACTTCGCGAGGCGCTTTCACCCCCGCTTCACGCCGCAGCTCGAGGCCGTCGAGCGAGTGCAGGCGCTCAACGCCGAGACCGTGCAGTTCACCCTCCGCCACGCCTCCCCCGGCTTCGAGGACCAGCCGCTCAGCGACGTGCCGATCCTGCCGCAGCATCTGTGGCAACGCCTGCCCGCCGGCCGACCCGCGCCGGAGGGCCTGGCCGTCGGGAGCGGCCCCTACCGGCTCGTGCGGTACCGCCGCGGGAGGGACTATCGCTTCCGGGCGAACCGCGGCTACTTTCGCGGTCGTCCCAAGGTCAAGCGGATCGATGTGCCCTTCCTCAGAGACTTCGACGGGACGATTCGCGCACTCCAGAACCGGCAGGTCGACGCGATCCCCGTCTCGCTCACCGAGAAGGCTCAGGACCAACTCAGGCCGTCGGTGTTCAAGACCCGCTTCGGGCCCCTGTACACAGGCACGACCCTGATGTTCAACCTGGACCGCCCCCCGTTTAACAAGCCCAAGGCGCGCCGAGCCGTCGCGAAGGCGCTCGATCTGCGCCGGATCGCCCGCACCGCGACCGCCGGCGCGCGGGACTTGGCGCCGGCGGATCAGGGCTACCTGCACCCCAGGTCGAGGTGGGCATCCCCGACGCGCCTACATCGATTCCAGGAGGGCCGCGCCCGGTCGGAGCTGGCAGCGCTCGACCTGCCCCGAATCCGCATCCTCGCGCCGGCCAACGATCCCGTGAGGCTGGAAGCCGGCCGTCAGGTGGTCCTTGCCCTGCAACGCGCGGGAGCCGGCGCCGTCCTGCGAAAGCTGCCCCCCGACCAGCTCGCCGCCGCC
>Ga0183260_10003804_pt1 | contig 12129 bp, 13 predicted proteins | sample AntDrymUQ4972206_2_FD_129768 | JGI IMG/M metagenome (GOLD analysis project Ga0183260, IMG submission 129768) | Polar desert sand microbial communities from Dry Valleys, Antarctica - metaG UQ497 (22.06) (version 2) (version 2) | ecosystem: Environmental > Terrestrial > Soil > Desert | place...
GTAGATGCCGAGCTCGGCGATCTGCCGCGAGAGCACCGTCGTCGCGTCGAGGTGGGCGAACGTCGTGGCCGGGACCGGGTCGGTCAGGTCGTCGGCGGGGACGTAGATGGCCTGCAGCGACGTGATGGAGCGGCCACGGGTCGAGGTGATGCGCTCCTGGAGCACACCCATCTCGTCGGCCAATGTCGGCTGGTAGCCGACGGCACTCGGCATGCGGCCGAGCAAGGTCGAGACCTCGGAGCCGGCCTGGGTGAAGCGGAAGACGTTGTCGACGAAGAGCAGCACGTCCTGGCGGTCGACGTCGCGGAAGTACTCCGCCATCGTCAACGCGGTCAGCGCGACGCGCAGGCGCACACCCGGCGGCTCGTCCATCTGACCGAAGACCAGGGCGGTCTTCTCCAGGACGCCGGACTCCTTCATCTCCAGCCAGAGGTCGTTGCCCTCGCGGGTGCGCTCGCCGACGCCGGCGAACACCGACGACCCACCGTGCTGCTGGGCGACGCGGTAGATCATCTCCTGGATGACGACGGTCTTGCCGACACCGGCGCCGCCGAACATGCCGATCTTGCCGCCCTTGACGTAGGGCTCGAGCAGGTCGATCACCTTGATGCCGGTCTCGAAGATCTCGGCCTTCGGCTCGAGGTCCTCGAAGCGCGGCGCCGACCGGTGGATCGGCCAGTAGTCGCTCGCCTGGATCGAGTCCTTCGGGGCGTCGAGCGGCTCACCGAGGACGTTGTAGACGTGGCCGAGGACGCCCGCGCCGACCGGCACGGTGATCGGCGCGCCGGTGTTGGAGACCTCAGCGCCTCGGCGTACGCCGTCGGTGGGCGACAGTGCGATGGCGCGGACGACGCCGTTGCCGATGTGCTGCGCGACCTCGAGGGCGATCGAGCGGGTCTCGCCCTCGATCGTGCGGACCAGGTCGAGTCGGAAGTTGATCTCCGGCAGGGCGCCGACGGGGAACTCCACGTCGATCACCGGCCCGATGACCTGGACGACGCGCCCAGCGGGCAGCGCTGCGCCAACGGGCGCGGTCGGGGGGGTAAGGGTCTCGGTCATGGTGTTCGCTCCTACTCGCGATCCGCGGCCAGCGCCTCGGCGCCGCCCACGATCTCGGAGATCTCGGTGGTGATCTCGGCCTGCCGCGCGCGGTTGGCGTCACGGGTGAGAATCTTGATGAGCTCGTCGGCGTTGTCGGTGGCAGCCTTCATCGCCCGCCGGCGGGCCGCATGCTCCGACGCCGCGGCGTCGAGCAGGGCGGCGAAGACCCGGCTCTCCACATAGCGGGGAAGCAGCGAAGCCAGGATCGCGTCGGCGTCCGGCTCGAACTCGATCTCCGCTGACACCGCCGGCGCCGCGGCATCCGTCGGCTCGGCCGACTCCGGTGCCAGCACCGGCAGCAGCTGCACGACAATTGGACGCTGGCTGACGACGGAGCGGTACTCGGTGTAGGCGATCAGCACCCGGTCGACCTTGCCGGCGAGGTAGTCGGCGGTGAGCTGCTGACCGATCTCCTTGGCCACGGTGTACGGCGGGGTGTCGCTGACCCCGATCCACGAACCGGCGGGCTCAACCTTGCGGTAGCGGAAGTAGGACAAGGACTTGCGTCCGTAGAGGTAGACCTCGGTCCCCCGGCCGGCGGCCGCCGCGGTGCGCCGCTCGGCCTCGACCAGCCGGATCACGTTGGAGGAGTAGGCGCCGGCGAGACCGCGGTCGGCAGTCACGGTGAGGACGCCAACGGTCGACTCGGTCTCCCTCTGCACGAGCAGCTCCGCGCCGCCACCGCCGGCCGCCATCACGTCGGCGACGATGCGCGAAATCGCCTCGGAGTACGGCCGGGCGGCAGCGCTGCGCGCCTGCGCCTTGACGATGCGGGACGCGGCAATGAGCTCCATCGCCCGGGTGATCTTCTGGGTGTTCTTCACCGACTTGATGCGTCGGCGTACCTCGCGAAGCTTGCCTGCCACTGGATGTCCCTAGGCCGACGGCTGCTCGGGACGCTGGCGAACCCGCAGCTGACCTTCTTCGGCAGCCTCTTCGGCTGCCCGCTCGGCCGCGCTCGCGGCGTGGACCTCGTCGCCGGTCACCGCAGTGGTGAACTGGGCGAGGACCGCGTCCACAGCGGACTTGAGGCGGTCCTCGACGGAGTCGAGCGGCGCGTTGTCGTCGAGGGACGCCAGCAGGCTCGCCTCACGTGACCGGAGGTAGTCGATCAGCGTCGCCTCGAAGCGCTTGACGTCGGCCACCGGCACCTTGTCGAGGTAGCCCTTGCCGGCCGCCCAGATGATTGCGACCTGCTCGGAAAGCTGCACCGGGGCGAACTGGGGCTGCTTGAGCACCTCGACCAGACGGATGCCGCGGTCGAGCTGGTCCTGCGAGGCCTTGTCAAGGTCGGAGCCGAACGCCGCGAACGCCTCCAGCTCGCGGAACTGGGCCAGGTCAAGACGCAGCGTGCCGGCCACCTTCTTCATCGCCTTGGTCTGGGCGTTGCCGCCGACCCGGGAGACCGAGATACCGACGTTGATGGCCGGCCGGACACCTTGGTAGAACAGGTCGGTCTCGAGGAAGATCTGGCCGTCGGTAATCGAGATGACGTTGGTGGGGATGTAGGCCGAGACATCACCGCCCTTGGTCTCGATGATCGGCAGCGCGGTCAGCGAGCCGCCACCGAGGTCCTCTGACAGTCGCGCGGCCCGCTCGAGCAGACGCGAGTGCAGGTAGAAGACGTCGCCCGGGTATGCCTCGCGCCCTGGCGGGCGTCGCAGCAGCAGCGACAGCGTGCGGTAGGCGACGGCCTGCTTGGAGAGATCGTCGTAGACGATGAGGCCGGCCTTGCCGTCGTACATCCACGCGGCGCCGATGGCCGCCCCGGAGTACGGCGCGAGGTACTGGAAGGGAGCGGGTGAGGACGCCGCGGCGCTGACGACGACGGTGTAGTCCATCGCGCCGGCCTCGGTCAGACCGTTGACGACCTCGGCCACGGTGGATGCCTTCTGCCCGATGGCTACGTAGACGCAGCGCACTTCCTTTTCGGTGCCCCAGAAACGCCGCTGGTTGATGATCGCGTCAATCGCGATGGCGGTCTTGCCGGTCTGCCGGTCACCGATGATGAGCTGACGCTGGCCGCGGCCGACCGGAGTGATCGCGTCGATCGCCTTGACCCCGGTGAGCAGCGGCTGGTTCACCGGCTGCCGCTGCACGACCGAGGCAGCCTGCACCTCAAGTCGTCGGGTCTCCGTCGTCGCGATCGGTCCCTTGCCGTCGATCGGGTTGCCGAGCGGGTCGATCACCCGGCCCAACATCGCGTCGCCGACCGGGATGGACAGGATCCGACCGGTCAGTGTGACTGCCGCGCCCTGCTCGATCGAGTGCGAGTCGCCCAGCACGACCGCGCCGACCTGGTCCTCTTCGAGGTTGAGCGCGAGCGCCGAGATGACCCCTTCGTTGGTCTGGATCTCGAGGATCTCGTTGGCCATGCACTGCGGCAGGCCGCTGATGCGGGCGATGCCGTCACCGGCCTCGAGGACGCGGCCAACCTCTTCGCGCTGCAACGACGGGGAGAACTCGCCGGCCACCTTGCGCAGCGCGGCGGAGATCTCCTCGGGGCGGATCGAGAGCTCGGTCACGGTGTTGTCTCCGTAGTGTTGTGAAGTCAGTGGAGCGTGAGTCGGTGAAGCATGCTTAGCCGGCGAGCAGACTGGCGCGGAGCTGGTCGAGCCGGCGCCTGATGGAGCCGTCGATGACCTCGTCGCCGATCGTCGTGACGACGCCGCCGAGAACGCTCGGGTCGACGATGACCTTCACGTCGATTGGGCGACCCTTTGCCGCGGACAGCACCTGGGCCAGCCGCGTGCGCTGCTCGTCGGTGATCGGCGCGGCCACCCGGACCTCGGCAACAGCAGCCTGGCCGTGCTCGCTCGCGGTCGCGACGAACTGGTCCACGATGCGGCCAAAGTCTCTGGCCCGGCCAGCGTCGACGAGGATGCTCGCGAGCCGGATGGTCGTCGGGTGCGCCTTGCTCTCGAGCAGCTCGCCGACGATGCGTGACTTGGCCTCGCCGGGCGAGCCCGGGTCGGTCAGCGCCGAGCGCAGCTCTGCGTTGCCGTCGACCGTCCGGCTGAACCGGAACAGCTCGTCAGCGACCCGCTCGACCACATCCTCGGCCCGCGCGATCTCGAACAGGGCTGCGGCGTAGCCGTCGACGTGGGAGTCACTCATCGAGCCGGACCTCAGTTCTGTGAAGCGGTCGTCGAGAGCTCATCGATATAGCGCTCAACCAGCGAACGCTGCGCGTCGCTGTCGAGGGACTGACCGACCACCCGGCCGGCCACCTGGATCGACAGCTCGGCCAGCGTGGAGCGCAAAGCGGTCTGCGCGCGACTGGCCTCCGAACGGATGTCAGCCTGGGCGCGGGTGAGGATCGTCTGCGCCTCGGTCTCGGCCCGTGACCGCGCCTCGGACACGACGCCCTCGGCGGTCCGCCGGCCCTCGTCGATGATCCGGTTGGCCTCGGTCTGGGCGTCGGCCAGCTTGGCCCGGTAGTCGGCGAGCAGGGCGTCAGCCTCGGCCTTGGTCGCGTCAGCAGCCCGCACCTGCCCGACCACGGCAGCCTCCCGCGCGGCCAGCGCAGCGTTGAGCTTGGGTAGCGCGACCCGGCTCACGACGACGAAGAGGACGACGAAGAACACCGCCGCCCAGACGAGCTCGCTCAGCACCGGGGTGACGGGCGAGAACTCCACCTCGGGCTCTTCCGAGGCCAGCAGCAGCAACTGATACACGACTGACCCCTAGGTGATGATGAAGGCGAGCGCGAGGCCGAAGATGGCCAGCGCTTCGACGAGGCCGATCCCGACGAACATCAGCGTCCGGAGCTGACCGGCGGCCTCCGGCTGGCGGGCGATCGCGGAGATCGTCTGGCCGACCAGGTAGCCGATGCCGATGCCAGGACCGATAGCGGCGAGGCCATAGACGAGGCCCCGGCCGATCACCTGGTTGGGGTTCTCGACCTGCGCGAGAATCTCGAGGACCATGCTGGCTCTTCTCTCTTCTGCTCGGGGGTTAGTGCTCCGGGTGGATCGCGCCGCCGATGTAGAGCGCGGTGAGGACGGTGAAGATGAACGCCTGCAGAAAGCCCACGAAGAGCTCGAAGCCAGTGAGCATTGCGCCCATGACCACGATCAGCGGAAGGGCCAGGATCTTCGGCCCGATCGGATAGCTCACCGTCGCCGCCAGCACGGCGAGCAGGCTGAGGATGAGGTGGCCGGCGAGCATGTTGAACGTGAGTCGCAAGGTCAGCGTGATCGGGCGGATCACGAGGACGGACAGGAAGTCGATCGGCGTCAGCAGGACGTACATGAACCAGGGCACGCCGGGCGGGAACATGATGCCCTTGAGGTACTTGATCGGGCCGTTGGCCCGTACCCCTTCGACGTTGAACACGATGTAGGACAGCAGCGCGAAGAAGATCGGCACGGCGATCTTGGACGTGGCCGGGAACGCGACCCCCGGCAGCACCTCCATGAGGTTGAAGAACAGGATGAGCACGAAGACGGTGGTGAGGTAGGGCAGGTAGCGCACTCCGTCCTGGCCGATGACCTCGTCGGCGATGTTCTTGCGGACGAAGCCGACCAGGCCCTCTCCGACGAGCTGGAGCTTGCCCGGCACGACCTCCTGGCGGTTGAAAGCCGTCAGCATCAACAACATCGCCGCGCAGAAGGCGACGAACATCGAGATGACGGTCCAGCTGATACCCAGCGGGTTGTCGCGGATGGGCTGGAAGTCGAAGAGCTCGGTGATGGTCGGTACGCCGGAAGCCAGCAGCACTTACGTTCGCCTCTCGTTCAGCGGCCCGATGAACGTCGGCCCGCGAAGCACGAGCCAGCTCTGCACAACCATGAGAACGCCCTCGGCGCTGCACACCGCGAGCGCGACGGGGGTCGCGGGCAGGCCGAGCACCGAGATGCCCAGGACCAGGGCGCCGGCGAGCACGACCAGCCGGATCGGGAGGGCGGCGACGACCCGGCCGATGCCGATGCCACGCGACGTGGTGCCACCCTGCGCGGAGATCCACGCGGCGGCAGTGGCGTTGAGCCCGACCGCTCCGGCGCCGTAGGTCGCGCCGACGGCTCCCGCGCGCCCGGCGGCCAACGAGCCAACCAGGGCGGCCACGGCCAGGCACATCAGGCCGGAGAGCGCGGTCACGCGGACCAGCGTGCGGTCGAGCCGCAGCTCGACGGGGTCAGTGCTTGGCACGGCGACGCCCACGTTGCGTATCCCCGGCCTGTGCATCCACGTTCCGGGCATCCACGTTCTCGGCGTACTGGGCGCGCTTGTACAGCCCGTAGATTCCGACAAAATTGCCTCCGACGAGGCCGATCACGAACAGCACGTGACCGGTGTTCAGCCAGCCGTCGGCCAGCCAGCCCAAGCCGCCGTAGATCCCGGTCGCAGCAACCAGCGAGATGACGGCGTTCCACGCCATCCCGAGGTCCTGCAACTGAGGTCCCGCAGTCGCTTTGGCCATGTCAGGCGGCAACTTAGCAGCGTGGCTTCGGCAGGGTCAAAACGCTCGAAAACGCGTTTCCGCAGGTCAGAGGGGGTGCGGCTGTCCCATGGGGGAAAACTTTGTGAAAATTTTCACGAGAGGCCCAGGCGGGGCCCATCGCCGGTCGGCGCAGTTGCATCCCTGGACACGTCTCGTGCGTGATGCTTGACGAGGGGGTGCGAGTGGACGAGGCAGCATTCGAGCGGCTGTACGCCGACGCGAGCCGTCGACTCGTCGGCCAGGTCTTCGGGCTGACGGCCGACCTCGGCGACGCTCAGGACGCGGTCCAGGAGGCGTTCGCCCGCGCCTACCTTCGCTGGGGCCGCGTCTCCGCCCTGGACGACCCCGAGGCGTGGGTGCGCACCGTCGCATTCCGGATCGCCGTGAGCCGTTGGCGTCGAGCACGGTCAGCACTGACGGCCGGTCGCCGGTTCGCCGGGCCGGTCGACGTACCGGACCTGTCGCCGGACCACGTCGCGCTGGTGACGGCGCTGCGGTCACTCCCGCTCGCGCAGCGCGAGGCGATCGTCCTGCACCACCTCGTCGGGCTACCCGTGGAAGACGTCGCCCGGCGCACGAGCGCGCCGGTCGGCACCGTGAAGGCCCGGCTGCGTCGTGGGCGACTGGCGCTCGCTCCCCTGCTCCGCGACGACCCCACGGAGGCCGCGCATGGATGAGATGACGAGACGAATGGGCGATCTCTCGCACGACGTCGCCCACAGTGCCTCGCCGGGAGGCCTCGACGACGTCCGACGCCGCGCAACTCGCCGTCGGCGGTCGAGCCGTATCCGCATGGCCGTCGCGACAGCGTGTGTGGTCGCGGCGAGCGCGGTCGGCGCCGGCGCGCTCGGCGACCAGGACCGCACGTCGGTGACCACCGCCACGCCGACGCCCGCACCCTCGGCTTCCCCGACGTCAGCGACGTCGGCGTCCGCGTCACCCTCGTCGAGCCCGTCACCCACCCGGTCACTGGTGACCAAGTCGTCCTACCGCCGACCCCTGCCGGGCGAGCTGCCCCGCGCGATCGTCCGCGAGGCCGGAGGGGAGAACACATGGCCGAAGGCGGACGAGGGCCAGCAGATCGGGATCGGTGCGCAGGTCGCCACGTTCACCCGTGGAGTACGGCCCGAGCGGATCGAGCCGACGACGGTGGAGATCGGCTTCGGCTCGGTCTGGGTCCCCGCGAGCGACGGCGTGGTCCGCGTCGATCCGAAGACGCTGCAGCCGGTCGACTTCGTCCCGCTGGGCGGGCGAGTCATGGCACTCGCCACGAGCGGCTACTCGTCGATGTACGCGGTGCACGAGGGGCCGGGAAGGTCTCTCACCGTCGCATCGTGGGAAGCCGTCGACGGCACGGCCCGGGAAGTGCACTCATTCGTGCTCGACAGCACGCCCGGTTCGGCGGACACCGTACGGGGCGACGCTGCCGTTGACGCCTTCGCGGAGCTCGTCTACCTGGTCCGGACGTACGGCGACCGACCCGGAGAGCTGGTCGCGGTGAGCGTCATCAACGGCAGCCACGAGGTGCTCGCGACGATGGGCGGCCCCGGCTCAGCTCTGGTGGTCGCGCGCGCGCCCGGCGACGGCGAGACCCACCTGTGGGTAGGCGGCTCCCCGGGGCAGCTCTGGCACGTCCACCCGGACGGACGTATCACCGGCGCCGACATGCGCGGCGCGATCGAGGACATCGAGGTGTCCGGGGACCGGGTGTGGCTCACCGTCGGCCGCACCGAGTCGCGCCCCGTCCTGGTCGACGCGCGCACCGAGGGCATCCTGATGGACGAGCGTGGTGTCGTGGCCAGGCACGTGGCCATCGAGGATGAGCGATTCCGGACGTGGTCCAGCAGTGGCGGACGCCATCGGGGCGGGGTCCAGATCGCGATGCTGTCGAACGACAGCGGTCGGCCGTTCACCACAGCCGCCATCGACGTGGCGGCGATCCACGACCTCGCCCTGGGCGGAGACAGCACCGTGTTCGGGATCTCCCCGGCGAGCGGCGAGCTGATCCGTCTGGAGGCGGACTTCGGCGAGTAGCGCTACGACGCGCGGTGGTTGGCGAGCAGCCGCGGCAGGCTCATCGACAGCAGTGCGACCAGGGCGAGCAACACCACTGCACCGAGCACCACGGCCGGTCGGGCGAAGGACACCGCGACGCCGCCGAACGCGATCAGCGCCGACCAGAAGTAGAGGATCAGCACGGCCCGGGTGTGCGAGTGGCCGTACTCGAGCAGTCGGTGGTGCAGGTGCTCCTTGTCCGGCGTGAAGACCGGGCGGCCCGCGCGCATCCGGCGTACGACGGCGAGCACCAGGTCGATGAACGGCACCGCGAGGATGATCGCCGGCACGATCAGCGGCACGAAGAACGCCGCCTGCTCGCGGTCGTCGAGCTGGTCGAACGCGATGCTCCCGATGCCCGAGGTCGACGTCGCGGCAAGCATGAGCCCGATCAGCATCGACCCCGCGTCGCCCATGAAGATGCGCGCCGGGTTGAAGTTGTGCGGGAGGAAGCCGACGCACACGCCGACCAGCACGGCGCTCATCAGCGTCGCCGGGCGCGCGACCAGGGCGCGCTGCTCCACCGCGAGCTGGTAGCTGAAGACGAAGAACGCGCCCGCGGCGATGGCGACCACGCCGGCGGCGAGCCCGTCGAGGCCGTCGATGAAGTTGATCGAGTTGACCATGACGAGGCTGAGCACGACGGTGAAGACGACGGCGAGCTCCTTGTCCAGGATGAACGTGCCGTCGCTGCCCGGGATCGGCAGGTAGAGCAGCTGCAGCCCGAGGATCACCATCACGCCGGCGGCCAGCGACTGCCCGGCCAGCTTGGTCAGCGCGTCGAGGCCCCACCGGTCGTCGACCGCGCCGAGCAGGCAGATCAGCCCGCCGGCGACCAGCAGCGCGGTGTCCTCCGACGAGCCGTCGAAGGTCTTGCCGAGGGTGGGCAGCCGGCGCGCGACGAGGAACGCCGCGACGACGCCGCCGTACATCGCGACGCCGCCGAGCCGCGGGGTCGGGATGGCGTGGACGTCGCGGTCACGGGGCTGCGCCATCGTGCCGGTGCGGATCGCCACCCGGCGGGCGATCGGCGTGAGCAGGTAGGTCACCGCCGCCGCGACGAGGAAGACGAGGGTGTACTCGCGCACGCCGCTCCCCTCCCCTGACCCGAGACCGCCCTGCCGTTACGTGACGCTAGTCGCGCGGGTACGCCGGGTGCCTTGCGACGAGGACGTCGACCGCGGCGCGCACCTCGGCGGCCACCGCCGGCGACCCGTCCCGGACAGCCCGCCCGATCAGCGAGGCGATCTCCTTCATCTCGCCCTCGACCATGCCCTGCGTCGTGACCGACGGGGAGCCGACCCGGATCCCCGACGCGACGCTCGGCGGCTGCGGGTCGTAGGGAATCGCGTTCTTGTTCAGCACGATGCCGGCCGCGTCGCAGCGCGACTCGGCATCGGCGCCGGAGACGCCCAGCGGCTGCAGGTCGAGCAGCGCGAGGTGCGTGTCCGTGCCGCCGGAGACCGGGCGCATGCCCTCGGCGGCGAGGCCCTCGGTCAGCACCTGCGCGTTGCTGATGACCTGCTTGGCATAGGCCTGGTACGCCGGCGTCGACGCCTCCTTGAGCGCCACCGCCTTCGCCGCGACGGCGTGCATGAGCGGCCCGCCCTGCATCATCGGGAAGACCGCCTTGTCCAGCTTGGCGGCGTGCTCGGCCTTGCAGACCAGCATCCCGCCGCGCGGGCCGCGCAGGACCTTGTGGGTGGTGAAGGTGACGACGTCGGCGTAGGGCACCGGGCTCGGGATCGCCTTGCCGGCGACCAGGCCGATGAAGTGCGCCGCGTCCACCATGAGGATGGCGCCGACCTCGTCGGCGATGCCGCGGAACGCGGCGAAGTCGATGAGGCGCGGGATCGCCGAACCGCCGCAGATGATCATCTTCGGCCGGTGCTCGCGGGCGAGCTCGCGCGCCTGGTCGTAGTCGATGTCCTCAGTCGCCTCGCTGACGCCGTAGTGGACGGCGTTGAACCACTTGCCGGAGAACGAGACCTTGGCGCCGTGGGTCAGGTGCCCCCCGTGCGGCAGCGCCATCGCCAGGACCGTGTCGCCGGGCGCGCAGAAGGCGCCGTACGCCGCCATGTTGGCGCCGGCGCCGGAGTGCGGCTGGAGGTTGGCGTGCTCGGCGCCGAAGAGCTCCTTCGCCCGCTCGATGCCGATCGACTCGGCCTTGTCGACCTCGGCGCACCCGCCGTAGTAGCGCTTGCCGGGGTAGCCCTCGGCGTACTTGTTCGACAGCGTCGAGCCGAGCGCGGCGAGGACTGCGGGCGAGGTGAAGTTCTCGCTGGCGATGAGCTGCAGGCCACCGCGTAGGCGGTCCAGCTCGCTCAGCACGACGCCGGCAATCTCCGGGTCGCTCGCCTGCAGGCTGTCGAAGTCGGGGCCCCAGAAGGGGGTGCTCGCGTTGGTCATGAGGTGCTCTCGCTCTCGGTCGCCATGATCTTCCCGACCCGCCCGGAGTGGCGGCCGCCCCCGAAGTCGGTCCGGAGGAAGGTCGCCAGGGCCGACTCCGCGACGCCCGGGCCGACGACCCGCGCGCCGATGCACATGACGTTCGCGTCGTTGTGCTCGCGACTGTAGTAGGCCGTGAAGTCGTCGTGGACCACCGCCGCACGCACGCCGGGCACCTTGTTCGCGGTCATCGACACGCCGATGCCGGTGCCGCACACGATGAGCCCGAGGTCGGCCTCACCGGCCGCGACCGCGCGGGCGGCCGCGCCGGCGAAGTCCGGGTAGTCGACGCTGTCGTCCGAACCGGTGCCGAGGTCGGTCACGTCGTACCCGGCACCACGCGCCCTCTCGGCGAGCGCATCCTTGAGCCGCCACCCCGCGTGGTCGGCCGCGACGACGAGGCGCCGTCGGCCCGGCGCGGCGAGCGGGAACTCGAGCACGACGTCGCTCATTCCTCGATCAGCTCCTTCGGGCGTTCCGGCCGGTACGACGGGTCCGTGATCACGCGCATCGGCACGGCGAGCGCGGCGGCGATCTGCGCCGAGCAGGCCTCGAACTCGGCGGCACCGCGACCGTAAGGGTCGTCGATGTCGTCCTCGGTGGGCGGCACCCAGACCATCCCTCGCTGCCGCGACGCAGCGACGACGAGCGCCTTCGCCCGCTCGACCGGGTCGCCGGCCGGCAGCTCGTCGACGTCGACGAGGGACACCAGCCGGGCGAACTCGCGCAGCGTGAACGTCCGCGCTGACGCGCGCGGCACCATCGACACGGCAGCAGAGCGGTGCTCGCGGGTCGCGCCCAGCACGAGGTCGGCCTCGGCCACCATCTCTTCGATGAGCAGGCGGGCCCGGAAATCGGTCCACGGGACCCCGAGCGCGTCGAGCCGGTCCGCCGCCGGCGGGTTGACCTCCCAGCCCTCGAGACCCTGGGTGCCGGCGGAGTGCACGCGGAACCGCGCGGAGTCCGGCGGGGCGAGCTCGGCCTTGAAGTGGGCCGCCGCGACCAGCTCGGCGATCGGCGAGCGGCAGATGTTGCCGGTGCAGATGGTGAGCAGGTCGAACCGGTCGTCAGCCAAGTGACAC
>Ga0183260_10003805_pt1 | contig 12128 bp, 15 predicted proteins | sample AntDrymUQ4972206_2_FD_129768 | JGI IMG/M metagenome (GOLD analysis project Ga0183260, IMG submission 129768) | Polar desert sand microbial communities from Dry Valleys, Antarctica - metaG UQ497 (22.06) (version 2) (version 2) | ecosystem: Environmental > Terrestrial > Soil > Desert | place...
ACTCTTCCATCCATCACAAATTGTCATCCAGTGTCACACTCGAAGACTTTATTACGGATTGATATAAATTAAAAATCTTTTTCAGAAAAAAGAAAATTGTTAGAACTGCAAAACAGTAGATAGATTCTAACAGGTTAAGAATTAAAAAAGACGCGGATTGATGATATGGTGGTTCTGTTAATCCGGTTAGGATAACACTTGAGGATCTATAGCCATAGGGAGCATATATAAACAATGTTGAACAATAATAAATAATGAATGACTTTGATAAATCGGTAAAGAAGATGAAAGATGCACAACAAGATGTTGATGCAAAGGTGGAAACTTCACAAGATCATGCAGAAGGAAAACCAAGTTCAGAAACACTGAACAAGGCAAAAAACAAGGTTAAGGACGCACTCTCCTAAACTTTTTTCAGCCATCCATTCCGTAGTTATTATTTATTTGCATTTACCTACCTTAATCGAACAGAACCAATTGGATAATTAAGTTGAGGCCTTTTCGGTTACTTATCTTTATTTAGTTGTAAAAGATTTGACATGTAACGATAATAGGGTCTCAAACGAAGTCCTGTGGGATATAATTCGCCAACTCCTAGGCAATGATGTTCCCTACAAATCTCAATCTTATCAAACGGATGAATTTGGCATAATATCCAAAAGCAGGTTTCAAAGTCCTATGAGTACAAGTTAAGGTCCATGATAAAAAATAAGGTGTCCAACCTTTTGGATAGGGAGATTCCATTATTATCATCCTTATTCCCAAACATAGACCTTACCAATTTTGGTAAGATGTTTAAAGATATGCATGGCAGCAAAGACCTTACTGAATTTGGTAAGGCTTTCATCAATAAGACAATTACAAATAATTTGCATAAATCAGATGAAAATTACAAGAATCCCAAGGAAGAGTGTGAAAGCATTAATTATAATCGCAGTAGCCCGGCCCAGATTCGAACTGGGGTCAAAGGCTCCAAAGGCCTCTATGCTTGTCCGCTACATTCGGTATTTAATAATTCTACCGGGCTTTCCGGGCATTTTATTATAAAATTTACTTTCATTATAAGTTTTACGAATGAGAGTTTATGTGCAGTACAAGCTTGTCTATAGGGTCCTCCATTGTCTGCAAAATCCCCCTGGCTTTTTCTTTCAATGATATACGATTCTGCTCATCGTTCAAAAACAAGTTTACAAGGGATACAAGGCGGGACATCGTAAAAGCCCTTTTTATTAATCCGGTTTTTTTCAGATAATCATCCACATAAAAATGAACGGGTGCAATAGAAATAGTAGGCTTACCCAAAAGTGCCGATTCTGCAGTCATTGTACCTCCTGCGCCAATAAAAACATCAATGTTTTTTAACAGCTCCAGGCCATCAACTACATCTGTCAGCACTATTGCTTTATTTTTGAAGCGTCTTGAAATTTCGTTTATTTGATCCACATACCTACAGAGAATAACAATGTTGTTTTTTTCGTTGAAATGTTTGACTATACAATCAACCAAAGACAATGGGTGCGTAATTAATTTTTTATTGGTTATGTATGATGCTTTTGATTCTTCCAATCGTATTAATATGGTCTTTTTTGTAGAATCGATATTCAAGTTTTCAAGAATCCCTGTTTTTTCCTTGTCATCATTAGCTTTGTTGGGATTAGAACCACCATGCCGGATTAACCAAGCAACAGGGTCCAATCCATTGTATCTGATAATCTGTTTTGATGAAATGCCGTATTTTAGCCATGAGGATAAAGGAATTATTGACGGTGAGAATAGCTTGGTTAAAAGGGGCAAAGAAAGCCTTGCAACGGCTTCTGCATGGGGAGAGTCATTAAAACCGAAATGACTAACACCCAATCCATAGGAAACCCTTGAAGATTCAGGAGACGAAAAACTAATTGCCAAATTAGGGGAAAAATCGTGAATTATTTTTGATAGCTCCATAGTTCTAGCTGTACTGTTGTAGAGCTTGTTATAGAGGTCAGCACCGCCATGACTGCCCACAAACAAAAGATCCAAACCCTTTATTTTAGATAACTCATTAGCCTCCCTGTAATTTCTAGAAGTGCACAAAACTTCATTGTTTTGTTTCCTCAAAATGTCAATTGCAGGTTTAAAAAACATAATTTGTTTAGGTGTCAAAATATCAAACCAGATCCGCACAACAACTAAAAATATTAATCAACATTAAAAAATTCTTTCGATTAACATTGGTAGAAGGCAAAACGAAATTGCAATAGAAATCAATAAACCCAAAACTAAATAAAGTAATAGAAATCTTAAGATACTGGTGAAGTAAAGGATTTTAGAAGAAACTATTAAATTTAATGATAACATCAATAACACAGAAAATACAAATAGCACCCAACAGAAAAACAGGGAGACTGACGACGCCGACGACGAATCAATAACCCCCACCACCACCATCCAAAATAAAAACATTGTAATTTATGGATTGAGTACAGAAGGCTATGAAATAGCAAAAAGAATACTACAGTATCAATCAAAGGTAGTTATAATTGATGAAAATTCAAGGTTGGGCATATTATTAACTCCAAAAATAGTAAAGGAGTATCCAAACATTGCATTTTTAATGGAAGAGGAAGTATTATTAAATTTAGAGCCATTTGATAAATCCATAAGTAGTGCCCCAATTATTTTCTTTGTTCCGAGAATTAGAAAAATAAATTACGATGTAAAAAACGACATTATCCCAAAATTTAAGGAAATAATATCCAATTTAAAAAAAAACACCACAATTGTTTTTAACATCCCATTAGGAATAGGTGGGAACACTGAAATAATAACCCTCATAGAACACCTATCTGGTTTAACCGTAGGAACAGATATTTTTTATTACTATAATCCGTTAGATAAAATTAAATCAACAGAAACAATTGTAGGATCATATCAGCAAATAAATGATACTTATTTTAGTAGTATTATGAATTTAATTTACAAGGCAGACAAGCAAAAACTTAAGGTAGTAAGTATTCCATCGGCAGAGTTATTGTATACAATTAATATTGTGAACAGATATTCTAACATGACATCAATAAATGAAATCTCAAAGCTAAACAGAATAAAAGAAATCAGAAGTGAAATATCTCAAAACAATATAGAGCCCATATACTTTGATGAGATAGTAAATGGTTTATTTGATTTGAGGGTTTTGAGTTTGTCATTAACAAGCTCATCAGCCTTGGGTTATATTATCAATGGAACAATAAGGTCAATTGAAAGTTTTGCAAAAAGCCTTGTTGAAGAAATAAGAATTCAATTGAAATTGAGAGAAATAAAAGCTAGTAGAACAAAAGTAACCATATTTTGGACTATTGACAAGAATGAGATAAGGGGCGACAAAACCTTAATGCGGGAATCATTAAAATTAAAACTAAGGGACTATATTGCAGAAGTAGACACTCAAGACATAGAAAATTATCTACCAAATACAGTTACCAACATCATAGTCGCATGCTCAAGTGAAGACTATAACAAAATAATATCTAAAATAGACAAGAATCATCACCATAATTCCAAAATAATAGTAGTGTCAGCTAACACATTTTTTAACACAATGGAAATATAACTAATCAAGAACCAAAGAGCATTAAACTCGTTATTATTTCAACATATAGAAATAATAAAACCGAAGTAAAAACAAATCATCGGTTCCAGTTATCCTTCTTAATATCATATTCCTCCCTAGAATATTTCACTATTGCAGGGAGTCCCATTACGACAACATTTGGAGGAACATCTTTAGTAACTACAGAGGCCATCGCAACAACACTGTTTTTGCCAATTCTAACTCCAGGTTTGATGACAGATCGTCCTCCAATAATCACACCATCTTCAACAATCACACCAATCATTTTTTTACTCATCGGATACGGATCATTTGTAAATGTTGCCCCCGGCCCAACAAAAACATCATTTCCAATTTCCGTAAGGGGTGGGATATACACAGAACCTTCTATGCGGCAATTATTTCCAATTTTGACGCCATAATCAACATGAGTTAGAGAACCAATCATGACATTATCACCTATTGATGTGTTTTCACCCACATACGCAAAATGCCATATATTAACATTTTTTCCAATTTTTGCTTTTGGAGAAACAAAATTAATTACAGGATTCACATGGTTTTCCAATAGTTGTTATCACTAAAATCACCACTATAAAAACCATATTACAGTAACTTAAAATAATTTTCAATATCCTGCCATCAGTTTTCAAGACTACGGTAAGCAAGAAATAGTTATAACTTTAAACAATATTCAATGTGTCAATAGGTAAGATAAACTGGCGCCCCAGTATTACTTGAGATAAGTGCAGCTTCTGCGATTTTGGTTACCGCAGTTGCTTCCTCCGGGGTAACCAGAAACTTTGTTATATTACCTGACAAAGACTGAAGAAAATTTTTTAATTCTAATGTTAAGGGCTCTTGAAATTGTCTTCGTGGGATGAGCGTTTTATTCTCATCATCTATTTTTATTTCTTGGGTTATAAAGTCTCCAGTGATAATACCTTCTGAACAAACTGCACTGAATCTCCTAACTTTTTTTGGGGTGATCCAATTAGAAGCAATAATTGCGACTTTTTGGTTTTCAAATCCCAACATTATAGTAGCAAAGTCTTCTGAAGAGTGAAACTTTTTTCCTGAGCGAGCAAAAACAACAGTCGGCTTTGAATTAAAAATAAATAATGCAGTATCAATATCATGTACAGAGGTATCATAAATTATTCCTACGTCTTTTATATGCAACGGCATTCTGTTTTCACGATGAAATTCCATCATTAACAATTCACCACAGGTATTTTCTTCAATGATGCGTTTGAGGTCCTGAATTGCAGGGTTGAACCTTTCGATATAACCACATGTCAATATTACATTATGTTGCTTTGACAATTTAGTTAACTCCTCACATTCAACCGATGAAAAGGACAACGGCTTTTCAACAAATACATTTATTTTGCGTTTTATAATTTCTGATGCGATTGCATAATGAGTTTTGGTAGGGGTGCAAACCAAACAAGCATCAAGATTAGGCTCCTTTTCAAATAAATCTTTTAAATTAGAGTAGGAATGTATTTTATATTTATTTGAGATGGATTGCATTCTACCCTCATCAGAATCGCATACTGCACTCAACACACCCAGATCATTTAGTACACGAACGTGATTTTTTCCCCAACCTCCGGTTCCGATTACTGCAATCTTTAGATTATATTCGCTCATTTACAAATTCACTCATATGGATTAAATGACAAACAGACGTTAAGGGCAAACCCAACAAATAAAGTTACCACACACTAGTAAGCCATTCTTTGAATTGGCTAACTTCAGAAATCACCAATTTCTGATAAAAATCAGAAATCTGTCTTGTAATTTTACCCACGGAGCCACTGCCAATAACATGATTATCAACACTTATGACAGAAGTTATTTCTGCAGCTGTTCCTGTTACAAATATCTCATCTGCCATATATAGCTCTGACCGTGTAATAGTGCGCTCGTAAACCTCATAGCCAAGATTTTTCGCAATTATAATGGCTGCGTCCCTCGTTATTCCCTCAAGTATAGAATCTGAGAGGGACGGAGTATATATTTTACTATTTCGAATAACAAAGATATTTTCACCCGGTGCTTCGCTAACGTTTCCACTATAATCTAACAAAATAGACTCATCATATCCATTCCTCTTGCATTCCTGAGTGGCCAGTACAGAATTCAAGTAATTACCTCCAGCCTTGGCCATTGGGGGAATAGAGTTTCCGCTAATACGTCTCCAAGAGGAGATGCAAGTTCTGATACCACTCTCAGGGAAATAACGACTAAAAGGAAATGCAACTATAGCAAGATGAGTTGGGGAATCCAGATTGACATTTAAATCGATTCCATGCAACCCAACAAAAAGTAAGGGTCTAATATAACAAGATAGTTTCATGTTATTCTTTCTTAGTAACTGAATGACATAGTCACATATATCATCAACCGAATATATTGACTTAATAGAATAAATTTCTGCGGATTGAATCAATCTTTTTATGTGCTCTTTTAGTTTAAAAATATAAAGATTATCACCGCTTGAGTAACCCCTTATGCCCTCAAAAACAGAGGTTCCATAATGCAATGCATGAGTTGTAATAGGCACATTGACGGACTCCCAGGATTTGAATTCGCCATCAAACCAAATAAAATCAGCATTTTTAGTTTTCATAGATTTGCAAGTTTTTTACTTCTATAAAAGTGTTAAATCTTATTATTTTTTAGAAAAAACCATCTTTTGGGAATTTCATTCCAAAGATGCGGATAGTTTTATCATCGGTATTGGAAAAACGCTCAACAACATCCCAATTCTTTTTGATTATGTCATGGACTTTTGGTGAAACAAAACTATCCCATTCCAAATCGAGGTTACCAGATTGGGACAATGTTTCAGAGTTCAAAGCAGACCTATACAACAGATTTTTCACATTGGTAGAAGAGATAACCTGTCTGTTTGCTTGTATAGGGTTAAAGCCAAAAAGTTGCAACAGTAATCTCTCAACTCTGTCACCGGTATAAGTAATAAAGGCAGATTCCTGTACGTTGAATATAATTTTCTTTTTTAGTTTTAAAAAAGGCGGAGTAAAAAAAGGTGAAAAGTACTTTACATATGGGGAGTAAAAGGCATAATCACCCAAAACTTGAATATTTTTGTCATAATCAAATGACTCCAGAATCATTTGTTTTCGAATTTCAAAAGAAAAAGGAAAGCTCCTGGTGGTAACTTCCGTTTGGTTTTTTATGAATCTAACAGGAAAAATGTAAACCTTATAATTTTGCAGTAAATTGTCTATAATTTTTTCGTGTGAAAGTGTTAAAGGGTTTAAATGAGCTAAAAATATTGCAGCTATTTTTGTTTTATTTGTATTTTTTTCCATAATACAAAAGGATTAAAAATTAAAACTATTGGGTTTTTAGGATTGTCTATTAACTTGTATTTCTATTGTCGAAACATTTCTTGTTCTGCCATCCTCTGCTTGAACTGTTTCTGATCCAATTTTGATATCACCGATAGAATAACCTGCATTTTCCATTCGTTTCAATATTATTTGAGATACATCTACAGCTCGTCCAATGCTCAATCCCCTTGCTTTAATAGTTACAGATGGCTGATTTGCTAACTGGATTAGTGTAGAAGTTACGTATGCCATTAAAGGTTTCTTCCCGATATATATGGAGTCTCTGGTAGAGCTATTTTCATTGTTTTGTTGATTAGGTTGTGGTTGTGGTTGTGGTTGTGCTTCTGACATCAATACAATTAGTTAATAGGATAATTTAAATCTAAGATTTCTAAAGAAATTAATTCCCTGATTTTGTATTCTACACACACTACAAGTTAAGAGGGATCGTCTATGTGTTTTTCAACAGTAAACCCTAATTCACTTATTTTATCCCTAAGAGAATCTATTCGCAATTTACATTTTTTTTGGTATTCATCAATCTTTCGATTCAAAAACAAAAGCATTTCTAATTGTTCCTGTTTATTTGGGGAACCTTTAGTGATTCTATAATTAATAGAATTTTCTGGAGTGACATCTTTGATCAACACATAAAGATCATTTGGTGTTATACCATAATTTAAAAAATCAGTGTTGGTTAAAACCTGGGAAAGATCATCTATACTTAACTTATTGAGTGAAATATTGCCTTTTTTTACTGCACAGTCAACAAGTCCACCTACTAATTTATGAGAGGATCTGAATGAAATGTTTTTTTTCTTTATCAGCTGTTCAGCTATATCAAGTGAAATTGCATAACTTTCAGATGAAATCTCATACATTCTTTTTTTATTGACATTAAAGGTTTTAATTATGCCATCAGTTATCAATAATGAATCTTGAAGTAAAGATGACATCTTCCACAATGAAGGTTTGATTTCCTGCAGATCTCTACTGTAACCAGATGGAAGCCCTTTCATAATTGAGGAGATGGATTGAAAAATCCCATTAGCCAAGCCGGTTTTTCCCCGAATTATTTCAAGTGGATCAGGATTTTTTTTTTGGGGCATGACAGAAGAGGAGGAGCTAAACCTATCGTCTAAAGATAGGAATCCAAATTCAGAGGTAGACCAAAGAATCAGATCTTCAGACACCCTGCATAAGTTTAACATGCATATTAGAGAATTGGATGCAAATTCTATCAATGAATCACGTGAGCTAGTTGCATCTATGCTATTGTAAATCAAACCTGAAAAACCTAACATAGATGAAACTCTTTCTCTATCAATGTTGATGCTACTGCCACCAATAGCACAGGCACCTAATGGTGAACAATTAACCCTATCATATAATTCATAGAATCTATCAAAATCACGAATTAAAGAATAAGCATAGGATAGCAGATAATGAGAAAAAACCCCTAATTGCGCATGCTGCAAATGGGTATACATAGGCATTATCGAATCCATATTTTCTTCTGCCCTTTTGATTATAGAAGAAATCAAAATAATCAAATTTTGACATATGTTGTTTATGTCGTCTCGTACTTTCATTCGCATATCCAAAACGACCTGGTCGTTTCGTGATCGTGCGGTATGCATTTTTCCGCCTGACTCAATATCAGTCATTTTAATAATTGCCGATTCAACTAACTCATGTATATCTTCAGACATTGAATTTCCAAATTCTTTTAATAAACTGGCCTCATTCAATAAACTAGTCGTACTCTTTAATATTTTTTTTAACTCATTTTTTGACAATATGCCAACCTCATATAACATCACAACATGAGCCTGACTACCTATAATATCATAATAGAGCAAGTTATGATCATCGTATACAGAAGATAGAAAGGAGAGTGCAGAGTCATCTAAATTTCCATGTGGTCTTGATCGATACATAAAAATTTTTATTCAATTGGTAATATTAATAATTTTTAATTTAAATAATTAATAAATAGGAAGATAATAATATACAGGTATGTCTCAGGATTTGCAACTCACAAGGCGTCAGATATTTGAAGAACTCACAAAAATAGTGGATCCAGAAATTGGAGTATCGATTATGGAATTAGAACTGATAGACAAAGTAGATATAGAGCAAGGAAAAGTGAATGTTGATTTACACCTTACTAGCCCATTTTGTCCAGCAGTCTTTGGCTTTAAAATAGCTCAAGATGTAAAAGACAATATATGCAATGTTGAAGGCATAGAAGACGTAAAAGTGAATGTAAGCAATCATTTCATGGCAGAAGCAATAAACAAGCAAGTTAATGAGAGTAAATCTCCCAAATCTGCATCCACATCAACAACAAAAGAATCTGCTGCATCTAACCCCGGTCAAGACCCAAATAACCAGAATACAGATTAAACATAAAAAAAAGGATTGGTAGATTAAATTAAAACCGATCTACTCGCATAACATTTTATTATATAAATTAAGCCAAATGGATTCACCATTATTCATTATTTTTTGTTCTCAAAGTCGATATTTTTTTGTTGTTTTTTGATAATCCAAGCATATGGCCTTTAAGGAGTTGTATGCCTAGTGCTGGATCAACACCTTTGGGGCATACAACACTGCATGAGCCTGCAAAGTGACATCTCCAAATGCCATGTCTCTCATCGATTATATTGAATCGGGTCTTTTTGCTATTATCTCTGCCATCTGCTTCATACCTATAAGCTTGGGATAATGCTTGAGGTCCTGGGAATTTGGGATCCGTTGCTACTGTTGGGCACGCAGAATAACAAAGGCCACATCTTATGCAATATGAAAATTGAAGGTATTTATCAACATCTTCATGGGTCTGCTCAAATTCAACAAGATCACTTTTATCATCAATGTCAACTGAAACTTTGTCATTTTGAATAAAGGGTTTCATGTTTTTATGATGACTAAAAAATTGAGAGAAATCAGAAACCAGATCTCTTATTCTAGGGAAATTAGGCAAGGGCTCACAGACTATGACATCATCCTTTAATTCAGATATCTTTGTATAACAAGCAAGGCTAGGTTTGCCATTTATTTTCATTCCACATGAACCACAAGAAGCCATCCTACAAGAATAACGAATCCCCACACTACTATCAGAATAACTTTTTACATGCAACAGAGCATCTAAAACAGTAGTCCAACGCTTAACAGGAACCTCAAATTTATCGTAATGTGAAGAATCATCTTTATTATAGTTAGTTCTATATACCTTTAATTGCACTTTTTTATTTTCTTCATTGCTCATATTATTCACCTAATTGTTACTTTATTCAATTTCCAGATAAGATAATAAGAATTATACATTGAGCATTAAAGTAATTTTTATCAGCCATGTTATAATCCGCTTGCAATAACAATTGTTCTTGTACCATACGCAATTACACCAATCATAGAGATTAATACCAATATAGTTATTGTGGATTCCCATTTAGGAGATTGCTTAAGTTCTATCAAAATAATTCTCAATCCATTGAAGCCATGGATAGATATCAAGACTAGAATAGATTCTAAAAGTATAACATAAAAGATATTATGATAATTAGCTACTACATTTTCATATGATAAACTTTGGCCAAATGGCATAATAAGCCGAAATAAAATGTGGATAGCTACAGCGAATAAAGACAAAATTCCCGTCAAATAGTGAATTTTAGTTATTTGACTTTCTCGTAATCTCAATGATGCCATACTATAATTCACCCCTATACGGATATTTAATATTAATAATATTTATGATTGTTATCATAATCACTACCATTTCCATTCTTATCTTATCCGCCTTCTCCAAATAGAACCATTCCACCGTATAGCATTGCGATGCAAGCCAACAATAGAGCAATCCATATGCCTGATTTTTGCGTGTAATTTAAAGATGAAGGATTATACGGATAATCCGGCCTGCCAGGTTTTCCCAAACCTTTGCCTGATTCTGTAAAGATAAGGCGTATTCCATTGACGGTATGAAAAGTGCTTGTGCCTATAACAAGTATAAGAAAAATATGGCCACCAATAGTTTGAGTTAATTCCAACATACTATTCCATGCGTCAACACCATTTGTAAGAGAGCTAGTTTCATACACATGGCCAACGAAATACACCAACAAAAATAAACCAGTCAAACGTTGTAGCCAATAAGACACTCTTTCCCAACCGTATCGTGTGGGATTAAGCCATCCCCTTATGCCTTCACGTCCAGAATTCATGTTGTTATTTTCTTTGTTATTAGAAACAGTGCCCACTAATATCGCCTCTCTACCGGTGCATAACGGGTAAATGTGACAGGATGCCAACTCATTTTGGGTTCACCTTCATCATTATAATATGCAAGCGTGTGTTTTAAAAAGTTATTATCGTCACGGGTATTATAATCAATCCGTGCATGAGCTCCCCTGGATTCACGCCTGTTTAATGCACCCAGTAGCACTACTTCTGCAACCCTTAGCATAGAATCAAGCTCCATTACATTAATGAAATTAGTATTATATTCTTTAGCTTGATCGTCAACGTGTTTCCAAGACAAAGACTTTAGGTGCCGTATTTTTTTTAAGCCTTCAATAAGGGCAGATTCAGTTCTATAAACATATGCTTTTTCATCCATAGTATCAGTCAATTCTTTTCTTACCTCGTAGGGATTCACCTCACCTCGTCCTCTAAAAATTCCATCATATATTCGCTTTTCATCTAGAGAGATTTGTTGATTATCGATGTTAATTGATTTATCCCTGTGTTTAATAGAATAATTTGCAGCTAATTCGCCAGTAATGGTACCCCAAACCAAACATTCAGAAGTTGAATTTGCGCCCAACCTATTGGCCCCATGGAGACTATTGCATGAAGCTTCTCCAGCCACCCAGAGACCATTCAGTTCTGTAGCACCATCTAAATTTGAATGGATTCCGCCCATCATATAATGACAAACAGGTCTCACTTCAATAGGCTCTTCTATGATGTCAATCCCTGAAAACTTTATTCCGATTTCTCTAATTCCAGCTAATTTTTCTTTGATTTTTTCGCCTTCAAGGTGCCTCAAATCTAATTTAAGACAATCTACGCCTGTTTCATGTTTAAACCCCCTGCCTGCTTGAATTTCGGTTATCATAGAACGGGAAACCACATCTCTAGCCGCTAACTCCAATTTG
>Ga0183260_10003806_pt1 | contig 12126 bp, 13 predicted proteins | sample AntDrymUQ4972206_2_FD_129768 | JGI IMG/M metagenome (GOLD analysis project Ga0183260, IMG submission 129768) | Polar desert sand microbial communities from Dry Valleys, Antarctica - metaG UQ497 (22.06) (version 2) (version 2) | ecosystem: Environmental > Terrestrial > Soil > Desert | place...
CCGGACTTTGTCTTGCGCGAGCATGGAGGCCGTGGCCGCGACCTGGGCGGCCAGGTTCACCGAGACCGGGAAGCGCACCCGCTCCGCGTAGTCCGCGATGCGTTCGGACGCTATGCCGTAGCCGACACGTAGGCCCGCCAGCCCGTGCGCCTTGGAGAACGTGCGGGCCATGACGACGTTTTCGCTTTCCAGGGCGAGGGCGTGGGAGTCCCGGTACGCCGGATCGTCCACGAACTCCACGTAGGCTTCGTCCACGATCAGGAGCACGTTTTCGGGCAGCTCTCCCGCAAGCTCGCGTACGCGATCCAACCCCAGGTACGTGCCTGAAGGGTTGTTAGGGTTGCACAGGATCACGGCCCGCGTCTCGTCCGTGACCGCCGATAGCAGCGCCTCTGGTTTGATCTCGCTGCGCTTCGTCAGGGGGACCGGGTGGGCCGCCATCCCCATGACGGCGCAGAGCATCGGGTAGAGGCTGAACGAAGGCCAGGGATAGACGATCTCTCCACCGCCGGGCAGCAATTGGAGCACGTTCAGCAACACCTCGCTGGACCCGTTGCCGACCAGGACGTTGCGCGTCTCGCTGCCGGGGTTGGCGTCCGCGATAGCCGCCCGGAGCCGCGAGACGTGGCTGTCCGGGTAGCGGTTGGCCCGAGGGAGTGCGGCGGCCAGCGCGGCCTCCGCCTCGGGGAGCGGGCCGAAGGCGAGCTCGTTGGAGGTCAGCTTCGCGTATCCGTTCTCGTCCGTGCCCTCCGCCGCCATCCGCCACGACTTCGGCGGGACGTAGGGCCTCAGCGGTTCCAACTCGGGCCTGAACTTCAACCTCGGGCGCTCCTCGCTCGGCTACGGCACAACCTCACAAGACTAGCCTCCGGCGCGGGAGCTTGCAATGCGCTACTCTGCCAACTCTGCTTCCCGGTTTATCTTCGATTGCCGGTGGCGGCTGAACCGAGGTTCGGGTCAGGCGGCGTCGCGTGACGCTTACCCGCACCGGTTTTGTGCATGCCTGTTCCTGGACTGTGGATCAAGCGGCGACCTCGGCCATTACGCGGGTGATCACCGTGGCGGGCTCCCCAGGACGGCGAAGCCCGCCACGGTGAAGTAACCGAAGTGCGGGTTCGCCAGCATCCCTTTGTAGATATCCGTCTGCTTGTAGGTTTCCATCGCCCCACGATCGTCCCAGGCGTAGACGCCGCAGCGGGTGTTGGTGTCTGGGTTCGCCAGTCAGGTCTTGGATACGAGGCCGGGCAAACCGGCGAACGCCGGGGCTATGGTCTAGATCTGGTTGAGGTAGTCTTCCTCGCTTATGCCCGAGAGACTGAAGTTGACGATCTGAATGTGCATCTGTTTCTCCGTTCTGGCTGGTCTTCTTTTCTTCAGGCTGATCTGGCTCTCCATCGCTCGCTGCTCCTACGCTCTGGAAAGCCCGGAGATCGCTTTGGAAGCTCGTCCGGTTCTTTGGATCAAGTCGAGGTACTCGTGGACCGACTGGACGGCGATGGAGCCGGCGCCCACGGCCGAGGCCACGCGCTTCACGGAGCCGTGCCGCGCGTCTCCGACGGCGAAGACGCCCGCCATGCTCGTCTCCATCTCAAAGGGGAAGCGTCCAACGTGCCACCCTCGGCGCGGCAAGCCGGACCCGGCGAGGTCCCTCCCGGTCACGACGTAGCCGCTTTCGTCGCGGGCGATCTCCTCTGGCAGCCAGCCGGTGTGCGGCTCGGCGCCGATGAGGACGAACAGCCCGGCGGCGGGGACCGACTCGGTGAGTCGGGAGGGAGAATATTCGAGGACGAGGTTCTCCAGCCGTCCCCTGCCCCCGCCGTCCACCACCCGCGTGTTGAAGAGAACCTCGATGTTGTCGCTCGCTTCTATCTCCCGGATCAAGTACCTGGACATGCTGGTATCCAGCGAATCCCCGCGCACCACGAGCGCGACGCGGGAGGCGTATTTGGACAGATGCATCGCGGCCTGCCCGGCCGAGTTCCCGCCTCCCACGACGTACACGTTCTGGCCCCGCATGGCCTGCGCCTCGGAGACCGCGGCCCCGTAGAACACGCCCGCGCCGCTCAGGGCTTCGAGGCTCGGTACGCCCAGGCGGCGGTAGGAGGCGCCGGTGGCGATGATGACGGCCTTCGCCGTCACGTCGTTGTTGCAGGAGAGGCCCACCACGATCCCGTCCCCGGAGCGGCGCAGCCCCGTGACGCGGCGCATGAAGAGGAACGTACCGCCGAAGAGCCATGCCTGCTCTGCGGCCCGACGAGCGAGCTCGGCGCCGCCGACGCCCGAAGGGAAGCCGAGGTAGTTCCGGATGAGGGAGCTCGTGCCGGCCTGCCCGCCGATGGCCTCGCCCTCCACGATCAGGGTGCTCAGGCCCTCGGAGGCGGCGTAGACCGCGGCGGCCAACCCCGCCGGTCCCGCCCCGACGACGACGAGGTCGAAACTGTACTGTTCAAGGTCCGGGTTCGCTCCGCAGGCGTCCGCGATGTCGGAGTTGGATGGGTCCGTGAGCACCTGCCCGTCGAAGAGGATCACGACGGGAAGCCGCGCCGGGTTGTGGCCGGTCCGGGCAAGAAGCTCCCGGCCTTCCCTGGAGTCCGACGAATAGAATGTGTGCTGGATGCCGTTACGTCCGAGAAGGTCCCGCAACTCGTGCGAGCGCTGTGACCACTGCTCGCCGACCACCCTTATCTCCTCGAACTTCGGCATCCGGTCCTTCGCCCAGTCGTAGAGGAACTCCGAGATCACCCTGTGGAACCGCTCGTCGTGCTCGCCCCAGGGCTTGTTCACGTAGTAATCTATGCGCCCGAGGGACATCGCCTGGAGGATGGCTCCCGGAGCCGTCCTGTCTCCCCAGGCAACGAGGAGCGCCCGTTTGGCGGTCGGGTAGATCTCACCGGCCCTTGTCAGGAAGTCCGTCCCGCTCATCCCGGGCATTCTCTGGTCGGCGAGTACGAGGGCCACCTCTTCGCCTGCCGCCCTGAAACCACGCAGCCGTTCCAGGGCCGATTCCGCCTCTCTCTCGCATACCACGCGGTAGTCGTCTCCGTAACGCTTGTGCAGCTCGTGTGAGATCTCTCGTAGAGCCTCTGCCTCCTCGTCCACGGCGAGCAGCACCGGCCTGGGGGCGCGCGTCTCCAGGCCGGTCAGCGTCCGCGCATCCACCCCGTTCTCGCGATGATCGAATGTTCCGGCCAGATTGAGCGGATAATGCATTTCGGTCCTTCCTATGATCCTTCGTCGGTCTCTGGAGTTCCGGTGGAGCCCGGTTAGCGGCCGATTATCCAGGCGCTGGCGAGGTACCAGACTGCAAGGGCTCCCTTTTGACGCTTGTCCGACCGTCGGCGCCGGAAGGCACGCCTGCCCTCAGCCTCGCGCAACAATTCCGCGCGGCGCTCGCGCTGCAGCTCGAAGTCCATAACGTTCATCCCGTCTCCTCTCATTCTTCCTGCCATCTGGCGTAAGTATTGGCCGCGCAGGGAATTCGGGCATTGGGCGAAAGAACAATCATCGTGCTGGACTTTCGGAAGTCGAGAGACGTTGGACTAAAGTCCAACGAAGGCCACGATGGCGAAGGCTGCGGCGCCAGCCTCAAGTATTTGTTGGGTGGGTGCTGGCTGGTCCAGATGGTAGCCGAGGATCTGCAAAGCTCGCCACGGCCGTCGCTGTGGTCACCAGCATGACCACCCGGTAGGCTGACAAGGATTCTGAGATGGCCTGATCGACAGCTGCTTCCGAAGCGGCGGGCGGAAGTGATGCGTAGGCAAGAAGCAACCCACGACACCTTGGGGCCGATTACTTCATCCAGCTAGAAGTTCCAGATCAGGTGAATCCCATGATCGACCGCTTCCTCGAAGTCAGCGGGATTTGGCAACAGTAGGTAATCTTCGGTGAAAACCATGAGGCACCAAAGCTAACGCTTCGAGGAGGTTCTCATAACCGAAGATAACGACGCCCGTCCGACCAGAACGCACGCGCCCGAGCAAGACCCGCGTCTCCACCGGCTCATCTTCCTGGCAGACGGCGTGTACGCGATAGCCCTTACTCTTCTCGCCGTGGATTTGATCCTTCCCCAAGCGGCGGCGGACCTCCACGGAGGCGCTCTTCTCCAGAGTCTCCTCGAAAACTGGCCCAAGCTCCTCGCTTTTCTCACCAGTTTTACGGTCATCTCCAACTTCTGGGTTGGACACCTCGTTCTCTTCCAGCACGTGTGGCGCTTCGACGGCGGCCTGATGTGGCTCGCGCTCCTGCAACTGCTCTGCGTCGCTTTCATACCGTTTCCCACCTCCGTGATCGGCGAACACGTCGGAGACCCGGTGGCCCAACAATTCTATTTCGGCACCATCCTCGTGACCGGGCTCGTCATGGTGGCCCTGTGGCGATACATGAACTCTGGACGCCCGCTCGTGCATCCGGAACTGAGTCCGGAGTACATTCGGCGCACAGATCGGATCTCGCTGGCGCTGCCGACGACTTTTCTGATCTTCATGATCTTGGTAGCCGTGGGCGTCGGGAGGATCATCAACCCGCTGCTGCTGAGCTATATCGTGGCCCTGCTCTTCATCGCGCTCGGGATACTGGAGTGGAGAAATTCAGAATCCGCAGAGGAAGCGGAGCCGGATGGCGTCCTAACCGAAGAATGCACGGGGGATAGCGAGCGGACAGACGAGTAAGCGATGCTACGTCTAGTAGCGGCGGCCTCGCTGGCGGCGGATGTCGAAGGTGGCAGAGGATGAAACGGCCATCACGGCCATCACTCCGGCCTGGACCGGGTCGCTGACCACGAGGTCCACTTCGTCAGGCACGCTGCCGGCCATGTTCAACGAGATAACGATGATTCCTCGCTCCCGGATCTCACGCACCGCCCGCCCGACCTCTCCGCCCATCAAGGCTCCGGCCAGAACCAGGGCAACCGCGCGGGGCAGTCGCGCCACGGCCCTCGCGGCCCCAGCCAGGTTCTCCTCGCCGACCAGCGGGATAGTGTCCACCGAGATCCTCTCTCCGCGGATGTTGTGGCGGTCCGCTTCGGAGACGGCCCCGACCACGACCTGTCCCACCTGCGCGCCGCCACCGACCACGATAATGCGTTTGCCGTAGACCTTCTGAAAGGACGGCGCGCGCTCGATGGAGCGAACCACTGGCAGTTTCAGAAGGTCGTCCATGAGCGTCGCCGCGTGCGCCTCACCATTCATGTCTTCCAGCTCGAGGTAAACGATGGAGTCGACGCCTTGGCGTTCGGCAATGTCCACGTAGGTTATGTTCGCCTGATGCTCGAAGATTATGCGTGTGATCTCGTGCAGCGCGCCAGGCTCGTCGAGCACGCGGGCAGTGAATGCCAGCGGACTTGCGGCTTCGTCTCCTTTGAGGCTCCCTCCGAGACCATCCATCTCGCAAGTATACCCGCCGAACAGAACCGCAAGAATTGAGTTTGGCGCAGCTTCTCTTCCGCAATGGCGGGGGGTTGTTCTTCGGGGAGGGTGCGGTGTTTGGTAGAATTGGGTTTCAGCGGAGCGTAGTTGCTACGCATCGGGGAAAGACGGATTTCGGAGGAGTGAATGGCTATCGAGAAGACTCGGGCAAGACACGAATCTCTGGGCCTGGGCGAGCAGGATCTGTTGAAACTCTACCGGCACATGCTTGTGGCACGCCGGGTTGACGAACGGTCCTGGATCCTGAACCGCCAGGGCAAGGCGGCCTTCGTCATATCTTGCCAGGGCCAGGAGGCGGCTCAGATAGGAACCGCCTACAACCTCCGCCCCGGCTACGACTACCTCTACCCCTACTACCGCGACTCCGGCATGACCTTGCTTCTCGGTCAGACTCCCCGCGACCAGTTCCTGAGCATCCTCGGAAAGCGGGAAGACCCGAACAGCGGCGGACGCCAGATGCCGGGACACTTCTCCAGCCGCAGGCTGAACATCGTCACAGCTTCCGCACCGGTCGGGGTCCAGTATCCGCAGGCCGCCGGGACCGCGCTCGCGTTCAAGATGCGTGGTGAAGACGGCGTCGCGGTGACGTGCGGCGGCGAGGCGTCCACGAGCGGCGGCGACTGGCACGAGGCAATGAACTTCGCCGGCATCCACGCCCTGCCCGTGATCTTCCTGATCGAGAACAACGTCTATGCTATCTCCGTTCCCTCCAGGCTCCAGGTCGCCGGCTCCATCGCCAAACGAGCCGAAGGCTACGACTTCCCTGGCGTCGAGGTTGACGGCAACGACGTGCTCGCGGTCTACGAGGCGGCGAAAGAGGCCGTCGGCCGGGCGCGGCGGGGCGATGGACCGACCCTGATCGAGGCGAAGACCTACCGCATGACCGCCCACTCGTCCGACGACGACGACCGCCGCTACCGCGAGCGCGAGGAGATCGAAGAGTGGAGGTTGAAAGATCCCATAATCCGCTTCGAGAAATATCTCTCTGAGAACGGCCTGCTCGACGACGGGGAGAAGGAGACGATGGACCAGGAGATAAAGGCCGAGGTCGCCGAGGCTTCTTCGTACGCGGAGAACGCGCCCTTCGCCGAACCCGAGGAGGCCCTCGAGCGCGTCTACGCGGAGGCTTAGAAGATGTCCGAGAAGAATCTGCTTCAGGCCATCCACGACGGGCTGGCCGAGGAGATGCGCGCGGACGAGACGGTGATGGTGCTCGGCGAGGACGTGGGCCGGGCCGGCGGCGTCTTCAGGGTGACGCAAGGGCTGCAGGAGGAGTTCGGGCCGGAGCGGGTACTGGACACGCCGCTGGCGGAGAGCCTGATCGTGGGTTCCGCCCTCGGGCTTTCGGTGAACGGGATGCGTCCGGTGGCCGAGATACAGTTCGCGGACTTCATCCCGCCGGCCTTCGACCAGATCATCAACGAGGCCGCGAAGTTCTACTACCGATCCAACGGCGCTTGGACCGTGCCCATCACCATCCGCGCCCCATACGGCGTGGTGCCAGGCGGCGCGCTCTACCACTCCCAGAGCATCGAGGCGTGGTTCTGCAACACCCCCGGCCTCAAGGTCGTGGCCCCGACATTTCCGGCGGACGCAAAGGCCATGCTCAAGAGCGCCATCCGTGACCCGAACCCTGTCCTCTTCCTCGAACATAAACGCACCTACCGCCTCATAAAAGAGGACGTGCCGGAAGACGGCCATGAAGTCCCCCTGAACAAAGCCCGCGTCCACCGCGAGGGTGAGGACATCACCGTCGTCTCATACGGGCTCATGCTGTACACGGCGCTCGAAGTGGCCGGGAAGCTCTCCGATGAGCACGGCATCGAAACCGCGGTAGTCGAGCCGCGGACGCTGTATCCGCTGGACAGGGAGAAGATCCTGAACTCCGTCAAGAAGACGGGCAAGCTCCTCGTCATCTCCGAGGCGAACGTCACGGGTTCGGTCTCCGGGGAGATAGCGGCGGTCGTCTCTCAGGAGGCGTTCGAGTGGCTGGATGCGCCGGTGATGCGGCTGGGTGCGCCGGACGTGCCGGCGGCGGCGTTCGCCCGACCGATGATGGACGCTTTCGTGCCTAGCGCCGAGAAAATAGAGGCAGCCATGCTCGAGCTGGCGCGGTACTAGACTGTGTTTGGCACAAGTATCTGTTGCGGATCATGGGTGTACAAAGAATGTTGACGAAACTGAAGCCGTATGATCTGCCAGACTCTTTCGAGGACTTCGTTTTGATGCCCAAGTTCAAAGAAGATATTGAGTTCCTCGCTAACCTCGCAGAGCCTGAAGACTGGGATTACAAGAATACCTCAAGCGCTGTATCGAAGCCGATATTGCGCAACTACGTTAAGTACACGTACAAACGAATCGCGGAAGAGAAGAAGGTAGCGGTAACCGCCGATGAGAAGTATGCATGTTGGAATACTGGGCTTATCACTACTAATCAAGAACCGATTTATATGCTCTTCACGGAGAATAAACTTTCGGACCACCCATCTTACTGGCATTTCTCGAAATTCGCCCGGCGTGGTGAGTGGGAACTAAATAAGTTCCTTTCCATACCGGAGATGGCACACTATTTCGAGGATCCTTCAGTCTTGGTATATGACACGCGTAAGGAACTCCGAGCGAACATCGAGCATATTGTAGAAGACAACCGCCACAGGTTTCCGGCCACACTGGAAAGTATGAACAGCTTCGGATTGCAAAACATCGTTAAGGGAGCAGTCGATTCAGCCAAAGAGCGCGTTAAAAGAAACTATAAGACGGCCATTCCGCAATATTACAAAGGGAGTATACAGTTGCTGTTGCCGCTTAGCCTTACCGACCCCACCGAGGCAGACTTGGCTTTGGCGGTCGAACGCTTCAACGACTTCTATCGTGCCGCAACGTGCCTCACACTGGACATGGCGTACAACAACGCACGACAACTCGCTAGGCCAGATCGTGATTGGCTTGCGCCCTGATTCTTATTGCAGTCGCCGCACCAGTGAGCGACGGTTAAATTGGAGTATTTGTTGGATACATTCTAGGAGGGAATCGTGGCGACACCCGTAACCATGCCCCAACTCGGAGAGAGTGTGACGGAGGGTACCATCACGCGCTGGCTCAAGGCCGAGGGAGACGAGGTCGCCCTGGACGAACCCCTCGCCGAGGTGGACACGGACAAGGTCAACGCCGAACTGCCCTCTCCCTTCGCCGGAAAGGTCGAACGGCTCCTCGTCTCAGAGGGGACAACGGTGGACGTGGGAGCCGAGATCGCGCTCGTCGCCGTCACCGAAGAACCGTCCCAGCCCGTCGAAGTCGCGGCTGGTGAAGGCGTGGCGGACGAGGCTATCGCGGAAGAGTTCCCTACCGCGGAGGCCCAGCCCGCCGTCAAGGGTGAGGAAGGCCGGCATCACACGCTCACCGAGGCCCGCGCCCCGCAGAGCGGGGGAGACGGGATGGGCGATGGCCGGGGCAACGGACGGGCCTCCGAGAGCGCCGAATCGCTGCGCCTGACGCGATCATCGCCCGTGGTGCGCCGGCTCGCCGCCGAACACGGCGTGGACATACGCGAGATCCCCGGTTCCGGTATCGGCGGCAGGGTGACGAAGAAGGACATCGAGGGTTACGTAGGGCGGAGGACGGACGCTCCTGCCGCGCTGCACGAGGAACGCGAAGCCTTCGGGCCGCCAGTGCCGGAGACAGGGCGCGTCCTGGCCCACGATGGCGACCGGGCGCTGGAACTAACACCCATGAGGCGCGCCATCGCCAGCCGCATGTCGTTGAGCAAGCGTGAGGCGCCCCACGCCTGGACGATGGTCGAGGTGGACGTGTCGGGTCTCGTGAGCTTGCGCAGCCGGGAGAAGGAGATTTTCGCGGAGCGCGAGGCCGTGAAGCTCACGTACCTACCGTTCATTGTGCGGGCCGTCGTGGAGAGCCTGAAAGAGAACCCCGTGCTCAACTCCGTGTGGGACGGGGACAGAGTGGTCTTGAGGAAGCAGATCAACATCGGCATCGCCGTGGACCTTGACGACGCCCTGATCGTCCCCGTCATAAAAGACGCCGACGGGCTGAACATAGTCGGCCTCGCCCGCCGCATGGACGCCTTAGTGAAGCGGGCCAGAAGCAAGCAACTCGGCCCCGACGACGTCTCCGGCGGCACCTTCACCGTCAACAACCCGGGCGCGCTCGGGTCCGTGGTCTCCACCCCGATCATCAACCACCCGCAGGCCGCCATTCTCTCCGCCGAAGCCGTCGTCAAGCGCCCGGTCGTGGTGGGCGACACCGGAAGCGAAGCCATCGCCATCCGCAGCATGATGAACCTGGAGGTCTCCTTCGACCACCGCATCCTCGACGGTGGAGCAGCACTGCGGTTTTTGAACGCCGTCAAGCGGCGGCTGGAAGGATACGGGCCGGAGAGCGGAATCGATTGATACGGAGGAAGCTGTGAAGATGAATCAACTCCTCTCTGGCGACGAGCTATACCAGAAACGTGCTCGAAAAGCTCTTCCGCTGTTGGTTAGGCAGGCTCAGGCACAGAGCAAGATCTATTACTCCGATCTGGCACCTAAACTCGGGATGACCAATTCGCGTAATCTGAACTACGTACTTGGGTATATCGGTCAGGCACTGGAATCTCTATCTAGAGAGTACGGATGGAAGAGGATTCCACCGATTCAGTGCTTGGTGGTAAACAAGAAGACCGGATTGCCCGGAGAAGGCATATGGTGGTTCAAGTGGGAGGATGACTTCCGCAAGTGGCCGCGCGGAAAGCAGCGAGCACTAGTAGAGGCAGAACTACAAGAGATATTCTCTTACCCGAAGTGGCTCGAAGTTCTTAAAACGCTCGGCCTTTACATGGATTATGCGGATGTGCTGTCTCAAGCGGTATCAATTCGCAGGGGCGGCGAGAGTGAGCGACACCTAAAATTGAAGGAGTACACCCGCGCACATCCCGAGATCCTGCAGGTGGCTGCAGATGCCAAGGTAGAGAAAGATGAGTTCCTTCTGCCTTCAGGTGATAGCTTGGACGTACTCTTTCGGAATGACGACGACTGGATAGCAGTGGAAGTAAAGTCCGCGATCTCCAGTCCACTGGATATTTACCGGGGCATGTTTCAGTGCGTAAAGTACCAGGCAGTAATCGAAGCCTACCAAATTACGCACAACCTCCCTCGAAGCGTGAGAGTTATACTCGTACTCGAAGGCTTATTTCCTACTGAATTTGATGACATAAAGCAAAAGCTCGGCATCGAGGTAATTGATTGCGTTCGGCCACAATAAGTAAGTGAACGGAGAGCATGAAAGTCTGTGAGGTCATCAGGTTGATCGAGCAGGACGGATGGCAGTTAGTCAGAACCAGAGGCAGTGATCGTCAGTTCAAGCACCCCAGCAAGACCGGCCTCGTTACCGTGCCCGGCAAACCGGGTAACGAGTTGGCCCCTGGTACACTCAACAGCGTCCTCAAGCAAGCGGGACTGAAGGAGTAAAGAATTGAAGTACCTAGTTGTCATCGAGCCCACGGGCACAGGCTTTTCAGCTTACTCCCCAGATCTCCTGGGCTGCGTCTCGACCGGAGCAACCCGCAAAGAGGTCGAGCGCAACATGCAGGAGGCCATCGAACTCCACCTGGAAGGTTTGCGCGAGGAAGGTTACCCTGTTCCCGAGCCGGGCACTTCTTCGGCCTACGTCGAGATAACAGCCTGAAAGGTCGCCGGTAGCGGAAGTGGCTCGGCTGTACCCGCCGAAACGCCGACCGCTACAAGGTCTCCCTGCGGCGGCTCAACTGGCCGTAGGGGTGGCCGGTGTGCAGACGCTCCATCGAGCTTATGGCGGCTATGCGCTCCAGGGCCAGGGTATCGGCCGCGACGTTGGTGGGGACGCTGTCGCGCTTGGAGATGGCGATGATGCTCTTCACTGAGTCGTGGATGCGTATGACGCGCTTGGTGGCGCGGCGCTCGTTGTAGCCTTCGAGCTCGTCGGCGACGTTGATGAGCCCGCCGGCGTTTATGACGTAGTCAGGGGCGTAGAGGATGCCGCGCTCCGCAAGCTCCTCGCCGTGGCGGGCCTCGTGGAGTATGTTGTTGGCGCTGCCAGCGATGATACTGCACCGCAGCTTCGGCAGCGTCTGGTCGTTGACGATGGCGCCCATCGCGCAAGGGGCCAGGATGTCGCACGTCATGCCCAGGATCTCATCGGGCTCCACCGGCTTGGCCCCGAACTCCCGCACTGCCCGCTCCACGGTCTCCGCGTGGAGATCGGTGACGACGAGCCGCGCCCCCTCCTCGTCGAGCAGCCGGCACAGATGGTAGCCGACGTGCCCCAGACCCTGCACGGCGACCGTCCGGCCCTCCAGCGAGACCATGCCGAAGACCTCTTCGGCGCAGGCTCGCATCCCTTGCCGCACGCCCAGGGCGGTGAAGGGAGAGGGGTCGCCGGAGCCGCCGCGGGTCACGTCCACGCCGACAACGTGTGAGGTCTCCACCCGGATGAAGTTGGCGTCCTCCGTGGAGGTGCCCATGTCCTCGGCGACGATGTAGCGCCCGCCCAGGGTTTCGATGTAGCGGCCGAAGGAGCGGAACAGAGCCTCGGACTTGTCGCGGTTGGGGTCGCCGAAGATCACGGACTTCCCGCCCCCGAGGTTGAGGCCGCTCGCGGCGGCCTTGTAGGTCATCCCACGTGCCAGGCGCAGTACGTCCACGACGGCTTCCTCTTCCGTGGCGTAAGG
>Ga0183260_10003807_pt1 | contig 12126 bp, 10 predicted proteins | sample AntDrymUQ4972206_2_FD_129768 | JGI IMG/M metagenome (GOLD analysis project Ga0183260, IMG submission 129768) | Polar desert sand microbial communities from Dry Valleys, Antarctica - metaG UQ497 (22.06) (version 2) (version 2) | ecosystem: Environmental > Terrestrial > Soil > Desert | place...
AGGTCGGGCGACAGGTACACCTCGGAGTAGCGCTCGCCGTAGAACATCTCCTGCCACTGGCGCACCATGCCCAGGTAGGCGTTGTTGAGGATGGCCACCTTCACCGGGATCCGCTCGCTGCTGGCCGTGACCAGCTCCTGGGCCGTCATCTGGAAGCAGCCGTCGCCGTCGACGGCCCACACCATCTTGTCGGGCCGGCCGACCTTGGCCCCGATGGCCGCCGGCACGCTGAAGCCCATGGTGCCGAGGCCGCCCGAGTTCACCCAGGTGTACGGCTGCTCGAACCGGTAGTACTGGCTGGCGAACATCTGGTGCTGGCCGACGCCGCTGGTGATGATCGTGTCGTCGGGCGTGAGGTCGCGCAGCGACTCGATGACCTGCTGGGGCTTCAGTCCCTCGCCCGGCTCGGCCGGCTGGTAGCGCAGCGGCTGCTCCTCCTGCCAGGTGCGCAGCTGCTCCCACCAGGCGGTGCGGTCGGGCTGGGCCCCGGCCCCGCCGAGGGCGCTGATGGCCTGCACCAGCTCCTCGATCACCAGGCGGCAGTCGCCGACGATCGGCACGTCGGGACGGCGCACCTTGCCCAGCTCGGCCGGGTCGACGTCGACGTGGATGATCTTGGCGTGGGGGGCGAACCCGCTGACCTTGCCCGTGACCCGGTCGTCGAAGCGGGCGCCGAGGGCGATGAGCAGGTCGCTGTGCTGCATCGAGGTGACGGCGGTGTAGTTGCCGTGCATGCCCGGCATCCCGAGGCACTGCAGGTGGCTGTCGGGGAAGGCCCCCCGGGCCATCAGGGTGGTGACGACCGGGATGCCGGTCAGGTCGGCCAGCGCCCGCAGCGCCTCGGCCGCCCTGGCCTTCAGGACGCCGCCGCCCACGTAGAGGACGGGCTTGCGGGCCTCGGTGATGAGGCGGGCCGCCTCCTTGATCATCTTGCCGTTGCCCCGGGTGGTGGGGCGGTAGCCGGGCAGGCCGGCGACCACGTCGGCGTCGCTGGGCCAGTGCCAGTCCATCAGGCTGGTGAGGACGTCCTTCGGCACGTCGACCAGCACGGGGCCGGGGCGGCCGGTGGTGGCGATGTGGAACGCCTCGCGCATGACCCGGGGCAGGTCCTCGGCCGTCATCACCAGCTCGTTGTGCTTGGTGACCGAGCGGGTGATGCCCAGGGTGTCGCACTCCTGGAAGGCGTCGGTGCCGATGGCGTGGGTGGGCACCTGGCCTGTGATGGCCACCACCGGGATCGAGTCCATGTACGCGTCCATGAGCGGGGTGACCAGGTTGGTGGCCGCCGGCCCGCTGGTGACGATGCACACGCCGGGCCGGCCGGTGACGTGGGCGTAGCCCTCGGCCATGTGGCCGGCGCCCTGCTCGTGGCGCACGAGGATGTGCCTCATGGCCGACTCCAGGATGGGGTCGTAGGCGGGCAGGATGCAGCCGCCGGGCAGGCCGAACGCCACCTCGACGCCCTCCATCTCGAGGCTCTTGATGAGGGCCTGGGCCCCGGTGAGCTGCACCTTGTTCTCCTGGTCTGGCGTCAGTTTGCGGCGATCTACGGGCAAAGAAAAGCCTCCCCGGCTGGGGAGGCAAGAGGCGAGCGCTGGAGGCGTCGACGGGGTGACGTGACGGCCTAGCGCTCGCTTCGAAGCGCTACGAGGAGGCGGGGACGTCGGCACATGGCCCCAAGAGCATCCCATGCTCGTGTTCCGCTTGGCAACCGGGCAGGTCGGCTCGCTGTGGCAGGCTCGGCCGGTGGACCGCCTGGCGCACCTGACGTCGCGGCTCCCGGCGATGGTGGACGACCTGGCCCTGCTGGTCGGGGTCGAGTCGCCGTCGGAGGACCTGGCCGCCTGTCGCGCCGTGGTCGACGCCGCGGCGGCGTTGGGCTCTCGGCTGCTGGGCGAGCGGCCGGAGGTGGTGGAGGTGGACGGGCGGGCCCACCTGCGCTGGCGCTTCGGAAGGGCCGGGCGGGTGCTGCTGGTGGGCCATCTCGACACGGTGTGGCCGCTGGGCACGCTGGCCCGCCGCCCCTTCCGGGTCGACGGTGAGGTGGCCACCGGCCCCGGCTGCTTCGACATGAAGGCGGGCGTGGTGCAGGCGTTCCACGCCCTCAGCGCCCTGGACGACCTCGACGGCGTGGAGGTGCTCCTCACCACCGACGAGGAGGTCGGCTCGCAGACGTCGCGCCACCTGGTCGAGGAGGGCGCCCGCCGGGCCAGGGCCGCGCTGGTGTGCGAGCCGTCGGCCGACGGCGGCGCCCTGAAGCTGGGGCGCAAGGGGACGGGCATGTACACCCTGGTGGTGTCCGGGCGCAGCGCCCACGCCGGCCTCGAACCGGAGAAGGGGGCCAACGCCCTGGTCGAGGCCGCCCACCTCATCCTGGCCCTGGCCCCGTTCAACCGGCCGGAGGTGGGCACCACGGTGACCCCCACGGTGGCGGCGGCGGGGACGGCCACCAACGTGGTGCCGGCCGAGGCCCGGGTCGAGGTCGACGTCCGGGTGGCCCGCCCCGGCGAGGCGGAGCTGGTCGACGAGGCCATGCGCTCCCTCCGCCCCACGGTGGCCGGCTGCCGGCTCGAGGTGCTGGGCGGGCCGAACCGCCCGCCGATGCCCGAGGCGAGCGGAGCCGGCCTGTGGGCGCGGGCCCAGGCCGTCGCCGCCGAGCTCGGCCTCCCCCCGCTGTCCGGGGTGAGCGTGGGCGGCGGCTCTGATGGCAACTTCACCGCCGCCGCCGGCTGCCCCACCCTCGACGGGCTCGGGCCAGTGGGCGGCGGCGCCCACGCCGAAGCCGAGCACGTCGTGGTGCCGGCCATGCCCCAGCGGGCGGCCCTCCTGGCCGAGCTCGTCGCGTCGCTCTAGGCGGCGCTAGCGCCGGCAGCGCAGGGCGAGGCGGAACGGGCCGAGGGTGACCCGGGGGCAGGACCCCTCGAGCTCGAGGCGCACCGGGACCGGCGTGGGCAGATCGATCTCCAACGGCTCCGGCACCGCCGGCGGGGGCTCCGGGGCGAAATGCTCGTCGGCGGCCAGCACGGGGGGCGTGAAGGGCGGCTTTCCCGCGGCGGCCGGGGGCGGCGCCAGCGGGGTCACCTGGGCGAGGTCGGGGGTGAAGAGGGGGCCGTGGCCCGGGTCGGCGGCGGCCTCGGCGGACAGGGGCGGGAGGAACGGCTGGCGGCGGAGCCCGGCCGCCGCCGCCTTGGGCGTCGCCTTCCTGGCCGGCAGGGCCATCGCCGGGGGCGGCTCGGGATCAGGCACCGGGCCGCGGCTGGCCGCCGCCCGCAGCACCGCGATCTCGAACAGGGCCAGGGTGCCCGCCGTCACGAGGGCCGCCACCCTCCGCGACCGGTGGCGCGCCTGCGCGGCAGCACCACCATCATCCTCTCGCTCCTCCATCGACACCCCGGCTGCGCCCCCTCAGCGTGAACTTCTCTGTTCAGTTTCGCCGAACGGTGGCGCGTTCACCCCTTTCCGCGTCCTGAACCTCCCAAACCGGACATGCCCCGCACGCGCTTCCGCGGTCAACCGCCAAGACGCGGGCGGGGCCGACGGCCTGGTCGGCGGGCACCGGGAAGCCGTCCAGGGCCGCCTCCGCCTGCGAGGTGAGGAAGGCTCCAGCTGGAGGGCCTACCCCATCGGCCCGGCATCCCGGGTCGTCACGGCTCGGTGACGGCGCCTCGTTCGGCGCCCTGGGCCAGGCGGGCGTACTTGGCCAGCACGCCGGTGGTGTAGCGGGGCTCCGGCATCTTCCACCGCTCGCGACGCCGGGCCAGCTCGGCCTCGTCGACAGATGCCAGGTCGATGCTGTGGCCGTGCACGTCGATGGTGACGCGGTCGCCGTCGGCGACAAAGGCGATGGGGCCGCCGTCGACGGCTTCGGGGGCCACGTGCCCGATGCAGAACCCGTGGGTGCCGCCGGAGAAGCGGCCGTCGGTGACCAGGGCGCAGTCGCGGCCCCGGCCCACGCCCTTCATGGCGCCGGTGACGGCCAGCATCTCCCGCATGCCCGGGCCGCCTTTGGGCCCCTCGTAGCGGATGACCACCACGGTGCCCGGCTCGATGGCCTCGGCCAGGATCGCCGCCATGGCCCCCTGCTCGCCGTCGAACACCCGGGCCGGGCCCTCGAAGCGCAGCTGGTCGGGGCCGAGGCCGGCCACCTTCACCACCGAGCCACGGGGGGCCAGGGAGCCGTGGAGCACGACGATGCCACCGTCGGCGTGGATGGGGTCGCTGAGGGGGTGGAGCACCACACCGTCGGGCTTGGGCGGGTCGAGGGCCTCGAGCTCGGTCCCCATGCTCCGGCCGGTCACGGTGAGGGCGTCGCCGTGGAGGATCCCGGCGTCGAGCAGCTCCTTCAGCACCACCGGCACGCCCCCGACGCGGTCGACGTCGACCATGTGGTAGCGGCCGCCCGGCCGGGTGTCGGCCACGTGCGGCACCCGGGCGCCGACCCGGTTGAAGGCGTCGAGGCTGAGGTCGACCCGGGCCTCGTGGGCGATGGCCAACAGGTGGAGCACGGCGTTGGTCGACCCGCCCAGGGCCATCGTCACGGCGATGGCGTTCTCGAAGGCCTCCATGGTGAGGATCTGGCGGGTGCGTATGCCCTGCTCGACGAGGCGCACGACGGCCTTGCCGCTCTCGTAGGCGAAGTCGTCGCGGCGGGGATCCGGGGCCGGGGCGCTGGCCGAGCCCAGGAGGCTCATGCCCAGCGCCTCGCCCACGCTGGCCATCGTGTTGGCCGTGTACATGCCGGCGCAGCTGCCCTCGCTGGGGCAGGCGTTGCGCTCGATGAGGGCGAGCTCGGCGTCGGTGAGGGCGCCGGCGGCCTTGGCCCCGACCGCCTCGAAGACGCTGACGATGTCGAGGGCCTCGCCTCGGGCGCCCCGGCCGGGCAGGATGCTGCCGCCGTAGAGGAACACCGAGGGCACGTCGAGGCGGGCCGCCGCCATCAGCATCCCCGGCAGGCTCTTGTCGCAGCCGGCCAGGGTGACGAGGGCGTCGAAGCGCTCAGCGTGCATCATCGTCTCGACCGAGTCGGCGATCACCTCCCGGCTGACCAGCGAGGCGTGCATCCCCTCGTGGCCCATGGAGATGCCGTCGCTGACGGCGATCGTGCAGAACTCGAGGGGGAAGCCGCCGGCGTCGCGCACCCCCTGCTTGGCCCGCTTGGCCAGCCGGTCGAGCGGCATGTTGCAGGGCGTCACCTCGTTCCACGACGAGGCCACGCCCACCTGCGGCTTGCCCCAGTCGTCGTCGCCCATCCCGACGGCCCGCAGCATGGCCCGGGCCGGTGCCCGCTCGTACCCCTCCGTGACGTCCCTCGAGGTCGGCTTCATGTCGGGCCCGTCCGCCATGGCCGAGCAGGCTACGCCGACCCGCGGCGGGGGCCGGACCGGTTCGCCTACTCGGGGGGCGCCTTGTGGCGCCGGAACCGCCGGCGGGGCTCGGGGGGCTCGGGCAGTGCGGGGGCCTCGCCTGCTGCGCCCTCCTCCCGGCGCTGCAGCTGGGTCTCCCAGCTCTCGCCGGTCAGGATCTCGAGGGCCTTGGCGGCTCCGACGGCCACCGCCGTCTCGGCGAGCACCGCCTCCTCGTCGGCGCCGCTGCGGTGCAGGTCGACCGAGCGCTCGAGCGAGGTGTCCAGCTGCTGGTGGAGCCGATCGATGGTGCCGCCGACCTCATCGTTGAACACGGCGTCGTTGAAGACGGCGTCGTTGGACTCGGCACCCTTCGCCATGTCGTTGACGTACCCGTACGAACCGGTGGGAAACCGTCCAGGCCCCGACGATCCCGGCAGACTCTCTCCGCGATGAGGGCGAACGAGGTCGCTGCGGAGTTGGCCGGGGAGTTCGTCGTCGCCCGCAACCCCGACGAGTCGTCGACGCTCCCATTCCTGATCCGCCTGCCGCTGGCGAGCGGAGCGGTGGTGCTGAAGGCGCGGGACTCCTGGCCCCGGACGGCGAAGGTGTTCTGCCACCGCGAGACGACGTGGCCCGAGGACGCTGAGATCGTCGAGCGGGTGCCGGTGCGGTCGTGCGTCAGGCGGGGCGCGGCGATCGACCTCGTGCTCGACCGGGCCCGGGAGAACCGCTCCCAGATCGTGTTCACCCGCATCCGGGGCGGGCGTGAGGCCATCTTCTGGCAGACGGCCCGCACCGCCAAGCAGGCGAAGCCGAACGTCGGTGTCCCCACGAAGCGGAGCGTGGCCGGCGAGCTGACGATCGTCGTCGACAGCCACGAGCGCTACCCGTGGCGGTTCAGCGGCCAGCAGGCGACCACCGTGCGGCGGGCGCTGGCCGCCGGTGACTACGGGGTCGAGCTCGACGGTGCCCTGGTCGCCTCCGTCGAGCGCAAGAGCCTGGCCGACCTGGTGTCCACCCTCCTGGGCGGCCGCCTCCGCTACCTCCTCGCCGACCTGGCGGCCCTGCCCCGGGCCGCGGTGGTGGTCGAGGACCGGTGGTCGTCGGTGTTCCGCCTGGAGCGAGCCCGGCCGGCCGTGGTCGCCGACGGCCTGGCCGAGGCCCAGGTCAGGTTCCCGTCGGTGCCGATCGTGTTCTGCGAGACCCGGCCGCTGGCCCAGGAGTGGGCCTACCGGTTCCTGGGCGCGGCCCTGGTCGAGCTGGGCGACCACGCCGCCGCCGACGGCGTGGCCGCGACGTTGGCGCCGGCGCCGGAGCTGTGGTCGTCGCGGAAGGTCCAGCCGCCGGCGGCGGTCGTGCGGGCGTGGGCGGTGGCCAACGGGTTCCTGGTCAGCGACCGGGGCCGCATCCCGGCCGACGTGCAGCAGGCCTATGCCGCCGCCACCCTCGACGAGCGCTGACCGCTCGCTTCTGTCGGGAGAACGCCGCCGCCGGGCGACACCTGCTCCCGACGGTTCGGTGGGTGGGGGGCGGGCTCGTCGGCGGGAGGGCCGGCCCTAGCATCGCCCGGCGTGCCCGGACCCGTCGTCGTCGCCGAGCAGGTGGCGAAGCGCTGGGGGTCGACCCAGGCGCTCACCTCGGCCACGTTCACCATCGGCCGGGGGATCACCGGCCTGCTCGGGGCCAACGGGGCCGGCAAGACGACGCTGCTCACGCTGATCCTCGGCCTCCACCGGCCCGACGGGGGCCGGCTCCTGGTGCTGGGCGCCGATCCCGTGCAGGCCGGCCCGGCGGTGCGGGCCCGCATCGGCTACGCCCCGGAGCACGACGCCCTGCCGCCCGACGTGGCCGCCCACGACGTGGTCCGCCACATCGCCGAGATCCACGGACTGCCCGGCCGGGTGGCCACGGCCCGGGCCAGCGACGCCCTCTACGAGGTGGGCCTGGGCGAGGAGCGCTTCCGGCCCGTCGGCACCATGTCCACCGGTCAGCGCCAGCGGGTGAAGCTGGCCCAGGCGATCGTGCACGATCCCGCCCTGGTGCTGCTCGACGAGCCGACCAACGGGCTCGACCCCGTCCAGCGCGACCAGATGCTGGCCCTCATCCGCCACGTCGGCCACGACCTCGGCCTCGACGTGATCCTGTCCTCGCACCTGCTCGACGAGGTCGAGCGGGTCAGCGACGCCGTGGTCATCATCGAGCAGGGCCACGCCACCGTCGGGGGCCGGATGGACGAGCTGCGCAACGCCGGCAACACCGAGCTCGTGGTGTCGCTCGACGACCCGGCCGGCGCCACCGTCCTGGTGTCGGCCCTCCAGCGCCGGCGGGTGGCCAGCAGCGACGCCGGCCAGGGCACGGTGGTGGTGGCGCTCGCCGACGACGCCGTCTTCGACGCCGTGCGGGACGAGGTGGCGGCGGCCGGCCTCGGGGTCCGGGCCATGAAGGTGCGCACCCGCTCGCTGGAAGAGGTCTTCCTGGCCGGACAGACGGGCGCCAGGTGAGCGAAGCGAACGAGCCGGCGGGAAGCATGAGCGACACCTCCCGCATCTTCGAGCAGGGCTACCGGCGCTACGACGGGCCCCGCCTGGGGCGGTGGGCGGCCGTTCGGAGCGTCTGGAAGCACACTGTGCAGCGGGTGCTGGGGCTGCGGCGGTCGGCCCGGCACAAGGTGCTCCCGTTCCTGGCCATCCTGTTCGCCTACCTGCCGGCCATCGCCTTCATCGGGATCCTCGCCCTGGTGCCCGCCGACGCCGACCAGGCCCGCGACCTGGCCCCCACCTACTCCCAGTACTACGGCTTCGTCACGGCCGCCATCGCCCTGTTCATCGTGTTCAGCGCCCCCGAGGCGCTGTGCCCCGACCGGCGCCACCGCAGCATGAGCCTCTACCTGGCCTCCCCGCTCACCCGCGAGACCTACCTCCTGGCCAAGGCGCTGGCCGTGTTCACCGTGCTCTGCCTGGTGACGATCGGCCCGCTGCTGCTGCTCCTCATCGGCTACGTGCTGCAGACCAACGGGCCGGACGGCCCGGTCGGCGTTCTGGCCCAGCTGGCCCGGATCCTGGGCGCCGGCGCCGCCGTGGCCCTGTTCGGCACCGCCTTCGCCCTGGCGCTGGCCAGCCTCACCGACCGGAAGGGCCTGGCCACCGGCGGGGCGCTGATCGTGCTGTTCGGCACCCACATCGTCGGCGGGGTGACGGCCTTCGTCCTTGACCTCTCCAACGCCGCGATCATGCTGAGCCTGTTCGTGGCGCCGTTCGAGGTGGCGGCCCGGATCCTCGACGCGCCCAACGGGGGGACGGCGGCCACCTCCACGCCGAACCTCACCGTCTTCGTGGCCGCGCTGGCCTGGACGGCGCTGTTCTCGATGCTGGTCTACGTCCGCTACGCCAGCCTCCAGGTGACCAGGTGACCAGGTGACGGCGCCGGTGGCGGTGGCCCCGCCGGGTGCCACCATCGCCGTGGACCGGGTCAGCAAGTGGCTGGGGCCGGTGGTGGCGCTGTCGGACGTGTCGTTCTCGATCGGCCCCGGGGTCACGGCCCTCCTGGGCCCGAACGGGGCCGGGAAGTCGACCCTGCTGCGGATCCTCTGCGGGCTCACCTCACCGTCCCAGGGGCGGGTCCGGGTGCTGGGCGCCGACCCCCGAACCGACCTCGGCCTGCGCCGCCACCTCGGGCTGGTGGCCCAGCAGGAGACCCTCTTCGAGCAGCTGCGGGCCTTTGAGATCGTCGCCCTGTCGGCCGGCCTGCACCTGGTGGCCGATCGCGACCAGGCCGCCCGAGGCGCCCTGGGCCTGGTCGACCTCGACCCTGACGACGCCCGACCCGTCCAGACGTACTCGAAGGGGATGCGCCAACGGGTCAAGGTCGCCGCCGCCATGGTGCACAACCCGACGGTCATCGTCCTCGACGAGCCGCTCGAGGGCCTCGACCCCCGCCAGCGGCTCCGGATGATCGAGCTGTTCGTGCAGCTGGGCGCCCAGGGCCGCACGGTGCTGGTCTCCAGCCACGTGCTCGACGAGGTCGAGCGCTTCGGGTCGCAGGTCCTCGTGCTGGCCAAGGGGCGGCTGGCCGCCTCGGGTGACTTCCGGGAGATCCGCGACCTGATGGACGAGCGGCCCCACCGGCTGCGGCTGCGCTCGAGCGACGCCCGCCGCCTGGCCGCCGCCCTCATGGCCGGCGGCTCGGTCGTCGGCACCCACCTCGAGTCGGCCGAGAGCGTGCTGGTGGACACCACCACCGTCGGCGCCTTCCGGCGGGCGGTGGCCCCGGCCGCGGCAGCCGAGGGGGTCCGCCTCCTCGAGGTGACCCCGCTCGACGACGACCTCGACAGCGTCTTCCGGTACCTGGTGGGTCGCTGACGTGGGGAGGTGGCGGTGACGCTCGTCTACCGGCTGCTGCTGCGCAGCCTTGTCAGCCGGGCCCGCGTGGCGGCCATGGCCGCCATCGGGCTCGTCGGCCTCCTCGTCGCCCTGGCCATCCGGGCCGCCGACCTGACCGGCGGCGAGCGCAGCCTTGCCATCACCCGCGACCTCCTGGGTGGCTACGGCCTCAACCTGGTGGTGCCGGTGACGGCCCTCGTCTTCGCCAGCGCCGCCTTCGGCGACCCCACCGACGACCGCACGATGGTCTACCTCTGGCTCACGCCGATCCCCCGGTGGCGGCTGGTGGCGGCCGGCTGGGCGGCGACGCTGACGGTGGCGGGGCCGGTGGCCGTGCTTCCTGTGGTGCTGGCCGCCGCCCTGGCCGGTGCCGACGGGCGCCTGGTGGCGGCGGCGGCGGCCGGGGCCACCCTGGCCACCGTCGGCTACACGGCGGTGTTCCTCGGCCTCGGCCTCCTGGTCCGGCGGGCGCTGGCCTGGGGGTTGGCGTACGTGCTGATCTGGGAGCTGGCCGTCGCCCGCATCTCCAAGGGGGCTGCCCGGCTGTCGGTGTCGGTGTACAGCCGCTCGGTGCTGAGCGCCGTCGGCGAGGTGGTCAAGCCCCGCAACGCCGCCGCCGTCTCCACCTCGCTGATCGTGCTGGCCCTGGTGGTCCTGGCCGCCACGGCCCTCACCACCCGGGTCCTGGCCCGGGCCGACGTGGCCTGAGGGCCGGAGGAGGCGGGAGGTGCGGCGCCTGCTGCTGGTCGTCAGCCTCCCGGTCGTCAGCCTGCTGGCCGCCGCCTGTGGTGAGGGCGGAGGCGGGAAGGGCCGGGTCGCCTTCTCCCAGGTCGAGGTGCAGGCCTACCTGGAGCGGGAGGTGACCCGCACGCTGCCCGAGCTCGAGGTCGGTGCGGCCACCTGCCCGGCCACGCTGCCGCGGCGCATCGGGGCCACGGCCACCTGCACCGTGGTCGTCGAACGGGTGCCGCTGGACTACGAGGTGCAGCTGCTCGTGGCCGACCGGTTCGAGGCCCGGCCCGCCCGCCCGGTCGTCGTGGTCCGAGACGTCGTGGCGGCCGTGCAGGAGAAGCTGGGGTCCCAGGCCACCTCGGTGCGCTGCGGCGACGCCACGGTGGCCCAGCCGGCCCCCAGCCGACCCCTGCTGTGCCAGGTCACCGGATCGGGTCCGGCCCGCACGGCGGCGGTGCGGGTGGGGGCCGACGGCGCCATCACCGTCACCGACGCCTGACGGGCGGTCTCAGCCGGCGGCGGCCCGGCGCTGGTGGAGGAGGGCCGTGACCGCCTTGCCGTCGGCCCGGCCCCTGGTGGCCTTCATCACCTTCCCCACGAACATCCCGGCCACCTTGTCGTTGCCGCCGACGTAGGACGCCCAGTCGGCGGGGTGGGCGGCCAGCACCTCATCGACCACGCTGGCCAGGGCGTCGGCTCCCAGGACCTTGAAGCCCAGCTCGGCGGCGATGGCCGCCGGGTCGCTCTCGCCACCCCGCTCCACCAGGACCTCGAGCACCTTCTTGGCCTGGGTGGCGGTGAGCGCGCCCCCCACCTCGAGACCGACCAGGGCGGAGAAGGGGCCGACGGCGACGGTGGCGCCGACGGGCAGGTCGTTGACGGCCCGGTTCAGGGCGGTTCGCGGCTCGGCGCCGGCCGCCACCACCTCGAGCACAAAGGCGTCGAGGCCCCGCTCGACGGCGGTGACCACCGCCTCGGTGGCGGGCTCTAGCCCTGTGGCCTCGGCCAGGGCCGCTCGCCGCTGGGCCGGCAGCACGGGCAGGGCCGCCCGCACCGACGCCACCCACGCCTCGTCGGGCTGGAGGGGCACCAGGTCGGGCTCGGGGAAGTACCGGTAGTCGTCGGCCTCCTCCTTCACCCGGCCGGTGCGGGTGCGGCCGGCCCCCTCGTCCCAGTGCCGGGTCTCCTGGCGCACCCGGCCGCCGCCCTCGATCAGCTCGACCTGGCGGGCCGCCTCGTAGTCGATGCCCCGGACCAGGCTGCGCAGGCTGTTGAGGTTCTTGATCTCGCAGCGGGTGCCCAGGGGCTCGCCGGGGCGGCGCACCGACACGTTGGCGTCGACCCGCATGCTGCCCTCCTCCATCTTGCCGTCCGACGCCCCGGTGGCCACCAGGATGCTGCGCAGCTCGGCGGCGTAGGCCCGGGCCTGGTCGGCCGAGCGGATGTCGGGGCGGCTCACGATCTCGACCAGCGGCACGCCCGCCCGGTTGTAGTCGACCAGGCTGTGGGTGGAGTCGGAGATGCGGCCGGTGCCGCCGGCGTGGCTGGACTTGCCGGTGTCCTCCTCCATGTGGGCCCGCTCGACGCCGACCCGGCTGCCGTCGGGCAGGTCGAGGAAGCCGTCGACGTTGATCGGCTGGTCGTACTGGCTGACCTGGTAGTCCTTCGGC
>Ga0183260_10003808_pt1 | contig 12124 bp, 12 predicted proteins | sample AntDrymUQ4972206_2_FD_129768 | JGI IMG/M metagenome (GOLD analysis project Ga0183260, IMG submission 129768) | Polar desert sand microbial communities from Dry Valleys, Antarctica - metaG UQ497 (22.06) (version 2) (version 2) | ecosystem: Environmental > Terrestrial > Soil > Desert | place...
CGTCGTCGCCTCCGCACGCGGCGATGGCGACCGACGCGGTCAAAGCGAGGGCCAACGCGAGTGCGCGGCCGAACGGCTTGGGAAAGCGATCCACGAGGCGGCAGCCTAGCGCAAGTATCTTGCCCCCAGATGAACTCGAAGCCTTGCCCGGCCTGTTCCGCGACGAACCCCGAACGTGCCCGTTTCTGCATGGAGTGCGGCGCCGACCTCGGGACCTCGCCTGCCGCCGACCGCGCCCGCGACACCGAGCCGCCGCCCGAGGAGCGCCGGCACGCCACCGTGCTGTTCGCGGACCTGTCCGGCTACACAGCAGCCGCGGAGCGCATGGACCACGAGACCGTCAAGGCCCTGATCGACCGGACCCTGCGCCGGCTCGGCGAGGAGATCGAGCGATACGGCGGGACGATCGACAAATTCATCGGAGACAACGTGATGGGCGTCTTCGGTGCCCCGGTCGCCCACGAGGACGACCCCGAGCGAGCGGTCCGCGCCGGCCTGGGGATGCAGGCGGCGATGGAAGAGGTGAACCGCGAGTCCGAGGAGCGCAACGGGGTCTCGTTCTCGCTTCGGGTCGGGATCAATACGGGCGAGGTGATGGCCGGCGCGGTCGGCGACCGCTACACGGTGATGGGGGACGTGGTCAACGTCGCCTCGCGGCTGCAAGGCGCAGGGCGCCCTGACGCGGTCACGGTCGGAGGCGGGACCTATCGCGCCAGCCGCGACCGAATCTCCTATGAGCGCCTCGAGCCCCTGGCCCTGAAGGGCAAGGTCGAGCCGGTCCCGGCCTGGGAGGCGACCGGAACACTGGAGGCCCCTCGCGCCCGTACCCTTCGCAGCGAGACCCCACTGATCGGCCGTACCGACGAGGCAGCGCTGCTGACCTCGCTCGTCGAGCGCGCCGAGGGAGAGGGCCGGCCCCACCTGGTCACGGTCCTGGGCCAGGCCGGCGTCGGCAAGTCCAGGCTCCTGCGCGAGCTGCTCGTCTCGGTTGGCGGTGAGGGAAGCGCCGCCCCGGCCATCCGCCGCGGACACTGCCTGCCCTACGCCGGGGTCCCCTACCTGGCCTTGGTCGAGGTGCTGCGGGACGAATTCGAGCTCGAGGGCGCCGACTCGCCCGGGGCATCCTGGGACCGGCTGCTGGACGGCGTCGGGGCGCTGATGGCAGAGCTCGGCGAGCCCGAGGCCGCCGAGCGCACCGCCGCCCTGCTCGCCGTCACGCTGGGCATCGAGCCTCCCGTGGGCGTGGCGGTCGCCGATGCCGACGACCCCCAGCGGGTCCGCGAGGCGCTCTTCTCCGCCGCTCGCGCGGCGATCGAGGGCATCTGCCGGCGCCGTCCCCTGCTTCTGGCCATCGAGGACATCCACTGGGCCGACGAGGGGATGCTCGACCTGATCGAGCACCTGGCGCGCCTGGTCCAAGGCCCCCTCGTGATCGTCTGCCTGGCTCGCGAGGAGCTGCTGGAGCTGCGCCCCGGCTGGGCCGGAGGCATCGAGGACTCGACGACGATCTCACTCGACCCGCTCACCGCCGACGAGACCCGTGAGCTCGTGGCGGCGTTGATGCCCGGCGCCGAGAACGGTGGGGGCGCGGTGGTGCCGCAGGTGGCCGAGCGCTCCGGGGGCAACCCGCTGTTCGCCGAGGAGATGGTCAACCGCCTGATCGAGGAGGACACGACCGAGGCCGCCGCCCTCCCCGACACCGTCCAGTCGCTCCTCGCCGCGCGCCTCGACTCGCTTGCGCGCACGGAGCGCCGATTGCTCCTCCACTCGGCCGTGGTGGGTCAGAGCTTCTGGGAGGGCGCGCTCGAGGCCGCCGCGGACGAGGAGGGCATCGATCTCGGCGAGACGCTCGCAAAGCTCGAGCAGAAGGACCTGATCGTCACGATCCCGCGCAGCCGCATCGCCGGCGAGCGCGAGTACTCCTTCAAGCACGTGCTGATCCGCGACGTCGCCTACGGGATGCTCCCGAGGGCCGTCCGCTGCCGGAAGCACGTCGAGGTCGGCGAGTTCATCCGGGAGAAGGCCGGGGAGCAGATCGACGCCTTCGTCGGCCTGGTGGCAGAGCACTACTCGCGGGCGGTCGCACTCGGGGGCGAGTCCGGGCTGGAGCCCGACGAGCTCGCGCAGCTGCGTCACCAGGCACTCGAGCTGCTCGAGGCGGCGGGCGACGCGGCCGCGGCGCTCTACTCGAACGCCGAGGCGTTCGAGCGCTACCAGACGGCGCTGGAGCTGACCGACGACCTCGACCCGGCCACGCGCGCCAGGATCGGCGAGAAGCAGGGCGACGTCGCCCTGCGCATGGGCCGCGTCGACGCCGCCGTCGCCGTGTGGGAGCGCTGCCTCGAGCACCACCGGACGAGCGAGGACCTGGCGCGAGTCGCGGACCTGCACCGCAAGACGGGCGCCGGCCTGTGGGACAAGGGCGACCGCGCCGCTTCGATCCAGAACTACCAGCGCGGCATCGACCTGCTGAAGGACGGGCCTCCGTGCATCGAGCTGGTCCGCCTCTACGAGGAGGCGGCGTCCCTCTACATGCACACCGGCGACAACATGCTGGCCATCTACGCCTCCGAGAAGGCGCTGCGGCTGGCCGAGCGCCTCGATGAGGCGCGTGCAGCGAGCCGCGCGCACGGGATCTTCGGTCGTGTCTTCGGCCGCATAGGCGATTCGGAGAAGGCCCGCGACAACCTGGAGCGCTCGGTGGCCCTTGCGCGCGGCGCCGACACTGCCGAAGCCGTGCGGGCCCTCCTGACCCTCGGCTACCACCTCGAGGTCTCCGAGGCCGACTACGCCGGGGCATCCGAGGCCTTCCGCGAGGCCCTGGAGCTCGCCCAGGAGGTCGGCGACCTGCCCTCGCAGGTGGAGCTGTACGCGTCGATCGGCCAGCTGGCGGTCGAGAGCGCCGACTGGGACTTGGTGGAGAGCTCGACCCAGCAGGGCGTGGTGCTGGCCGAACGCGAGGGCCTCGTGGGGAAGCAGTGCTTCCCGGAGATGATGCGGGGGGTCCTCGCCTGGCGCCAGGGCGAGTGGGACGAGGCCGTCACCCGCTTCCGGACCGCCCACGAGCACGGCGAGCGGGTCGGCCGCTCCGAGGTGGCCTTCGACGCCCTTACGTGGCTCGCCCTGACCCAGCGCGAGCGCGGTGACCTGGGCGCGGCCGAGACCGAGCTCTCGCGCGCCCTCGACATCTGCGAGCGGGCCGGACTGGTCGCCCAGTCTGTCGAGGCCATCTCGGGCCGCTCCGTCGTACTCGCGCTGGCCGGGCGCATGGACCAGGCGCGCGAGGCCGCCGAAGAGGCCGCGCGGCTCGCCGACCGCCTGCATTACCCGGTCGGCGAGGCCGCGGCCGCCGAAGCCGCTGGAGCCTGCGCCATTGAGCCCGCCGAGGCAGACCGCCTGATGGCCGAGGCGGGCGGCAACTGGCGCCGCCTCGGGCGCCCGCTCGACGCGGCGCGCTGCATGCTCGTCCACGGCCGCCTGGTCGCCGAGCGCGACCCGGACCGCTCCGCCGCACTGCTGGCCGAGGCCGCCGCCGAGTACGACCGCCTCGGCGTCCCGGGCCTCGCCGGGCGGGCTCGCGAGTTGATCCCGGTGGGTTGAAGCGGTGGCGCCTGACCGAGACGCGGGGCCAGACCTTCGCCGACGTCGAGATCGGGATCGAGCCGATCGGCTTGAAGCGCACCGCCTCGACATAGAATCCAGGCGATGGAGGCGGCCGCCAAGACCTGGATCCTCACCGGCTCTCTCGAGAACTTCCGGATCAACGTCGAGCGCGGCTTCGACGTGATCGGCTTCAAGGAGCGCCGCCGCAACCAGGCCGAGCAGTTCGCGCCCGGCGACGAGGTCGTCTTCTACGTCACCGGGGTTCAGGCGTTCGGCGGGATCGCGCGGGCCACCTCCGAGATGTTCGAGGACCGGGACCCGATCTGGCCCCAGGGCAAGCCATCACCATCTCGAACCTCGTCCCCTGAGCCCTACCCCTGGCGGGTCGACGCCGAGCCGGTCCTCGTCCTGCCCGAGGAGGACTTCGTGCCCGCCGAAGAGCTCGTCGGCGAGCTCGAGCACATCGCCAAGTGGCCCGCCGAGCACTGGCACCTCGCCTTCCAGGGCCAGCTGCGGACGATCGGCGAGGCCGACCGGGAGATCCTGCTCGACCGGATGGGCGCCCCGGCCGCCTCGCAGCGGGCGTGAGCGAGGCCCCGCGCGTCTACGGGCGCCACTTCACGCCCGTCGAGGCGAACGCGATGCTGCCGCGCCTGCGCCCGATGCTGGAGCGGCTGCGCGATGCCAAGGGCGAGCTGACGGACGCCGAAGCCCACGAAGCCCTGTCTGATGCCGCGCCGGGAAACGGCGGCGGAAGCCCCGGCCGGCAGGTCGGCGAGGGCTTCCTCGAGGTGCGGGGCATCCTCGGCGCGTTCGAGCAGGCCGGGATCGTGATCAAGGACATCGACCGCGGGCTGATCGACTTCCCGGCGATCATCGACGGGCGCGAGGTCTTCCTCTGCTGGGAGCTGGGCGAGGACGAGGTGGCCCACTGGCATGACCTCGAGTCGGGCTACGGTGGCCGCGAGCCGCTGGACTGACGCCCCCCGCAGGGCCGGCGCCGAGCTCGGGCGCGACCTCCGGGGCCTCGGGGGCGATGAGCGCCTCGCCGTCATCGGCGTCGCCGCGATCGCCGCGAGCCTGTTCCTCCCGTGGTACGGCGTACCCGTCGCGAACAACCTGGTCCAGACCGGCTTCGGCGCCTTCAGCTGGGCCGAGGCGGCGATCCTCCTCACCGGCGCGGCGACCGTCTTCCTGGCGTTGCGGGTCGGCGGCGGCTATGTGCCTCCCCGGCCTCTGACCGAGTGGGCGTTGTTCGTGGCTGCCGGGACTTGGATCGCGCTGATCCTTGCCTACCGGATGATCGACCGGCCCGAGCTCAACTTCGACCTCGACATCGTCACGGTCGAGCGCACCTACCAGGTTCGCTACGGCATCTTCGTCGCTCTCGCGGGCGCCGGGATCATCGTCGCGGCGGGCATCCGCCACCGCGCGAAGCGCCGCCCGGGCTAACCCTCGTCCTCGTCGGGATCGGGCGGCTCGATGCCGTGGCGGCGCATGCCTTCCTCGATCTCGGCGTTGACCGTGTCGACCACTGCCACCCGCGCGTAGCGCTTGGAGTCGCCGGGGATCACGTGCCAGCGGGCGAAGGGCTCTTGGTGGGTGCGGGCGAGCATGTCCTCGACCGCGACCTCGTACTCGGCCCGCTTGTCGCGGTTGCGCCAGTCCTCGTCGGTCAGCTTCCAGGCCTTCGTCGGGTCGGCGTCGCGGCGCTTGAATCGCTTCAGCTGTTCCTCCGGCGACACGTGCATCCAGAACTTGATCAGGATCATCCCGTCGTCGGCGAGGGCCTTCTCGAACGAAAAGATCTCGTCGTAGGCGCGCAGCCATTCCTCGCGCTTCGCGAACTCCTCGACCCGCTCGACCAGGACCCGCCCATACCAGGAGCGGTCGAAGACGGCCATGCCCCCCCAGCCTGGGAGGGTCGGCCAGAACCGCCACAGGAACTGGTGGCGCTTCTCGTCGTGGGTCGGTGCGGCGAACTGACGGACCCTGACATGGCGCGGGTCCATCGGCGACACGAGGCGCTTGATCGCCCCGCCCTTGCCCGAGGCGTCCCAGCCCTCGAAGACGATGCAGACCGGCGGCCCGATCTCCTTGTCGCCGAGTTGGCCGCCGAGGGTGAGGCGCAGCTGGACGAGGCGCCTCCACGCCCTCTCGAGCTCATCGGCCTCCTCCTTCTTCTTGAGGCTCAGCGACAGGTCGACCTCGTCGAGTCGGCCCATCAGCGCGACCCCGGCTCGAACGTCGGCCTGTCGAACTGGGGATCGGGGTCGTCCTGGGAGACGATCAGCGCCAGCGGCAGCAGCAGCGTCGCCGCGAAGATCATCGCGATCCCGAACCCGACCACGATCCGGCTGCCGTACAGATGGCCCACGATCCCGACGAAGAACCCGCCGATCATCAGCGAGATGTAGGGGCTGATCGTCTCGGGGAAGATGTCGGCGAGGGGCATCGACAGGGATTATCCGCGAACCACAGGGATGGTGGCGACCTACAATCACCGGCCATGCCCGAGACCCCCGTTTCCGATCATCAGCCCCAGTCGGTCGCCGAGGTGCGTGAGGGCCTCGAGCAGGTCGGATACCTGGCCGACGAGCGCGCGGCGCTCGTCTCCTTCCTGGCGCAGCGCCTGGGCAAGCCCGTGCTGGTCGAGGGCCCGGCGGGGGTCGGCAAGACCGAGCTCGCGAAGGCCCTGTCGCGCCACACGGGCCGGGACCTGATCCGGCTGCAGTGCTACGAGGGCCTCGACGAGGCCAAAGCGCTCTACGAATGGAACTACCGCAAGCAGCTGCTCCGGATACAGGCCGAGTCCGAGGGCTCGTGGGAAGAGGCGCGCGGGGACATCTTTAGCGAGGAGTTCATGCTCACCCGCCCGCTCCTGCAGGCGATCAGCTCCGACGTCCCGGTGGTCCTGCTGATCGACGAGATCGACAAGACCGACCAGGAGTTCGAGGCGATGCTGCTCGAGGTGCTCTCGGACTTCCAGATCACCATCCCCGAGATGGGCCCTATCCACGCCAAGTCGATACCGATCGTGCTGCTCACCTCGAACAACTCCCGAGAGCTGACCGAGGCCCTGAAGCGCCGCTGCCTCTACCTGTGGCTCGATTACCCCTCGGCCGAGCGCGAGCTCGAGATCGTCCGCCTGCACACGCCCGACCTCGACGAGGCACTGGCCGAGCGCCTGGTCGAGGTCATCCACATGATCCGCCAGCTCGACCTGAAGAAGCCGCCCTCGATCGCGGAATCGATCGACTGGGCGCGGACCCTTCTGCTCATCGGCGCCGAGGACATCGACCGCAAGGTCTTCGAGGACTCGATCAGCATCATCGTCAAGCACCGCTCCGACATCGACTTGGTCGCCGAGCGCGTCGCCGTCAAGCTGGGCGACCCAGCATCAACAACCCCGCGCTCTCCGGGGGGATGAACACGCCCGAGAACCTGCTCGCCTTCTTCGAGGACCTTCGCTCGGAGGGGGTGGCCGTAGGGACCTCGGAGATACTGGACGCATTCGAGGCGCTCGGCGAGGTCCCGTGGACCGACCAGCGCGACTTCCGCGAGGCGCTGGCTTCGACCGTCGCCAAGTCCCAGGAGGACCGCCGCGTGTTCGAGCTGTTGTTCGACCGCCACTTCTTCCGGGCCGCAGAGACCGGCGCCCTCGACCTGGAAGTGACCGAGGAGCGCCACGAGGGCTCGGAGCGGGTCGACCTCGACGAGCTCCGCGACGCGATCCGCCAGGCGATCGCCGAGGGCGACGGCGACGCGATGCGCGACCTCGCCCGCCTCGCGATCACCGCCTTCGGCCGCCAGGGCGAGCGCTCGGGGGTGATCGGCGTCGACGTTCAGCGGATCCGCCGCGGCCTCGGCCTCCAGTCCCGCGGGCAGGGCGCGGACGGCAAGCAGGAACCGCTCGACCCCGACCGCATCCGCGAGTTCGAGCGCCACCTGCGGCGCGAGCTCGAGCGCGGCACGATCGAGCGCACCGGCAAGCTGCCGCCGGCTCGACCGCTGGCCGAGCTTGACCGTGCCCTCCCGACGAGCCCATCGCAGGACCTGGCCGGCGTCCACCGGGCCGTGAGCCAGCTGAAGCGCCGGATCGCCACGCTCGGCCACGAACAGCGCGGCCGAAGCAAGAGCCAGGTCGTCGACGTGCGCCGCACCATGCGCGCCTCGCTCGAGACCGGAGGCGTGCCGCTGCGTCTGCGCACCCGCCCCAAGCGCCCGCGCCGCCCCGAAATCTACGTGCTCTGCGACGTCTCGACATCGGTCTCCAGCGCGAGCGTCTTCTTCCTCTCCGTCCTGCACGCCCTCCACGACTCATTCCGCAAGCTCCGGAGCTTCGTCTTCATCGAGCGGATCTCAGAGGTGACCGACGTTTTCGAGCACGAGCGCAACTTCCGCAAGATCGCCGAGAGCATCTCGTCGGAAGGGGGCGTCGCGGACGTCTCGGGCTACACGGACTACGGCCGCGTATGGCTCGAGTTCGGCGAGGAGATCGCCGACGACCTGGGCCCGCGCTCGACGGTGATCGTCCTGGGCGACGCCCGCACCAACGGCCGCGAGCCCCACGCGAAGACGTTCGGCGGGATCGCCGAGCGCTCCGGGCGCACCTTCTGGCTCAACCCCGAGCCGAAGCTCTACTGGAACTACGGGGACTCGGTGATGGCCGCCTACGAACCGTTCTGCGACGGCGCCTTCGAATGCTGGACGACGAAGCACCTGGAGGACTTCGTGAACGTGATCGCGTCGGGGAAGGCCTCGGCGACCTAGGGCGGTAGGCTGCCGGGAGTTGAAACAGGGGGGCTCGCGGGTGAGCGGGCTGAGATAGCGCCTCACATCGGACCCCGGCGCTGACCCTTCGAACCTGTGCGGTAATGCGCGCGGAGGGAGCGATGCCGACGACCGTCACCACCCAGGAAGCGACCGAGGCGACCGGAGCGGCGGTCCGGGCGAGCGGCCTCGGCCATTCCTACGGCGAGTTGCGGGCGCTGGAGGACATAGACCTGGTCCTGCAGGCCGGAGGGGTGCTCGCGCTGGTCGGGCCGTCCGGGTGCGGCAAGTCGACGTTGCTGGAGATCCTGGCGGGACTGCGCGAGCCCAGCGAGGGCACCGCAGCGGCCGGGGTCGCCCGGTCGGCCGCCGACCGTCTCGAGCGCTGCGCCCTGATGGCCCAGCGCGACCTTCTGCTCCCCTGGCTAAGCGCGATCGACAACGCCTCGCTCGCGCCGCGCCTCGCCGGGCGCCCGCGCTCGGCGGCCCGCGCGCAGGCCCGGCCGCTGTTCGAGCGCTTCGGCCTCGGCGGATTCGAGGAGACGCGACCCGCCGGACTGTCGGGCGGAATGCGCCAGCGGGTCGCCTTCGTGCGCACCCTGATGGCCGGGAAGCCCGTGCTGCTTCTGGACGAGCCCTTCGCCGGCCTCGACGCGATCACCCGGGCCGAGATGCAGTCCTGGCTCGCAGGCGTCCTCAACGAGGACGCCCACACGGTCGTGTTGGTGACCCACGACGTCGAGGAGGCCCTCTACCTGGCCGACCGCGTCGCGGTGATGACCGCCCGGCCGGGGACCGTCGCCACCCAGATCGAGGTGCCCGACCCCAGGGGCGCCGACCGCGCCGGAGCGGTGACCGCTCCGGAGTTCGCCGAGTTGCGCGAGCGAGCATTGCGGGCGCTTGCGAAGGGGGCCGGCAGATGAAGGCGGTGCGCCAGGCATTGCCGCCGCTGGCGGTGATCTTCGTCCTGCTCGCCGCCTGGGAGGCGTCGGCGAAGTGGGACGTCCTCGCCGACGCCTTCACCATCAGGGACTTCCTGATCCCGGCCCCGAGCGACGTCGCCGGGGCGCTCTGGGAATTCCGGGGCGTGCTGTGGGACGACGCGCTGGTGACGTTCAGCGAGGTCGTCCTCGGCTTCGGCATCGCGCTTGTGTTCGGCGTCGCCTTCGCGGTGGCGCTCCATCTCTCGCCGACGCTGCGCCGCGCCTTCTATCCGCTCATCGTCGCCTCGCAGACTGTCCCGCCGGTCGCGATCGCTCCGGTGCTGGTGGTCTGGTTCGGGTTCGGGATCGCCCCGAAGCTGTTCCTGATCGCCCTGATCTGCTTCTTCCCGATCACCGTCAACACGCTCGACGGGCTGCGATCGGTCGATCCCGACCTGATCAAGATGTTGCGGACGCTCGGGGCGAGCAGGGGGCAGACCCTGCGCCGCGCCGAGTTCCCATGGGCGCTGCCGTTCGCTTTCAGCGGCGCGCGCATCGCGGTCGCCGTCGCCGTGATCGGCGCCGTCTTCGCTGAGTGGGCCGGCAGCAGCGAGGGCCTCGGCCACCTGATCCAGGTCTCGAGCGGGCAGCTCTCGACCGACCTGACCTTCGCGGCCATCACCGTGCTCTCGGCGATGGCCATCGCCCTGTTCGGAGCGCTCGCGCTGGTCGAGCGCCTCGTCGTCAACTGGAGAGAGGAACCCGCTAGATGACCCCCCACACAACCCCCCGTATCGCATTCGCCGTAGCCGCCGTGGCCCTCGTGACCGTGGCAGTGGCCATGACCTCGTGCGGAGAGAAGTCAGAGGACTCCGTGTCGGCCGATTCAAAGCCGCTCGACCTCGCCCTGGACTTCTTCGTCAACCCCGACCATGCCGGGATCTACACGGGCATCGACCAGGGCTTCTTCGAGCGAGCCGGCCTGGAGGTCACCCCGCGCGTCCCGTCGGACCCGTCCGCGCCGATCAAGGAGGTCGCCGCGGGGCGGGCCGACCTGGCGATCTCATACGAGCCCGAGGTGCTGCTCGCTCGCGAGCAGGGGCTCGACGTGATCGCCGTGGCGGCGCTCGTGGACGAGCCGCTCACCTCGCTGATCACCCTGCCCGACTCAGGCGTCACCAAGCCCTCCGACCTGCAGGGCAAGACCGTCGCCACGGCAGGCATCCCCTACCAGTCCGACTACCTGGCGACGATCCTCAGCGAGGCCGGGGTCGATAGCGGGTCGGTCGAGGAGGTCAGCGTCGGGTTCAACCTGCTGCCCGCGATCCTGGGCGGCCAGGCCGACGCGATCCTCGGCGGCTTCCGGAACGTCGAAGGAGTCGACCTGGCCCAGCGAGGCGAGAACCCGGTGGTCCAGCCCGTGAACCAGCTGGGCGTCCCCACCTACGACGAGCTGGTGCTCGTTGCGCGCGAGTCTGACCTCGAGGAGCGCACCGAGGAGCTGAGCCTGTTCATCGCGGCGCTGCGGAAGGGGACCGCAGCCGCGGTGGCTGATCCGGCGGCCGCGGCGGCGGTGATCCTGGCCAACGGAGAGGGGCTCGACCCGGACCTGACCAGAGCCGAGATCGAGGCGACGCTGCCGCTGCTCGCCGAGGACCCCAAGGAGCGGTTCGGCGAGATGAGCGCCGACGAGTGGCAGCTGTTCGCGAGCTGGATGGCAGAGAACGGGTTGATCGCCGACGTTCCCCCCACCGAAGAGCTGTTCACCAACCAGCTGCTGCCCTAGCCGGATCTAGGCGGCGTCGGCGATGTCCGGCGCCAGCCGCAGCGGCCCGCCCTGGGCGACCAGCCGGCGGTGGCCGTGCAGCGCGAAGGTGCCCGCGAGGCCGCGGAACGGTGCGTAGGGGGCGAAGAACTCCTCCACCTCCTCCACCGTGGCGCGGCGGCCGAGACTGGCGAGGTGGCCGACCAGCTTCACGTAGGCGAGGTCGCCGGCGGGCAGCGAGTCCGGGTCGCCGCGGCCGTTCAGGCCCACGCACTGGAGCGTCCACGGGCCGATCTCTCGGATCGCCAGCAGGCGGCGATCGGACGCCGGATCGGCGAGGTCGGCGCGGCCCGCCGCGACCTCGCGGGCGCAGCGGACCATCGCCACGGACCGGCCCTCCGTCAGGTCCATCGAGACCAGCTCGGCCGGGGCGCGCCCCGCGATCACGTCCGGAGACGGCACGTCCATCAGCGGGCGGTCCGTGCGCTTCGCCGGCGCCGCGCGCGGCCCCCAGCGGCGCACCATTCGCCTCTGGATCGCCTTTGCGCGCGAGGCCTCGATCAGCTGCTCGGTGATCGCCCACGCCAGCGCCTCCCACGGCCAGGGCCGGCGCTTCGGCCTGACCCAGGGCTTGTGGTGGATCGCGCCGCCGATCAACGGGTCGCCCCTGAAGGCGCGGAAGAAGTCCCCCATGTCGTCGTCGAGGGCCAGCGCGAAGCGCATCCTCTCGACGGCGATCTCGAGCTGCTCGCGCCCCGCCTCCTCGCACTCGAACTCGCCGGTGTGGATCGCGAGGCGCCGCTCGATCCGCTCGGCCCTGATGCGGACGCCGGTGCGCACCTGCCACGCGCGCACGCGGACAGGGAAGGGGCCGACGTGCAGCAGGCGCTCCAGGACGCCCTCGCGCACGCGGGTGACCCCGTCACCCCCTCCCCGCGGGAGCCGGACGGGGAACTCGGGACGCACCTCGACCTCCACGACGTCGTCGCGGGCGAAGCTCACCTTGTCGGCCATCATCTAACGCCCGAGGACGTGGATGTCGACCAGGAACGAGCGCCGA
>Ga0183260_10003809_pt1 | contig 12123 bp, 12 predicted proteins | sample AntDrymUQ4972206_2_FD_129768 | JGI IMG/M metagenome (GOLD analysis project Ga0183260, IMG submission 129768) | Polar desert sand microbial communities from Dry Valleys, Antarctica - metaG UQ497 (22.06) (version 2) (version 2) | ecosystem: Environmental > Terrestrial > Soil > Desert | place...
CGGCGTGGACCGGATGCCGCCTAACCCGCTGCTGGTGCTGGTCTCGTCCCCAGCGCTCGGCCCGCAGGTCTGGAAATCGACGGGCAGTGAGCTGTCGAGTCGCGGTTGGCGGGTGACATACGCGCCCCGCGTCGCGACCGCGCCCGACACCGCGTCCGACTTCGTACGGGCACTCGCGACTTCCATCCCCACAGACCACGACGTGGTCCTCGTCCCGCACAGCAACGCCGGCTTGTACGTGCCCGCCCTCGCCGCGCAGCACCTGGTGGTCGGGTCGGTGTTCGTCGACGCGGGGCTGCCGAGCCGGGCCGGTCCGATGCCGCTGGCGCCTCCGGACCTGTACGAGTTCCTTCGTGGGCTCGCCGACGCAGACGGCCGGCTGCCGCCGTGGACCGAGTGGTGGGACGACGAAGCCACCGCCGGGCTGTTCCCCGACGCGATCGTTCGGCGGGCGGTCGAGGCCGAGCAGCCGCGGTTGCCGCTGTCGTACTTCGCCGGCAGCGTGTCAGGGTCGCCGGGCTGGGACGACCACCGCTGCGCCTACCTCGCCTTCGGCGACACGTACGCAACCGAACGCGAGCAGGCTGCGGCGCGTGGCTGGCCGGTGCGGACCGTGCCCGGTCGGCACCTGCACATGCTCCACGATCCGGCGGGGGTGGCGACCGCGATCATCGAGCTGCTCGCTGATTGCGGTATCACCCGCTGAGCGGGTCGATGACCTCGATGCCGCCGAAGCGGTGGAAGTCAGCGTCCCTAGTGACAATCCGGGAGACCCCGTACTCCATCATCAGGGCGACCGTGTGGGCGTCGTACAGCAGATTGCCGGAGAGGATGCCGCGGTGGTCGTCGACGAACCGTGCAGCCACTTCCTGGTGGCGCGGCGTGGCCACCAGCACTCCGTTGCTGGGTGACGCGAGCAGTGCGGCCACGAAACCCCACGCCTCGGTCACCTCGCGAGGACGGCGGAGAACCCTCGGGTGGGTGACGACTCTCAGGAACTCGTAGACGATGCCCCAGGTGAGGTACCAGGGCGTCCGACCACCGTGACACGCCACGAGGACCCGACGGCAGTCGCTCTGCTCGCGGGCGGAGTCGTCGGCGGCGTAGACGAGGACGTTGGTGTCGATGACGAGCACTCAGCTGCCGTCCATCGCCGCGGAAAGCGCGTCGCGATCGGCAACGTCGACCAACAGCCCGCCGCTGTTCCAGCGAGGGAGCTCGGGAACCGTCCCGGGTTGCGGCTGAGCTTCGTCGAGCAACCGGCGCAGGGCCGCTTCGACCAGGGAGGACATCGAGACTGCGCGCCGGCGAGCCTCAGCGCGGAGCCGGTCCATCACCGGGTCCGGGATCGTCAGCGTGGTCTTCATATGGCTCACCATACTCGATGGAAGGCCTGCCATCCAGCATCCAAACCGCGGGTAGTGGGTCAGTTTGAATCGACAACGGCAGCAGTACGTGCGCGCTGCTCATCTCTGACCTCTCGCAGCACCTGTCGGTAGAACAATGCGATCAGGCCGACCGCCACGAGCCCCACGGCCTCGTCAACAGGGCCGGGGATGGGCAGCAGTCCGATCACCAGGAGCCATCGGATCGGGCGAGGGATGCGCGAGTCACGAGCCAGCGCGGGCAACAGCCTCAGTAGTGCCCGCGTTCGCTCCCAAGCCACAGCCTCAGCCTATGCGTCAAGTAGCGCGGCAATCTCGGTCAGCGTCCACACGTGGTCGGTGATCCCGGCAGCCATCGCCGGGGTGGTCGGGGTGCCCTGCCTGCTCGGTGAGCGTCTGGTGCGGGCGGGCGAAGTTGTAGTGCATGTAGTGCAGCGACACGGCGTGGGCCAGGTTCTCGACCTTCTTGGAGAAGGCGTTGGTCAGGCGGGTGAACTGGCGCGGCGCATCCCCATCCGCATCGTGAGGTTCTGCCGCTCCACGTACGAGGTTGAGACGAGGGCGGGGTCAGGCTCACCGGTGATCTTGCGCTTCTCCGTGCCGGCTCGGCGGTGGAATGATCAGTAACGGCGACATGGACACTCGTGCCACAACGACGCCCTGCGCCGCGGTGAAGTCAATCCGCGCGAAGTCGATGGTGAACTCGTACGGGCTATGGCTCACCCGTGCGTAGTTGGCCCAACTCCCGCCATGTGCTCCTGGTCAATGGGCGGTCGTCTGTTATCCACAGGAGTTATCCACAACCCAGACTGACCCACTACCAAACCGCGGCCCGACCTGTCAGCCTGATGGGTCGCGACCTGGTGCGCTTACCTGCGGCGATGCCTATCCACAGGCTGACAAGTCGGCGAGGCCGCTACAGGTTGTCCACGGTGATTGGCGCGATGTTCTCGTCCGGTGGCAGCGGGAACCCGAGCACCTGCGCGTAGAACGACAGCTCGCCGTCCAGGGACCGCCGGATCGCGTCCGCCCCGCGGAAGCCGTGCTGCTCGCCTGCGAACTCCACGTACGCGACGGGAACGCCCTTGGTGCGCAGGGCATCGACGATCAGCCGGGACTGCGCCGGCGGGACGACCTCGTCCTCCAGGCCCTGGAACACCACCAGCGGGGTCTCGAACGAGTCGACGTGGTTGATCGGTGACCGTTCGAGGTAGATGTCGCGACGTTGCGGGTACGGGCCGACCAGCCCGTCGAGGTAGCGGCTCTCGAACTTGTGCGTCTCCTTGGCGAGCGCCTCCAGGTCCGCGACGCCGTAGTGGTTGCCGCCGGCGGCGAACAGGTCGTGCGAGGCCAGCACGGCGAGCGTGGTGTAGCCACCGGCTGACCCGCCGCGGATGCAGAGCCGATCGGGGTCGACGCGACCCTGGTCGGCCAGCCAGCGAGCGGCGGCAACGCAGTCCTCGACGTCCACGATCCCCCAGGTGCCCTCGAGCAGCTTGCGGTACGCCCGCCCGTACCCGGCCGAGCCGCCGTAGTCCACGTCGACGACCGCGAACCCGCGGCTGGTCCAGTACTGCACGGCGAGCCGGAGGAAGCCCGGCGCGTACCCGGTCGGCCCGCCGTGGATCAGCACAAGCAAAGGTGGGAGCTCGTCGGGCGGTCCGGCGCAGCCCGGGTTGGTCGGTGGGTAGAACAGTGCAAATGCGGTGCGGCCGCCGGCGCTGGGGAACCTGACGTGTTCAGGGCTCGAGTACCACCCCCGCGACAACCCGAGATCGCGTGGCGCACGTAGCACCTCGACCTCCTCGGCGCTGCCCGCAGCGACCCGGAGCCGAACCACCGCCTGCTCGCTGGTGGCCGACGCGGCCACCAGCACCACCCGGTCGCCCGCAGCCTGCACCGAGCCGAGCACGGTGTAGGGCAGGTCCAGATTGGTCACGGCGCCGCCGGGCGCGCGGACCGCCAGCCGGTCCTGACCGTGCTGCCGGTAGGCGAACACCACCCGGCCGTCGGCGAGGAACGCGTACCGGGACTGCCCGAACACCCACTGCACGGTGCCGATCTCGGCGTCCATCCCCACCATTGGCTCGACCGAGCCGTCCGGCCCGCGCCGGTAGAGGTTCCACCAGCCGCTGCGGTCCGAGCAGAACCACAGCGCGCCGTCGGGCGCCCAGCGGGGTTGGAACACCGACTCGCCCGGCCCGCCGGCGACGAGCACGGGATCGGCAGAGCCGGTGCGGGCGCGCAGCCGGGTCGAGTCCCACGGCATGTCCGGGTGGTCCCACTCCAGCCAGCACAGCGTCTCGCCGTCCGGCGACCAGCGCGGGTCGGACACAAAGTCCGGACCCGACACCAGCACCTCAGGCTCGCCGCCGCCGCTGGGCAGCAAGACGATCTCGTTGACGACCTGTTCCGCGCCGCCCCCGGCCGGGTGCCGTTCGCGGACGACCGCCAGCACCCGCCCGTCGGGATGGACATCGCCGTCGGCCCACCGGTCGCCCCGGGGCACGGCCGGCGCCAGGGTGATCGGCTCAGGTTGGCCGCTGGGTCGGACCCGGTGCAGCCGCTGGTCGTCCCACTCCGCGTACCAGACGGTCCCGCCGTGCACCCACCAGGCACCGCCGCCGTACTCATGCACCGACGTACGCACGTTGGCCAGCGGCGGGAGCAGCTCCCGGCGCTCGCCGTCGACGGCGAGACACACCAGCTGGGTGCGCCCACCCTCCTCTGGCCGCTGCTCGGACCACCACACCGCGTCACCGTCGAGGGCAACCTCGCCGAGCATCACCTGAGCCTGGACGACCAGCTCACTGTCGATCGGCGTCGGCCACGACCCGTACGGGAGCGCGCCCGGGGAGTCGCTCACCCGCTCACGCCCACCGGCGCTGGAGCGCCCACATCGACAGCGGCGCGAAGACCGCGAAGATCGCGCCGGTCCAGACCAGCGAAGTCAGCACCGGCTCGGCCACCGGTCCGCCGACCATCAGGCCGCGCGCCGCGTCGGAAAGGACAGACACCGGGTTGGCGTCGACGACCGCCTGAAGCCCGCTGGGCATGGTCTCGGTCGGGACAAACACGTTGCTCAGGAAGGTGATCGGGAACAGCGCAGTGAACCCGAAGATCTGCACCTGCTCGGGGTCGTTGCACAACACGCCGACCAGCACCGACACCCAGGAGAACGCGAGCGCGAACAGCAAGAGCAACGCCGACGCCGCCAGCAGCGACAGCAGTGAGGTCTCGAGCCGGAAGCCGAGGATCATCCCGACTACCAGCACCAGGAGGATCGACCAGGCCTGCTTGACGAGGTCGGCGCTGATCCGCCCGGCCATCGGCGCCCAGCGGGCGATGGGCAGTGAGCGCAGCCGGTCGTACACCCCCTTGGTCAGGTCGACGTTAAGTCCCATGCCGACGTACATCGTCACGAACAGCATGTTCATCACGATGATCCCGGGCAGCATGAACGTGAGGTAGGCACTTGTCGATCCCGCGATCGCGCCACCGAACACGTACGTCATCAGCAGCACGAACATGATCGGTTGGAAACTGAAGTCGCCGAGCTCCCACGGGTTGTGCCTGATCTGGACCAGCGTGCGCCACCCGAGCGTGAGTGTCTGCCGCAGACCGTCGACCGGGCTGACCCGGGCGGAGGGAGCTTCGGTGGTGAGTGGGGCAGTAGTCGTCATGCTGGCACCTCCTCGGCTTGGGCGGCCGCTTCGTCCTCCTCGGCCGGGTGTCCGGTCAGTGAGAGGAACACCTCGTTGAGGCTGGCGCTGCGCAGGGCCAGCTCGGTGACCACCACGCCCGCCTCATCCAGGCCACGGACCACCGCCGGCAGCGCCTGCGGTTCCGAGACCGGGACGACAACGCGGCTGCCTTCCACCTCAGGGGTCGACTCCGTGACCCGGCTGACGACCGACACGACCGTGGGAAGCTGCGCCCCGTCGCGCGGCCGCACGGTCAACGACTGGCCGCCCACGCGGGCCTTGAGCTCGTCCGGGGTCCCGGTGGCGATCGCCTTGCCGCGGTCGATGACCACGATGTCGTCGGCGAGCTGGTCGGCCTCGTCGAGGTACTGCGTGGTGAGCAGCACGGTGACCCCGGTGGTAACCAGCCCGCGGACCAGCTCCCACAGCTCGAGCCGGGCGCGCGGGTCGAGCCCTGTCGTGGGCTCGTCGAGGTAGAGCAGTCGCGGTCTGCCCACCAGGCTCGCAGCCAGGTCCAACCTCCGCCGCATCCCGCCGGAGTATGTCTTGGTAGCTCGGCCCGCCGCGTCCGTGAGCCCGAAGTCCGCGAGCAGCTCGCGCGCCCGCTCCTTCGCCTCCCGCTTCGGCAGCCCTAGCAACCTGCCGATGAGCAGCAGGTTCTCGGTGCCGGTCAGCTTTTCGTCCACGGCGGCGTACTGCCCGGTCAGCCCGATCAGTTGCCGGACCTGGTGGCCGTCGCTGACCACGTCGTAGCCACCGACCGTTGCCCGACCCGCGTCGGGTAGGAGCAGGGTGGCGAGAATCCGCACCGCGGTGGTCTTGCCGGCTCCGTTGGGGCCGAGCAGCCCGAGCACCGACCCGGTGCGAACCGCGAGGTCGACCCCATCGAGGGCCGTGGTCTTGCCGAAGCGCTTGACGAGCCCCTCGGCCAAGATCGCGTGGCTCACGAGCCTGCTCCTTTCGTTGCCTGCGCTGCTTGCAGCGACACGCGCCGGGGCATGCGCCAGCCGCTCAGCATGCCCGAACCCACCGACCGTCCGCGATGTTCCCTACGGTCGAGGCGTCAGCAGCGACCACTATGGAGCCCCGATGGCCGAGGACGTCAAGCCGACGGTGCAGGTTCGGACCGCCCGAGTCGATGACGGCGCGGGCATCGCCGCGGTCTACCGCCCGTACGTCGACGCGTCGGTGGCCAGCTTCGAGACCGACCCGCCCGACGCGGCTGAGATGACCCGACGGTTGAGCGCGCATCCGAGCCTGCCGTGGCTGGTTGCGGTCGGCTCCGCCGACCAGCTCGTCGGCTTCGCCTACGCGGCTCCGTACCGGACCCGGCCGGCGTACCGCTGGTCGGTGGAGACGTCCGTTTACGTGTCCGAGCCGCGGCAAGGAACTGGTCGGGTGCTGATGAACGCGCTGCTCGCCGCGGTGGAAACGCGTGGCTTCGCGTCGGCGTACGCCGCCGTCGCGCTGCCCAACGACGCCAGCGTCGCGCTGCACGAGCAGCTGGGCTTCGCCGCGATCGGCGTGTTCCCCCGGGTGGGATTCAAGTACGGACGCTGGGTCGACGTCGGCTGGTGGTACCGGCCGCTCGCCGATCGCGGCTGAGCACCAACGGGACCCGGCTGGGATGCTGCGCAGATGAGTGCGTCGCCTCTGCTGACCGGAACCGCGGCCGCTGACGAGCGGCGGCGACGAGGGCTGCGGCGCATGCGCCTGGTCGCGCTGTCGCTGCTGCTGCTCGCCGCCGTGGTGTATGCGGCGACGCTGGACCGATCGGGCGGGTGGGAGTACGTGCACGCAGCGTCGGAGGCGGCGATGGTGGGCGCGATCGCTGACTGGTTTGCCGTCACCGCGCTGTTCCGGCACCCGCTCGGGCTGCCGATCCCGCACACCGCCATCATCCCGACCCGCAAGAACGCGCTGGCCCACAGCCTGCAGGAGTTCGTCACCGACAACTTCCTGTCCGAGTCCGTGGTCCGCGATCGGGTACACAGGGCGGAGGTGAGCCTGCGGGTGGGTCGCTGGCTGGCGGACCCGACCCACAGCGACCGGGTGGTCAGGGAGGCGAACCGGATGCTGCGGCACGGGCTGCACCAGGTCAAGGACGAGGACATCGAGCTGCTTGTCCGCGAGGAGCTGATCCCGCGGCTCGTCGACGAGCCGCTGAGCGAGATCACCGGCCGGCTGCTGCAGGAGGTCGTTGCCGATGGCGCACACCACGGTCTGGTCGACCTGACCCTGATCGAGGCGCACCGGTGGCTGCTGTCCAACGGCGAGGCGGTGGCTGCGCTGGTCGAGGACCGGGCGCCGTGGTGGACCCCGGAGTGGCTCGACGAGAGGGTCGCCCGCCGGGTGCACGTGGAGGCGGTGGCCTGGGTCCGCGACATCCGCGACGACAAGGCGCACCCGGCGCGCCTCGCGCTCGACCGGCTGCTCGCGGACCTCGCTGGCGAGCTGCAGTCCGACCCGGCAACGATGGAACGGGCGGAGCGGTTCAAGCGCCGGGTGCTCGAGTCGCCGCAGGCGCTGACGACCGCGACCTCGCTCTGGACCGTCGTCCGCCGCGCGCTACTCACCACGCTCGACGAACCGGACAGCGTGCTGCGGGCCCGGGCGGTGGCGGCGCTGACCGACTTCGGGACTCGACTGGGCTCGGACCAGCCGTTGCGCGACCGGCTCGACGGCTGGGCCGCCGACTTCGCGGCGTACGTGGTCGGGACCTACGGCGCCGAGATGACGACGGTCATCACCGAGACCATCGAGCGTTGGGACGGCGCCGAGGCGTCGCGCCGGATCGAGCTGCACGTCGGCCGCGACCTGCAGTTCATCCGGATCAACGGAACTCTGATCGGCGGTCTGGCTGGGTTGGCGATCTACGCCGTTGCCCAGCTCGCGTAGGTCTGCCCGGAGACGTCGTACTCGCCGCCCACCGGGCCGACCACCCCGAGCACGGTCCGATCCGCCGTTGGTTCGACCAGCTTCTTGCCGGCGACGAGGAGTTCACCGTCCCGACGGCGGTGTGGGCGTCGTTCCTGCGGCTGGCCACGAACCGCCGGATTTTCGAGGTGCCGACGCCTCGCGGCGACGCGTTCGCGTTCCTCGACGCGACGTGCGCGCAACCGCATCACCTGCCGACCGGTCCCGGGGCGCGCCACCTCGCCCTGCTGCGGCGGCTCTGCGACGAGGCGGACGCCAGCGGCGACCTGATAGCCCACGCGGTGGTCGGCGCGGTAGCGCTCGAGCAGGGTGTCGAGGTCGTCACCCTCGACCGTGACTTCGCCCGGTTCCCGTCAGTACGGCACCGCCGACCCGCGGAAGACTGATCGGACGGCCCAGCCCCCGCTGCGCCGGGCTGACCGCTACTCCGCGCGGAGTAGCCGAGGCTGCGCCGACCAGCCGACGACGGGCCGGGCGGATGGTCCCTACGCTTTCTCGGGTGCAGGCACTGCGCGCGGACGTCGATGATCACAGCCGCGGCCGCTGGTCCCTGCCCGGCGTCCTCGGGCCGCTCGCCCTCGCGGCCTTCCAGCTGGCCGGGACGTTCGGAGCCTCGCGCGAGCAGCCCGAGCGACGGGCCGTCGACCTGGTGGCCGTGCTCCTGGTGCTGGCCGGGCCGGCCGCACTGCTCTGGGTGCGCCAGCGACCAGACCTGGTTGCCGGGTTCGTCTCCGGGGTAACCCTGTCGTACCTGCTGGCCGGCTATGCCTACGGGCCGGTCTTCCTCAGCCTGGCCGTGGCGCTGTTCGTGGCCGTCCTGCTCGGCCACCGGCGCGCCGCCTGGCTGTCGGCCGCCGCGGTGTACGTCGGCCACTTCGCCCTCCGCGGGCCGCTACGAGACGAGTCCTGGAGCTGGGGTCCGCCGCTCGCAGTCGGGGCGTGGGTGCTGCTGGTGCTGGCGGCCGGCGAGGTGGGGCGGGTGCGGCGAGAGCGTGCCCTGGACGCGCGCCGGGCGCGGGCCGAGACCGAACGCCGGCAGGCCAACGAGGAGCGGCTGCGCATCGCCCGCGAGCTGCACGACGTGGTCGCACACCACATGTCGCTGATCAACGTGCAGGCCGGAGTCGCCCTGCACCTCGTCGACCGCAAGCCGGAGCAGGCCCGCACCGCGTTGGCGGCGATCAAGGGCGCCAGCAAGGAGGCACTGGTGGAGCTGCGGTCGCTGGTCGGGGTGCTTCGGGACGAGACGGAGGCGGCGCCGCGCTCGCCGGTGTCGATGCTCGAGTCGTTGGACGACCTGGCCGACCGGAGCGCGCACGCCGGGTTGTCGGTGCGTCGCGTCGTCACCGGCACCGACCGGCCGCTGCCTGCGGCCGTCCAGCTGGCCGCGTTCCGCATCATCCAGGAGGCGATCACCAACGTGGTCAGGCACTCCGGCGCCCGGAACGCCGTCGTACGGCTCGACTACGGTGACGCCGTGCTGACGGTCCAGGTGGACGACGACGGCAGCGGCGGCGCCAGCGCCCACGACCTGGAGCCCGGCAGTGGGTTGCGCGGCATGCACGAACGCGCGGCCGCCCTCGGCGGAACTCTCGAGGTGTTGCCGGCCACGTCCGGCGGGCTCCGGGTGGAGGCGGAGCTCCCGATCGGCCGCGAGCGGTGATCCGGGTCGTCCTCGCCGACGACCAGGGCCTCGTCCGTGCGGGGTTGCGGGCGTTGCTCGACGCGGAGCACGACATCGAGGTGGCCGGCGAGGCCGCGAACGGCACCGAGGCGGTGGAACTGGCCACCAGGCTCCGCCCGGACGTGGTGCTCATGGACATCCGCATGCCCGGCACCGACGGGCTCGAGGCCACCAGGATGATCACTGGCCAGCCGGAGCTCGCAGGGATCAAGGTGATCGTGCTCACCACCTTCGACCTTGACGAGTACGTCTTCGAAGCGGTCCGGATCGGGGCCAGTGGCTTCCTGGTGAAGGACACCGAGCCGGCCGAGCTGCTGCGCGGAGTCCGGGCCGTCGCCGCCGGCGACGCGCTGCTGTCCCCGAGCGTGACCCGCCGGCTGATCGGGGAGTTCGCCGCCCGCAGCCGGCAGACCCGCCCGGCCGAGCTGCTCGAGTCGCTCACCGAGCGTGAGCGCGAGGTGGTCGCGCTGGTCGGCGAGGGGCTCAGCAACGACGACATCGCGACCCGGCTGGTGGTCAGCCCCGCCACCGCAAAGACCCACGTGAGCCGGGCGATGGTCAAGCTTCAGGTGCGCGACCGTGCCCAGCTGGTCGTGCTGGCCTACGAGACCGGACTGGTCCGGCCGGGCTGGACCGGCTGACGCAGCTGTCGCCGCGCTGAAATGCGGGGTTCCTGGCTGCCGGAGAGGCCGCGCGTACAGCCATAACCCCGCAAATTGTGGGGTGGGCCAGCTCGGTGCCGTCCACCCCCCACCATGGCGTACGACCGGCGGAGTAGTCCGGGCCGCACCTGCTGCTCCTAGCACGGCAGCCCAAGAGCCGCCCGTTGGGCGACGACCAGAGCCCTTGCAGCGAACAGGCTTGACGGGTCAAGCAATCGCTTCGAGCAAGGAGTTCCGATGTCTGCACCGCTTCTGCAGTCCACCGTCATCGCAGCCGACACCTGGGACGATCCGGGCCCATGGTGGCCGCTGTTCCCGGCCCTGTGGCTGCTGATCGTCGCCGGCGTCGTGGCGACGTTCGTTCTCGTGGGTCGGCGGCGGGCCAGGATGGCCGGCGCCCGTGCCGGCGAGGCCCGGCTGGCCGAGCGCTTCGCCGCTGGCGAGATCGGCGAGCAGGAGTACCGCGACCGGCTCGCGGTGCTCAAGGACCAGCACCGATGAGCCCGCTGACCGACGAGCCACCGGGCGCCGTCGTCGAGGTCCGTGAACTGACCAAGCGTTACGGCAACGGGGTCGTCGCCGTGGACCAGGTCAGCCTCGGTGTCCGTCGCGGTGAGGTGTACGGCTTTCTCGGCCCCAACGGGGCCGGCAAGACCACGACGCTGCGGGTGCTACTCGGACTGGTCGCGCCGTCGGCCGGCCACGTCCGGGTGCTCGGCCGGCCGCCGGGCGACCCGGCCGCGCTGGCGCGGATCGGTTCGCTGGTCGAGGGACCGGCGTTCTATCCGTACCTGTCCGGCCGGGACAACCTGCGGGTCCTGACCCGGTACGCCGGTGTGCCCGAGCGCCGGGTGCCGGAGGTGCTGCGCACCGTGGATCTCGCCGACCGCGGCGGGGACCGGTTCGGGACGTACTCGCTGGGGATGAAGCAGCGGCTCGGCGTTGCCGCGGCGCTGCTGAAGGACCCCGCCCTCGTCGTGCTCGACGAGCCGACCAACGGGCTCGACCCGGCCGGGATGCGCGACATGCGCCGGCTGGTCCGGCGGCTCGGCGCCGAGGGGCGCACGGTGCTGCTGTCCAGCCACCTGCTCGGTGAGGTGCAGCAGATCTGCGACCGGGTCGGTGTCATTAGCGACGGCCGGATGGTCGTCGAGAGCACTGTCGACCAGCTGCGCGCCGGCGGCGAGCTGGTCGTCGTCGCCACCCCGTCCGACGTCGCGCGCCGCCGGTTGTTGCAGCTGGCCGAGGTGGACGCGGTGCGGGCCAGCGACGGGGTGCTCCGGGTCCGCACCGACGAGCGACACGTCGCCTCGGTCAACCGCGAGCTGGTGGCCGCCGGGGTCGACGTCACCGAGCTGCGGCGCGACGAGCGCCAGCTCGAGGACGTGTTCTTCGAGATGACCGACCGCGAGCAGGAGGCAAGCCATGTCTGACGTCTACCGGGTCACCCGGGCCGAGCTGTTCAAGCTGGTCCGCCGCCCCAGTGGCTGGGTGCTGCTCGGCGCAGCAGTCGTGCTGAGCCAGGTGTTCGGTTACCTGGTGCCGTACCTGTCCTACCGCTCCGGCGGAGGAGACGGCGAGGTGGTCGGCGGTGCAACCCCCGAGCAGCTGCTCGCCGGCACGCTGCCGGACCAGCTGGTCGCCAACTCCATCGGTGGCTTCCCGGTGTTCGTCGGGGCACTGGCCCTGGTGCTTGGCGCGGTGATGTTCGGTGGCGAGCACAACTGGGGGACGGTCAAGACGCTGCTGAC
>Ga0183260_10003810_pt1 | contig 12121 bp, 13 predicted proteins | sample AntDrymUQ4972206_2_FD_129768 | JGI IMG/M metagenome (GOLD analysis project Ga0183260, IMG submission 129768) | Polar desert sand microbial communities from Dry Valleys, Antarctica - metaG UQ497 (22.06) (version 2) (version 2) | ecosystem: Environmental > Terrestrial > Soil > Desert | place...
CAGGCGCACCAGGAGTACGCCATGCGGTGTAAGGAACAGGGATGGGAGAAGATGCGGCCGGTGCTGATGCTCGCCCCCCGGCCGATCAGACCGGCGTTGGAGGCGTGGGGACGCGAGGGGCAATCGACGGCGCCTCCTGAGCCGGTCCCAATACCCTCGCAGAGATCCATCCTCTTCAGGGGTTGACCCCACACCTCCAGGCCTGCCCCGTTTCACCGCTCGCCGTCGGCTTCCGCTCCTTCGCCGCAGTCGCAATCACCGCAGCGTGGTTGTGGTGACCCTGGTAATGGCCACCGCAGCCCGGATCAGGCGGGCATCCGCCGGCCGGATCAGGTCTCGTCCAGCGCGGACCTCATCCGCTGAATCATTCATCTGGGCCGGCATACTTGCCACACCCGGACTTAAGCAGCCGGCATCCTGGCGAGGAGAGGAGCGTACGGAATGACACCGACACGCGGGCCGGCCGGGAGCACCACGCTGGTGTTGCAGGCTCCCGCGAGCGGTTCACGGTGACCCCTTCATCGGCCCCGGGCCCTCTCGCACGTGTGGCAGCGGCCTTGCACCATGTCGAGAACGGTTTCTATGTCATGGTCGCCGTAGCCCTCGCCTTTGCGGGAGCGGCTTTGTTCGTCAACGCGATCTACCAGTTCGGGGTCGGCCTCGGGCAACAGTCGCTGAAAGCCGACATCCTTGACGTGCTGGACGGGTTGCTGTTGGTCTTCATCGTCAGCGAATTGCTGCACACAGTGCGGACTGTCATAGACGCAAAGACCCTGCGTCCCGAGCCGTTCCTGATCGTGGGGATCGTGGCGGTGATCCGGCGACTGATCGTGATCAGCGCCGAGGCCGCCGACTTTGTGGGAGATCCCAGATTCACAGATCTCATGATCGAGATGGGAGTGCTCGTGGGGGCGGCCGTGGGACTCGGCCTGACGGTATTCCTGCTGCGACTTGCACGCAGCGAGCCGGTGGCCCCAGGGTGATGCCGGGCCCGGCATGATTGACCCATGATCGGCCGTCTACCGCCGCTCGAGCGGACGGCAACTGCCAGCCAGGCCAGGGGGTACGACCGTGATTGGCCTGGTGATGCCACATTGGTACCAGCTTGGGGTTCGGTGCCTGGCCTGCAGGACGCGATCCGGACAGCGCCGAACGCCGAAGACCATGGCGGCGATGCCGCGAACGACGAAGGGCATGACAGCAGTGAGCAGGCCGCGTTGGCTCGCGCCGTCAAGGGGACCGAGGCGCCCGCTGCTGCTGGCTGCGCTGTTGGCCGCCGCCGCGTGCAGCCAGCCGGCGGCCGCGCCGCAACTGCCAGCCGCCACCGATCGGTGCCAGGCGGCTGAGTTACAACCAGTGCAGGGCGGTAGCCACCTGATGCCCAACCAGAAGCCTCCCGTGCCCTACAACTCCATCCCGCCGACCTCGGGCTGGCACACGTCCGGCCGCGTCAAGGTGCGGGTGGCGCTGCCTGAGGCACCCCTGACCGAGCCCGAGCAGGTGGCCGTACTCGAGGCTGGCGCGGCCGTCGTCAGCTACCGCGACCTCCCCGCCGATCAAGTCGGGGTGCTGCGCCGGCTCGCCGAGGAGCGTTATCCGGGCAGGCTCGCCGTCACCAGTTACGCCAAGTTGGACAAGGGCGAGGTCGCACTGACGGCGTGGGGCGTGCTGCAGCGCTGCGACGGCTTGGACGAGGGCGCCGTCACCGCCTTCGCCGACGCCTATGGCCGACAACCCTCGGAGTCATGACTGTGGGTCACACCTGCCCAGGACGCCCGACGCGGCGCGACGGTCCACCGCGATGCGGCTAGGGCCCGCGGTACTGCGGCGGCTATACCTGCGTATCGCGCCCGTAACCCTCCAGGGGCTCGTCGGCGCGTAGCGCCCGCAACCAACGGTCCTCTTCCTCCACGGCGTCGGCCTTGGCGGCCCGACGTCGGCCTTGGCGGCGCGGCGGTCGCGGCGGTCGTGGCGCCGCGGTGGCGATGCCGGCGGCCAGGGCGGTGGTCAGCGGCACGGCCGCCACCAACCCGATGGAACCGATGAGCGTCTTGACGACCTCCTGCGCGACGAACTCCCCGTTGACGATCTCGCTGACCGCCACACCGCTGGTCGAAAACAGGATGAGCAGCGGGATCGAGGCGCCCGCGTAGGCCAGCACCAGGGTGTTCACCACCGAGGCGATGTGGTCACGCCCGACGCCCATCGCCCGGCGGAACAGTGTCGCCCAGCCCTGCTCCGGGTCGGCCTCGTGCACCGCGAACACCGTCGAGGCCTGCGACACGGTCACGTCGTCAAGGACCCCCAACGCGCCGATGATCAAGCCGGCGAGCACGAGCCCTCGCAGGTTAAGCCCCTCCACGGTGAGCGAGACGAACTGCGCCTCTTCCGACGACAGGCCCGTCACCTTGGCCAGCTCGCTGAAGGCGACGCCGAGCACCGCGATGAGGCACAGCGCGGCGGCCGTGCCCACCAGCGCCGTGGTGGTCTTCAGGTTCAGCCCGTGGCACAGGTACAGGGTGAGCAGCATCACCACGAAGGATCCGACCAGCGCAACCGCCAGCGGGCTGGCACCGGCGAGGATGGCGGGGATGACGAACTTGGTGATGACCAGCAGGCTGCAGCCCAGGCCCAGCAATGAGCGCAGCCCGTGCCAGCGACCCACGCCGAGCACGGCGACGACGAACAGCCCCAGCAGTAAGGTCAACGGTCCCAGCCGGGCGTAGTCCTGCACGTAGTAGCTGGGCTCACCCCCCGGCGGCGTGGAGTCACCGACACGCACGTGGTCGCCGACCTCGAAGGCCGGGTAGCCCTGCTCGCCCGTGTCGACGTCGACGGTCGCGCCCGCGCCCGGTCCTTCCAGCACCTCGATCTCGGCTCGCACGCACGGAGGGCGGACAGGCACCAGGGCCTCGGAAGGGCACTCGACGACCTGTGCGGAGCGGACAACACCGTCGACCAACGGCGTGGGGGCGGTCGCGGGTTGGGGTGGACGGCCGGGCCACAGCACCACCATGCCGACCACCGCGGCGACCGTGAGCACCGCCACCACCGCCAGCAGCCGCGCATGGAGCGTGTCCATGCAAACAAGTACACCATTGCCCACGCATCCGGCCTACCAGCAAGCGGTGGTCTTCAGTGGCCCCGGTCGGCCACGGAGGTGCTAGAGCGCACCTCCGAACACGTCGTCGGCTTCTGACCTGCCAGGAATCCCGGAGGTGTCCTGCGTGAGTCCGCGTGCGCGTGCGCCCGAGATGTCTGTCGCTGAGCCCCACAGGACGGTGACCATTCCGGATGTCACGCCTTCGAGGTCCTCATAGGGGTCGGACACGATGACGTCCGGCGCGAGGCTACGGCCGACGTCGCCGATACGCAGGTGCAGACCCCAGTAGTCGATCGGCTGTTGCCGGCCAGCGATCCCGGGCGTGGCCTGGGTGAAAGAGCGCACACGGCCGATACGCAGCCCGTGGGGGCTGCCGTGGATCTCGAGCAGACGTCCCCAGGAGGTGCGTGTGTTGGTGCCGGCCGTGATGACGATGTCAGCGACTCCATCATCATTGAGGTCGCCGACGGCCAGTGCGTCCCCGAGCTTGCCTGTGGCGTTGTCGACGAGGCCGTCGTGTTGCACGTACTGATCGCCGGCGGCGGTGACGCCGCTCGCCGACCCTCGCAGCACATGCAGCGCACCCCATGTCCCAGTGACCGGTGTGGGCTGCTGCAGCTGCCCAACCACCAGATCCTTGCGGCCGTCACCGGTGACGTCGCCAACATCGACCGCGGACCCGAACGCATCCAGTTCCGCGGCGACGCCCTTGACGCCTGCGCTGTCTTCGGTCCAGACCTGTGGTGTGCGTGTGCGGCTGCCCCTGACGTCGAGCCCGTGGCCGGCGGCGCCGTAGACGACGGCGACGGCACCCCTGGCTTGGTCGTGCTGCATCAGCCCGATGGCCAGATCCGCCACGCCGTTGCCATCCAGGTCTCCCACGGCGAGATCGTTGGGGGCGGCGCTGCCGACATCCGGAAGGCCGCGCTGGGACCCGAAGGCCTGTGCCGGCTGCCGCCCTAGCCCGCTCGCGTGTCCGTAATAGACCAGCACCCCACCGAGGCCCGCACTCGTCGCCACCACGAGGTCACGGTCGCCATCGGCATCGAAGTCCGCGGCAACCAGGCGTGAGCCGAGCACGTTCCCCTCCCGCGCCGGGTCGCCCAACGGAGCAGATGAGCGTCCGAGCCTGTGCGCCGCCGCGCCGCTCAGGCCACGCGACCCGCCGTACAGGATCGTCACCGAGCCGACATCATCGTCGGTCGAGGTCCCTTCGCCAGGCGCCCCGACTGCGAGATCCGCGTAGCCATCCGCGTCGAAATCGCCCGAGGCGAGCGCCCCGCCGAAAAGGTCGCCCGCTTCGGCGACGCCCGGAACCCCAACGGTCGCCTGGCTGAACCGCACGGCGCGGCCAGTCAACAACCCCGACGATGACCCTGGCACCACCAGGACTCCTCCGGCACGTCCATTCTCCCCCGGCACGCCCACGGCAAGGTCACGCCGGCCGTCGCCGTTGAAGTCCCAGGCCCGCGCCGCCCGCGCTCCAGCCGCCTGCGCCGGCACGACGGCGGAAAGCAACAAGGCCACAATGAGCATGGCCGCCCACCGCCCAGAACGCATCACCCGTCCGTACCCACCAAGCCGACGAGACATGGCCGCCCTCCTAGCACTCGACGCTCTCCGCTCACCATCTACCTACTGCGCCGATCCCGCCATGGCCGACCGGCCATGCGGCCACACAGTTGACCAAGCGCCCGTACAGTTGGCGGCGATGCCAGCGGTCGCCGCGTGGGAGCCCCTTGCCGAGGCGCTGGGGGCGGTGCGGCGGATCGTCGTCTTCAGCGGCGCGGGGATCTCGACCGAGTCGGGGATCCCCGACTTCCGCTCACCGGGTGGCGTCTGGACCCGCTACAACCCGCGCGACTTCACCTTCGCCAAGTACGTGGCCTCCGCCGCGGTCCGCCAGCGCGCATGGCGGATGCGCCGTGAGTTCTGGGGCGCCGAGCCGCGTCCCAACCCGGCACACCTGGCGGTCGCGCGGTTGGAAGCGGCCGGGCGCTGCCGCGGCGTGGTCACCCAGAACATCGACGGGCTGCACCAGGCGGCCGGCTCCGTTCGGGTGGTCGAGTTGCACGGCACGTCGCGCGAGGTGATCTGCATCGGCCAGCGCCCACGGGTGGGGACCCCCGCCGGCTGCGGCTTTCGAGCGCCGTACACATGGGCGTTCGCCCGGATCGACGAGGGCCACGACGACCCCACATGCCCGGACTGCGCCGGCATCGTCAAGTCGGCGACGGTCAGCTTCGGCCAGAACCTGTTCCCCGGGGTGCTGCAGGAGGCCGTCGAGCTGATCGGCGAGGCCGACCTGGTGCTGGCCGTCGGTTCCTCGCTGCAGGTCTTTCCCGCCGCCGACCTGCCCGCGGCGGCCTCCCGCCAGGGTGCCGCGCTGGCGATCGTCAACGACGAGCCGACCCCGCTGGACGACCTGGCCACCCTGGTGGTTCGAGGCCGCGCCGCGGGGGTGCTGTCGGCCGCGGTCGAGGCCACGTTGACCCCCGCCACCTGACCCGGGACCTCGCTGGGCTGTGACACGAGGGAAGCCCCCGCCGGCGGCGAGGGCTTCGGGTGGTTGACGACCGGGCGGCCGGCTACTCCCAGCTGGCGACCTTGGGGTGGTCCTTGGCGACGGCCCCCACCTTGGCTGCGCCACCCGGGGAGCCCAAGCCGGTGACGTCGTCGTTGAAGAACTCGGCGTTGACCGGAGTGAACTCTTTCCACTCGTCGGGCACGTCGTCCTCGTAGAAGATGGCCTCAACGGGGCAGGCCGGCTCGCAGGCGCCACAGTCCACGCACTCGTCGGGCTGGATGTACAGCATCCGCTCGCCCTCGTAGATGCAGTCGACCGGGCACTCCTCGATGCAGGCCTTGTCCTTCACATCGATGCACGGCTCGGCGATCGTGTACGTCATGCTGTCGCTCCTGTGCGGCCTGTGGTCTGTGGGCTCCGCTGTTCACCTCGCCACGGCAGGCTTGCCGCAACCGCGGCCAGACTAGCCGTCCGACCGCAGCCTCACTGTACCCAGCCTGGCGCCCCTGCCGCGACATCCTCGCATGGCAGGCTGCGGGCAGTGACCGCTGCCTACCGCATCCGCATCACCCCGGCCGATGTCGGCTCGCGCGTCAGCGTGCGGCTGCGCACCCACGCCGCCCCGGGCCAGCCGTCGGCCAGCGATGTCGTCGGGCGGCTGCGTGCCTGGGAGGGCGGCACGCTGGTGATCCAACGTCGCGACGGCAGCGTCGCCGAGGTCGCCGCCGACGACCTGCTGGCGGCCAAAGTCATCCCTGAGACCCCACCACGGCGCTCGGCTGCGCGACCGCCTCCCTGAGCGCGGGCGTCGCTACACTCCTGCGACGCGCACCAGCCGGTGGCTGGAAGGGAGTTGCGATGGCGCAGCCACGGTCGGTGTCCAGGCCGGGCAGACCGGTGGCCGCCGGCACCCACGAGGTCGAACTGCGGCGCCTGGCCCTGCAGGAAGCCACCCACCCCGGCTGCGACCCGCTCAACGTGCAGGCGCTGATCTGGTTGTTTCGCGCCTACAACGCGGCCATGACGGCGCAGGCGGAGGAGCTGAGGCCGCTCGGCTTGTCACCCAGCGCCTTCAACGTCCTCATGGCACTGCACAACACCGAGGGGCGCCGCCTGGAGCCGTGCCAGCTGGCCGAACGGCTGCTGGTGTCGCGCCCGTCCATCACCGGGCTGCTGGACACCTTGCAAGCCAAGGCCCTGGTCGACCGCCTGGGGCACCCTGACGACCGACGACGCGTGCTCGTGGAGCTCACCAGCTCAGGGCTCGCGCTGCTCGAGGCCCACTTCGACACCCACTACGCCGAGCAGGAAGCGGTGTTCGCCGACCTCGACGCTGACGACCGTGCCCAGCTCGTGACGCTGCTGCGGCGGGTCCGGGGCGCTGTCCCCGCCGACCTGCGCGAGCCGGCGCCGACCTCCTAGGACACGGCCTCGACCGTGACGGCGGGCTCGGCCCAGCCGTTGACGGCATAGCCACCGGCGTTGGACGGCGACCGCTCCGGCTGGACGCGCCCGTTGCTGTCGGTCGCCCGTGATACCAGCACCAGGCGTCCGGGGCCGGCGTCGAGGCGGTGGCGGAACAGCCGCCACGCCGCGGGCCCGCGATCGTCGTCGAGCTGCGCACAGGCCCAGGTGTGCCCCCCGTCGGCCGAAACCTCGACCTGTGCCACGGGGGCCTCACCGGCGAAGGCCACGCCGGCGACGTCCAGCTCGCCGGTGCGCACCGGCCCCGGCTGCGGGGCGGTGATCCACGACTTGACCGGCATCGCCCAGCAGGTCGGCTGCGACGGTTCCCCGGCGGTGCCGGGCGGCGCCAGCCGGTACCGGCTGCGCATGATGGCCGCATCAGATTCGCTGCGAGTGAACGCCAGTCCAGCGACGTGCTTGACGCTGTTGACGGCGAAGTAACCGGGCACGATGAGGCGCACCGGCGCCCCGTGCACCATCGTCAGAGGGTCGCCGTTCATCTCGAACGCCAGCAGGCAATCGGCCAGGCCCTTGGACACGGGCACCGAGCGCTCCACACGAGCGTCGCGTGATGGGGCGGCATCGCCGCCGGTGGCGGTGAGGTAACGCGCGTCCCGGTCCACGCCGCCCAGCGCCTGCGCGAGGTCGGCGACCCGCACACCGCGGAACCACGCGCAGCCGGCGGCGCCGTTCGCCCACTGGCTTCCCGGAACCGGCGTCGCCAGGTGGCGGCGGCCGTTGCCGGCGCACTGCAGTACCACCGTGGCCTCGGCGGCCGGCAGCAGCGCTCGCAACTGCCCAACGCTCAGCGCCTGGTCGCGCGCGGTACCGACCACGTCGACGCGCCATTCGTCTGCAGCGACCGAGACCGGCAGCGGCAGGTTGCAGCGGACGAAGAAGTCGTCAACGGCAGTCAGACCCGCCGCAGCTGGGTGGAGGGGTTCCAGCTGCGGCGGGTCGACCGCATGCGAGAGAAAGGCTGCCGGGTTCTTGCCGGTGGGCGGGGTTGGTGGCTGCACCACCGGCAAGCCTGCCCGCAGGAGTCAGGAAGGAACCGGCTCGGCTTGCTGCCGGGACTGTGTCGCCCCGGCCCCCTCGTCGCGGTCCTTGCGGACGTGGGAGATGGTCAACGCGATGGCGGCGGCCCAGATCACGAAGATCACGGCGTACCAGGGCGCCCGCTGCGGGCCGTCGAGTCCCAGCGACTGCAGGACCGTGCGGGCGTTGCTCAGGAGGATGATCCCGCCGACCAGCGTGCCCAGGACCTGCGCCGGCACCCGCTTGACGATGTAGGCCGCCGCTGGCGCGGCGATCATGCCGCCGATCAACAGCGGCAGAACGATGACGGCCTGGATGCCCTGTGTGCCGAGGCTGAGCAGGAAGCCGACGCTGGCCGCCACGGAGACGACGAACTCGCTGGTGTCGACCGAGCCGACCACCTTGCGCGGCTCCATCTTGTTCGACGCCAGCAGGGTTGGCGTGGTGACCGGACCCCAGCCGCCGCCACCGCTGGCGTCGATGAAGCCGCCGAACAGTCCCAGCGGCGCCAGGAACGCGGTCTTGAGCGTCTTGGTCTCGCGCACCACCTGGATGCGGAAGGCGAAGCGGATGAGCAGGTAGATGCCCAACAGCAGCAGCACGCCGGCCATGTATGGGCGGGCGACCTCGCCGTCGAGGTTGCTGAGCACCACCGCACCGAGGAAGGCGCCGAGGGCGCCCGGACCCGCGATCCGTCGCACCGTGCCCCAGTCGACGTTCCCGAACTTGTGGTGCGAGATGCCCGAGACCAGCGTCGTGCCGACCTCGGACAGGTGCACCGACGCCGAAGCCGTCGCGGGAGCGAACCCCGCGATCAGCAGCAACGTCGTCGAGGTCACGCCATAGGCCATGCCCAGCGCCCCGTCGACCAGCTGCGCAAGCAGGCCAACCACGCCCAAGACAATCACCTGCCGGAGAAACCGTTCCACGCCCCCACCTTCGGTATTGTCTATTAGATCGATTATCAAGATCGACTTAGTAGAGAATAGGCTGTGCGGGGCGACGATGCAAACCGGCGACGGCGGGGCTGCAAGAAGGTCGGGCCAGCCCGGCCGCCGGCTAATGCGGCAGCCAGGCCTCGGGATCGTCGGTGTAGGCCAACACGGACTTTGGCAGGGCACCTGCGGCCAGGTCAGCCAGGGTCACCGACTCCAGGATCGCCCGCTCGCTGGCGCGCAGGGCAATCCAGACGTCCCGCAGAGTGGTGGCGGCACCCTGGTAGGACACGTCCTCGGGTCGACCGCCGCGGATCTCGGCCAGCGGCCCCTCGACCGCGCGGATGACATCGGCCAGCGACACCGCTGCGGCATCACGGGCCAGCCAATATCCCCCCTCCGCCCCGCGCTGACTGCGCACGATGCCCGCCCGCCGCAGGTCGGTCAGGATCCGCTCCAGGAACTTGAGCGGGATGTCCTGTGCCGCCGCGAGCCGCTCGCCTTTTACGGGTCCCTCGCTGGCGGCGGCCAACTCCGCGCCGGCGCGCAACGCGTAGTCGACCTTGGCGGTCATTCGCATGGCGCCATCCAACCAGACCGGGCGGTGGGCAGAATGAGGTGGTGCTGCGCGTTGCCGACACCCTCACCCGCTCGCGACGGGCGCTGGCCGCGCCGTCCGGCCGCCCGCTGACGATGTACTCGTGCGGGCCGACGGTCTACCGCTACGCCCACATCGGCAACCTGCGCACCTTCCTGCTGGCCGACCTGGTCCGCCGCGTGCTGGCCTCCAAGGGCATCGACGTCCGGGCGGTGCAGAACATCACCGACGTCGGCCATCTGACCGATGACGTCAGCGACCTCGGTGAGGACAAGATGCTGGTGTCGGCCGGTCTGGAGGGCCGCAGCGCCGCCGAGATCGCCGACTACTACACCGAGGCGTACCTGACCGACGCCCGACGGCTCAACCTGCTGGCATTCGACGCCTACCCCCGTGCCACCGAGCACATCGACGCGATCCTGGATCTGACAGGACGCCTGGTCGCCGCCGGCCACGCCTATGACACCCCCGCCGCCGTCTACTTCGACGTGCGAGGCTTCCCCGCCTACGGTCGGCTTTCGTGCAACCGCCTGGATGCCCTGCAGCCTGGTCACCGCATGGACGCCGACCCCGCGAAGCGGTTCCACGCCGACTTCGCGCTCTGGCGCAAGGGCGGGCAGCGCCGCCAGCAGGTCTGGAGCTCGCCCTGGGGACCCGGATTCCCGGGCTGGCACATCGAGTGCTCGGCGATGAGCCTGGCCTACCTCGGCGAGGACATCGACGTGCACCTCGGCGGCGTCGACCTGGCGTTCCCCCACCACGAAGCCGAGATCGCCCAGTCGGAGTCGGCGGTCGGCCATCGGGTGGTCGACGTCTGGCTGCACGGCGAGCACCTGCTGGCCGAGGGGCGGAAGATGGCCAAGAGCGCCGGCAACTTCTTCGACCTGCGCACGATCGCCGAGGCCGGCGTCGACCCGCTGGCCTTCCGCCTGCTGTGCCTCCAGGTCCGCTACCGCACCCAGCTCAACTTCACCGAGGATGCGCTGCTCGGCGCCCAACGCACGTTGGAGCGCCTTCGCGCGAGGATCACCCAGCCAGACGAGGCGACCAGCGGTCCCGCGAACGACGCCGAGCGGCTCCTGCAGCTGCGGTTCGACCAGGCGCTGGACGACGACCTGGACACCCCCACCGCCCTGACGATCGTGCACGAGGTGGCTGGCGGCACCGGCAAGGCGCGCTCGCTGCAGCCCGGGCGGCGCGCCCGGCTGCTGCGACGCTGGGATGCGGTGCTCGGCCTTGACCTCGGACGCCTCGCCGAGGCCGAATCCGAGGCTGCCCCGCTGCCGGCGGGAGCCGCGGAGCTGGTGGCGGCCCGCGACCGGGCGCGGGCGGCGCGGGACTGGGCCGGCGCCGACCGGCTGCGCGACCAACTGGCCGAGATGGGGGTACAGGTCAGCGACACCCCGTCGGGCACGACCTGGACGCGAACGCGTTGACCTCCCGGCCGTCCCGCCCGCCCCCGGACCCGAGGTGGTGGGGATCCAGCACCGATTCGGTAGCGGATGCCCACCACCCCGGGGTGGACGCTCGGCCACGGTCGGGCGTCACGGTGGCGGGCGTGCCGATGGGCACGCCGGCCTGGCGTGCCGCGGTGGCCGCCGCGGCGGCGGGCAACGCCGGCATGGGCGACGGGGCGCTGTTGGCGTTCCGCCTGCCGGCGGGCCGGTGGGTCGACCTGGACACGCTGGTGGTGGCCACCCTGTCCGGCGCGCGAGACGCTGGGGCCTTGGCCCCGGGGCTGCGCGGGCTGGACGCACTGCTGGCCACCAAGGGCGCCGGCGACCCGCCAGGCGCCGAGCTGCGCGGCGTCCGTGCCGCCAGCCTGCGCCGTCGTCGGGTGCCAGGGCCTGCGGCGGTGGCGGTCAGCAGCGACCGGCTGCCCCGCCCCGGCCAGCGGTCGCACAAGCTGGCCTGGCGCGACGCCATCTCCACGGCATGGGGCGACCGCCCTGTCCTGGACGGCGACGTCTGGACCGACGTGGCGCTGCGCGTGGATGGCTCGCTGCTGGGGCCGCTGGAGGTGGTGCTCGACGCGCTGGAACCGGTGCTGGGCCGTGACCCTCGGGGCCGCCAGTGGCAGGCGTTCTTCCCCAACGACCATCGCGTCGTCTGGCTGCGGGTGCTGCGTGCAGCAGTCGGCCCTGCCGTGCGCCTGCGCCTCGGCACGCTGCCGGGCTGAGGTTCACAGGGCCGGATGCAGGCCCAGGTCCTTGGCGAGCTTACGGGCGGCGACCTGCAGCAGGTCCCAGACCCCACCGAAGGGCGGGGCGTAGGACAGGTCGAGCAGCTGGGCGGTCTGCACCGTGACGCCCAGCTGGCACCATGTCGCGGCCACGTCGATGCGCTTGGCGACGTTGCCGGTACCGACCAGCTGACAGCCCAGCACCCGCCCGCTGCCGCGCTCGGCCATCATCTTGACGAACACCTCGCCGGGGTCGGGCATGTAGCCGGCC
>Ga0183260_10003811_pt1 | contig 12116 bp, 12 predicted proteins | sample AntDrymUQ4972206_2_FD_129768 | JGI IMG/M metagenome (GOLD analysis project Ga0183260, IMG submission 129768) | Polar desert sand microbial communities from Dry Valleys, Antarctica - metaG UQ497 (22.06) (version 2) (version 2) | ecosystem: Environmental > Terrestrial > Soil > Desert | place...
CCAGCCGCCCCGGCCGGTCATCGCCTGGACGGCGTCCATGTAGATGGAGTCGACGTCAGGGCGCTCCTCGCGGTCGACCTTGACGTTGACGAAGGCGCGGTTCATGGCCTCGGCGACGTCGGCGTCCTCGAACGACTCGTGGGCCATCACATGGCACCAGTGACAGGCCGAGTAGCCGACAGACAGCAGGATCGGCACATCACGACTGGCGGCCGCTTGGAACGCCTCGTCACCCCACGGGTACCAATCGACCGGGTTGTCGCGATGCTGACGCAGATAGGGCGACGTCTCGGTCGCCAGACGGTTCACGATGACGAATCGACGTCGATGTCGACAGCGGGCGCACTCGCGGCGCCTGTGGAGTGGAATCCGCCGTCGACGTGGACGATTTCCCCGGTTGTGGCGGGGAACCAATCGCTGAGCAGCGCAACGCACGCTTTGGCGACCGGTTCGGAATTGTTGATGTCCCAACCCAACGGTGCCCGGCCGTCCCAGATGTCCTCGAACTGCGCGAAGCCGGGAATGCTCTTTGCGGCCATCGTGCGGATCGGTCCAGCCGCGACGAGGTTGAACCGGATTTGGGACGAGCCGAGCTCCCTGGCCAGGTAGCGGTTGAGGCTCTGCAGTGCCGACTTGGCGATTCCCATCCAGTTGTACGCGGGAAACGTCACCGAGTTGTCGAAGTCGAGTCCGACGAACGCTCCGCCGTTCGGCATCAGCGGCACGAACGCGTCGGCGAGCGTCTTCAGCGAGTACGTCGAGATGTGGAAGGCGACCGACACGTCCTCCCAGGTGGCGTCCATGAAGTCGTCGCCGAGCAGCGTTTGCGGCGCGAACCCGATTGCGTGCAGCACGCCGTCGACCTGGCCGCACGCTTCGGCAACCGCCTTCCTGACCGAGTCGACGTGGGCTGGGTCGGTGACGTCGAACTCGAAGACCGGTACGTCATCCCCCAACTTCCTGGCTGTTCGCCTGGTGAGGCTGAGGCCGCGCCCGGCGCCGGTGAGCACCAGGTTGGCGCCCTCAGCCTTGGCGATCTTCGCCACCGAGAAGGCCAGCGAGGCGTCGGTGAGGACGCCGGTGATGACGATGTTCTTGCCGTCGAGGAGACCCATGACACAGACCGTAGTGGCCGGCTCGAATCCGGACTCCTCCGGTCAGGTATGCAAGGCTCACCGCTATGCAGATCGGCATTCTTGGTGGGACTGGACCGGCGGGCAGTGGCCTTGCCGCCAGACTCGCCAGCATCGGGTACGACGCGGTCATCGGCTCCCGCAACAAGTACCGGGCGATGGAGGCGCGGGATTCGATCATCGAACAGTTCCCCGACCTCGCCGACAAGCTTCATTTCGGCGACAACGAGACAGCTGCCGACGCCGACATCGTCGTCATCGCGACACCGTGGGACTCGGCCGCCACCGCGGTGACCGAGCACGCCAAGGTGTTGCGGGGCAAAGTCGTCGTATCGATGGCGAACGCGCTCGTTCGCGTCGGTCACGAGTTCCAGCCGCTGGTTCCTCCCCGCGGATCGGTTGCCGCTCACGTCCAAGCGGCCGTTCCTGAGTGCCGCGTCGTGGCGGCGTTCCACCATCTGCCCGCCAAGGAGCTCGGCAACCTCGGTGAGCCGATCGACTCCGACGTGCTCATCTGTGGTGACGACCGCGACGCAGTTGCCCAGATCTCCGAGATCGTCGCCAAAATCCCTGGCTGCCGACCGTTGGATGCCGGCGAGCTGTCGAACGCCATGGCGATCGAAGCGTTCACGGCCGTGTTGCTGCAACTCAACGTGCGCTACAAGACGCGTGTCGCCCCGAAGCTGACGGGTATCAAGGGCGACCCACGGGCACCGAAGCAGCCACCGAGCGAAGTGGCCCCGACCGCCCCGACATGACATCACGACGTTGCGAGCGACCGAGCGCCAGCGAGGAAGCGGCCAAACGCTGCGCAGGCAGCAAGTGGCGTGGCCGGGGAACGCAGTGAGCGGCATGCGTTTATACGACACGGCCCGCCAAGCGGTCGTGCCGTTCGAACCTCCCGAACACGTGCTGATGTACACGTGTGGCATCACGCCGTATGACGCCACACATCTCGGCCATGCGGCCACGTTCCTCGCCTACGACGTACTGACCCGACGGCTCATCGATCTCGGGCACCGCGTCACGTGCGTGCGCAACGTCACCGATGTCGACGATCCGTTGTTCGCCAAGGCCCGCCAACTCGGCATCCACTATCTCGACCTGGCGGCGGGGGAGGAGGCCCGGTTCGAGGCCGACATGGCGGCGCTCAATGCGCTGCCGGTGGCGTCGAGCCCACGGGCGTCGTCCGCGATCCCCGACATTCGCGGGTTCATCGGCATGGTCATCGATCGGGGCTACGCGTACGTCGCCGCCGGGTCGGTGTACTTCGACGTCTCCAAGTTCGAGTCGTTCGGAACGGTGAGCCACTACAGCCGCGAGCAGATGCTCGAGTACGCGAAAGCCAGGGGCGGCGATGTCGACAACCCGAACAAGCGGAACCCACTCGACTTCGTACTGTGGCACCCGTCGGCCCCCGACGAGCCGTCGTGGGACACGCTGTGGGGGCCTGGCCGTCCTGGCTGGCACATCGAGTGCAGCGCCCTGGCGCTGCGCGAGTTGGGCTCGACGATCCATCTTCACGGTGGCGGTGCCGACCTGATCTTCCCGCATCATGAGAGTGAGCGGGCGCAGTCAGAAGCTGCCACCGGTGAGCCGTTCGTGCGGCATTGGATGCATACCGCACTGATCTCGATGAACGGCGAGAAGATGTCGAAGAGTCTCGGCAACCTGGTGTTCATCGACGCCCTCCGCAAGGAATGGGATCCGGCCACGATTCGCCTGGCGATCATCGGCCATCAGTACCGCACCGAGTGGGAATGGGACGACGGATTGATGGATCGGTCAGAGGCCCAGCTCGACTCGTGGCGGACCGCGGCCGCGGCCGGCGGCGCAGTGGGCTCACTACTGGACGCGGTGCGCGAGCGCCTCGACGACGACCTCGACACGCCTAGCGCGTTCACGCTGGTCGACGCCGCCGCGGCGGACGGAGATGGTGCGGGTGTCGCGGCTGCGGCCGACCTCCTCGGCATCCGCCTGTAGCGGCTCCGGGAAGGTGGAATTGCAGCACCTCTCGCAGCGGCGGCTGCAACGCACGGTGCTGGCCAGACAGCAGTTGCTCGAGCGATCCGCCGACTCGATCCCCGACGTCCTCGCGCGGGTCGCTGGATTGCAGTCGCAGTACGCGCCCACGATGTAGATCGGGTTGTGGTCGCGAGTCGAGGGATTCGCGCGCAACGATCTCACGGCGGCATTGGAGAAGCGCTCCGTCGTACAGGGGACGATGGTGCGCTCGACGATCCACCTCGTTGCGGCCGCCGACTACTGGCCGATCAACATCGCGATCCGAGGTATCCGGCGCGCGTGGTACCTGCGACTGCACGACTCATTGACGAATGAGCGGCTCACGGCTGCAGCCGACCGTGTGCGAATCGCGCTCGATGAGTCCGGCACGCTGACCCGCAAGGGAATCGATGCGGTGGCCGGCAAGGGCGCCGGGTCGTACATCGGGCTGTGGCTCGACCTGGGGCGCGTGCCGCCATCGGGCACATGGGAGCGACGCCGTGCCGACCTCTTCGCGTTGGCCGAGTCGTGGGTGGGACCCGAACCGGAGCTGCCCGTGGACGACGCCCTCAATCAACTTGTGCGCCACTACCTCATTGGCTTCGGGCCCGCCTCGATCAATGAGCTTGCGAGCTTCGCCGGGATGACCGTCAGCAACGTCAAGGCAGCCGCCGAGCGCGTGTCCAATCGGCGGTTCGTCGCCGATGACGGAACCGAACTGCTCGATCTCGACGACCTGCCGCTGCCGGACGAGGACACGCCGGCACCCGTGCGGTTCATCGGCAATTGGGAAGCGCTGCTGCTGATCCACGCCCGCCGTTCGCTCGTGCTCCGCGAAGAAGATCGGCCGCGAATCTTCAGCACGAAGACGCCGCAATCGCTGCCCACGTTCCTCGTCGACGGTCAAGTCGCCGGTACGTGGAAGCACGAAGCCGGGCGCGTCACGCTCGACGAGTGGCGCCCGATCGCGAAGTCGTTCCAGTCCGAACTACGAGTGGAAACCGAGCAGTTGGTCTTGAAAACGCTGACAAGGGGTCGTGTTTACGCGCCATTCACGGGGTTGTAGCACGGCTGACTTGAGCGGACATCCGTTCGGCGTACAGTGGGGCGTCATGGTCAAGGCAGAGGGAGCAGGAGTTGCGCAACAGCGCCTGCGTCGGGTGGCCGGGCCGATTGCTCGCAAGCTTTGGGATATCGAGACCAAGGGTTTCGAGCGGCTGCCCGCCGAGGGTCCCGCCATCCTGTGCCCGAACCACATCTCGTTCATCGACTCTGCGTTCCTCATGTTGTCGGTGCCGCGCAACATCAGCTTCGTGGGCAAGGCCGAGTACATGGACTCATGGAAGACGAAGTACATCTTCCCGGCCCTCGGCATGATCCCGATCGATCGTACCGGCGGCTCCAAGTCGGTGGCCGCGCTCGAGACTGCGGCGCGTGTCCTGCGCAAGGGCGAGCTGTTCGGCCTGTTTCCAGAGGGCACCCGGGCGCGCGACGGCAAGATCCACAAGGGCCGTACCGGCGCGGCCAGGCTCGCCCTCGAAATCGGCGCGCCGATCTACCCGGTCGGCATCACCGGCACCGACGCGATTCAGCCGCCCGACGCCAAGGCGCCGAAGCCGTTCAAGTCATGCACCATCTCGGTCGGCCGGCCGATTCGGCCAGAGCGATACGAGGCGATGCCGGAACGGCACCGGGCCCTACGGGCAATGACCGACGAAGTGATGTTCGAGATCTGCGAGCTCACTGGCGTCGATTACGTCAACACCTACGCCGGCAAGTCCGAGGAGGCGCCGGCCGAGACTCGTGAGGCGGCCAAACCGGCGCATATTCACGACACGGCCGAGAGCCTCGAGACCGCCCTGCAGCTCGACCTCGCCTCCGCCTAAGTCTGAATCAGCCGCGGGCTGAAATCAGCCGAGGGGCGCTCACGTCGGCTTCCTAGACTTTGCCCCGATGAACGCCCCGATCACCATCACGCTCCCCGACGGTTCTGCTCGCGAGTTCGCCGCGGGCACCACTGCCGCCGACGTGGCCGCCTCGATCGGCAAGCGCCTCGCCAAGGCTGCGGTCGCCGCGAAGGTCGACGGCAACGAAGTCGACATCGAGCGCCCACTTCACGACGGCGATCATCTCGCCATCGTCACGGACGACACCGACGCCGGCCGTCACGTGCTGCGGCACTCGACGGCGCACGTGATGGCGCAGGCTGTCACGCAACTGTTTCCCGGCGCCAAGTTCTCGATTGGTCCAGCCATCGAGAACGGCTTCTACTACGACTTTGAGCTGCCCGGTGGCGCCACGTTCTCGGACGACGACCTCGGCGCCATCGAGGCGCGTATGCGCGAGATCGTGAAGGCGGACCAGCACTTCGTGCGCTCAGAGGTCTCGGCCGACGAAGCGCTCGAGCTGTTCGCCGACCAGCCCTACAAGGTCGAGATCATCGAGCGGGTCCAACAACTCGCCGCCGCCGGCGGCTCCGACGAACTCGACACCGGTGAAGTCGATCCAACGAGCATCAGCGTCTACCGCAACTCGGACGAGTTCGTCGACCTGTGTAAGGGGCCGCATGTGTCGTCAACGGGTCGCATCGGCCATTTCAAGCTGCAGAAGGTCGCCGGCGCCTACTGGCGGGGCAACGAAAAGGGCCCGATGCTCCAGCGCATCTACGGCACGGCCTGGGAGTCCGACGCTGCACTGAATGCGTATCTCGATCAGCTCGTCGAGGCTGAGAAGCGCGACCACCGCAAGCTGGCCAACGAACTCGACCTGCTCAGCTTCCCCCACGAACTCGGTGGTGGCCTGGCGGTGTGGCACCCGAAAGGTGCCACGGTCCGCAGGCTGATGGAGGACTACAGCCGGTCCCGTCACGAGTCGGGCGGCTACGAATTCGTGTATACACCCCATCTCACGAACGGCCGACTGTTTGAGACGAGCGGCCACCTCGAGTGGTACGCCGACGGCATGTACCCGCCAATGGAGATGGACAACGGCACGTACTACGTGAAGCCGATGAACTGCCCGATGCACTGCCTGATCTTCCGGTCACGGCAGCGCAGCTACCGCGAGCTCCCGTTGCGGCTGTTCGAACTCGGCACGGTGTACCGCTACGAACGGGCCGGCACGCTGCACGGCCTGTTGCGTATCCGTGGGTTTACCCAGGACGACAGCCACATCTACTGCACCGAGGAGCAGCTCCCCGACGAGATCGGATCGCTCCTCGACTTCGTGCTGTCGGTGCTGCGAGCGTTCGGCTTTGACGACTTCACGTTCAACCTGTCGACAAAGGACCCCAACAAGTACGTCGGCAGCGACGAGATCTGGGACAAGGCCACCGCGGCGCTGCGCGACGTCCTCGACGCCCGCGGCTTCACCTACGCCGTGAAAGAGGGTGACGCCGCGTTCTACGGGCCGAAGATCGACGTCGACGTGCGCGATGCGATCGGCCGCTCGTGGCAGCTGTCGACCATCCAGTGCGACTTCAACCATCCGGAGCGCTTCGACCTCGAGTACGTGGGCGCCGACAACGGGCGGCACCGTCCGATCATGATCCACCGCGCCCTGCTCGGCTCGATCGAGCGGTTCTTCGGTGTGTTGCTCGAGCACTACGCCGGCGCTTTCCCAACATGGCTCGCACCGGTACAGGTGCGCGTGCTGCCGGTGTCGACGGCTCATGAGGAGTATGCCGACAAGGTCGTCGAGCAGATTCGACAGGCCGGCGGACGGGTCGATGCGGTCGGTGCCATCGACCCGCTCGGCAAACGCATCCGTAGCGCCAAGCTCGAAAAGCTGCCCTACGTGCTCGTGGTCGGCGACGACGACGTGGCGGCCAACACCGTCGGCGTCAATCCGCGGGGCGGCCCCAATGTCAGCAGCACGGTCGAGCGAGGCGTCGACGTCAGTGAGTTCATCGCCCGTTTCGTCGACGAAGTCGCGATGGCGACGACAAGCGCCCTGAACGCGTAGTTCACGGTTGTTGCTGGCGCTTGCAAGCTGGCGCACGGGCTCGATCGCCGCGCTGGTAGCGGTTGCTCGCCCTTGAAATGGGTGCTGCGGCGCCCATCGCGACGGGTCCGATCGAGAAGTGCGACACGCGCGTGCGGTCAACCGTGCCTACCGGTCACCCGTTCCGGCGCGGAGGGCGAAACCCGGCGCGGCGGGCTGCAATCGACTACTTCAAGAGCATGCAGCCGTGTTCGCGTGGGTGAGCGAACCCGTCGCCAGCAACAACCGCTACAGCGCCATCCAATGGCTGTGTGTGCCGCTCGAGATGCGCTCGGGCAGGCGAACTCTGGCGATGGGGCCGTCGGCGATGCGGGATGCGTCGAGGACTAGGCACTCCGAGCAGTTGCGATTCATGTCGGTGATGAACGTGACGAGATAGCCGTCGTCCTCAGCGGTTGACCCGTGGCGTGGAGCGAACGGTGCTTCGCTGCCGTAGACGCCGTCGCCGAATCGGTAGTCCTCGGTGGCTCCGGTGGTGACGTCGGTGCGCATCAGGCCGTCGAACAGAAAGGCGCCCGGCTTCGCTGTTGTCGAGTAGGTGTAGCGGTAGGGCCGTCCGGCGTAGTTCGCGTTGACCATGCCGAACTCGGTGGTGCGGTCGTGGATGAACTCCTCCTTCACCGCGCCGGTGCGCATGTTGAGCCGCCAACGGTACGGCTTGGGCTCGAGCACGTTGCTGTCCAGAAAGCGGAACAGCCGTTCCTCGATCGACGCGTCCGGTGGCATGTCGGGCGACGGGTTGCACTCGAAGAAGCCGTCGACCACCACGTCGTCGCCGTCTTCGAATGCGTTGATCCAATGCAACACGTAGGTGGGATCGCATTCGAACCAGCGGATGTCGTCGTTCGTGCCCCGCCTCGGAATCACACCGATTCGAGTCGGCAAGTCGTGGTGGAACCGAGCGGCGTAAATGCCCCGGCTGATGAGGTCGGGATCCCAGAACAGGGGGCAGTCGTTGAGGATGGCGTAGTGCTCGGTGAACGCCATGTCGTGAGGGAGTCGAGGACCAGGCAGTTCAACGGGCGCGTAGTGAACCAGTTCGTGGTCAGCGTCGACGACGCCGTAGTTCAAGAACGGCGCCTGAGTGGAGTAGTTGAAGAACAACAGCTCGTTCGTGCGTCGTCGGCTTTCGGATGCGCAGACACGCCTTCTGGCGGGAATCGACCAGCCCAGCCTTCTGCACCGAACTGCTCCAACGTGAGCGGGTCGAGCCCATACAGGTCGCCGCATTGGTAGAAGCTCGTGAACGCCCTGCCGCCGTGGACGACGATGTCGGTCGACGACGAATCCTTCAGACGACTGCGGGCGCCCCAACCATCGCGCCGCGACTTTTTCGGCGACTCGGCAAGTCCCGCCCACAGCGGCGCGCCGACAGCCAACTCAGCTTCAAATCCGGCGGTTCGAACAAAGCGGTTGCGATAGTTCGCAGCGCCGTTGCCGAACTCGATTGCGTGCACCATGCCGTCGCCGTCGAACGGGTGGTAGCGCCCGATCGCCGGATGCAACGGGTTTTCGGTGTTACGGAGATAGACGCCCGACAGGTCGTCGGGCAGTTCTCCTTCGACATCGCAGTCGGTGACCGACCACTCGGTGGCGTTGGGCTGCCACGCGCCGGTGCGATAGGGGTGATCGTCGTCGAGCGGCAACGTCGATTCGAACCGAGCAACGACTCGCGTCTCCATCGGCCCACTGTGCTCCCGATCCTCGTGTCACGCCAACTCGGAGGGGTCGGCGGCGACGCTGTGCCGCAAACCCGCAGGTGCGGAACATCGGTCCGAAGCGGCTACTCTGCGCCTGTGCCGGCGTGGTTCTGCAGTAATGCGACAAGGAGCTCGAGCGCTCCGCGGTGACGTTCAACATCTACCGATCGTCAGGGCCGTCAGGGGCGAAGATGACCCAAAAACGTGTGAAAGTTACTCTCAGTAACCGTTGGTGACTCTGTTTCGAGCAGGCTATTGTTGTAGAACCAGTCGCCGGGGAAACCCGTTCTGGCCGGTCGGCCCGCCAGGCCGTTGTAAATCCGAGTCGGGCTTGGCTCATCCGCCGGGGCCGGGCCCGACTCGTTGATTTGCGAGCGTCAAGATTGACGGTCGTACACTGCGCCGCCCATGGGCTCGCTCGATCATCTCTGGAACGGCTGGCGGGCGGCATACGTCGCCGATCACGTCGTCTCGCGGAGCGAACTGACGCCCGGCAGCGTGTTCACTCAAATCCTCAGCTCGGGATTGTCTGATCAGGATGCCCATATCGTCCATCGAGGCCCGAACTGCTTCGTGATCATGAACGCGTTCCCATATACGTCCGGTCACCTGATGGTGCTCCCGTACCGCGAAATCGCCGACCTCGAAAACCTGACGCCGGACGAGAGCGCCGAGTTGTGGGCGACGGTGTACGACGCCGTGGCCGCGCTCAAGGCGGCGTACCAGCCCGAGGGGCTCAATGTCGGCATCAACCTCGGCCAACCCGCCGGTGGCAGCATCAGCCAGCACCTTCACGTTCACGTGGTGCCGCGCTGGATCGGTGACGCCAACTTCATGACGACGGTCGCCAATACACGGACGCTGCCCGAGGCCATCGGCCGCAGTGCCGAGAAGGTCCGGGCTCACTGGCCCCACCCGTAGGCTCACGGGCGATGGCTGACCAAGGCGACGAACCGAACGTGCAGGACCACCGCGACGAGCTCCCTGACGATCTGAATGCGGCAGGGTACGTCGGGCCGTATCAGTTCCCTGACAACTCGCGTCGCCGCATCCCTGGCGCGATCTATCTCGCGATCGCCGCGGCGTGCGTGATCGTGTGGCTGGCCGGGCACGATTCGGTGGCATACGTCAACAACGGCTGGCTGTGGGCCGCCGTTGCCCTCACGGTGATGGCGCTCATCTCCATCTCGTCCGGGTGGCGCATGCATATCAAAGAGGTGGAGGCGCTCGTCGCCGCCCAACAGGCCGTCGGCTTCCCGGTCGGTCATGCGTCGGCACAGCAGGTGTGGCGCGGCCTGCGGAGCCGGCCGACGTGGCGGGTGCTCTGCTATTCCACTGAAGAACCACCGCACCAGCGCGGCCTGGTTCTGGTTGATGCGATCGACGGGACGGTTCTCGAACAGTTCGTTGAAGACAACCCCGAACGGTAGACCTCAAAGCCGTCGCGACGGGTTCCTTGGAACTGTGAGCGCTCGGAGCAGAAAACCGTCCCGAGAGCTCACAGATTTCGACCCCTCCCTGGCACCGACGCACCTGCCCCCTGCCTCTTTGACACGTACTCTCGTTGTACCGATCAAGCGGTTTGTAACTCGATTTGGGGGACATCTTGACAACTGGCTTTTCTGACGATTTCTGGTGGGGGACCGGCGCCTCGTCGACGCAGTGCGAGGGCGCCGCGCCGGCCGGCACGTGGTACCGCTTCGAGCAGGAGGGCCAGGCCCCGGTTTCAGGCGACGGGAACGGGTTCGGCACGCGTTACGCCGAGGACTTTGCGCTCTACGCAGGGCTCGGGCTCACTCATCACCGGATGTCGGTCGAGTGGGCTCGCATCGAGCCGCAGGAAGGTCGCCGTGACGAGGCCGAGATCGAGCGCTACCGGAACATCACCATCGCGGCCCGGGAGGCGGGCATCTCGCTGTGGATCTGCCTGCACCACTTTTCGCTGCCGAACTGGTTCGTCGACGACCGAGGCGGGTTTTTGGTCGACCAGGCGCGAGCAACGTTCTGGCGTCGCCATGTCGAGTTCATGGCCGAGACGTTCGGTGACCTGGTGTTCGGCTGGAAGCCGATCAACGAACCGATGGCCTATGCGATCTGCGGCTGGCTGTTCGGGGTGATGCCGCCGGCTCGTCAGAATCTGGAGGAGTTCGCCGTTGCCCTGCGTGCGGCCCACCTCGCCAACTACGAGTCAGCCCTGATCCTGAGGCAGACCGGCAAGACGGTGGCGTCGGTACACAATCTCGCCCCGACCTATCCGGCCGACGACTCGCCCGAGGCAGCAGCGTTGGCCCAATCGTCCGACGACATCACGTTCGGCTGCTGGCTCAGCGCCGAGCGCGAGGGGGTGCTCAGGGTGCCGCTCGTCGATCCGGTGGAGAACCCGGACTTCGCTACGGCGTTCGACGTGATCGGGTTTTCCAACTACAGCGCCCAGGCGATTGGAGCTCCGTTCGACATCCTTCCGTACCCGCCCGACGGTGACGTCGGGCCGCTCGGCTACGTCCCGGGCAGCGACGGCCTCGCCGCCGTCATCGACCGACTGCACGACGAATTGCCAGGACGCCCCTTGTTGGTCTCCGAACACGGTGTCGGCACGGCCGACGATGCGCAACGCTCCGCGATCATCGAGCGTTCGGTCGAACTCGTCCGTGAGCGGCTTGCGCGCGGCGTCGCGCTGAAGGGCTTCTTCCACTGGACGGGCGTCGACAACTATGAGTGGAACTTCGGCTACGACGTCGCGTTCGGGTTGTTCGACCGTGGCCGCACGGCACGGGGCACTGCAGCGTTGATGGCGCGCCTCGCCAAGGGGGCGTGATGGCGCTACTCGTCATCTGAATTCTGGCCCGCCTCGGTGATCCGGCGGAGTGCGGTGCCGGCCGCGGTGGCATGGTCGCGTACGGCGTCAAGGGTGGCGTCGTCCCAGTTCTCGGCGGCCTTCGCGTTCAAGGCATCGGCCACGCCCGACGCACTCGGCGCGCCGCCCACCAGTGTCGCGGCGGCCGCAATGTGACGGTCAAGGTCGCTGAGCAAGCCGTCGACGGATGCACCCTCGGCGGCCTCGACCGCTTCGCCACGGCGGCGATCGAATGATCGGAACGCGGTGGCGAGATCGGCTGGGGTGGATTTGCTCATGCACCTGATCCTGCCAGACGCGCGCGGATAGCCTGGTCCGGTGTTCGACGGGAGTTTCCGCAAGCCGATCGAGAAGGCGATCAGACCGGTCGGCAACGCACTCCGCAAGACGGGACTCACGCCGGATCATCTGACCATCGTCGGG
>Ga0183260_10003813_pt1 | contig 12113 bp, 18 predicted proteins | sample AntDrymUQ4972206_2_FD_129768 | JGI IMG/M metagenome (GOLD analysis project Ga0183260, IMG submission 129768) | Polar desert sand microbial communities from Dry Valleys, Antarctica - metaG UQ497 (22.06) (version 2) (version 2) | ecosystem: Environmental > Terrestrial > Soil > Desert | place...
CCGCCCCCGGAAGGTCCACGGCAGCGCCAGACGGTTCGCCGCCTCCTCTGGATGTGCCCACGGTCTCACCCCCGGTCGCGACGAACAGCGTCGCCGACCAGGCTTCCCGGCACACCCGCCACCGAGGTGGCCGGCCCATCCTGACAGATCCCCGGGTGGCTGTACGGTGGGATCGATGACCTACTTCGTCGGTGCAGAGCGGGTGAAGCTGGTGCGGCTCAAGACGTTGCGGCCGGGGACGCGGGTGGTCGACAACGAGACCGTGCCGTCAGGGCGCTTCCACGCCGTCGCCGACATGGACGCCGTCAAGGGGCTGTGCGGGGCCACCGTGGTGGACACCTTCGAGCAGAGCTTCACCGAGTCGGACGGCCTGAAGTGCGAGGAGTGCGAGGAGTTGGCCAAGGTCCCCTGAGGCTCAGAGGTGGCCTTCGATCGGCTCCGCTCGCACCATGGCCGCGGCCTGCACCAGGGCGGCGGCTAGCGCCTCGGCCTCGTCCGGGGTGAGGATGCACTCACGCGGGCTGGCGATCAGGCGGATGACGGGCGCCCAGCCGGGCTGGCAGGCCACGTCGAGGACCCCATCCCCGATCGGCTCGCCGTCGCCGTCGTGCGCCCGGCACGTGAGGCTCGTGTCGATGCTGGACCAGATGCCTGCCATGCCGGCAGTCTGTCACCGAGTCGGCGGCGCCGTACTCGTCCCGGGGGCCAGCTGGCCGATGATGGAGGCCAGCTCGTCGGGATAGCGCTCCACGAAGTAGGCGAAGACGGGCGGGATCTCGTCGAACAGGTTCGTGTCGCGGGCGAGGGTGGCCGCGAAGCCGTTGAGGTACAGCAGGTTCTTGAAGAAGAGCACCAGCTCCTTCGGGAGCGAGAACCCGCTCTCGCTGAGCACCCGGATCACCGCACCGAGCGCCTGGCCGAGCATGCTGACGCTCATGGGCTGGTCCCGGGCGAGGAGCGACGGGTCGATGGCGTTCAGCCGGTCCTCGATCGTGTGGGCGAGGGCGCTGAGGTCGTGGCCCGCCGGCACGGCGCCGAAGCGCTGCAGTCCCTGGAGCTGCACGACGGTGTCGTTCTGGGCGAAGCCGTAGAGGAAGGTGAAGAGGGCGGCTCGCTGCTCGCTGTCCACCCGACCGGCGATCCCGAAGTCGATGATCGAGAACTCCCCGGCCGGTGAGATGAAGACGTTGCCGGCGTGGAGGTCGCCGTGGAACACCCCGTAGGCGAGCGTGTGCTCGAGCACCCCCGTGATCGCCAGGCGGAGCAGGCGCTCGCCGTCGACCCGGTCGGGGAAGGTGGCCAGCGCCCGGGTGTAGGGCACGCCCGGCACCCGGGTCATCACGAGGACGTCCTCGGCCACCAGCGACGGCACCGGGCGCGGCAGGATGAGGAAGTCGTGCCCGGAGTCCTCTGCGGCGAGGGCCAGCTCGACCTGCGTCACGGCCTCGAAGCGGAAGTCGATCTCCTCGAGCAGGAGCGTGGCGAACAGCTCGACGAAGCCGGTGACGTTGGCCAGGCGGGCGTGACGTGACGCGCGCTCGGCGGCGGCGGCGCCGAGGGCCATCGCCCGGAGGTCCCGCTCGAGCTGGCGGCGCAGCCCGGGCCGCCGCACCTTGACCACCACCTCGGTGCCGTCGGGAAGCCGGGCGGCGTGGACCTGGGCGATCGAGGCGGCCCCGAGGGGGACGGGATCGAAGTCGCGGAGCACCCGCTCGAGCGGGACCCCGAACGCGGCCTCGACGATGCGCTGGGCCACCCCGGCCGGAAGCGGTGTCACCGTGTCCCGGCACCAGGCGAAGGCGTCGACCCACTCGTCGGGCAGCAGGCCTCTGGCCGTGGAGATGAACTGGCCCAGCTTCACGTACGTCGGCCCGCCCACCTTGACGACCGCCTGCACGTGTCGGAGCGCCGCCCCCGGCGGGAGCGGGCCCTCTCCCAGGCGGCGGCGCACGTCGCTGGCTACGCTCGAGGCGACGCCGCGGGTGATCGTCGTCCCCGTCCGGCCGACGGCCCGCAGCGACGCCGGGCGCAGCGACGGCCGCGCCAGCGCCAGCGCCTCGGTGGCCACCCGGGCGCGGGCGCCGGGCGCCCACGCCAGCCACAGGCGGGCGAACTCCCGGAGCCCTGGTCGTTCGTCGACGCCGGTCGTCCGGTCAAGGACGTCGATCATGTCCGGCAGCGGCGGGTACGCCACGTGCGGTCGGCTACACCGCCTTGAGCTTGTCGTTGACGAACTCCCAGTTGACCAGGCTGGACAGGAACGTCTCGACGTACTTCGGCCGGGCGTTGCGGTAGTCGATGTAGTAAGCGTGCTCCCACACGTCGCAGGTCAGGAGCGCCTGCTGGCTGTGCTTGAGGGGAAGGTCGGCGTTGGCCGTCTTCACGATCTTGAGCTCGCCGCCCTCGGTGGCCAGCCACGCCCAGCCCGACCCGAACTGGGTGAGCGCGGCCTCGGTGAACTGCTTGGAGAACTCCTCGTAGCTGCCGAAGGCGCTGTTGATGGCGTCGGCCACCTCGCCGGTGGGCTCACCGCCGCCGTCGGGCGTCATGCAGCTCCAGTAGAAGGTGTGGTTCCAGGTCTGGGCCGCGTTGTTGAACAGCGGGCTCGGGTTGTCGGCCTCCTGGATCACGCCCTCGAGGTCGGCGTCGGTCTTCTCGCCGCCGGTCAGCTCGTTGAGCTTGTCGACGTAGGTCTTGTGGTGCTTGCCGTGGTGGTACTCGAGCGTCTCCTGGCTGATGTGGGGCGCCAGGGCATCGATGGGATACGGCAGGTCGGGCAGGGTGAAGGCCACGAGCGGGTCCTTTCGGCTTCTGTTCGTTGACGGCCGCACCCTACCCGCGAGGTTTCGGGCGGTGAGCCGGCCCAAGAAGTGGGCAGGTTCCCGGCGTGACCCGCTTCCTCCGCTCCAACAGCCTGTCCCTGCTGATGTTCGGCCTCACCGCGCTGTTCATCATCGGCCTCAGCCTGGTCGGGGCCCGCGAGCACGACGAGGACCAGCGCGACCACGGCAAGCCGGCCGAGGGCTACGCCGCCTACGTGACGAGCGGTGACTTCGTCGAGGCGGTCTTCGAGAACTGGGAGAGCGAGTTCCTGCAGATGGGCTGCTACGTGCTCTTCACCATCTGGCTCATCCAGCGGGGCTCGAGCGAGTCGAAGGACCCTGACGCCGACGCCGCGGTGGACGAGGACCCCCGCCAGCACCGCGGCGACCCCGACGCCCCGTGGCCGGTGCGCCGCGGGGCCTGGTGCTGCGGGTGTACGAGCACTCGCTGTCGACGGCGCTGCTGTCGCTGTTCGCCCTCTCGCTGCTCCTGCACGCCTGGGGCGGCGCCCGCGCCTACAGCGAGGAGCAGGAGGAACACGGCGGTCAGCCGGTCAGTGCGCCCGAGTACGTCACCACATCCCGGTTCTGGGAGGAGGCCTTCCAGAACTGACAGAGCGAGTTCTTCTCGATCGGCGTTCTGCTCGTGCTGTCGATCCGCCTGCGCGACCGGGGCTCACCGGAGTCGAAGCCGGTGCACGCCTCCCACGCGGCGACCGGCCAGTAGCTCAGCCGCCGCCGACGGCGGCGGTCGTCGTGGCGCCGCTCGGCTCCACCGGGTCACCGACACCCACCATGCCCACCAGCAGGACCAGGGTCATCACGGCAGCGGCGAGGGCAGCGATCAGGAACCGGGCCAGCGCCTGGGCGGGGGTGACGTTCGCGGTGGCAGCCATGCTCTCACCGGTTGCCACGCGGCCGGCCCGCCCGGCAAACCTGGGTCAGCGCACGAAGCGGACAAGCGAGGTCAGTGCCAGCGCGGCGAACACCGCAGCGGCCGCGAGGTTGACGACGTGGAGAGGCACCCGGGCGATCAGCTGGCGTCCCACGGTCACCGCCAGGGCAGCCACCGCGGACAGGGCCAGCAGCGCATCGACGGCCACGCTGACGGGCCTGCCGCTCCCGGCGGCGAGGCCGGCTGTCGCCAGCTGGGTGAGGTCTCCCCACTCGGCGGCGACGATCAGGGCGAAGCTGCCGAGGACCGCTGAGCCCGCCCGCCCCGGCTCGGGCACCTCGCCATCGGCGCCTCCGTGGCCCCGGGCGGCGCGGAGGAGGGCGAGGGCGCCAAAGGCGAAGAGGCCCATGACGACCAGCTGCACCGCCGTAGCGGGCAAGAGCGTGAGAAGCCTTCCGGCCGTGACAGCCGCCGCAACGTGCACGGCGAAGGCCGCGGTGGCGCCCGACCAAACCGCCACGGGCCGGCGGTAGCGGGCGACGAGGACGATCGACGCCACCATCGACTTGTCGGGCAGCTCGGCCAGAAAGACCGTGACGAAGGCCCGGAGGAACAAGCCCGGGTCCACCCGGGCTCACCGTACCGCCGGGCCATCACCGGATGGCGACGGCCCAGCGGCCGCCCCTACTCGGCGGCGCCGAGTTCGTCTGCCACGGCTTCCTCCTTGGCGTGTGGACGACCTGGTGGACGACGTTGCCGGTATCCCGGATGCGTGCTCGGAATGCGGGTGAGGGGCGCGGCGACCGAGGCCCGCAGCGTCTGCGAGGGGCTCTCGCCGAACCGGGCCCGGTACTCGCCGGCGAACCGGCCGAGGTGGGTGATGCCCCAGCGGGTGGCGATCTCGGTGACGGTGGCGCCCCCGACCACGGCGGCCTCGGCGAGCTCGGCCCGGACCCGGTCGAGGCGCCGGTCCCGGACGTAGGCGGTGGGCGTCGTCCGCAGCTCCGAGCGGAACGTCGCTTGGAGCGTGCGGGTGCTCATGCCAACGGCTGCGGCCACGGCGGTGACGCTCAGGGGCCGGTCGAGGTGCCGCTCGATGAACTCGGTGGCGGCTCGCGCGGGCAGGTGATCTGGTGCCCCCTGGCCTGGCGCCCGGAGAGCAGCCGAATAGGTGGAGCGGTGGCCGAACAGCAGCGAGCTCATCAGGAACTCCTCGATCTGGCTCAGCCCGATCCCGGAGCGCAGCAGCGAGCGCGGCTCAGACAGCTCGGCGTGCAGGATGTCCACCGCGGCGTTCCAGCGGGCCGACGCTCCCGCGAGCAGGTCCAGCTCGAGGTCGAAGGCCAGCGGCCGATCGAGCGGCCGGCCGAGCAGCCGGCTGAGGTGACCGAGGAGCGCCTGGTGCTCGATGCCCACCACCAGGTGCACCGCCGACGCCGGGCCGCGGATGGTGGCCGGCGATCCGGGCGGCAGCACGACGGCGGTGCGGGGCGACGCGACGGCCCAGCGGTCGGCGACGCGGACCTCGGCGGCGGCCGCGGTCGTGACCACGACGAGCAGGCGCGGCGGCGCGGCCAGCACCACGTCGGTCTTCGGGCCGAAGGCCAGGTAGCCGATCGTGGCCCTTCCCACCGGCACGGCGTGCAACGAGCCCGAGAAGCTCGCTCCCCCGTCGACGTGCAGGCGGTGGGGACCCAGCAGCGGGCGGCCGAGGACCTCCGCCACCGGCTGGTCGCGGGTGGCGTAGACGGCGTGACCCTCCATCGCCGAGGGGATCCTCCAAGGCAGTGTCCCGAGCGCGCCAGCGTCTGCCGCCGAGCGATCCTCCTCCTCGTATCCGAGGAGCGGGTCGAGGGGCTGCGTCGTCTGGATAGCGCATCTTTGCACCAGCCGCGAAGGTTTAGCGAGTCGCAACGAACACGAACGGGAGACGCCCATGGCACGCAAGGGTTCGACTCAGCTGCCGGAGCACGTGGCCGACCCAGCCGCGACCCGACCGCCGGAGGGTGATCTCCTCGAACACCTCAGCTTCGAGCACCGCCAGATCGAGCGCCTCTGGTCCGAGCTGCAGCTCGCCCACCTCCGGCACCTCGACACCGAGCACCGCCCCGGGGCCCGCTACGGCGGCAGCGGCCAGCACGAGCTCTCCCGCCGGATCGTGACGGCGCTGGCCGAGCACGATGCCGTCGAGCTGCAGCTGCTCTACCCGGTCGTCGGCCGGGTCGTGGGCGAGGAGCTGGCCGAGCACGCCCTGGCTGACCACGAGGAGATCCGCCTGCTGCTCGATCGCGTCGACGGTGCGGACCCCACGGACGAGCACGTCTTCCAGACCTTCACCTCGATCATGAAGCGGGTGTTCGCCCACATCGAGGAGGAGGAGCGGATCGCCTTCCCGATGCTCCGCGCCGTCCTCACGGACGAGGAGATGGCCGACCTGGGCCAGCCGCCTCCGCGGGAGCAGCCTCCCGCTCCTGCACCAGGTGAGGGTGACGTGATCGACCTCGCCGCGGCCGAGCGAGAGCAGGAGGCTCAGACGGCTCAGACGGCAAAGGTCGGCTTGGCTGACAGGGGCCGCCGGCTGCTCAGGCGGCGGTAGACGCGCAGGGACCCTGCACCTCGGGTTGTCGCCCTGGTAGGTCCACTGCGGTCCGGACGCGTCCGGACACGGACGATCCAGCGCACGAACACGGTGTGGATCGTTCGGGGCCCCCGCCTAACGTCCGGCCCATGGTCTCCAGAAGGACTGGCCTCCTGCTCCCAATGCCGCGATCCGGCAGCGTGACGTCGTGTCAAGACCGCAGGGCCGATGGCTAGGCGGCCGTCGCCGTCGAGGTCGCGCCAGAGGGAAGTCGCTGCGGCCGCCGCCGCGAGGCGTCGTCGGGCGTGGGCGGTGGGCGGTGTCCTCGTCGCCGTCGCCCTCGTCGGCTTCGTGCTGGTCGCCGTGAGCCGGTCCGCACGCGAGGAGGATCCCGGCGAGATCCTCGGGGTCCAGACCTTCAACCACCTCAGCCGCGAGCATGTGACGACGCCCGTCTCCTACCCGCAGAACCCGCCGGTGGGGGGCGACCACAGCCCCACGCTCCAACCGTGCGGTCCCTACCGGGAGCCCGTCCCCAACGAGCAGGCGGTCCACTCCATGGAGCACGGCGCCGTCTGGGTGACGTTCCGGCCAGATCTGCCGGCAGCCGACGTCGAACGCCTCATGGCCCTGGCCGACCAGACCTACGTGATCGTGAGCCCGGTTCCGGATCTGCCGGCGCCGGTGATCGCCTCGGCGTGGCGTGCCCAGCTCCGCTTGGAGAGGGCCGACGATCCGCGCCTGAAGAGCTTCCTCGCGACCTACCGCCAGGGTCCGCAGACGCCTGAGCCGGGCGCAGCCTGCCCTCCGAGGTCGAACCGGGGGTGACAGCAAACGGGGCGGTCCCGGCGGCCCTCCCCCTACATCCCGTCCGACGACACTCCCTTGCTCGGCGCCGGCGGCAGATCTCGGATCCATTGCGGATCGGCATCGACTCGACCGACGCCCTGGGCCCCCCCGGGCGAGCCCAGCTCCCTGAAGAAGTCACGGTTCGCTTGGGTGTAGCTCTTCCACTGCTCGGGGACCTCGTCCTCGTGAAAGACGGCGTCCACCGGGCACACCTCGCACGCTCCGCAGTCCACGCACTCGTCGGGGTGGATGTAGAGCATGCGCTCGCCCTCGTAGATGCAGTCCGTCGGGCACTCCGTGACGCAGGACTGATCCTTGCAATCGACACAGGGCTCTGCGATCACATAGGCCAACCGGTTGCCTCCGCTCCGTGAAGCGCAGGTGCGTCTCCCGCACCCCCTTCCGCGCAGGGTATCGCAGCGCCGAGACCGCGGCCCAGGGCTGAGACTGCGGCACCTCACGAAGCCGCAGCGACCGGGTGTGCCGGCTCGACGAGTCGGACGAGTCGGGTAACTCACGTCGCTCCGCTCCAAACGCCGGGCTCCCGGCACAAACCGGCCATTCCCCGTCCACCGGGGGTTCATCTTGGCTCAGGGCAGACCCGAGGGGTGGCCGTGGCGGATCGACTTCTCGCGGGCTGACTCGGCGTTGATGGCGTCGAGGGGGAGGGCGACCTCGATGAGCTTCTTCTTGTAGGGCTGGTCGGTCACTGGGCGTCCTCGGTGGTGAAGGTTGGGGTGGCGCTGGGGTCGATGGCCGCCAGCACCTCGGTTGACACCCACCGCTTCGATCGGCCGGGGATGCCTCTGGCTTCGATGACGATGCCTTCGGCTTCGAGCCGCCGGACGTGGTTGAGGGCGCTCTGGAGCGATGTGTCGAGGGCGGCGGCGATGCGAGAGGTGGTGAGCACGGGGTTCTGGAACACCAGGTCGATCAAGGTGCCGGCTCGGGACCGGTCGCCGGCGAGCCGCTGGCGGTAGCGCTCGCGCAGGTCGACCAGGGCCTCGGCCCGACTGACGGCGTCGTTGGCCTCTTCGGCCACGCCGGCCAGGAAGAACTGGAGCCACTCCTCGATCTCGCCGCGCTCGCGCACGGCTTGCAGGCGGTCGTAGTAGTCGCCTCGCCGACGCTCGAAGTAGGCGCTGAGGTAGAGCAGCGGCTGGGGCAGCAGTGCCCGCTCGACGAGGAGGAAAGCGATGAGGAGGCGTCCCAGTCGGCCGTTGCCGTCCAGGAAGGGGTGGATGGTCTCGAACTGGTAGTGCACGAGGGCGATGGCGACCAGCGGAGGGATCGGGGTGTCCTCGTGGAGGAACCGCTGGAGGTCATCGAAGGCCTGCTCCATCTCGTCTCGCGGTGGCGGGACGAACAGGGCGGTCTCCGGCCGGTTGTCGGGCGAGCCGATCCAGTTTTGTGAGCTTCGCACCTCTCCGGGTCTGCGTTCCTGACCGCGGACCCCGGCCAGGAGGATCTCGTGCACCTCGCAGAGCAGACGGCGCGAGACGGGGAGGGCGTCGAGACGGTCGAGTCCGTGTTCGAGGGCGCGGATGTAGTTCGTGACCTCGAGGACGGGACCCGTCTGGGTGTTGCGGGCCTGGGCGTCGAAGACGTCGGAGAGCGAGGCCTGGGTTCCCTCGATGCGGCTGCTGGCCAGCGCCTCTCGGGCGATGTAGGGCTGCAGGAGGAGGTGCGGGTTGGGCAGCAACCGGCCGGCACCGGCTAGGCGGCCGAGCGCCCGATCGGCCTCCGACAGCAGCAGGATCGTCGCGGCGGACAGCTCGACGGTGCGAGGCAAGGGCTGGGGCACGAAGGCGACGTAGCCGTGGGGGCCGGGCGTGCGAACGGCGGCGCCGAAGCGGGGAGCTGCAAAGCGGCTTGGGTCCACGCCCGCAACCTACAAGAGGTGACAGGGTCGCTTTGTAGCTTTGCTCTGGAGGGGCCAGGTTCCTTGTAGCTCAGGAAGTCAGCGGAGGAGGGGCGCCGACCGGTCACGACGGCTCGACGGCCCTGGTCCACAGGGCGGCCCAGGTGAAGTTGACGCTGGTGACCTCGAACACGAAGTCCTCGCTGCGGCCCTGGAAGGGCTGGCGCAGGTAGCGGACCACCTCGCCACCGTCGGGTGAGACCTCGACCAAGGCCAGGACGAACCGTTGGGGCTCGTTGAGGCTGGTGAGGATCTCGTTGCGGCTGACGGTGACGGTGGGAGCACCGGCGATCCGGCCCTTCACCTCGATGAACTTGACGTCACCGGGCCGTTCGCCGGACGGGTCACGCACCGATCGGACGTCGTAACCGGGGTGGTTGCGCTGCTCCTGGTTCAGGTCGACCGGGTGCCAGCCGAGCGCGGCTTCGACGGCCAGGACCTTGGCCACCCGGGGGTGCGAGGTGATCCGGTGCGGGGGATCTCGACGAACTCGAAGCGGCGGCTGACGACGGTGTGGGGCTGGTAACGGGTGGGGCGGGCGTCGGCCACGGCGTGCTCGAGCAGGACCAGCACACGGGGGTCGGCGCCGTCGTCGGCGTCGTCGACAAGCACCGTTCCTTGGGTGAAGAGGCCACGATGGCGCTCGAGGACCAGGTCGATCGTGGCGGCGAGGAGTGGATGGCCCGGGGCCAGGAGCTCGGCCAGCGGCGTGCCCGCCTGTCGCACCTCCTCCTTGTCGAACGTGACCCGCTCGTAGGAGCTGAGGACAGGAACGCCGGCGCCGATCTGCCGGCCACGCTGGCGCACGGCGGCGGGCACGGTGGTGATGGCGAACCGTCCCGGCTCGCGCTCGTGGATGGCACCGCCGAGGTGGGTGAAGGCGGCCTCGAAGAAGGCTCGCACGTAGTGGGGCTGAAGGCGGCGGGCGGCGGCTTCCTGCATCTCGGCCCGGACGCGCTCGACGTCGGCGAAGGCCATCGTCTCCTCGGCCAGGGGCGGGTGCTCGATGGCGTCGCGGATGCGGTCCCCGATGGTGTCGTCGATCACCCGGTTGATGCGGTCACGGACCTCGGGGTCGTCGCCGTAGCGGATGGCGTCGATGGGCAGGCGCCGCAGCTCGGCCCCACTCATGGCCTCGCCCAGGACGTCGAAGACCTGCCCGGCGTAGGCCTTGCGCTGCTGCTCGTCTCGAGGAGGCGCACGTAGACCTGTGCCTCCCGGGTGTCGCGGGCGACCAGGTTCCACAGGTGGCACACCTCGGTCTGGCCGATGCGGTGCACCCGGCCCAACCGCTGCTCGATCCGGTTGGGGTTCCAGGGCAGGTCGTAGTTGATGACCAGGTGGGCCCGTTGCAGGTTGATGCCCTCACCGGCGGCGTCGGTGGCCACCAGGACCAGGCAATCCTCGTCCTGGGTGAAGCGGGCCTGGATGGCCCGCCGCTGCTCCCGGGGGGTGCCTCCCGAGATGCTCACGATGGCGTCGGGCCGGCCGAGGAACGTGCCGAGGCGGTCGACCAAGTCGAGATCTCAACGCCCTTGGGCCGCGCGCTCCGCACCGCTACCGGATGGGATCGATGCTGTGATCGATCTCGGCGGTCCGCCCTCGTTCCCCGCGGGTGGGCAGGTGTCGAGCTGCCTCGGCGGTAAGCCTCGCCCACCGCTCGACGCCGTCCTCTCCGCCGAGGTCAAGCGACGCCACGTCAAGCCGTTCGGCGATGAGGATGTGGTGGCGGGCGGCGAGAGGAGGCGGTCGCCCCTCACGCGTCCACCAGCTCCCACCTGATCTTCTTGCCGAGGGCGGCGGCGTAGCGCTCGACGGTCGACAGCTTGGCGTCGATCTCGGCGGACTCGAGACGGGCGACCGCCGACTGCGAGGTCCGCATCCGGGCCGCCACGATGGTCTGCGACAAGCCGAGCGCCTCGCGCTCGGCCGTGAGCCCTTCGAGCAGCTGTCGACGACGCATGGCGGCGTCCAGGAGCGCGGGAATCTCCGGGCTCGCCTTCGTGCGCTCGCCGATCATCTCGTCCAGGAAGTCCTCGCTGGCCATGGCGCACTATACCATCTCTGCGATCTTCTTCTCGATATGGTCCTGACCGGGCCCGACGCGTGCTGTGCTCGCCGGTCGGCGCCCGTCCGGCTCACCCGCTACCCGCGCCGCCGCCAGTCGGCGAGACGACGCGGGCGAAGACGTGGGCGTCGGCCGCCAGCCGCACCCCGAAGAGCGACGCCCGCTCCTCGTGCTGCTGCCGGTGAGCCATGAGCCGCTCACCCGTGTCGACACCGATGGCGATGCGCCGGACCTGGTGGGTCTTGGTGTCCTTCACGACCAGGCTCCCCCCGGCATCCACGATGGCCCGCTTGATGAGGATCGACTGGTCGTCGAAGTCCACGTCAGCCCAGCGAAGGGCGCAGAGCTCGCCGCGCCGGGCACCGGTCATCGCCGCCAGCCAGATGAACATGCCCAGCTCCGGGTCCTCGGCCTGCACCTGAGCCTGGAAGGCGACGAGGCGCTCAGGCTCGGGCGGGACGATCTCCCGCTCCCGCAGCTCGGGAGGCGAGGCGTTCTTGGAGCGGACGACGGGATTCGAACCCGCGACCCTCACCTTGGCAAGGGCTTAAGGGGAGTTCTTTGCGTCGCTTCCGGTCGCGTTTGCCCAGGTCAGAGGGGGTGCGGTGTCCAGCCTGTCTCGTCCTGTACTTGCCAATCACGTCCCGTTGATTGGCAGTTTGACTGGCAGATGGCGCCTGCACCTCATCCAAGGTGATGGTCGCCGTTTACTCACACTGAACTGGGCTAAACCGCACCGGGGCCGGATCCCATCGTTCGCTGCGCTCGGGTCAGCGCAGCCCAAGGACGGTCATCAACGCGTCGTCCACGCCCCAGAGCTCCTCGGGGCTGAGATGGCCAGCGAGGTTCCCGAGGCGGGTCGTGTCGACAGCACCAAGCTGCTCCACGAGCACCCGGGTCGTCTCGTCGTTCACACTGATCTCGGGCCGAAAAGAAGCCGACCTGGCGCTCCGCGAGGTCGGTGCGACGAGGACGACAGA
>Ga0183260_10003814_pt1 | contig 12112 bp, 14 predicted proteins | sample AntDrymUQ4972206_2_FD_129768 | JGI IMG/M metagenome (GOLD analysis project Ga0183260, IMG submission 129768) | Polar desert sand microbial communities from Dry Valleys, Antarctica - metaG UQ497 (22.06) (version 2) (version 2) | ecosystem: Environmental > Terrestrial > Soil > Desert | place...
CCGCGCGGGCGCGCTCCACGGCAGCCGTGCGCGCAGGCGCGCCAACCCGAGCGACGGCAGTCGCCTGTATCCGGGCAGGCGCCCGCCGCGGGGGCGCCCGCGGAACAAGCTTGCGACACCGGCCCGGGACGACTCGTCCGCGGCGCGGCGCCTGAAGATGCGCTTCATCAGGCCGGTCATGACGGGGGGGCGCCGCGCGATGGCTCAGTCGGCGCCTCGGGGGGGCGAGTATAACGGCGGGGGCGGGCCCTCGGACGCCAGCCAGCGCCACGCGACGGCGACCCGCTCGGCCAAGGCGCCGGCCGAGAACGCCAGCGCGCGGGCTCGACCCTGCACGCGCGGGTCGGGTGCGGCGAGGTGCGGTTCGAGCACGGCCTGCCACGCGGGGAGGTCCCACTCGCCGCAGTGCGTGCCGGCGATGCCGCGCAGCGCCTCCTCGTGCGCGCCGGTCGGGCGCGCGAGCACGGGCACGTCGCAGGCCAGCGCCTCGAGGCAGGCGAGGCCGAAGGTCTCCCAGTCCGCCGGGCAGACGACGGCGTTGGCGGCGTTGACCCAGTATGGGACCAGGTCGGGCTCGACGCCGCCGAGCGTCAGCAGCTCGGCGCCCGCGCTGCGCGCCAGGGCGCGGGCGCGGTCGGCGCGCTTGACGGGCCGCGAGGGGTCGTAGGGGAAGAGCACGTAGCGTCCGGCTGGATCGAGGCCGAGTCGCTGGCGCGCCGTGCCGCGATCCAGCGGGCGGAAGCGCTCGACGTCGATTCCGCACGGCAGGATCGCGACGGCGCGACGCGTGCCGGCGCCCGGCACCTCGGCGGCGAAGCGGTCCGTCGGCGTGGCGACGAGGTCCATCCGCCCCAGCACCGCCGTCGTGATCGGGCGCGAGCGCGGGTGGTAGAGGTCGTTGCCGTGCAGTGTCACGACCCGGTGGCGTGCGGCGACGGCGAGCGACGGCCAGGCGGTCAGCCCGAAGTGCGCGTGCACGACGTCGAAGGCCTCTGCGGCGGAGTAGCGCCGGCGCAGGTCGTGTGCGGCGCGCGCGTAGCTGCGCGGGCCGCCGGGAGCGAAGGCGTGTAGCTGCACGTCGAGCCCGTCGATGCGCTGCAGCGCGTGCACCTGGTCGCGCACGAAGCTTCCGAGCGCCGGGCGCGCCGCAGAGGGGTACATGTTGGTCACGACGAGTGCGCGCATCGCAGGCTGCGCAGGTTCACAGAGTCGCCGCAGCTTCGCCGCGAAGTTGCGACACCCGCGTCTGGAGTCGGCACGCGAGCGCGCGCAGCATCGATGCCTCACACGACCTGGGAGGCCGCACATGCCGTACCGCACGATGGGCTGGATCCACGCCACCGTCTCGCGCCTGCTGCACGACCAGACCGAGCGCGACCCGGATCGCGAGCTCGGGCAGGGGACCGTCGAGTACGTGGGGCTCATGCTCCTGCTCGCCACGCTGCTGACGGGCGTCGTCGTCGCCGCCGGCAAGCTCAAGGACGCCGGCCTGGCCAAGACGATCGCGGCGAAGCTGAAGGAGACGATCGACGCGGTCGGCGCGAAATAGCGTTGGGGCGATCGGCGGTCGCCGCCGCCGATCGCCCCTGCCGTGCCGGCGTACCGCGCCGCAGGGGCATGCTGACCCGTCCTGCTCGTCAGGACACGCTGTAGCTCAGCAGATTGCGTGCTCGACGGCCCAGCGGGTGAGCTCGGAGCGTCGGCGCAGGCCGGTCTTCTCGCGGATGCGCGTGAGGTGGTTTTGGACGGTGCGCGGCGAGATGAACAGCTCCTTGCCGATCTCGTTGTCGGTCTTGCCCTGCACGACGAGGCGCAGGACGTCCAGCTCGCGGCCCTGCAGCGGCCGCACGTAGGACTGCTCGCCGCGCGCCGAGCTTGAGAACTCCTTGAGCAGGTGGCTGGCGAGCGCCGGCGTGATGACCGAGCCGCCGCCGTGGGCGGTGATGACGGCCTGGCGCAGCTCCTCGCCCGGTGTGCGCTTGGAGAGGTAGCCGGCGGCACCGGCGGCGATCGCGTCCAGCAGCGTGCCGGCCTGCTCGTTGGCGGTCATGACGATCACGCGGATCTGCGGCTGCGACGCGCGCAGCTTGTCGAGCACCTCCAGACCGCCGAGGTCGGGCATGCGCAGGTCGAGGATCATCACGTCGGGGCGCAGCTCCTCGGCCAGTGCGATCGCCTCTCGGCCCGTGGTCGCCTGGCCGACGACCTCGAGTGCGGGGTCGTGGTTTATGGCGCGCACGATGCCCTCGCGCACAAGCGGAAAATCATCGGCGACGACAACTCGGATGTTCATCTGGACAGGCTCCGTGCCTTCGTAACGAGTTCTGACGAGGGTCCCCCCGCCGGGTGCGTCCTCAATGCTTATCGGCGGCGGAGCCACGGCGAGCCCCCGTGAGCGAGCGTTCTGGACCGATGGTCGAGCCAGCACAGCTTGATCCGCCCCACATCAGCCAGCCCCCGGCAGGCGCCGCCGCGCCCGCGGCAGCCAGTCGACGAGCACCCGCGCCAGCGGTCCGGTCGGCTGCAGCGCGCCGTCCGGGGTCACCTCGAGGGGAGGCTTGACGCTGCGGCGCAGCGCCCTCCAGCGCAGCCTGTCGGCGAACCGCGCCGGGCCGAAGATCGACGGCTCGTCCAGCGGCCACACGGGGCAGGGCGACGCGCGCGAGCCGGTGCGCTCCAGGATCGCGTTGACGGCGCGGCGAGCGGCCTCGTTGGCGCCCTCCATTGTCGCGAGGTCGGTGTGCGTGCGGACGAAGTCCGAAGCCAGGTAGAGGTTGGAGATCCGGGTCGTCGCGTCAGGTCGGTCGTGCCACGAGCCGGCTGTGTTGACGAGCAGCGGCTCGAGGTTCGTCGCGCTCGTCGGGTTCGGGAAGCCGATCGCCGGATCGAGGAACGAGGCGACGACGTTCTCGTCGCGCAGCGTTCCGTCGTCGAGATGGTCTTTGAGCTGCGCCCAGACCTCGGCGCTGATCTCCTGCGCAGAGGACTTCATCGCGACCTTGCCGGTGCGCGCCGACGGGCGCTCCCACTCCGACACGTCGACGGACAGGATCCCCTGCACGCGACCGTCGCCGTAGCGCTCGAGGTCGACGTCGTCCCAGAACTGGGCTTGCGAGATCGACGTCAGTGCCCACTCCGAGTCGATGTAGATCGCGTGGCCGTGCACGAGCGAGACGTCCTCGTCGAGGTAGAACATGATCCCGTTCATCCAGCGTGTGACGAGCCGATCCAGGCCCGTCAGCCGCGGCTCGGCCACCCGCATCTCCCGGCTGACGAGCAGCCGCAGCTGCTCGACGGGCAGCGCCGCGATGTAGTGGTCGGCCTCGACGCGCTCGACGGCGCCGTCCTCGCCGCCGGCGATCGTCACGCCCGTGATCCGCCGGCCCGAGCACTCGATCCCGGCGACCGGCGCGCCGAGCCGCAGGCTGACCCCCAGTTCCCGCAGGTGCGTGACCCACGGCGTGATCCACGCGTCGTTCGTCGGAGCGTTGAGCACGCGGTCGGCGTTGCCACCGTGGCGCGTGAGGTCGAAGAGCAGCTGCAGCAGGATGTAGCCGCCCGTGCGCGCACTCATCTCTCGCGCGCGTGCCGCGACGAGGCTGCGCGTGAGCCCGTCGGCGAGGAACTTCCCGTAAGCCTCGCTGCGCTGCTGCGCGCCGCTGAACTCCCACCAGCTCTGGCGCTCCCACTGCTCGAAGCGGCGCTCGTCGCAGCTGGTCAGCAGCGTGAGCAGGCGCTCGGTGAAGGCGATCTGCTCGGGCAGCGGGATGCCGACCTCCAGCGCCCAGTCGCGCAGGAAGCGGTTGAGCGCCGTCAGGTCCTCGATCGACCGCGGCGCGCGCGCCGGCCCCACGACCTCGTTGCGTCCCTGCGCTTGCGCCATGAGGACTCGCGTCGATCCGACGAGGTTGCCCGCCACGCCGTCGGGGCGGCCGGCGACCGGGATGCGGCGCATCGTGTCGGGCAGGTGGCGGTAGAAGCCCGGAAAGAAGCGAAAGCCGTGCTCGGCGGGCAGGTCGGCGCGGCCGCCGGTGCCCGAGCCCGGGACGGGCATGCTGCGCGCCTTGCCACCCACGTCCGGCCGCGCCTCGTAGACGGTCACCTCGAAGCCGCGCTCGGCGAGCTCGTGGGCCGCGCTCAGGCCCGCGACGCCGCCGCCGAGGATCGCCACCGAATCGCCCATGAGCCGAGCTTACGCGGCGACGCCGAGGGGGCGTAGTCGCCGTGCGGACCGCTCAGGCGCGAGGGCTTACTAGGAGCCGGTACAGGCTCGCGCGCAGATTCGTCGCGCCGGTCACCGCGCCCAAGGAGCGGTGACCGGCGCCTGCGAACGTGTGGTTGCCGGGCTAGGACGCGTCGTCCTTCGGCGGGGCGTAGGAAACCTCGCCACTCGGGCATCCACCGAGTAGCCGTCGGCGTAGATGATCGTCCCGCCGAAATCGCCGCACACGCTGTCCTGCTCGGTCTCGGTGAGGACGTAGACGACCTCCGACGCGTTGAGCGTCTCCGCCTGCAACGGGATCGCTGGTCCGTCACCGCCTCGGAATCGGCCATTTGGCCTATCTGATGTGTGCACCGCGCCACACAGAGCGGCTCGAGCAGGCCCGTGGGGCGCGTCTGGGAACATGGCGCCCGTGGTACCTGCCCCGCAACGCACCGCCCCGATCGGCGTCTTCGACTCCGGTGTGGGCGGGCTCACCGTCCTGCACGAGCTGCTCGTCTCCCTCCCCCAGGAGGACTTCCTCTACCTGGGTGACTCCGCGCGCTTTCCCTACGGTGACCGCACGCCGGCCGAGCTGCAGGCGTTCAGCTGCCAGATCGCCGACGTGCTGCTCGAGCTCGGCGCGAAGCTGATCGTCGTCGCCTGCAATTCGGCGACATCGAGCGCGCTGGAGGCGCTGCAGGCGCATGTCGCGTGCAGCGGACACGCGGTCGACGTCATCGGCGTCGTCGGGCCCGAATCGAACCTCGCCGTGGCGCAGACCCACAACGGGCGCGTCGGGTTGCTCGCCACACCGGCGACGGTCGCCTCGGGCGCCTACGAGCGCGCCGTGCTCGCGGCCGACCCGCTCATACGGCTGGAGAGCGTCGCCTGTCCGCAGCTCGCACAGATGAGCCAGACGGGAGTGCCGATCACCGAGTCAGACGTCGATCTCGTGCGCGGCTACTGCGCGCCGCTGCGCGACGCCGACGTCGACACGGTGATCCTCGGCTGTACTCACTACCCGATGGTGCGCGCGCTGCTGCAGCGCCTGCTCGGGCCGCGCGTGGCGCTGATCACCTCCGGCGACGCCGTCGCGCGCCGCGTCGAGCAGGCGCTGGCCGTGCGCGAGCTGGCCACGCCGCGCACGGGGGAGGGGCGCTATGACTTCCTCTGCACGTCGGATGCCGAGGCGTTCGCGCAGGTCGGCTCGCGCTTCCTGCAGCTGCCGATGGGCAGCGTCGCTCACGTCGACCTGCCGCGCTTGGAGGCGATCGCGTGACAGCGCGCCACTGCTCGACCACGGCAGGTGCCGACTCGCATAGGAGCTGCTCGCGATGAGCGAGGCGCCGCCCGAGCGCTCCTACGGACGCGCCCCCGACGGGCTGCGGCCGACCAAGATCGAGCCGCATTTCGTCAAGCCCGCGACCGGCTCGGCGCTCATCACGCAGGGCGAGACGCGCGTCATCTGCACGGCCTCCGTCGAGGAGAGCGTGCCGCGCTGGATGGCTGGCAAGGGCCGCGGCTGGGCCACGGCCGAGTACGGGATGCTGCCCGCCTCGACCGGGCAGCGCAAGCAGCGCGACGCGACCCGCGGCAAGATCGACGGGCGCACGGTCGAGATCCAGCGCCTGATCGGCCGATCGCTGCGCGGCGTGCTCGACTTCGAGGCACTCGGCGAGCGCACGGTCTACCTGGACTGCGACGTGCTGACGGCTGACGGCGGCACGCGCTGCGCGTCGATCACGGGCGCCTACGTCGCGCTCGACCTCGCCTGCCGGCGGCTCGTCGAGGACGGCAAGCTCGCGCGCTCGCCGCTGACGAGCAGCGTCGCGGCGATCTCGGCCGGGATCATCGGCGCGGTCGCGCTGCTCGACCTCGACTACCCCGAGGACTCGACGGCCGAGGTCGACGCGAACGTCGTCATGACCGGCGAGGGTGGGCTGATCGAGGTCCAGGCGACAGCCGAGCGCACGCCGCTGTCGCGCGCGCACCTCGACGAGCTGCTCGCGCTGGCGGCGGGCGGGATCGAACAGCTTCGCGCCGAGCAGGCACGCGCCGTCGCGTGAAGCTCGTCCTTGCCAGTCACAACCCGCACAAGGCGCGCGAGTTCACAGCGCTGCTGGCGCCGAACGAGATCGTGGCGCTGCCCGACGGCGTCGTGTTGCCGCCGGAGATCGGCGACAGCTTCGTCGAAAACGCGCTCGACAAGGCTCGCGCCGCCGTGCGCGCGACGGCGCTGCCGGCCGTCGCCGACGATTCGGGAATCGAGGCGGCGGCGCTCGGCGGCGCTCCCGGCGTGCGCTCGGCGCGCTTCGCCGGCGAGCATGCCAGCGACGAGGAGAACCTCGCCAAGCTGCTGCGCGAGGCGCCCGCGGGCTCGGCCCTGGCCTACGTCTGCGCGCTCGTCTACTGCGACGCCGACGGCGGCGAGCACGTCGTCGAGGGCCGCTGCACCGGCACGCTCGCAGCGCAGCCGCGCGGCGATGGCGGCTTCGGCTACGACCCGGCGTTCGTGCCCGACGACTACGACGACGGGCGCACGATGGCCCAGCTGACGCCCGAGCAGAAGGATGCGATCAGCCACCGCGGGCGCGCGGCGCGTGAGTTGCTGGCCATCCTGGGGCAGTAAGGGCGCATGGCGGGTCCGCTGATCGCGTCGCGCCCGGCCGGCGGGATGGTCAAGACGCGCGCGGCGGCGCTGTCGATCGCGTCCAACACGGTGCTGATCGCGCTGAAGCTCGCGGCCGGTGCGATCACGGGGTCGGTGGCGATCATCACCGAGGCGATGCACTCGTCGATCGACCTGATCGCTTCGATCGTCGCGTATGTCTCGGTGCGCAAGGCCGACAAGCCGGCCGACGCCGACCATCCCTACGGCCACGACAAGATGGAGAACCTCGCGGCGGCGATCGAGGCGCTGCTGATCCTCGTGGGGTCGGGCGTCATCGTCTACGAGTCGGTTCGACGGCTGGCCGCGGGTGCCCCCGAGGTCGAGGCGCTCGGCGTCGGCATCGCCGTCATCGGCTTCTCGGTCATCGCGAACGTCGTCGTATCGACCCGGCTCGCGCGCCAGGCGCGCGCGACGGACTCACCCGCGCTGGAGGGCGACGCCGCTCACCTGCGCACCGACGCGGGGACGTCGGCGGCCGTGCTCGTCGGACTGCTGCTCGTCCAGCTCACGGGTGCGACGTGGCTTGATCCCGTGATTGCGCTCGGGGTGGCAGCCGCGATCCTCTATGCGGGCCTGCGGTTGCTGTCGCGCGCCTCGCGCGTGCTCGTCGACGAGGCGCTGCCTGACGAAGAGCTCGACGCCGTGCGCGGCGCGATCGAGCGCTTCGGCCCCGCGGGCGTATGCGGCTACCACCAGCTCCGTGCCCGCCGAGCGGGATCGCGCCGCTACGTCGACCTGCACGTGCAGTTCGTCAAGGGCACGACGCTCGAGGCCGCGCACTCGACCGCCCACGAGCTTCAGCACGCGATCCAGGAGCGCCTGCGCGGCGCCGACGTCCTGATCCATCTCGAGCCCGCCGACCGGGTTCGGCCGGGAACGGAGATCCCGCGCGAGCCCGAGTAGGTCGGCTCGGATCCGCCGGGTGGCCCGCGCCGCATGGGCCTGACCGGTCCGGGGTGCAGCGGTCGTCGAAAGCGAAACTCTCGGCGAGGCGTCACCGGGGTTGCTGCCTTTGTCCGGAAAGCGATAGCGACCGACCCGGGCCAGCCGCCTGCACTCAGGCTTCGAGCAGATCCTTCAGACGCCCTAGATCGGCTGCGTTGGCGCGGCGCATCGCGCGCGTCAGGAACGGCGCCGACAGCGCAGCGAAACCGGCAGGCTGGCCTCGGTTGCGCATGGTCATCCTCGTTACGCCCTCGCCGGCGTCCTCCCACAGGTAGATCGTTTCCATCGGGAAAGGACCCTGAGACGTGCTCATCACAAGGCGGCTACCGGGCTCGATCTCACGAACCTCGTAGGTGTACTCCAGGGTCCTCCCGAGGAACTGAGCGACGAAGCGCACGCGCGAGCCGACGACCGCCGGAGGCGGGGTCTCCCACTCGACGGACCTGATGTTCTTGTACCAAGCCGTTGCATTCGCAGGATCAGCGGCGAAAGCCGAAACCTCGCTGCGGGGCCGACCGATCTCGATCTCGGTCAGCACGTCTACCGCCATCGCCACGCGACACTACCGCTCCGGTGCGAGTAGCAGCAGCGCGGGCAGAGTGCGGGAGTTTTGCGCACAGCGCCAGCGTCGGCTGGCCGCTAGCGGGCGGACCGGGCTTCTGCGCTGAGGTTGCTGTCCTTCAGATGCGACATGGGTCTATTCGCCGAACTTCGAGACGTGACGCTCACGCTCCACCAGCGCCACCTCCACACTTGGGACAGCGAGGTACAGCAGCGTCGCTACGAGGGGAGCCACCAGCCACACGGCACCGCTCGAAAACCTCGCGATCAGCGCGGCGGATGTGATGGCGAGCGCGATTGCTCCGATATGGAGCAGACCCGCGCGGATGCGGCGGGGGCTACGCGTAAGGGGGTGCTGCGCCTCTCCCTCGGTCGCCCAAGTCAAGAATGTCAGGCTCCCGTAAGCGGCCACGGCTCCGGCGGCGAATAGGTAGATCTCGATTAGAGACGGCGTCCCGTGCTCGGCGGCCAGTGCCGCGCCGGTCGACCACACCGTGATGGCGTAGCCGTAGGGCAGCCCAGCGCCGTGCAGCGCGGTCTGTATCGCCTGCAGGTAATGGGACTCCCTCATCTACGGTCGTCCACTGCGCCTGACCGTGCTTGTGAGACTATGATGCCTTCGAGCTGCCGCCGGTATCCGCGAGCGCGCACCCGGGCATCATCGCGCAGGGATCGGTTTCGCGCTTGGCAGCACTCTCCGGTCGCGTTGCTCACCGCGACGCGATGACGCGAGGGAACCTCGATCACGAGCCGGATGGGCCGGGGCAGGGCCGGCCCGGCGGTCAGTCGCGCGAAGGTCCTCAGCGCAGGTTGATCGCCGCCGACGCCGCGACCGCGATCGCCAGTGCGCCGTAGCCGTCGTAACCGGACAGGAACAGCAGCAGCGCCGTGATCAGCGCTGCCGAGACGGTGGCAAGCCAGGCGATCCGGTTGAGCGGCACGGGCGCATCCTCGCTCATCACGTCGGGTCCGGGCACGCTGCTAGCTTCGACGCCCCCTGGTCGCACCCTCCTCGCACAGCACGCCGCCATTCGCCGACCGGCTCGCGCAGCTCGTCGCGGCGCGCGAGTCGCAGATCGTGCTCGGGCTCGATCCCGATCCGGCCAAGCTGTGGCCCGACGCGCTCGCGCAGGCGCCGGCCGATGGGCCTCCCGCACACCGCGCCGCGGCCGCCGTACGCGTCCACTGCGCCGCGCTCATCGACGCCGCCGGCCCGGCCTGCGCCGCGGTCAAGCCGCAGCTCGCCTGCTTCGAGCGGCTCGGTGCCGACGGCTGGGCCGCGCTCGCGGCGACCGTAAGCCACGCTCGCGCCGCCGGCCTGCTCGTGATTGCCGACGCCAAGCGCGGCGACGTCTCGGTCACCGCGGCCGCGTACGCGCAGGCGCTCGTCGGCGTGACACCGACGCCGTTCGGCGACGTCGCCGGGCTCGGCGCCGACGCCTTCACGGCCAATCCGCTGCTCGGCATCGACTCCCTTCAGCCGCTCGTCGACGGCGCACGCGCGGCGCACGCCGGCGTGTTCGTGCTCGTGCGCACCTCCAACCCGGGCGCGGCCGACATCGAGGATCTGGCGCTGGCCGCGGATGGCGGTGCGCTCTGGGAGCGCCTCGCTCAGATCGTCGCGCAACTCGGTGACGGCGGCCCGCCGGGTCGCTGCGGTCTGGACGACGTCGGCGCCGTCGTCGGTGCGACCGGCCCCGAGCACGTCGCGCGCATGCGCGAGCTCATGCCCCGTGCGGTCTTCCTGCTGCCCGGCATCGGAGCCCAGGGGGGTCGCGTCGAGAATCTTGCGCCCGCCTTTGCGCCCGGCCGCGCAGGCGGGCTCGTGAGCGCATCGCGCTCGATCGCCGCGGCCCACGAGTCCGGCGGAGGCTCGCCCGCGTCCGCCGCGCGCGGCGAGGCCGAGCGGCTGCGCACCGCTGCATGGTCGCTGTCGTGACTGCCCTCAGAGGTGAACGCCCACGTATCCTGTGCCTCCGATGCAGGAGCAAACCTACGCCCGCTACGCGTTGCCCGGTCTGCTCATCGTCCTCGTGAGCGCCGTGCTTGCCATCCTCGTCATCAGCGGGGGATCGGGTGATGGCAAGGATGCCGCCGGCGCGAAGTCGCCGACGACGGCCACGGCGCCCAAGACCTCTCGCAAGACGATCACCGTCAGGGCGGGAGACAACCCGTCGGCGATCGCCGAGCGCGCCGGGCTCCCGCTCGAGCGGCTGCTCGAGCTCAACCCGCGCCTCGATCCCCGGGCGCTGCAGGTGGGCGACAAGCTCAAGCTCGTACCGTGAGGCGATTCGCGGTCCTCGTCACCGCGCTCGGGCTCGCATTCGGCACGGTGGCGGCTGGCCCGGCGGTGGGGCAGGAGCCGGCGCTGCGCGCCAAGTCGGCGATCGTCATGGAGGCCTCGACGGGCGACGTCCTGCTGTCGCGCAACTCGCGCCAGCGCCGACCGATGGCCTCGACGACGAAGCTCATGACCGCGCTCGTTGCGATCGAGCGAACCGATCTCGACGACGTCCTCAGCGCAGCCGACTACGCCGCGGCGCCGGTCGAGTCGCAGATCGGCCTGCGTCCCGGCGAGCGGATGAACGTGCGCGACCTGTTGCGCGCGCTGCTGCTGCCGAGCGCCAACGACGCCGCCGCGACGCTCGCGGTCGGCACGCTCGGCACGCGCGAGGCGTTCGTCGAGGAGATGAACCGCCGCGCCACCGCGCTCGGCCTGCGTGACACGAGCTTCTCCAACCCGGTCGGACTCGACGAGACCGGCAACTTCTCCAGCGCGCGCGACCTCGCCTCACTCGCGATCCGGCTGCGCCGCAACGCGTTCTTCCGACGCACGGTCGACCTGCCGCGGGCGTTGCTGCGCAGCGGCGCCCGCAAGCGAACGGTGGTCAACCGCAACGCGCTGGTGCGCAGCTATGGCTTCGTCGACGGCGTCAAGACCGGGCACACGCGCCGGGCCGGCTACGTGCTCATCGGCTCGGCCACGCGGCGCGGCGTGAGCGTCGTCAGCGTGGTGATGGGGGACCCGAGCGAGCGAGCGCGCAACGAGGACTCGCTCGCGCTGCTGCGCTACGGGCTGCGCAGCTACGAGACCCAGACGATCCTGCCGCAGGGCCGCGTCCTCGGGAGCCTCCCGCTCAAGTTCCGCGACGGCCAGGCTGTTGCGCTCGTGGCGGGGAGCACGTTCGAGCGCGTCCTGCGCATCGGCGAGCGCACGAGCGTCGCCGTCACGGGGCTGCCGGAGGAGGTCGACGGGCCGCTGCCGCGCGGCTCGAAGGTCGGGACGGCGATCGTGCGCCAGGGCGGCAAGGAGCTCGAGCGCGTTGCCGTCGTGACGGCGCGCCCGGTCGCCGAGGCCGGTCTCGGCGACCGTCTCAGCGACTTCGTCGGCCGATCGCTGACGTGGATCGCCATCGCCCTGCTGCTGGTCTGTAGCCTCCCCTTGATGGTGCTGCGCAACCGGGTGGTCCGCCGCCGACACGCGCTTGACGCCGAGGACGGGCGGGCCGTCAGGCGGGAGGAGACGCCTTCCCCATGATCATCACCGTCACCCTCAACGCCGCGATCGACAAGTCGCTGTCGGTTCCGAACTTCCGTCTCGGCCGTCGCCACCGCACGGTCGATCAGACGACGCTTCCGGGCGGCAAGGGCGTCAACGTCGCGCGCACGCTGAAGACGCTCGGCCAGCCCGTGATCGCGACCGGCTTCGCCGGCGGCGCGACCGGCACGCG
>Ga0183260_10003815_pt1 | contig 12112 bp, 7 predicted proteins | sample AntDrymUQ4972206_2_FD_129768 | JGI IMG/M metagenome (GOLD analysis project Ga0183260, IMG submission 129768) | Polar desert sand microbial communities from Dry Valleys, Antarctica - metaG UQ497 (22.06) (version 2) (version 2) | ecosystem: Environmental > Terrestrial > Soil > Desert | place...
GCTGCCGACCCAGCTCGGAAAGAACCTGCTGACGGAGTGGCCGATCACCACCCGCAACTGGCAGTACAGCTTCTATGTGCGCGACCGGTGGCGCGTCACCCGGCGCCTCACGTTGTCGCTCGGTACGCGGTGGGAATACTTCCCCGTCCCCACGCGTGAGAACCGGGGTCTGGAGCGGTACAACCCGGACACGAACACGATGGAGCTCGGCGGCATCGGCAGCGTCCCGACCGATCTCGGTGTCAAGGTCAGTAAAGGCCTGTTCGCTCCGCGGGCCGGAGTCGCCTTCCGGGCCACCGACAAGTTCGTGGTCCGTGCCGGCTACGGGCGGACCAATGATCCGTACTCCCTGGCGAGGCCGCTGCGGACCAACCATCCCGTGCTGATCGAGCTCGACCAGCGCGCACCGAACGGCTGGAGCGAGGCAGGGCGTCTGAGCGAGGGCATTCCGGCTATCCCGGTCCCTTCACTTGGCAACGGCATCGTCCCCATCCCGAACAATGTGACGGCCTTCACGATCCCGCTCGATTTCGACCGCGGCTACATTGAATCTTGGAACGTCACGTTCGAGCGGGAGTTCTTCGAGGGGTTGACCGGTGAGATCGGGTACGTGGCCACACGGCAGAATCGGCAGCTCGGGTTCCGGGAACTGAACTACGCGCCCATCGGCGGGGGCGCTGCCGGCCAGATCCTGAACCGGCAATTCGGGCGCACCGCAAATACGCTGCTGGTCACCCCCATCGGCGACACGCGGTACGACTCGTTGCAGGCTCGCCTGCAGCGCCACTTCAACGGCTGGTATTCCGTCGAAGCGGCTTACACGTGGGGCAAGTCGATCACGACCTCCGGAACCAACAACAGCGACACCCGTCTGCCGATCAACATCCCGGAGTTCTACCACTTGAACCGCTCGCTGAGCGGCTTCGACCGCACGCACAACTTTCAGTTGACGAACATCACGGAGCTGCCTTTTGGCAGGGGCCGGCAGCTGCTGGCGAACCGGGGCCTTCTGACGGCGCTCGCCAGCGGCTGGCAGATCAGCAATGTGATCAGCCTGATGAGCGGCCAGCCGTTCTCGATCGGGTCTTCTGCCTCGTCGCTGAACGCGCCGGGCAACACACAGCGCGCCGACCAGGTGAAGGACACAGTCGAGAAGCCCGGCGGCATCGGACCGGGGCAGCCGTGGTTCGATCCAACGGCGTACGCGCCCGTCAATGAAGCGCGGTTCGGCACGGCCGGGTTCAACTCGCTGCGCGGCCCCGGTGTGGCGAACTGGGATCTCGGCCTGCACCGCAGGTTCCAGCTCTCTGCGGGGTTCGACCTGCAGTTTCGCGCCGAAGCCTTCAACGTGACGAACACGCCGAAGTTCAACAATCCGCGCTCGACGGCCGGCAGCAGCGGCTTCGGTGAGATCTTCAGCTCGTACGGCCAGCGCGAGATCCGGCTGGGGCTGCGACTGGGATTCTGATCCCCGCGTGGGGCGGAAGTCCGGCCCGTGCTAGATGCGCGGGCGGACTTCGGTGTCTGTACGATCGCGCCGAGCGCCGCGATCCGTCCGGTGGGCGCGGTGCGGCTCGAGATCGACGGCGAGAATGCTCAGGACCGGCGCGGAGCGCGAGTGGCGCCCGCTGCTGCACCTGGCGATGGACTGGCGGGATCGCGGCCGCAATCACGTCCAGCTCGCGCATGACCGCTCCCAGCTTAGGGGAGTGGTTCTGAAACTGCTGCACAGACTGATCGACGGACCCCAAATTGATCCGTGCTCCCTGCCCTGTGGCTGCGAAACTCGGAGCCGCGGGCCGGTTCTCCCTTTCCCATTGTGATTCCGGCATCATCTCGGCTATCCAGTGCGACGTGCTGCCGTCTGCCATCACGTTCGGGCGCACCCTGGTGATGACCCGGGGTTCATCGAACATGTCCTCACAGTGGATCCGGTCTCCAGTGCGGACTCGGTCCTTGAGGTAGAAGAGCGCCTTGGTCGAACGATCGCCCCCCATGTCCGCGGTCCACCGCTTTTCCTCTGGACTTCCCGGTGCCCGCACTATCTCGACCTCGCACGACGTGGTGAAGACAGGCACGTTTTCTATTACCTTTCTAAAGCTCTCCTCACGGAGGCGGTGTCATCCCAGCTTTCTTGAACCGAGCGGCGAAGCTAAATCCCCTCTCAGTGACGGAGCAGAGCGAGCCTGCGATCTTCTTCAATCCGGCGCTCCCGAGCTCGCGTAGCGCGGCTTTCCAACCTGCTTCGGATCGAGCACTGCCATGTTCAATAAACTTGCGGGTGTCCACCGAGGCTGGGATGGTTGGCCGCTTCGGACAGAAGGTCTGCGGCGTCGTCGCCTAACAGAACAACTCCATCGTCTCTGCCAGACATGCCGCACCTCCGACGTAAATTGCCTTCTGATCACCTAACAGCAGAACGGCCCGGCGAGATGCCGAGCCGTTACCCCGATAAATTTGGTCGGGATGACTGGATTCGAACCAGCGACCCCCTGACCCCCAGTCCACTTTCGGCAGTTTTTCATCCGTTTGCCGGCGGCGTCAGGGAGTCTCGAACCGTCGGCATTCATTGCTCTTATGGCGCCTCGACGTGTTTCACGCATTCGCACCGAAGTGCAGGCAGCACCGCGATTCTGTTACCACTGTGTTACCACGGCTCGACCCTCTGACACCCGTGTAGGCCCCTCCGCGACCGAGTTACCGGGTGGTTGGTAAATTGGGCATGTGAGCTGCGTGGTTCGCTGCGCGAGGGCGCTTGTGTTCGTGCTGGCGGTGCTGTCGATCGGGTGCGCGACGTGTCCGGTGAATGTCTTTTTGCTGCCGGGCAAACGTGCGGTCAACTCCTTGAAGAATCGCACGAGCTTCCCGCGGCAGCGGACTTCGACCCCCGGGTGACGCTCGACGCCATGCTCACGCCGGGTGAGGACCGCAGTCGCTGGCAGCACAGTCGCGCCGGTGCAATCGAAGGCTACATCGTCCGGGTGCACGATGCGGGAGTGGAGTCAGCTAACTGTTTGTCGGGAACACGTCTCGACGCGCACATCGAAGTGGCGCTTCGACCTGACGCGCCGCCGAACGAACGCGTGATCGTCGAAATCACTCCGCCGATGCGTGAGTGGGCGGCCAGTCGCGGTGTTGACTGGAGCACCGGAACGCTGCGCCGCCAACTCACCGGCCGCCGTGCACGCATCGAGGGGTGGCTGCTGTTTGACGACGAGCATGATGAAGAATCGGAGAACACGCGACCTGGCCATCGGGGCAACTGGCGCGCGACCGCTTGGGAGGTCCATCCAGTTATGGCAATTGTGGTCTCGGATCCTGGTCGCGAGGATGCTCATGCGCACCGCCCATGGATTCACACTTCTGCGCTGATGAGGCCGAGATAGCAGAGCGGTCCGGTCTACAAGATCACCATCAGCCGTCCCGACATCGATCTGCGGGAGCATGGCGCGAAGATCATCAATGCGCGGATGGGCCTCAATACCTGGGCAGCGTTCGCGGGCACCGAGCCGGATTTCGTTCTTTGAACTCCGCGAAATCGAGCGCAGATGACAGCTAATGAGGGGTCGATGGTTCTTCCAAGGCCGCTGTAGCCTGGGCCAGACTGGCTCGTAGCAGCGCCTCGGGCGTAGAACGGCGGACGTCCATGCCACGCCCCCAGGCCCCTTCAGAACTCGAATCGCAATCCGACGCGGACGTTTCGCGCGCTTGCGCGCGTGCCGGTGATCCGCATGAAGCTCCCGCTGGTCACGCTGGGATTCGGGTTCGAGAACTGCGGGTTGTTCGCGATGCTGAAGCCCTCCACCTTGAACTGAAGCCGCTGGCGGCCCTGCAGGGGGAACGTGCGGAACAGCGACATATTGTAGTTCCAGTACCCGGGACCATAGAACTGGTTGCGGCCGGTGTTGCCGTAACGCTGCTCGGTCACGTTCGCGAACGCGCTGGTGTCGTAGAACGGCTCGTCGACGCCGTTACTGATCCGCCTGAGCTCGCCGACCAGATCCGCCGTCTGCTGGTTGCCGCGCTGATCCAGCGACACGTTACTCGCGGTCACCGTAAACGGTGTGCCGGTATAGGCCGCGAACGTACCGTTGAGCTGCCAGCCTTTCGCGAGCGCGTTCAGGAACGTCGTGTCGCGCTCAGGACCACCGAAGGGGAGCTGGTAGGCATACGCCAGCGTGAAGCTGTGGCGCCGATCGAAGCCGGCGGGCGCGTAGTTCCGATCGAACACATCGGGGGAGTTATAGAGCACCCCCACCCAGCCGTCCTGATCCGCCATGTTCATCGTCTTCCCGAACGTGTACCCGCCGCGGAGCAGCAGCCCTTTCTTGAACGGGCGGGTCAACTGCATCTGCAGCGAGTGATATTGCGCTTTCGTGATCCCACCCCAGAGCAAAGTGGACGCCGTCCGTCCGAACTGCCTGAAAAAGGCGCGTCCCTGTTCACCGCCTCCGGCCGGAGAGACATTCAGTTCCAGATCGGCGAAGCCGCGCGTGGTCTTCGTGCCGACGTAGGCGGCGTTGACGGACATGTCGAACGGAAGGCGCCGCTCCAATGCCACGTTCCACGACTGGATGTAGCCGCGCCGCACGTTGTCCGCGTCGGGCGTCCGCATCGTCGTGGCCGACGGCAGCGGCACGCGGCCCTGACCGGGGGCGGGACCGGTAAGTTCAGGAATGCCCGACTGGAGCGTGCCGTACGGCTGCCAGCTGTTGAGACTGACGTAGGTGTTGGCGATGGTCAGGGGGTAGAACCCTCGCAGCGGGCGCGCGAACGGCAGCGGATTGTACGTGAGCCCGTATCCTGTGCGCGCGACGGTGCGCGGATTGATGCGCCACGCGACGCCGAGGCGGGGCGCGAAGTCCGTCTTGCTGGTTTTCAGCCCGACGTTGCGTGGAATGCCCGCGACACCGCCGAGCAGCACTTCCATGCTGTTGACGTCGAGCACCTCGACGCCGCGGCCCTCGGCCCGCGTCACCAGCGGGAAGTACTCGTAGCGAAGGCCCAGATCGAGCGTCAGATTCCGATGCTGCCAGCGATCGCCGAAGTAGAACCCGTACCGCCACTCCCGGGTGCTCATGGTCTCCCACTGATAACTCTTCTGCGCCTGCGATGTCAGTCCGAGCAGGAACGCGCCGTACTGGTTATAGAAATTCGGCGTCTGACCGCCACGCAGGCCTGCCAGGTTGCCGCTGAAGTCGAGGCGTCCGCGCGGGCCCACTCCGATTTCCGGCTGCCAGTGATTCAACTCCGAGCGATCCACCGCCGCCCCGAACCGGAACGTGTGTGAGCCTGCCAGCTTCGTGACGTTGGCGGCGGCCGTGTAGGCAGGGTCGAAGCGCGTATACGGGTTCCAGCTGTCGGTCGAGCCCTGCGCGCTCATGCCGTTGCCCCACACCGGCATGCCGCTCTGGCGGATGTCCGGCCCGTTGGTGCCCGGCACGCCGAGCTCCAGGCCGAAGTTGGTGCCGTAGTCGGGACCGTGGCCCCCCTGGTCGAGGAGCGAGTACCCGACGGTCGCGTCGATCACAATCGATCGGTTGGGCGTGAAGGTCTGGCCGACCGTTCCGACCCAGGTTTTTGTCTTGCCGAGTCCGCCGCCGTCGAACGACAGCTTCTGCAGGTTGCTCACTGTCGCGTCCATCAGGCCGATCTTTCCCCAGATCTGATGGATTGAGCTCCGGTTCCAGTTGAGTTTCACGTCGTAGTTATTCCGTTTGAACGTCGACACAAACTCCTTGAAAAAGTTGCTGGAGTTGCCCGGCCGGTTCGGCAGCGGATAAAACGCGTTGATGCTCTGCGCGATCGGGTTGATCCGGTTCGTGGGGATGACGTTGCCCGCAAACGCCTGGCGACCTCTTCCGTCGACGTCGCCGGTCAGCGGGTCGTAGATCAATTGCATCGACCCGTTCGTATTGACCGCCTCGCTGAAATCCCCTCGCCGCATCTTTTCGGTCGGGACCGTGTAGATCGATTCTCCCTCCGTGTTTCGATACTGCCCTTCAAAGGCGCCGAAGAAGAACAGCTTGTTTCGCACGATCGGCCCGCCGAGCGTACCGCCATCGATGTGGTGATTCGTGGGCGACTTCGGCGTGTTCGCGCGCCTCGCGAAATAGGAGCGGGAGCGGAGTCTCTGATCCGTGTAGTATCCAAACCCGACGCCGCGCAACTGGTTGGTTCCCGACTTGGTAATCACCGTGATCGCCGCGCCGCCCGCCAAGCCCTGCTCGGCCGAAAAACTGCCGGTGCTGACGTTGACTTCGGCGATCGTTTCCGCCGGCGCCACCGACAGCGTGTGATGGGGCAGCCACGTGTTCTGATTCGTGGCGCCGTCCACACGCGTGCTGTTCGCATTGGGGTTAGTGCCGTTCAGGGTGGTCTGCAGCGAGCGTGCGGGCGTGTCGATCTCCGCATTCTGGAAATCCGACGGCGTGGAGCCCGGCACCAGATCGAGCAGGCTCTGATAGTTGCGGAACTCCGGCAGCGGGAGATCCATCACCTCCTTGGCGCCGAATTTAGACCCCGTATCGGCCTTGTCGGTCTTCAATAGACTGGTTTCGGACTGCACCGTGACGGATTCGGAGAGGCTGCCGACCTGCAGCCTGGCGTCCACGCGGCTGATGGAGCCCGCGGTGACTGGAACCCCCTGCTGCACGAACTCCTTGAACCCCTGGAGCGTCACCTTCACGTCATACGTGCCTGGCAGCACGCTCGAAAACGTGTAAGCGCCCGACTCGTTGGTCACCGTGGTAAGGACGAGGTTCGTCTCGCGGTTCGTGATCGCCACGGACGCGCCCGGAACACGGGCGCCTGATGTGTCCTGAATCGTGCCCAGGACGCTGCCATAGATTTCCTGGGCCGCCACGGCGCCGGCGGCACCGCACAGAAATCCAAGCACAGCCGCTGCACACCACCGACGGAGCTGAGTCATGGAGCCTCCCCGCACCGAGTGGTCCGACGATCGATCACGTGATCGCCGCCGAGCATACACCGCGTAGGGCTCCCGCGGTGGTTGTTTTCCGGAGGGGTCTGCCGCTTACGATCCGCTCTTCGCGGCCCTGTCCGACGTCGCCAGGTAGAGCGCGTTGAACAGCAGCGGGAATGTCGCGTGCGTCTGCGCGCGGTGCTGCGGGCGCAACCCGAACAACACGATGCGCCCCGAGTGCATGTCGACCGTGACGACCGCCCCGCGCCCCGCCATCAGTTCTTCACCCCTGAGCCAGCCGGATGCGACGACGTCGGAATTCGGGTAGCGCGCGACCACGTTCGGCTTCTGCGAGGCGAAGCCCTCCAGCACGCTGAAAAACGGGCTGTTGTTGTAGAAGCCCGTCGTCTCCGCCGGCATGCCGTAGCCGATCGGATGCGCGTTATCGACCTCGATTTTCAGGATCCTCCCGGGCGCGAAATGCTGATCGCGCGTGAGCCCGAACTTGAGGTTCTTGATCGGCACCCCGAAGCGCTCGATCGCCAGGTCTGACGCGGCGCCGAGGAGAGGGCAGTGCCGAAGAAGCAGCCTACAATGAGCAGAACAGCCGGTCGCAGTTTGGTCATGGTTCCCCCGGTAAGATGATTTCCCTGTAGCTGCAGGATCGCAATCCGAAAGGCCAGAGCCGAGTCGCACCCGTCTAACCCGTCAGGTGGCGACCCTCCGATCGACCCTGCGTGCCGTTGTCGGCGTGTTTGCGCTTTTTGCCGCCTTTTCCGCGCCGCTCGACGCAGCGCCCCAGCAGCCAGCCACCGCGCCACTCGTCGCTCTCGACCGGATTAAAGAGGGGCTGGCGAAGCCTCCCGGGCCGAGGCTCAAACTCGACGTTCCGATCCCCCCGCCGCGGCCGACCTTCAAGGCGCGAGTGGACCAGCGCCAGTTCGTGCTCACGCTGGAGCAGGCGCTTCACAGGGACTTCGACCTGAACGACCTGCAGCGGCAGTCGGCGGAGTGGTCGTCGAGATGCTGTGGATTCGACCTGGGTCTGATATTCAACGCCGTTGACAAGGCGCTCAAGGAACGACAAATACGCAAGACGCGTGAACAGATCTGGCGAGAGCTCGCCGAGCTGGAAGCGGCCAGGAAGAAGAATTCGGAGAAGCGTCAGTAAGAGGGACTTCCTCAGTTCCTGACGCAACGCACGGAGAGCGCCATCTGCTTCTCGCCGCTCTCCTGGCGATAAAGAGCCGGCCGGCCTTTGCCAAAGTTGTAATACCTCGCAGTGGCCGGATCGTTTTCCGATGCCGTCCAATAGAATCCGTGGGCCTCCAACCGGGCGTACTGACCATCAAGCTGTCGACCGCCAGCAAGCAGGGTATCGAGGCCGGAGCTGCCGCCGATCAACAGCGCCGTGTACGCCGCTTTACCGCTGCCCTCCGAACCCTCATAGATCCCGCCGTAGTGCTTCGCCAGTTGCCGCCATTCGTCGTCGGTCGGCAGGCGCCATCCATCTCCCAATGATTGACATCCTCGCCGCGCCGACTCCCACGTGTACAAGCGGCCATACTGGCGGCATTTCAGCTCCGCATCCTCGTAGCAGTAGGACGGGGCAGCGTTGACGTTCAGATTCTGTGTCGTCCACTGTTTGCCGTCCGCCATCGGTCTGGAGGAGCTCGTCGTGCGGGACGCGTCCTGTGCATACGGGCCGGTGGACAAAAGGACCACCGCCACCGCGCTCAATACCGTTGCCATCTTTCCCATCTCTACGCAGGATAGTCCAAGGGTGCCTACGGGGACATCGGTGGCACTCTGCCCTGTAAAGGGGAGTGCCACTCCGGATCGCCAGGGCGAGATGGCAACTGTCGTGTTGCGCGGGCGACTACGGCAGGCGGCCCAATGGGCCGTTTTCGCGCGCTGAACGAGAAAAGCGCTTTCGGTTTGACGTACGCATTTTACTCGCTCGGTAAGCTGCCCGGATGCGAAGTGCGGCTTGATATCCTCACATGGAGGCCACAACGATGCCCACGCCGCTTGCAATCAGGCCTGCCGTGTTATCGGTCGCCATGACGGCGACCCTGGCGCTCATGGGCTGTTCCAATCGGCCGATGTCGAACGTGGCAACTGACAAGGTCGATCAGCTCTTCGCGACGCGGAACAAACCGGGTTCGCCGGGATGCAGCGTCGCCATCAGCAGGAACGGACAACTCGTCTACGAACGTGGTTATGGCATGGCCACCTCGAGCTCAGCGTTCCGATTGCGCCGACATCTGTCTTCGAAGCCGCGTCGATTTCCAAGCAGTTCACGGCGATGAGCATCATGCTCCTGGTCGAGCGCGGCCGGCTCTCGCTGGATGACGCCGTGCGGAAATACCTGCCCGAGATGCCGGACTACGGCCGTCCTCTGACAATCCGCCACCTCCTGAATCACACGAGCGGGTTGCGCGATGCGTTTCTGATACTCGAGTTGTCAGCGCCGGAGGACGGATACGGCGATCGAAACGACGTGATCCTGAAGCAGCTCGCACGGCAGCGGTCGCTGAACTACAAGCCCGGCACGGAGTTTCTCTACAACAACGGCGGCTATGTGCTGGCGGCGATCATCGTCAAGCGCGTCAGCGGCCAGCCGCTCGCCGCGTTTGCCGACGCGAACATCTTCACACCGCTCGGCATGACCAGCACGCGTTTTCAGGACGATCCGTCGGTCGTCATGCCCAACCGCGCGTCGAATTACCACCGCGACGCCGGCAACTGGCGATTCGTGCCGTTCGGCACGCAGCCCGGCGCGGTCGGCAACTCAGGACTGTGGACGACCCCGCGCGATCTGTTGCGATGGGCGAGTAATCTGGTCGACCCGAAGGTGGGCCCAGCACCGCCGCCGGCGGAGATGCAGAAGCCTGCCGTCACGAGCGCGGAGGTACGCCCTGGGGGCTGGGATTCGAGATCGGCGAACATCGCGGGGCGACGTTCGTCGGCCACGGCGGAGGCGATCACGGCATCGACACCTACTTTGTCTGGTACCCGCAGCAGCAGCTTGCGATCGCCGTGCTGCAACACCGACGACATTGGTGCGAGGCAACTCACCCAGCGGATTGCTGACGTCTATGCTCCTGCACCTCCAACCGAAGACCGGCGCGAGGGCGATGCTGAGCAGCAAGACGCTGGCGAAGCAGTTCATGAACTCTGCCCGGGGCTCCGATCCGAGGTCATATCACACTCGCCTGACACGTGGTTTGACTACGAGGCAGGAATACACAAAGATGCCTGTGTTCCGCTGGACCGCGAGCAGGAGGTCTTGAATCGTGACGCGACGAGAGTTCCTCGCCTCTCTGGCAGTGGCTCCGCTGATGACCGCCGGCGCCGCGACCGCGAACGTCGTCAGGCGGACCACGATGGGCCTGGCCTCCGATTCATTCCAGTCGATCCGATTCAGCTCCCCCCACCGCATCCTCGAGGTGGATCGGCTCATGGAGCTGGCGGCGAAGCTCGGGGCAGCCGGCGCGCAGGGCGGCATGACCAGCATTGACTTCGACTCGGCCAGGAGGACGCGCCGGATGAAGGAGGAGCTCGACATGTATCTCGAGATCCAGACCTTCCTGCCGCGCGACGGGGAATCCTCTGCGGTCTTCGAGCATGCCGTGCGAGTTGCCAAGGAAGCGGGCGCCGGCAGTTTGCGCGTCGTCTGCCTGCTCGGCAGACGCTATGAGATGTTCGATACGCTCGCCGCATGGAAGGCGGCTGTCGCCGTATTCCACAAGCAGATCGCGACCGCATTGCCCATCGTCGAGAAGCACCGGATGCCCCTCGGCATCGAGAATCACAAAGACTGGCGGACCGAGCCGATGGTCCGGCTGCTGCAGCAGTACAGCAGCGAGTACCTGGGCGTCACTCTGGACACCAATAACAACCTGTCGCTGCTGGACGACCCGATGGAGACAATCGAGGCCCTGGCGCCCTATACGGTCAACGTCCATCTGAAGGACACAGCGGTGGCGGAATACGAGAACGGCTTTCTCCTGTCCGAAGTTCCGCTCGGCGATGGTTTCCTCGACATGCAGCGCGTGGTCGCGACGATCCGGAGGGCGAGACCCGCCGTGCGCTTCTCCCTGGAAATGATCACCAGGGATCCGCTGGAAATCCCGTGTCTGACGGACAAGTACTGGTCGACGTTCGACGACCTCAATGGCGTCCATCTGGCGCGCACGCTGTCGCAGGTGCGTGCCAACAAGCCGCGAATGCCCCTCCCGCGCATCACGGGGTTGACCCCGGACGGGCGACTGACGCTCGAAATGCAGATGGTCGAACGGTGCATCCTGTACGCCCGCGATCGTCTGGGGCTCGTCTGACGATCGGCGCCGACCCTGAAGTGGAGGACGACAATGGCGAAGTGCAGCGTCTGCGGCAACGATTATGACAAGGCGTTTCAGGTGACGATGTCGGGACAGTCGCAGACCTTCGACAGTTTCGAGTGCGCGATTCACGCGCTCGCACCGCGGTGCGCGCACTGCCAGTGCACGATCATCGGGCACGGCGTCGAGGCCAACGGCACGATGTACTGCTGCGCCCACTGTGCGCGAAAGTCCGGAGTCACCGGAGTCGACGACCGCGTCTGACGATCGGGAACCGACTCAGCGCAGCTTCGATGCGCGGCTCGAAGTCAGCACGGCGCTGGCGCGGTACGAAATGCTGGCGCGGCTCGCGACGAAGCATGCGCTCGACGACGGCAAGCCGGATGGCTCGAAGTGGGCGCGCATCGCGATCCGGGCAACGGAGGCGAAGAGCACGCTGCTTCAGGACATTGGGATGCTCGACCGCCAGATCGGGACGCTCTTCGTGGACGACGGGAAGCCGGTCGAACGCACGCCGACAGGTCCGGAACTTCAAGAGCGATTCGCGGAGATCGAAGTTACCGAAGTGGAGATCGTCAGCGATGCCGAACGCGCCTACCTGCACGGGGACGCGGCAGCGGCAGCAGCGGCGGCAAAGGAAGCGATCTAGCGGAAAGCGTTGAGGAATCCAGTCGGTCGGCTTGATCCCGAACGATCTCGGAACGCTGCGCGTCCAGGACACCGGGCAAGCCGTCGAACGTATTCCGTCGGGCGTCGAACTGCAGCGGCGCTTTGCAAACCTCGAGATCACCGAAGGCGAACTCATGTCGGAAGCTGAGCGTGCCTGGAAGCACGGGGATCA
>Ga0183260_10003816_pt1 | contig 12110 bp, 5 predicted proteins | sample AntDrymUQ4972206_2_FD_129768 | JGI IMG/M metagenome (GOLD analysis project Ga0183260, IMG submission 129768) | Polar desert sand microbial communities from Dry Valleys, Antarctica - metaG UQ497 (22.06) (version 2) (version 2) | ecosystem: Environmental > Terrestrial > Soil > Desert | place...
CGCGAGCTCGCGCCGGCCTCTCATGCGATCCGGAGGATGCTCGTGACGGCGTCTTCGATCGACAGAGCCCGGCCGGCGTCACCCTGCGACTCCTCGACGGCCTGCACGAGCGTCAGCGCCCGGCCCTGATCGAGCGAGTCGGCGAAGGCTCGCTCGCCCAGCTTCGAGCGAATCCCCGACACGATGCGCGCATAGTTGACGCGATCGCCCTCCGGAAGCGGGGCGCCGATCGCCGCGCGGAGCGACTCTGCGGCTCCCAGCAACCGGCCCGCTGCGAGCGCATCCGACTGCGCGAGACCCACATCCGCCAGCGTCTCGAACGCGGTCGCCAGCCCTTCCTTGTCGTTCAGCTCCACGCGCAGGTTCAGCGCCGTCAGCGCCAGGGTGGCCGCCCGTGCGCGATCGCCGTCCAGCAGCTCAGTCTGCGCGAGCAACTCCAAGACGTTCGCGAGCCCAGGCTTGTCACCGACTTGCTCGTACGCGGCGACGCTCTCGGTGAGCAGCGACCGCGCGCGGGCCGAGTCGTCCTGCCGGAGCGCCACTTTGCCCAGGTTCTCGAGGGCGACGGCCGCGCCGCGAACATCGCCGAGCTTGCGTTTCAACGTCAGGCTCTCGACGAGAAGCGCTGCTGCGGTCGCATAGTCGCCCTCGTCGGCGGCGCTGGTGCCGAGATTGCCGAGCGTCGTCGCAACGCCCCACGTGTCGCCGAGTCGGCGTCTCAGCTCCAGGCTCTTCTCGTAGAACACGCGAGCCTGCGCGTGGTCGGCCTGGTGGCGCGCGACGATCCCGAGGGCGTTGAGCGCCGAAGCGACGCCGGCACCATCGTCGAGCTGACGGTGGAGGGCGGCACTCTGCTCGAGCGCTCCCTTCGCGTGCGCGAAGTCACCCTGCTGGACCGCGAGGAGCGCCTCCGCTCGAAGCGCCCTGGCCCGAGCCGGAAGCGGCTCCTCGAACCGAAGAGCGTCGGTGAGCCACCGGCGTCCTTCGCTCAGGTCGCCGTGGATCCCCCAGAACCGCGACAACGCGGTCGCCAGCCGCAGGCAGAACTCGCCGTGCCCGCTCTCGCCGGCATACGTGAGTGCCTTTCGAAGGTTGTCAGACTCCTCCTCGAGGTGTTGGAGGGCGTGGATCTGGCTCGCTCCGAGGAGCTCCGGCTCGGCCCGCTCCGCGACCGCGAGGTAGTACTCGGCATGACGGGCTCGAAGAGCGAGCGCCGAAGCTTCGTCCTCCTCCCTGCCGGCCGCGTACTCCTGCACCACGGCGAGCATCGTGTAGCGCAGCTCTCCCGGATCGTCGCGGCGGCGCAGCAGGCTCGCGTCGAGCAGCCCCTCGAGGACGTCGAGATCGGCGTCGCAGACCACCTCGGCGGCCTCGAGCGTGAAGCCGCCGGCGAAGACGGCGAGCCGGGCGAAGAGCTGCTGCTCCGCGGGTTGGAGGAGGTCGTAACTCCAGTCGAGCGTTGCGGTCAGCGTCTGCTGGCGGGCGGGCGCGTCGCGCGGGCCACCCGTGAGAACGCGCAGGCGTCGGTCGAGGCGGGCGAGAAGCTCCGCCGGGGGGAGCAACCGCAGGCGGGCGGCCGCGAGCTCGACGGCGAGTGGGAGGCAGTCGACGCGACGGACGATCTCCGCGACGGCCGGGTCTCCCGCGGCGAACGTGAATCCGTGCTGCTCCGCCCTGCGCCCGAAGAGCGCGATCGCCTCGCTCTCCTCGAGCGGCGGCACCGGCAGCTCCCGCTCGGCTTGGAGGCGAAGCGGCGCCCGGCTGGTGGCAACCACCGAGAGGTTCGGACAGGCGGCCAAGAGCGCGGCTGCGAGCCCGGCCGCATCGGGCAGGAGTTGCTCGAGATTGTCGAGGGCGAGCAGGAGCCGGCGTCCGCCGATCAGCTCGGCTGGATGGCGATCCGGGTCGCCGAGCTCCCGTGCGATCGCCGCGGGCAGCAGCTCGGGGTCTCGAAGCGCGGCGAGCGCGAGCCAGTGGACGCCGTCAAATCGAGAGGCGGTGCGAGCGGCGAGCTCGAGCGCGAGCCGCGTTTTCCCCGTTCCGCCGGGGCCGGTCAGGGTCAGGAGGCGCACGCCGCCGGTGAGGAGCTCGGTTGCGAGGACGAGCTCGTGCTCGCGGCCGACGAACGCGGTCTGCGGGCGGGGAACCGTCTCCGGCCAAGCGGCTGCGGCGGGTTGGCGGTCGTCGCCCGCGAGCGCCTGCCCGAGTGCGATGACGAACTCGTTGCAGCTCTCGTGACGCTCTGCCGGCTTCTTCGCGAGCGCCCGGGCGAAGACGAGGTCGAGCTGGGCCAGCCCGGCTGCGGCCAGCGAGGGCGGTGGCTCGCGAACGTGCGCGAAGAGGAGCGCCGCCTCGTGCTCGCGCACGAACGGCGGTGCGCCGGAGAGGGTGCAGAAGGCGAGGCAGGCGAACGCGTACAGGTCCGACGCCGTCGTCGCTGCTGCCCCCTCGATCCGCTCCGGAGCGAGGTAGGCGAGCGTGCCCGCCAAAGAACCGGCCAGCGACCCGACCACCGTCGCCTGCGAGCCCGTGCTCGAGCGTGCCAGCCCGAAGTCGGCCAAATAGGCGTTTTCGGCCCCGTCGAGGAGCACGTTCTCCGGTTTCACGTCCCGGTGCAGGAGCCCGTGCGCATGCGCGGCGTCGAGCGCGCCCGCCAGGTCGCGCAGCAGTCCCAGAGCGCGTGCCGGCTCCAACCCTCCCGTCGTCGCAAGCAACGCGCCGAGGTTCTCCCCCGGCACATAGCGGAGCGCCAGATAGAGCAGGCCTTTCTCCTCGCCCGATCGGTAGACCGGACAGACGTGCGGATGATCGAGCGAGGCCGCGAGTCGCATCTCGGTCAGGAACCGCTCGCGGAACCCCTCGTCGGCGGCCAGCTCCGGCGGCAGCACCTTCACCGCGACGCGGCGGCCCAGTTTCTCCTCTCTCGCGAGCCAGACGACGCCCATCCCGCCTCGACCGAGCACGCGCTCGAGCACGAAGCCGGCGAGTACCCGCCCCGAAGCAACCGCCGCCGCAGCCACGGCAGTCAGGGCGATCCGGGCGAGCGGGCCAGCTCGACCGCCTCCTCGAAGCCGAGCGCGGCGCCTTCGTCGTGCGCGCGCTGCCATTCCTCCGGTCCGAGAGCCGCCCGCGAGCTTTCGGCCGCGTTCTCGTAGATTCCCCGTTCGGCTCGCTCGAGATCCACGCCGACCTGCTCGAGCAGTCCGTCGGCGGCGCCGAGCAGCACGGCAGCGTCGCGCGCGTCGCCGTCCGCGGCGGCCGCGACCCCGTAGATCATCAGCGTGAACGCGGCGCCGTGTCGCTGGCCGATCTCCACGAATCCGCGCAGCGCCTCTGCGAGCGTCTCTCGGCCCTCGTCGCGTCGCCCGGCGAGTACCTCCGCCATTCCGACGTTCAACGTCGCGATCCCGAGATTCTGGGCGCTGCCGCCGGCCTCTGCGATGCCCTTCGCTGCGACAAAGAGCTTGCGAGCCCGTTCGTAGTCGCCGCGCTCGATCTCGATGTTGCCCCCGGCGTTGATTGCGGTCAACTCGGCGACGGCGTCGCCCGCCTCGCGCGAAAGTGTCAGAGATTCGTCGTAGCAACGAGCCGCCAGAGCGAGGTCGTCGCGTGCTTGGGCGACGAATCCGAGCGGCAGGAGGGCCCGCCCCTTGCCCGCAGAGTCGTTCTCCCGTTCGGCAAGCGCCAACGCGGCCTGTCCCAATTCCTCTGCTCGATCGAGGTCGCCGAGCCGCCAGGACATGTAGGACGCGGTCACCAGGGCGGGCACGCGGTGCGCCGCCGAGGCGCCGAGGTCGTCACGCTGCGCCTCGGCGAGCCAGCGTTGCGCGTCGCGAAAGTGACTATGCGTGCCCCAGAAGTCTCGTAGCGCGAGCGCGATCCGCACCAGGCTCTCGCCGTCTCGTGCGTGCTCGGCCCAGGCAAGGGCGGCGCGGAGGTTGTCGTGCTCGGCCTCTAGCCGATCCAGCCACGCGGTTCCCTCGGTGCCCCGCGATCCGGCCTGCGAGCCTTCGGCCAGCTCGAGGAAGAACGCGGCGTGCGCCTGATGGACGCGATCGCGATCCTCGGCGGCGGCGAGCTTACCGGCCGCGTACTCCTGGATCACGGCGAGCATCGAATAGCGCGGCTCCTCGCTGTCGTCGCGCCGGCGCAGCAGGCTCGCGTCGAGCAGCCCCTGCATCGTGTCGAGGTCGAGCTCGGAAACCGCCTCGGCGGCCTCGAGCGAGAAGCCGCCGACGAAGACGGCGAGCCGGGCGAAGAGCCGCTGCTCGTCAGGAGGAAGCAGCTCGTGGCTCCAGTCGAGCGTCGCAGAAAGAGTCTGCTGGCGGGCCGGCGCGTCTCGCGGGCCGCCGGTCAGGACGCGAAGACGTTGGTCGAGGCGGGCGACGAGCGTCGCGGGCGGCATCATTCGCAGGCGCGCGGCGGCGAGCTCCACGGCGAGCGGTAGGCAGTCGACGCGACGGACGATCTCGCAGACGTCTGGATCGCCGGGCTCAGTGGGGAACCCGTTCTGCTCCGCCCGCCGAACGAAGAGGTCGACCGCCTCGATCTCCTCGAGCGCCGGCACCGGCACCTCCCGCTCGGCCCTGAGGTGGAGTGGCGCGCGGCTCGTCACGATCATTGTCAGGTTCGGGCAGGCGATCAGCAGGTCGGCGACGACGTCCGCCGCTTCCGGGAGGAGCTGCTCGAGGTTGTCGAGACCGAGCAGCAGCCTGCGCTCGCCGATCGCCTGCGCGGGATCGCTCTCCGGCTCGCCCAGCTCGCGGGCGATCGCGGCCGGGAGGAGCTCCACGTCCCGCAGCGCTGCGAGCAGCAGCCAGTGGACCCCGTCCTCGAAGCGCGACGCCAGACGTGCCGCCAGCTCGAGGCCGAGCCGGGTCTTGCCCGTTCCGCCTGGGCCGGTCAGCGTCACGAGTCGCGCTCCGTCGACGACGATCTCGGCCGCCTGTGTGAGCTCGCGCTCTCGGCCGACGAAGGCGGTCTGCGGCCGCGGCAGCGTCGCCGGCCAGGCGTGCAACCCCGGCTCCGGCTCGCCGCCCGCGAGCGCCTGCCCGAGTGCCGTGACGAGCTCGCGGCAGCTTTCGTAGCGCTCGACCGGCTGTTTCGCGAGCGCGCGGGCGAAGACGGGGTCGAGCCGGCCGAGTCCGTGCTCGGCGAGCGAGGGTGGCGCGTCGCGGACGTGGGCGTAGAGGAGCGCGGCCTCGTGTTCGCGAACGAAGGGGGGCGTGCCGGCGAGGGCGCAGTAGACGAGGCACGCAAACGCGTACAGGTCGGATGCTCGTGTGGCCTCGCCGCCCTCGATCCGCTCCGGAGCCAGGTACGCGACGGTTCCTGCGAGCGAGCCGGCGACAGTTGCCCGGGAGGCCGCGTTGGAGCGGGCGAGCCCGAAGTCGGCGAGGTAGGCGTTCCGTTCCTCGTCGAGGAGCACGTTCTCCGGTTTCACGTCTCGGTGCAGGAGTCCGTGCGCGTGCGCGGCATCGAGCGCACCCGCGAGGTCGCGGACGAGGGCGAGCGCCCGTTCCGGCTCGAGCGGACCGGTCTGCGCGAGCGAGGAGCCGAGATCCTCACCCGGGACATAGCGGAGCGCCAGATAGAGGACTCCGTCCTCCTCGCCGGCCCGATAGACCGGGCAGACGTGGGGGTGGTCGAGCGAGGCTGCGAGTCGCATTTCGGTCAGGAACCGCCCCCGGAAATCCTCGTCAGCCGCCAGATCCGGCGCCAGCACCTTCACCGCCACCCGCCGCGCGAGTCCCTCTTCCCGCGCCAACCAGACCACGCCCATCCCACCCTGCCCGAGCACCCGCTCCAACACGAAGCCGGCCAACGAAGACCCTGAAACCAACGCCGCAGTCGCCACACGATCGTTCTACAGCACCGCGGACGTGCCGCCTAGCCCGGAATTTGAGCCGAGCTTGACTGCGGCTTGAGCCGTCGTCTCGACGCTGCCCCCGATGGATCGCGGCCTGCGATCTCAACGAGAGGAGAAAACTCGATGAATCCAGCCCACACCCTCACTCGCAAGATCCTCCGATCCGCCGCAGTCACGCTGGCGGTTGCCTCGCTCGCAGGCGTCGCCGCCGGCGCTCGTGCCGTCCCCGCCGAAGCGGCCACCAGCGCCTCCTACACGTGGAGCGGCAAGTGCGCGTATAGGTGGTCGAACGGGTGGATCAAGCAGGGCTGCCTCGTCCGGCTCGGCGGCCGCCTCTACTTCCACGATGCGATCAGCCCGGCCTGGTACCTCCACCTCGCCTCGGGCACCTGGTACGTGAGCCTCTATCCGACGGGTTGGATGAGGGGCGACGACTACTACCGCGCCTGGGGCTACTACAACACGATCAGCGCTTCGCTCTACCGCCAGATGTGCATCAGGACGTTCGGGAAGGCCTGCTAGGCGCTGTCCGGGAGGCGGTCGGCGAGGGCCAGCTCGACCGCCTCCTCGAGACTCAAGCCGGTGCCCGTCGCGTGCGCCTGCTCCCACGTCGCAGCGTCGAGTTGGGCGCGAGATGCGGTTAGCGCACGGTCGACGAGCCGTTGTTCGAGCGGCTCCGGCTTCGAGCCGAGGTCGCCGAACAACGACTCGGCGGTGCCGAGTAACGTTGCCGCGCGCTCCCCACGGCCAGACTCCGCTTCCCCGGCGGCGAGAACGATGAACGCGTAGGCCAGGCATTCCCTGTCCTCGAGCTCGCCGAAGATCGAGATCGCTTCGGGCAGCCGCCTGCGCACCTCGTCGTGCTCTCCTGCCAGTCCATCGACGAGGGCGAGGTCGTAGATCGAGCCGGCGATCGTCGAGCGCCAGCCGATCCTGGTCGCGAGCACGGAGCCCTCCTCGAAGAGAGAGCGCGCGCGATCGTAGTTCTCGCGCGTGAGCTCGAAGAGCGCGACGTAGTTCACCGTCATCCGCAGTGCGCGCTCGTCGTTCTGCCGGCGGGCGAGAGCCAAAGCCCGTTCGTGGCGATCCGCGGCAACCTCGAAGTCGCCCCGGTATTCCGACACGACCGCCAGCACGGACAACGCTTGGCTCAGGTGCGGAATGTCGCCCGTCTGCTCGCAGAGCTCCATGTTTCGTTCGCAAAGGCGTTCCGCGGCTTCGAGGTCTCCGAGCCGCAGGGCGATGTGCGAGGCCGAGAGGAGCGCCTTCGCGCGCAGCGCAGCGGGCGCCTCGAGCTCGTCGTCCAGCGCTTCGCTCAGCCATTGCCGTGCCTCCGCCAGGTGGCCCCGCGTCTGCCAGAACTGGTTCATCGAGGTCGCGATCCCGAACACCGTCTCGCCGTCGTGCCGCCGCTTGGCCCAGGCGAGGGCCGCGCGCACGTTGTCGTGATCGGCATCGAGTCGTGCCAGCCACGTCAGGACGTCGTCTGCGGCGAGCTCGTCCTTCGCCCGCACGGCGAGATCGCGGAACGAGGCTGCGTGCGCGTCGTGGAGCGCGTCGTGGCTCGGCAGCTCCACGAGCTTCGTCGCCGCATACTCCCGCACCACCGCAAGGAGCCAATACCGAGCGCCGCCAGGCGAGTCGTCCAGGCGCCGAAGCAGGCTCGCGTCGAGCAGGCCCTCGAGCGTGTCGAGCTCCGCGGCGCAGATCGCTTCTGCCGCCTCCAGCGCGAAGCTGCCGGAGAACACGGTGAGCCCCGCGAGGAGCTCCCGCTCGGCCGGCTGCAGCAGGTCGTAGCTCCAGTCGAGGGTCGCGGTCAGGGTCTGCTGGCGCGCGGGTGCGTCACGCGGGCCGCCGGCCAGGAGCCGCAGGCGCTGGTCGAGCCGCTCGAGGAGCGCTGCCGGGGACATGAGGCGAAGCCGCGCGGCGGCCAGCTCCAACGCGAGCGGGAGGCAATCGAGGCGGCGACAGATCTCGGCGACCGTGGCCTCGGATTCGCCGGTCACTCCGCGACCGTGGTGCTCCGCGCGCCGGTGGAAGAGCGCGATCGCCTCGTTCTGCTCGAGCGGCGGCACCGGCAGCGCGTGCTCGGCCTGGACGTGCAAGGGCGCTCTGCTCGTGACGACGAGCGTGAGGTTCGGGCACGCGGTCTTGAGCTCCGCGAGCAGCGCGCTCGCGTCGGGGAGAAGCTGCTCGAGGTTGTCGAGAGCCAGCAGCAGTCGTCGCTCGCCGATCGTCTCCGCCGGGGCACGATCCGGCTCGTCGAGCTCCTTCGCGATCGTCGGAAGAAGGAGATTGGGATCGCGGAGCGCGGCGAGGGAGACCCAGTGGACGCTGTCGTAGCAAGCGGCGGTGCGGGCGGCGAGCTCGAGCGCGAGGCGGGTCTTGCCGGTGCCTCCGGGCCCAGTCAGAGTCAGGAGCGGCGCTCCGGTCGCGAGGATCTCGGTTGCTCGGTCAAGCTCACGCTCGCGGCCGACGAATGCGGTCTGCGGGCGGGGAAGCGTCTCGGGCCAGGCGGACGGAAGGCCGGACGCGGATTCGTCACCGGCAAGCGCCTGCGCGAGCGCCTCGACCAGATCACGGCTGCTGGAATATCGCTCCTCGGGTCGCTTGGCGAGCGCGCGGACGAAGACGGGGTCGAGCCGACCGAGACCGTGCTCGATCAACGAGGGAGGGGCGTCGCGGACCTGCGCGAAGAGGAGCGCCGCGTCGTGCTCGCGCACGAACGGCGGTGCGCCGGAGAGGGTGCAGAAGGCGAGGCAGGCGAACGCGTACAGGTCCGACGCCGTCGTCGCTGCTGCGCCCTCGATCCGCTCCGGCGCGAGGTAGGCGAGCGTGCCCGCCTGCGAGCCGGCCACACTCGCCTGAGAGCCGGCGTCGGAGCGGGCGAGGCCGAAGTCGGCGAGATACGCGTTGCCGGATTCGTCCAGGAGCACGTTCGCCGGCTTCACGTCGCGATGCAGCAGTCCGTGCGCGTGTGCTGCATCGAGCGCGCCGGCAAGATCGTGCAGCAGCCCGAGCGCCCGTTCCGGCTCGAGAGCCGCGCGCGCGACGGCAGCTCCCAGATCCTCCCCGGGCACGTACCGGAGCGCGAGATAGAGGAGGCCGTCCTCCTCGCCCGCCCGGTAGACGGGGCAGACGTGCGGGTGATCGAGCGAGGCCGCCAGCCGCATCTCGGTCAGGAACCGCTCCCGAAAGCTCTCGTCCTCGGCCAGCTCCGGCGCCAGCACCTTCACCGCCACCGGCCGCTCGAGGCCCTCCTCGACGCCGAGCCAGACGACACCCATCGCACCCCGGCCGAGCACCCGCTCGAGCACGAGGCCGGCGAGCGTGCATCCCGAGCTCAACGCCGCAGGCGTCACGGGTGGGTTCTATCGCACTCGCGCCGACGTTTCAGCCTGTGCGACGGCTGCTTCGAGCGTCAGCGTGCGCCCGGCTGCCAGGGCGCGCTCGAACTCTGCGGTGCCGAGCTGTCGGGCGAGCGCTTCTCGAACGTCCGCGTCTCCTGTGTCCGACTCCCCGAGCTCCTCGAAAAGCCGGTCGGCGGCGCCGAGCAGCCGAGCCGCGTGCTCCGCGTCGGCCTCGGCCCGCGTGACGGCGATCGCATTCAGGGCCCACGCGATCCCGATGAGCTCTTGGAACTCGCCGAAGAGCGCCAAGCTCTCCGCGAGTGCCGTCCCGGCGGCGTCCGAGTCACCGAGACGGTGCAGTGTCAGGCCGAGCCCGTGCAGAGTCTGCGCCACCCCGAAACGGTCGCCGCGCTCCCGATCGACGAACAGCGATTCCTCGTAGTACCGGCGAGCGGCCGGAAGGTCGTCGGTGCGACGAGCCAACTCGCCCAGGTTGTTGAGCGCGACCGAGCGAAGAGTGAGGTCGTTCGTCTTCCGCGCGGCCTCCAGCGTCGCCTCGTAGCGGCTACGCGCGGTCGTGAGATCGTGCTTGCTCAGGGCTACGTTGCCGAGGTTGTTCAGCGTCCGTGCCGTCCCGACCGGGTCGCCGAGACGCTCGTGCACGGCGAGGCTGCGTTCGAGCAGCCGCTCGGCGTCCTCGAGATCGCCCTGGCTGCGTGCAAGGCCGCCAGCCCCGAGGAGCGCGGCCGCCACCGCCGCGTCCTCCACGTCTCCGACCCGCTCGAGTGCTGCGGTCAGTGCGGCCCGGCCTTCGCCGAGATAGCCGAACTGCCACCAGCGCCACAGCGACCCGCCGATCGTGACGGCGGTGTGCGGCTCGTGCTCGAGCGCGAAGGCGAGCGCGGCTCGGAGATCGTCGATCTCCGCTTCGAGCAGTTCGATCCATTCCTTCTGCGTCGCGCCGTAGAGCTCGGGCCCGGCGCGCTCCGCCAGTTCCCGGTAGCGGCTGGCGTGCGCGCGTCGAACGTCGAGCTCCTCGTCGGCGGCGGCGAGCTTCGCGGCGGAGTACTCGCGCACCACCGCGAGCATCGAGAAGCGAGCTTCACCGTCGACCGTGTCGCGCCGGCGCAGCACGCTCGCGTCGAGCAGCGCCGACAGCGTGTCGATGTCGGCGCCGCAGACCTGCTCGGCCGCCTCGAGCGTGCAGCCGCCGGCGAAGACACTCAGCCTCCGGAAGAGCTGCTGCTCCTCCGGGCGGAGGAGATCGTGGCTCCAGTCGAGCGTCGCGGTCAACGTCCGCTGACGTTCGGGCGCGTCGCGTGGACCGCCTGACAGAAGCGGCAGTCGTTGCTCGAGCCGGGCAAGCAACGCTTCCGCCGGCAGCAGCTTCAGTCGCGCTGCGGCGAGCTCGACTGCGAGCGGCAGGCAGTCGAGTCGCCGGCAGATCTCCAGGACCGGCGCGTCGGCATCGACCTCGATCCCCTGCTGGAGCGCCCGCTGCCCAAAGAGGTCGACCGCCTCGCGCTCGTCCAGCGGAAGCACCGGGTACTCACGCTCGGCCTGGACGCGCAGGGCCGCGCGGCTCGTCGCGATCACTGTCAGATTCGGGCAGGCCAGGATCAGCTCGGCGATCGTGCCGGCGGCGGCCGGTAGGAGCTGCTCGAGGTTGTCGAGGCAGAGCAGGAGCTTCCGCGCCCCGATCGCGTCGGCCGGCTTCCGCTCTGGCTCGCCGAGCTCACGTGCGATCTCCGCTGCGATCAGCTCCGGGTCACGGAGCGCCGCCAGCGGCAGCCAGTGGACGCGCTCGAACCCGACGGCGGCCCCGGCTGCCAGCTCCAGCGCCAGTCGCGTCTTGCCGGTGCCGCCAGGGCCTGTGAGCGTGAGAATCCGCGCGCCGGTCTCGAGCAGCTCGGCGGCGTGTGCCAGCTCGCGCTCGCGCCCGACGAACGCCGTCTGCGGGCGGGGGAGATGGTCCGCCCGGCCGGCAACGCCCGCGTGGACGCCGACGAGCGCGTCTTCGAGCGCCGCGACGAGCTCGCGGCAGTTCGCGTAGCGCTCCTCCGGCCGCTTCGCGAGGGCCCGTGCGAAGAACGGGTCGAGCACGCTCAGGTCGTGCTCGGCCAAGGATGGCGGCGGCTCGCGCACGTGCGCGAACATCAGCGCCGCCTCGTGCTCGCGCACGAACGGCGGCGTCCCCGTCAGGAGGCAGAACGTCAGGCAGGCGAACGAGTACAGATCCGAAGCCCGCGAGGCCGGCAGACCCTCGATCAGCTCCGGCGCCAGATAGGCGAGGGTTCCTGCCAGGGAGGCCACCGTGCCCGTTCGCGTGCCGCTGTCCGCACGCGCAAGCCCGAAGTCCGCGAGATAGGCGTTGCCCTGCTCGTCCAGCAACACGTTCTCCGGCTTGACGTCCCGATGCAGCAGCCCGTGCGCGTGCGCCGCGTCGAGCGCCCCGGCCAGATCCCCCAGTAGCGCGAACGCCCGTTCCGGCGGCCAGGAACCCTCGTTCTCGATCGCTTCACCCAACGTCCGGCCGGGGACGAATCGAAGCGCGAGATACAGCAGTCCGTCTTCTTCTCCCGCACGGTAGACCGGGCAGACGTGGGGATGATCGAACGACGCCGCCAGCCGCATCTCCCTCAAGAACCGCTCGCGGAACTCCTCGTCTGCCGCCAACTCGGGCGCCAGCACCTTCATCGCGACGTGCCGGTCGAGGCCCGGCTCGCGCGCCAGCCAGACGACCCCCATCCCACCCCGCCCGAGCACTCGCTCCAGCTCGAAGCCGGCGAGCAGAGACCCCGAAGCCAGTGCCGCAGGCGCCACGTGCCGGTTCTACCTCATCGAGAGCGCTAGTGGCCGCGGCGCCGGCGGCGGAGCGCCTGCGAGGTCTC
>Ga0183260_10003818_pt1 | contig 12107 bp, 10 predicted proteins | sample AntDrymUQ4972206_2_FD_129768 | JGI IMG/M metagenome (GOLD analysis project Ga0183260, IMG submission 129768) | Polar desert sand microbial communities from Dry Valleys, Antarctica - metaG UQ497 (22.06) (version 2) (version 2) | ecosystem: Environmental > Terrestrial > Soil > Desert | place...
TGACCTCTACTTCGCCCGCGATCTCGAGGTCTTTGAGCGGGATGGCATGCTGTACGCGGCGAACGACATGTGCCCGCCACAGAAGGGGGAGAGCACGTTCACGGCAACGGTGCGCTACCGCACCATGGGCGACGCCAACCTTACGGCGGCGGTGCGCTCGGAGGCCGACACGATCGCCCTGATCATCGCCGAGATCGCGGCGACCCGGCTCACGGAGCGCGGGGCGACTCGAGGCGATGATCGGGTCAGCGAGGCGGCCATGGAAGATCGCAAACGCGAGGGCTACTTCTGATGGACCTGCTGCGGTTCGCAACCGCCGGATCGGTGGACGACGGCAAGAGCACGCTCATCGGCCGCCTTCTATACGACACGAAAACGATCTTCGACGATCAGCTCGCGGCGGTCGAACGAACGAGCCGCCTGATGGGCGATGATTACACCAATCTGGCACTGCTGACCGACGGCCTGCGAGCCGAGCGTGAGCAGGGCATCACCATCGATGTCGCCTATCGATACTTCGCCACGCCGCGCCGAAAGTTCATCATCGCCGACACGCCCGGCCACGTGCAGTACACACGCAACATGGTCACCGGCGCCTCGACGGCGGAGCTTGCCATCATTCTGGTGGATGCCCGCAAGGGGATGCTCGAGCAGAGCCGGCGCCACGCGTTCTTAGTGACCCTCCTGCGCGTGCCGCACGTCGTTGTGGCGGTCAACAAGATGGATCTAGTCGAGTATGCGCAGGAGGTATACGACTCGATTCGAGACGACTTCACCGCCTTCGCCGCAAAACTGGAAATCGCCGATCTCACCGTGATTCCGATCTCCGCACTCCGTGGAGACAACATCGTCAACCGCTCGGCATCCATGCTCTGGTACGAAGGTCCATCCTTGCTCCACCATCTCGAGCACGTGCACATCGCGAGCGACCGCAATCTCATCGATGCGCGGTTCCCTGTGCAGTACGTTCTCCGTCCGCAGTCGGCCCAATACCCTGATTACCGCGGGTACGCGGGATCGGTTTCCGGGGGCGTACTGAAAGTCGGCGACGATGTCATTGTCCTGCCGAGCGGATTCGAGACCCATATCGTGGCCATCGACTCACCGAATGGGCCTGTGGAGGAAGCTTTTCCGCCGATGTCCGTCACGCTCCGGCTCGAAGACGACCTCGACGTGTCACGCGGCGACATGATCTGCCGGGCACGAAACGCCCCGGTGCCGTCGCAGAACATCGATGCCATGGTGTGCTGGATGTCGGAGAGTCCCCTCGCCCCGGGTCGACAGTTGGCGCTCAAGCACACCACCCGGACGGCGCGGGCGCTCGTCAAAGAGCTGCAGTACCGTCTCGACGTGAACACGCTCCACAGGGATGAGGGACCAACATCGCTCCGCCTCAACGAAGTGGGGCGTGTCCGGCTCCGGACGACCTCTCCGCTGTTTGTCGACGCCTATCGGCGGAGCCGCGCAACCGGTGGCTTCATCCTCATTGACGAGGCGACCAACAACACCGTCGCTGCGGGCATGATCGTCGCCGCCGACTGACACGACCGCTCAGGTCCTGCCGAGATACCCAAGCTCCTCGAGCGTCGTGATGACCTTCGCCGCGCTCTCGGCCGGCGTGTCCCGCCCGTCCGAGTGGCAGGTCACCTCCGGGTCCAGGGGTGCCTCGTAGTCATCCGAAATTCCGGTGAAGCTCGGGATCTCTCCCGCCATTGCCCGGCGGTAGAGCCCCTTCACGTCCCGCCGTTTCAGCAGGTCCAGGGGCGCCTGGACGTACACCTCGACGAAGCGCCCGATGTGGCTGCGGACCTCATCGCGAACGTCGCGATACGGGCTGATGACGGATGCGATTGCCACGACATCATTGCGTGACAGCAGCTCGCAGATCCAGCCGATCCGCCGAATGTTCGTGTCGCGGTCCTCTTTGCTGAAACCGAGACCCTTCGATAGATGCGTTCGGACGACGTCACCGTCGAGCACCTCGACGCGCAGCGCTCGCTCACGAAGCCGAACCTCGAGGATCGCCGCGATGGTGCTCTTTCCGGATCCGGATAGTCCCGTCAGCCAGATGGTAAAACCGGTCGACATGCGGGACGGATTCGCACTCGCCCCGCCCGCGAGGATCGGCTCATGCCGCGAGGTCGTCGTCTCCGCCATCGAATCTGCTTCAGTCACAAGAATGAAGCGCTCCTGAACGTCGTCGGCCTGGCTGTGGCGGGTCATCCGCCATCCTGACGGTCCTCCCACCTCATGGCCGCATCGCTAGAACGGGAACACCAGTGGCACCAGCGTCAGCGTGAGCAAGATGGTGATCAAGTTCAGCGGAAGCCCCATCAAGGTGAAGTCGAGGAACCGATAGTTGCCCAAACCGTACACCATTAAGTTGGTCTGATAGCCGATCGGCGTGAGGAAGGACAGACTCGCTCCGAGTGCCACCACCACGACGAAAGGCCGTGCGTCCACCCCGACGCTCGCGGCGGTGGCGATCGCGATGGGGAACACCAGCACGGCTGCCGCGTTGTTGCTCACCAGCTCCGTGAGAGCCATCGTCGCCAGCAGCACGGCTGCGAGCGCGCCCAACGGACCGAACGGATCAAGCATACCCACGAGGAGGTTGGCAGCCGCGACCCCGAGGCCTGTCTCCTCGACGGCGGCCCCGAGTCCAAATGCCGCTGCGATGAGGATGACAATGTTCAGGTCGACGGCGTCGCGCGCCTGACGGAGGGTCAGCACCCCCGTCAGGATAACCAGCATCGCGGCAGCCAGCGCTCCGTGGAGGATCGGGACGGCTCCGGAACCGACGAGAGCGACGAATCCAAGGCCAATGACAACAACCGTCGCCACCTTGCGTGGCTGCCTGGGACTAATCCCCTGCCGGGTTGCGATGAGGAGGAAGTCGGGACCGTCTCTGTACCGCTCGCGGAAATCAGTTCCCGCGAGGATGAGGAGGGTATCCCCCATGCGGAGCCGCACGTCTCCCAGCTTGGCGTCGATCCTCTGTCCCGAACGATGGATGGCCAGGACTGCCGCGCCGTAGCGGGCACGAAAGCCTGCGTCACGCAATGTCCGACCGACCAGATTCAGGCTGTCGGCGACCACGACCTCGTAAAACTCGTGCGATCCACCTCCGAGCTGGTCGATGTGCCGGTTCTCGGTCGATTGAAGTCCCGGCGTGCGCTGCAGGTCGACGACATGGTCTACACGGCCGACGAAGGTCAGCACGTCATCGCCCACCAGCACCTCTTCTGGCGCGACCGGGGCGATGACTCGTCCTTCGCGCTCGATCTCAACGAGGAAGACACCCTTGAGGTGACGGAGCCCAGCCGCCTCGACCGATTTGGCATCCGCACCGCCACCCGGCTTCACCCGCATGCTGAAGGCGAATTCGCGGTCGCTAGCCGAGCCCGCGTCTGAGCGGGTTCGGTCCGGCAGCAGGCGCTCCGCCAACAGGACCATCGCGAGACATCCAACGAGGGCGATCGGCACGCCCACCGGCGCCAGCTCGAGGAGCGCAAGCGGCTCCATGCCCGCAGAGCTAAGCAGGCCGCTGACAGTCAGGTTCGTCGAGGTCCCTATGGTGGTGACCACGCCACCCAAGACAGCCGCATAGCTGATCGGGATGAGAAACCGAGATGGAGGTAGACCGCGGCGCTGACAAAGGTCCAGTGCCGGCGGCACGGCCATCGCCACGAGCGTGGTGTTGTTGACGAAGCCGGACATGGCCGCGATCGGAATGGTGACGCGCGCCATCAGCCAGCTGCCATGCGCCGTTCCGAAGAGCGCGCGGACGACAGGTTGGAAGGCCCCTGACACATCCACCGCACGGGCTACCACGAGAAGGGCAGCAACCGCGATGGGTGCTTCGTTGCTGAAGCCACTAAAAGCCAGATCCGGGGGGATGACGCCGAGGAGCATGAGTCCGGTCGTGGCGAGCAGCATGACGAAGGCAGGCTGCATCAGCTCCCGGGCCATCACTACGATCAAGGCAACCACGATCGCCAGCGTTATCCAGGCCTCGACGCTCAAGCGGTCCTCCCAGTGGTCCGGGGTATCATGCGGATCCGGTCGAAGTGGAGGATAGTCCGTGGTTGAATCTTCGCCAGCGGGCGAGACGCAGCTCATGCGCCTGCAGCGCGAGGTGATGCGATTGGGAGAGCGTCTGCGCCAGGCGCCGACGGTCACCACCCTCTGTCACGAGAATCCCGACGGGGACACCATCGGCGCAGCGGTTGCGATGGCGCGTGCCGCGCAGCAGCTCGGATGCCGGTCCGAGATTGTGTCGGTCGATGGCATTCCGCCGGCCTACCTCAGCCTCACCGACGGGCTCTCCATAGCCACGCGACCGACTCTGGAACCCGGCCTTGCCATCGTATGCGACGCCGCCACGCTCGATCGGGTGGGCGCAGTCGTCGAGGAATGCCGCGCGTGGTTCTCGGCGGCAACCATCGTCAACATCGATCACCACATTACCAATGCCGGGTTCGGCGCGCTGAACATTGTCGATCCTGGAGCCGCAGCCAGCTGCGAGGTGGTTGCCTGGTTACTTCCGCAGATCGGCGCGACAATGGATACGCCGATCGCATCGGCGGTCCTGACGGGCATCATCCGCGACAGCCATGGATTTTCGACCGGGACCACCAAGCCGGGCACCCTGCGAGCGGCTGCGATTGCGATGGAGGCCGGAGCGCCGCTGGAGGTGATCTACCGCACGACGCTCCTCGAGCTGCCTCTGGAGGCAATCGACCTGTGGGGACGGTTACTGAGCGACCTTCGCCGGGACGCCGATGACCGAATTGCGTGGACCCTGCTCACCTCGACCATGATCGACCTGACGGGGGCCGAACAGCATCACGCCGAAGGCGTGGCGGAACTCATCGCGGCCGGGCAGGGCGTGGAGATCAGCATCCTTTTCCGCGAGCTCGGTGACCGGACGCGTGTTTCGCTCCGCACGAGCCCATCGGTTGACGCCGCGCGCATCGCAGGTCTTTTCGGAGGTGGAGGCCACACTCGGCGCGCCGGTTGCACGGTTGAGATGGGCGCCGGGGCAGCGATCACGCGTGTCCTTGATGCCTGCCGACAACAACTCAGCCCCTGATCAATGGCGACGATCGGGCATGACGCACCATCAGCACGGATCGATCGATACAATGCGACGGGCCATGTCGGACTCCCTGCCGCAGGTGCGCCTGCACAACTCGCTGACCCGCCACACGGAGCCACTCCAAACACTGGAAGCAGGCCGCGTCGGCATCTACACCTGCGGCAGCACCGTGTACAAGTACGCCCACATCGGCAACCTGCGCACGTACCTGTTCGGCGACCTGCTGCACCGGACGCTCGAGTACCTCGGCTACGACGTGCGCTACGTCAAGAACATCACCGATGTCGGCCACATGCGGGACGACCAGCTCGACTCGCTCGCCGGCCCCGACAAGGTCGAGCTGGCTGCCGAGACCGAGGGCAAGTCGCCGATGGAGATCGCCGACTTCTACACGGCCGCCTGGCTCGAGGACGAGGCGGCCCTCAACATTCTTCCTGCCGACGTCATGCCCAGGGCAACCGATCACATCCCCGAGATGATCTCGATGACCGCGCAGCTGATCGACAAGGGCCTCGCCTACGAGGTTGACGGCACCATCTACTACGACGTGAGCGAGTTCGCCGGATACGGTCGGCTCTCCGGGCAACAGGTCGACAAGATGCGTGCCGGCCATCGCGTCGAGGTCGAAGGCGACAAGCGTGATCCGGCCGACTTTGCCCTCTGGAAGCATGCGCGCGAGCATCGGCTCATGCAATGGCCGTCACCTTGGGGCGACGGGTTTCCCGGCTGGCATATCGAGTGCTCCGCCATGGCGCTGAAGCACCTCGGCGAGCGATTCGACATCCACACCGGCGGGATCGACCTGAAGTTCCCGCACCACGAGGACGAGATCGCGCAATCGGAGGGTGCCCTGGGCCATCCGGTCGTCAGCATCTGGATGCATGGCGAGTTCCTGACCATGGACGATGCCAAGATGGCGAAGAGCACCGGAAACATCATCCGCGTGGCGGACCTGCCTTCCCTGGGCCATGAGCCGCTCGCCTTCCGCTACCTGGCGCTCACGGCTCACTATCGATCCAAGCTCGATTTCACGACCGATGCGCTGCATGCCGCATCCTCCGGCCTGGCGCGCCTCCGTCGGGCAGCGGCCGGTCCGGACGACCCGGTCGACCTCTCTGCTGAGCCGGTGGCGCGCTACCGCGCGCGCTTCGCCGGTGCGATGGCCGATGACCTCGCCTCCCCGAAGGCGCTCGCCGCCGCACACGAGGTCGCCTCGGCATCGGACCTGACCGACGCTCAGCGCCGCGCGCTGCTCCTCGACTTCGACCGCGTGCTTGGGCTGAACCTGGGTGTCACCCCGACCAGCGAAACGCCCCTGCCGGCGGGCGCCGCCGAACTGCTGGAGCGCCGCGGCGCCGCGCGCGCGTCCCGCGATTGGGCCGCCTCCGACACGCTGCGCGACGACCTCGCCGCCCTCGGCGTCAACGTGCGCGACACTCCTACCGGCCAGGAGGTTACCGGGCGCAGGGAAGGATGATCCCGGACCCTGGACGTAGCCATTGCGGCCCTGCGGAAGCGCTTGTTGCCGATCGGCACCGCTTTTCCGCCGCCTGCGGCCGAAATAAGCTCCAAGAGGTCCATATCGCCAGCATTAAGGACTGGTCATAATGGCGCAAACTGGGTACAGTCGGCAGTACTTTCTTCTCATCCCGAGCTTCATCATTGTCTTGGGACACATCACGCAAGCAGGCGACCCGGGGGAACGCGAGCACGTTTCGTGCGACCGCTCTCCGTCCCCGGTGACCTGCAACTGGGGGTACTCAAATGCAAACTGCTGTCATTGGCTTGGGATACGTCGGGCTCGTTACTGCTGCGTGCCTCGCACATTGGGGACACCGGGTGTTGGGCGTAGACGTCGACGCGCATCGCCTTCGCGCGCTGCAGGCCGGTCGCCTGCCGTTCTATGAGCCTCGACTGGATGAGCTGGTCGAAGCCAACACGACCAATGGACGGCTGACGTTCACCTCTTCTCCGGCCGATGCCGTACGGGGCGCGTCGATCGTCATGGTCGCCGTCGGAACGCATGACGGCAACGGGGGATGGCAGACGGATACGATCCGCGGATGCCTCGAGAGCATCCTCCCCGAGGTCGCCGATGACGCGACCCTCGTCGTGAGATCCACCCTGCCTCCCGAGTTCATCCAGGAGTTGCCCACGCTCATCGGAACGATCCGAACGAGCGTGGGGCGTCCCACCGTTCCCGTGTTGATCAACCCGGAGTTCACACGGGAAGGCTGCGCCGTAGTTGACTTCCTCGAGCCGGAGCGCGTCGTCTTCGGATCGGTTGATGACCCGGATGGGCGCGGCCTTGCCATGCTCCAGGAGCTCTACGGCAGCACGTCGGCGCCGAAGCTCAACCTGAGCGGCACCGACGCCGCGTTCGCCAAGCTCGGCTCGAACCTTTTCCTGGCGACCAAGATCAGCTTTGCCAACGAACTCGCCACCCTCTGCGAGGCTTACGGGGCGGATGTCGAGTCTGTCGTGCGGGCCATGGCATACGACAGTCGCATTGGCGGCCGGTTCCTTCGCGCCGGCGCGGGATTCGGTGGTTCATGCCTCCCCCATCAAGTGACGATGACCGTCCGGACGGCACGGCTCGCCGGAATTCCGTCGCCGCTGCTGCAGGCTGTCGACGAGGTGAACCACGGACAGCGCGAGCGGGTGGTCGAGAAGCTTCGAACGCTGCTCGACGGTCAGCTGGCCGGCCACCGAATCGCGATGCTGGGCGTCGCCTTCAAGCCTCACACCGACGATGTTCGGGACGCACCGTCCCTGACGATCGCGGCGCGGCTCATCGCGCTCGGGGCCGAAGTGGTCGCCTACGATCCCATGCCGCGCGCCGTGGAGCGAGCGTCTGCAGTGGTCGCCGGCATCCACATTGCGGGTAGCGCGATGGAAGCCCTCGAAGGCGCCGACGCCGTCGCACTCGTGACCGAGTGGCCCGAGTTCCTCGCGATCGACTGGTCGCGGGCGCGCGAACTGATGCGCGGACGCGCAATCGTCGACGCTCGAAACGTCCTGTCACCAGGCGAGCTGAAGTCTCTGGGCTTCGCGTACAGCGGTTTCGGTCGGAGTTCCGCCAATTCCCCGCCGCAGGACGCCCGCGTCCAGGCCGGCAACAAGAGCCGATCGTTCACCGTCGGCGAAGGCATGGGTCCGCCGGCTGCGAACCCGAACGTGGACCGTCAACTCCGCCGGAGTGTGGAGAGCCGAGACCTGACACCATTGCGCGCCGGAACGAGCGAACATGCGATCGACACTGACTAGCCTCACCGTGGCGGCCGGTGCCGGCGCCTTCCTTGGCTATGTGATCTCGACCACCGTAGATGTAGGGCTCGCGACGCCACTCGTCGCCATCGTCGGGGTCGTATGCGTCCTTGTGGTAACCGCTGCCGCGACGCACCGCACGCAAGCTTCTCTCCCGGCCCAGTTGCAGAGCGAGCACGGATGGTTCTGGCATGAGCTCACGCGCGAACTGGATCGGAGCCGCCGACACAAGTGCGAATTTGTCCTCATTCAGGTGCACGGTCCGCAATCGCCTCTCGAGAGAATCCTGCCGACAGGAGCCGTCGGACTGCTTCCGATGCCGCAGCGGGCCGACGGGCTGGTCGCCTTCCTGCGGAGCTCGGATCGCACGTGGCAGGATACCGACGGCGATGTCTACATTCTGCTGCCGGAAACCGAACACGACGACGCCGAAGCGCTGCTGCAACGTATCACGCAGGTTGCGCCGCACCTCCTGTCATCCGCCGGGTTTGCGATGGTGACCTTCCCGCACGACGGCTTGACCAGTGGCGGACTGCTCTCATCCCTGCGCGAACGACGTCGGTCGGCAGAGGCGCAGCGCGGCTCCGGTGCGGTAGGTGCCGATGCTGGCCGCGGAGCGGCATAGCATGCTGATAGCCGCCATCGGGCAGCATCCGTACCTCCGTGCGAAGCGGCTGTTCGACATCCTGCTCTCGTTGCTGTTGCTTCCCGTCGTGATTCCGGTGCTGATCGCTCTGGCCGTTGCGGTCCGACTCGATTCGCCTGGACCGATCATGTTCAAGCAGCAGCGCACGGGACACCATGGCAAGCGATTCGGCATGTACAAGTTCCGAACGATGGTGCAGAACGCCGAAGAGCTGAAGGCCGGCTTGGCGCACCTCAATATCCTTCCGCCCCCCGACTTCAAGATCATCGACGATCCGCGCATCACCAGGGTCGGGCGATTCCTCCGGAAGACGAGTCTGGATGAGCTTCCTCAGATCCTGAACGTCCTGCGGGGAGAGATGTCGCTGGTCGGCCCACGCCCAACTTCGTTCGCACCTGACACGTACCTGCTATGGCATACGGCTCGGCTGGAGGTTCGCCCCGGCATCACCGGGTTGTGGCAGCTCAAGGGGCGCAATGCGTCCACCTTCGACGAGCGTCTCCGACTGGATGTCGAGTACATCAACCGAATGTCGATGGGATACGACCTGAAGATCATTGCGCTTACCATCCTGGCGGTCGTCCGAGGTTCCGGAGCCTGACGCAGCAGGTCTCCGCGTCGAAGGAGGTCACCCTGAGGGTCACGTCCGGTCCCTATGATGTGATCCCCAGACGAGTGAGAATCAGGAGAAGCAGGATCGCCGCAACGCCGGCGAGGATAAGCTTCTGCTCGAGACTGAAACGGTCCCAACCAGATCCGCGTGACGACCTTACCTGCTTCGGCCGCATCACACCCATGGCCATGAACAAAACCAGCACAATAGCCGTGAGCGCGACCGCCCCCTGGGTGTCCATCACGGATATCATCGCGAAGTAGTTGACGAGAGGCAATGGCGCCTTCGGCGCCTGGACGCTGTTCGCGTCGACCTCGAGGGACAGACAGCTGTCAGCGTCTAGATGCTGATGAACGTAGCCACGACTCCGCTCACGATTGCCGCAATTGCCGCGGTGGCGATCGTGATGAGGGCGGGCCGTGGCAGCCTTCGGATCCATGGCCATCCCTCACGAGAGATCACGGCGACCAGAGCGACCCCTCCTCGGACGGCGGCTTGGGTGGCGCGCCAGACGTGGGGTGCGGTCCAACGGCCGGCTGTGCTCAGAGCCGTCAGAACGGCCCGCCTCCATTCGCCACTAACCGTCCTGCGCTCTGGGCGGGGATCGATGGGAATCGATCCCATCCGATTGCGGTGCACTGGTGTGACCGGTTCCGGTAGGCGCTGGATGCCACGTGGAGCGATGGGCGGCATCGTGCAATTCAAGCACGCGCGTTGATCGTGCCTTCCCGTGCCGCGTGTGAGCAGTGACCCACACCGCCGGCAATAAAGAGCTTGGACCAGGCCGCCGGGACGCCGGGGGGCGGTCAGGCGCCACGGACGCGGCATGACACGTTTCCGGGGCGCGGATCTGACGGACCGTCGCGCGGTGGCAGGCAGAGGCCATGTTTCACAGCCGCGCGGTGACCATAAGGCAGATTCAGCCCCCTTCCGTGCTCAGTCCAGGTCGCCCTCCGTCTCAGAGCGGTGCTCCGAAGCAATCAGACACGAGAGTATCGCACGTCCTCGTTCCTAGGCCGAGTTTCAAAAATTGCCTGTCGCTCTCTCGACGACCTCTCGATGACCCCAGAGACGCGACATTCGGAGGCCAGTTCAAGCCTCCGCAGTACGGGGACTTCCGCTCGCCGCCTGCCACTCAACCTGTTCACGCAGCCCGATCGAGGGCGTGACGGAGGGCCGGTAACCAAACGCCTGCCTCGCCTTCTCCGTATCGGCCCACGTCCGCACCTGGTCGCCTGGCCTCGCATCCTCGTATCGGATCCGGGGGGTAGCCGCCGTCGCTTCGGCGATCAGCTCAACGGCTTCCCGCAACGAGATCTCTTGGCCACCGCCGATGTTGTAAACCTCGCCGACCTCGGCATGGGTGAGCGCGTCAATCGTCCCCCGGACGCAGTCGGCAACAAAGGTATTGGACCGTGACTGGAGCCCATCGCCGTAGACAGTAATGGGCCGGCCCGTCAGCATGGCGTCGATGAAGATGTTGTAGGCCATGTCCGGTCGCTGGCGGGGGCCGTACACCGAGAAGTAGCGCAGGATGATGGCAGGAAAGCCCGAGTTGGCCACATGGGCGCCCAGCAGCTGCTCGGCGGCCAACTTGGTCACACCATACGGTGACACCGGGCGCGTCGGCTGCGTCTCGTCGCCGACGGCGTCGCGGCCATAGACCGAGGAGGTCGAGGCCTGCACGAAGCGAGACACGCCAGCTCGACGGGACGCCTCGATCAGGCGGTGCAAGCCGATGATGTTGCAGCTGACGTAGAGGTCCAGGTCGCTCCAGCTGCGCATCAGCCCGGCCATTGCGGCCTCGTTGACGACCGCGTCGACGCCGTCCAGGTAATCGTCCAACGGGTCTGTCCGGAGATCGAGCTCGGCGAAGGTGAAGCGCGGGTACGAAGCGACCGCGTGCAGGTTGCGCTCCTTCACCTCGCGCGGGTAATAGTCGACGAAGGCGTCGATGCCGACCACCTCATGGTCGAGCGCCAACAGAGCCTCAATCACGTGAGATCCAATGAATCCGGCAGCGCCAGTAACGAGAATTCTCATGCTTGTCCCTTAGCCATTACGCCTTGTTGATCCGTTGCCAGGCAGACACCGGTGGGGGCAGCTTCTCGATCCACCGATACCGTGACCAGATGCAGGCCACGGGCGAGCTTGCCACCCCCGGACGGCACATGGCGGTTCCCTACACCTGCCGAGCCGAACGACGGTTCCAGCCCGACAGGTCGAGATCGAGTGAGCGCGCAAGGCGCTCGTTGTACGGCGCAAAGTACTCGGTCAGCTCCTCGAGGACGCGGCGCTCGTCCTCGGTTGTGGTATGCACAGGAGCGGCGATATTGATGGCGGCGTACGGCCGACGCATGATCCGACGCATGCCCGTCTTCACGGCCTTGTGCTGCACGAGCCGACCGGCAGCCAGGCGCAGGCGATGCACCGCCTGGCTGCGGACCCGATACGTGGGCCTTTTGTGGGGGAAGTCGTAA
>Ga0183260_10003822_pt1 | contig 12101 bp, 11 predicted proteins | sample AntDrymUQ4972206_2_FD_129768 | JGI IMG/M metagenome (GOLD analysis project Ga0183260, IMG submission 129768) | Polar desert sand microbial communities from Dry Valleys, Antarctica - metaG UQ497 (22.06) (version 2) (version 2) | ecosystem: Environmental > Terrestrial > Soil > Desert | place...
CCCGCAGGACCTCGACACGCTGTCCAAGGGCACCCGGCTCTCGTTCACGCTGGCGCGCGCGGCCACCGTCACCTGGACGATCCGCAACTCCGCAGGCACGGCCGTCGTGACCCTGGTCGACAACGGCTCGCTGCCCGCCGGCGTCTCGACCCGGATGTTCTACGGCAAGCGTCCAGACGGGACGATGCTCCCGGCCGGCAAGTACACCTCGCACGTCGCGGCGTCCGACGGCACCGTCAGCTCGAGCCAGGCCGTCGCCTTCGAGATGAACGCCTTCAACCTGCGACCGTCCACGACCACCCCGGCCCGCGGGCGATCCATCTCGATCACGGCGATCTCGGCCGAGGCGCTCAGCACGACCCCTCGCCTGTACATCACGCAGCCCGGCAAGGCGACGTGGTCGGTGGCGATGCGGAAGATCGGCACCCTTACCTACAAGGCCACCGTGACGCTCAAGACGGGCGGCTCGGCAGGCAAGGTGACCTTCCGGGTCTCCGCCAAGGACTCCGGCGGGCGCTCGCAGAAGACCTCACTGGGCCGCGCGCTCAGGTAGGACTTCGGCCGGGAGGCGTGGCCGGACCCTCGCCGCGAGGTGCGGCGCGGACCACCCCGCACTACCCCGGACCGCACCGTACCAGTCCTCACCGGGACCATCGTCACCTTGTCTCGCCGATCACCCGACCCTACGCTCCTCGCCCGTCGCACCGAGAGGTTTGTCTTGTCCAGCGTTCCCACGCGCTCCGGCCACCACCCCCGCAACCCGATCCTGCGCGTCCTGGCGCTCTCGGTCCTCCTGGGTGCACAAACGGTCTGGGCGGGCGCGGCATCCGCTGCGCCGGCAATCATGGCCCCGGTCGCTGACATCTCGGCCGAGCCAGAGGGCGATGCTGCCGCCGCGGGGCTCACCCCGACCATCCACTGGGAAGACGTCCAGAAGCACGCCGACGACAAGATCGACTTCACGCCAGGCGAGCGCGCCAGTGTCGGGTTCAAACCGCGCTCGGGCGATCGCTGGAAAGTCGGTGGCGTCGAGCCCCAGGCCCTGCCCGCGGGGCGCCTCACTGGCCGCCAGATGCGCGATCTCCAAGTCACCCCGCGCGCCAAGGCGCCGGCGGAGCCCGACATCGCTCCGGCTCCGACCGAGGAGTCGACCGCCGAGCCGACCCCGGCCGCCGTCCCGAGCCCGACGACCGACCCCGGGGCCAGCCCATCGGCGCCCATCGATCCCGCCGTCGACCAGCCGGTCGTCGACCCGTCCGACGTCAGCCCCGCCGTCGGCGCGTCGTGGACCGGCGGGACCGTCGCCGGTGACGTCGACCTCCAGGCCCGAGTGGATCCGGGTGCCCTCCGCCGCGAGGTGTTCGGCTTCCTTCCGTACTGGGAGGTCAACGCGAGCGACCTGTCGATCCAGTACGACAAGATCTCGACCATCGCGTACTTCGGCGTCGGAGCCAATGGCGACGGCACCCTCCAGAAGCTCAACAGCAACGGGACCCTCACGACCGGCTGGGGCGGCTGGACCAGCTCGAAGATGACGAGCATCATCAACGAGGCCCATGGGACCGGGACGCGCGTCGTCCTGACGATCCAGAGCTTCGCCTGGAACACGAGCGGGACGAACCGCCAGAAGCAGCTCCTCGGCAGCTCGACGAACCGCCTCCGACTGGCTCGCGAGATCGTCGCCGCCGTCCGGAATCGTGGTGCCGACGGCGTCAACCTCGACTTCGAGCCTCTCGCGTCGGGTTACGGACCGCAGTTCACCGCGCTGGTTCGCACCGTCCGTGCCGAGCTCGACAAGGTCGCCAAGGGCTACCAGATCACCTTCGACACCCTCGGGTTCATCGGCAACTACCCCATCGAGGACGCGACCGCCCCCGGTGGCGCGGATGCGATCTTCGTCATGGGCTACGACTACCGAACGAGCGCGCACTCGCCGGTCGGCAGCATCGCGCCGCTCTCGCGGACCGGGTACGACATCAACGAGACCGTGGCCGCCTATACGGCCCGGGTGCCGGCATCGAAGATCATCCTCGGCGTGCCGTACTACGGCCGTGCCTGGTCGACGGATACCGCGCAGCTGAACGCCAAGAACATCAGCGGTGTGCAATACGGGGCATCCAGCACCGTCGTGTACACGAGCGCTCTCCCATTCTTCGCGTCCCACGGCAAGAACTACGACACGAAGGAACAGGTGGCCTGGACTGCCTACCGCCGTGAGAACTGCACCCAGACCTACGGCTGCGTGAACCCGTGGCGCCAGCTCTACATCGACGACGCCCGCGGACTCGGCGCCAAGTACGCCCTGGTCAACCAGTACAACCTGCGTGGCGCCGGGATCTGGGCGCTGGGCTATGACGGCACGCGCCCGGAGCTGTGGCAGGCGATCGAAGACCACTTCGTGACCGACACCGTGCCGCCCACGGTCAGCTCGACCGCGGCCACGTCCGCGTATGTCTCGCCGAACGGCGACGGTCGAAGCGACACCGTGACCGTCTCGATGGCGGTCACCGGACACATCCGCTTCGGCTACGAGATCGCTCCGGTGGTCGCCGGTGTTCTCGGTGCCCGCATCCGCTCAGGGACCGTCGAGAGCAAGACTGTCAAGGTCGTCTGGGACGGCCAGGCTCACGGCGGCGTCCCCGTACCCGACGGCCGCTACCGGATCACGATCTGGGCCGGCGACGTCTCCGACAACCGGACGACAAGGACCTTCGACATCATCCGCGACACGGCTCCGATGGCGGTCACGACCAGCGCGACGCCCTGGGTCATCACCCCCAACGGCGACGGACGTGGCGACACCACGGTCCTTGCCTGGTCCTCGGCGGAGTCCGCGCTCTCGTCGGGCCGGATCTACAACGGCGCCAACGCGGTCGTTCGATCCTGGTCCAAGACCGGGACCGCGGGCAGCTTCACGTGGAACGGCCGGAACACCGCCGGCTCGTGGCTGCCGAGTGGGCGCTACCGCTACCGCATCTTCACTGACGACAAGGCGGGCAACCGCACGATCGTCGACCGGCCGGTCGTCATCGACAAGACCCTCGCTTCGCTGACGTGGTCATCGAGCCGGGTCCGGCGTGGAACGACCGTCACGGCGACCTACCGGCTCCGCGGCGCCGCACGGGTCACCCTCGCCATCTACAAGGGCACGACGGAGGTCCGACGCGCCTACACCGAGCGCAGCGTGGCCGCGGGCACGTACAGCTGGAGTTGGAACGGCCGCGACCAGAACGGCGTGCTCCTGCCGCGGGGAAGCTACAAGGCCGTGATCACCGCCACGAGCTCCCTCGCGACGACCAAGCTGTCGCGGAGCGTCACGGTCGAATAGCGCGGCCGCCCGGCTACACTTCGCGCGATGTCGAATTCGAGCGAAGCACTGACCGAGGCGTCCGCGGGCGTCATCGATCCCACCGCCCGCGTCCATGCATCGGCCGACCTCGAGAGCGGCATCAGCGTCGGACTTCGCACGGCGATCTGGCAGCGGGCGCAGATCCGGAGTGGAGCGCGCATCGGCGCCGATTGCGTGATCGGGCGCGACGTCTTCATCGACGTCGGCGTGGAGATCGGCGACCGCGTCAAGGTCCAGAACGCGGCGCTCGTCTACAACGGCGCGACCGTGGCGGATGGCGTCTTCATCGGGCCGGGCGCGATCCTCACCAACGACCGCTACCCGCGGGCGATCACGCCCGAGGGCGATCTGGCTCGTGCCGACGACTGGCAGGTCTCGCCGATCCGCCTCGAGCATGGCTGCTCGATCGGCGCCGGCGCGATCGTCGTGGCGGGCTGCGACGTCGGCACGTTCGCGATGGTGGGAGCCGGCGCTGTCGTGACTCGCACGGTCCCGGGCCACGCCCTCGTCGCCGGGAGCCCTGCGAAGCGCATCGGCTGGGTGTGCGCCTGTGGCGACCGCCTCCAGGACGCCGACGGCCGACCGGCACCGGCGGACATCGATCGATACTCGATGGACAAGGGCCTGACCTGCGACCGCTGTGGACGTCGTTACCGATACGACCGGACCGGCGACACGCTCCACGAGGCCAGGGCATGATCCCGGTCGCTCGGCCCGACATCGACGACACCGAGATCGCCGCCGTCACCGAAGTCCTGCGCAGCGGGATGCTCGCCGGCGGCCGACGCGTCGCGGAGCTCGAGGCGCGCTGGGCCGACTTCATCGGGGTCCGTCACGCGATCGCGGTGAGCAACGGGACCGTTGCCGAGATGTGCATCTTCGCGGGGCTGGGACTCGGCCCGGGAGACGAGGTCATCACCGTCGGGCACACATTCAACGCGACCGTCTCGTCGATCCTGTTCACGGGCGCCACGCCGGTCTTCGTCGACATCGATCCCGAGACCTACGACATCGATCCCGACCGCGTGGCGGCGGCGATCACGCCCCGGACGAGGGCCATATGCCCGGTCCACCTGTTCGGCCTGCCGGCCGACATGGGCCCGCTCGTGGAGCTCGCCGAGCGCCACGGTCTCGCCATCGTCGAGGACGCGTGCCAGGCGCACGGCGCGGAGTACCAGGGCCGCAAGGTCGGCAGCTTCGGACACGGCGCGTTCAGCCTGTACGGCACGAAGAACATGACGACCGGCGAAGGCGGCCTCATCACCACGGACGACGACGCCCTGGCCGACTGGATCCGGCTGTACCGCAACCAGGGCATGCGCGAGCGCTACCGCCACGAGATCCTGGGTTACAACTTCCGCCTGACCGACATCGCGGCCGCGATCGGCCTGTGCCAGCTCGACAAGCTCGAGCGGAATACCGAGCGACGCCGCGCCGTCGCAGCCCGCTACGACGAGGCCTTCGCAGGACTGCCGGTCGTCGTGCCGACCGTGCCCTCCGATCGGACCCACGTCTATCACCAGTACACGCTCGACGTCGGACCGGCGCGTGACGCGATCGTCGCCGACCTCGCGGCCGCCGGCGTGTCGACCGGCATGTACTACCCGATCCCGGTCCACCGCCAGCCCTACATCGTGGAGCTGGGGATCCAGGCGGACCTGCCCGTAACCGACCGCGTGGCCGCCCGGACGCTGTCCCTGCCGATGTTCCCGGGACTCACGGATGACGACCAGTCCACGGTCATCGAGGCGGTCGGGGCGGTCGTCGGGCGGCACGTGGCCACCGCGGAGCGATGACCGCGCATCAGCGACCGAGCCATCCGTGGGAGCCCATCGGCGACCGCCCGGCGCGCGTCGGGCTCATCGGCCTGGGTGCGATGGGCCGCAACCACCTTCGATTACTGAGCGCCCGCGACGATGTCGAGCTCGTCGCCATCTCGGATCCGCTCGAGGACGTGCTCGCCGCGGTGGCCGTCGCGACCGACGCACAGGGCTATCAGGAGCCTCAGGCGATGCTCGCCGAGGCCGACCTCGATGCGGTCGTCATCGCCTCGCCGACCACGACCCATCTACCGCTCGCGCTGGCGGCGGCCGAGCGCGGGATCGCGATGCTCGTGGAGAAGCCGCTCGCGGCGACGACCCTGGAGGCGGATGAGCTGGTCCGTGCGTCCGCCGAGACCGGCGTGCCGATCCAGGTCGGCCACGTCGAGCGGTTCAACCCGGCCGTGCTGGAGCTTGGCCGGCTCATCGAGGAGGGCTGGCTCTCGACGGTCTACGCGATCACCAGCCGGCGTGCCGGCCCATTCCCGGCGCGCATCCGCGATGTCGGCGTGACCATCGATCTGGCGACCCACGACGTCGACATCCTCTCGTTCGTCGCGGGCGAGCGGCCGACCCGCGTCTCGGCGGAGACCGCCCAGCGCGTGCACCAGGACCACGAGGACCTGCTGTTCGGCCTCCTGTCCTTTCCGTCGGGTTCGGTCGGGATGCTCGACGTCGACTGGCTGACGCCGGCCAAGCGCCGGACGCTGACCGTGGTCGGCGAGGAAGGCATGTTCGAGCTCGATTACCTCAGCCAGCGGCTGACGTTCACCCGCTCGACCGATACCACGAACCCCCGGCTGATCGCCGGGTACGCCCCGACCTTCGAGGGCGAGTCGGTGGATCTGCCGCTGACGAGCGGCGAGCCGCTGGCCGCGGAGCTGGACGCCTTCCTGACCGTAGTGCGGGAGGGCGGTCGCCCGGTCGTGAACGCCGAGGACGGTCGGTGGGCCGTGTTCGTGGCCGAGGCCCTGCTGCGGGCCGCGCGCGAGCGCCGGACGGTCGAGCTGGACGAGCTCAACGAGGTCATCGCCCGATGACGATCACGAACCGGCCGTCGACGACCGCGAACCTTGCCGGCGGGTCGATCGTGTCGGAGCCGAACCCGTGCCGGCACCCGTTCGCCCGGCCCGTGCGGCCGTGGCGTGGCGAGACCGGAACTGCCGGGATCGTGGCGGTCGTCGGGGCAGGCAAGATGGGGCTGCCGCTGGCGGCCCAGTTCGCGTCGCACGGTTGGGATGTCATCGCGGTCGACATCGATGAGGCGGTCGTCGCCGCCATCAACGAGGGCCGATCGCACGTCGGCGACGAACCGGGCCTGGCCGAACTGGTCGCCACCGCACACGCGGAGGGCCGGCTGCGGGCGACGACCGACGGCGCCGCGGCCGCGCGCGAGGCGGACGTCGTCGTGCTGATCGTGCCGGTGATGCTGGATGCGGATTCGCGCCCGGACTACCGGCACATGGATGCCGCCACGGACAGCATCGGCCCCGGCATCCACGCCGGGTCGCTCGTCATCTACGAGACGACGCTGCCGGTCGGGGACACGCGCGGACGGTTCGCCCCGCGACTCGAAGCGGCCAGCGGGCTGCGCGCCGAGGTCGATGGCGACGAGGGTTTCCTCGTGGCGTTCTCGCCGGAACGGCTGTACAGCGGGGCGGCGTTGCGCAACCTCGCGACGTACCCAAAGCTCGTCGGCGGGCTCGGGCCGTCGTCGCGGGATCGCGCGGCGGCGTTCTACGACAGCGTCCTCGATGCCGAGATCGTCGCGATGTCGTCGGCCGAGGCGGCCGAGTTCTCCAAGCTCGCCGACACCACGTACCGCGACGTGAACATCGCGCTTGCCAACGAGTTCGCGAACTACGCCGACCGCATCGGCGTGGACGTGACCGAGGTCATCGCCGCGGCCAACAGCCAGCCGTACAGCCACATCCACCAGCCGGGGATCGGCGTGGGCGGCCACTGCATCCCGGTCTACCCCCACTTCCTGCTCGATCGAGCGCCCGAGCTGTCGCTCGCGGCCCGAGCCCGCGAAGTCAACGACGGCCAGGTCGATGTCGCGATCGAGGCGCTCAAGGCCGAGCTGGGCTCGCTGGCCGGTGTCGGTGTGCTCGTCCTCGGGCTGACGTACCGCCACGGCGTCAAGGAGCTGGCCTACTCGCGGGCACTCCCCCTGATCGAGCGGTTGCGGGCCGCCGGCGCTCAAGTGCTCGCGTACGACCCGCTGCTGACCGACGACGAGATCCGCGCCACCGGCGCCGAGCCATGGACCTGGGGCACGCTCGCGGAGGGCGTTCGCGGGGTCGTGACGCAGACCGGGGACGCACGCTGGAACGACCTCGATGCCGCCTGGTTCCCCGACCTCCAAGCCGTCCTCGACGGCCGCAACAGCCTCGACCGCCTGAAGCTACCCGACGGCGTGACGCGCCGCGGCATCGGCAAGACGTAGGTCCCCTTTCGTCGACCTCCGGCGAGATCCACGCAATGGGAGGTCGGAGCGCCCTACCTCGTTGATACGGGGAAAGGAATTGAGCGGATACTCCAACATCTACTGACCGGCCGAGGAACTTGGGTCGGGGCAAGGGTGAACGTCTTCACGCCGAAATGGTCAGGAGGGCCGGATGCGTCTCCAGCGACGGCGATTCAGTGAGGCCAGCGACGTGAGGACGATTCCGCGCGGTCGGATCGATGTCGTCGAGCTTGACGATACGGTGGTCGGTCGGATGACCTACGAGCCGGGCTGGCGCTGGTCGGTGGATGTGCGACCCATCGCCCAGACGGACACGTGCCAATACCATCACCTGGGGATCACGCTCGCAGGGCGTCTACGCGCCCAGATGGCTGACGGCACGGAACTCGAGGTGGCTCCAGGTGACGTCTTCGAGATCCCACCAGGACACGATGCCTGGGTGGTCGGGGACGAGCCATGGGTCTCGGTCGACTTCGAAGCCATGAGGACCTTTGGTAAGCAGCAGGATGCCAGCGACGATCGGATCCTGGCATCGATCGTCTTCACCGACATCGTCGATTCGACCCGCCGGGCGTCAGACCTCGGTGCCGCGAGATGGCGCGACCTCGTCGGAGAGCACAATCGCAAGGCCGCGACAGCGATCGACCGCCATCGGGGACGACTCGTCAAGACCACCGGCGACGGCGTGCTCGCCCAATTCGACGGTGCCGAGCGCGCAGTTCGCGCCGCGGCTGCCATCCGCGATGCGGCCCAGGGCCTCGGCCTGGCGATCCGCGCAGGCGTCCACACCGGAGAGGTCCAGATGATCGCGGGGGACGTCCGGGGGATCGCAGTCCACATGGCGGCCCGGATCATGGCCGTCGCGGGGTCCGGCGAGATTCTCGTGTCGGCAACGGTCATGGAGCTCCTCGAGGGCTCCGGGCCGAAGTTCGAGGACGCCGGGATCCATGAGCTGAAGGGCCTTGACGGGGCCCGCCAGCTGTACCGCCTCGCAACGCTCGAACGCGACTGAGACCTCCGGGATCCGAACGGCCCTACCAGGTGTCATGTGCCGGCGGCCGACCCGGCCCCGCAGGTGGCAACCGCGGCCCGGGTAGCGTCAACACACGCGCCGTCACGACCTCGCGGTCCTCGAGCTGCGTGGTGGTGTGGACCTCGTACGCCGCGAGTTGCGCGAAGCCGATCTCCGGGCGGTAGCGTCGATCGGGATCGCCGACGAGGACCCTCGTCCCGCGTGCCGCCGCGCGCGTGAGCCAGGGGGCCACGCGCTCGGCGAAGGGGCCCTCGTACCACGTGTCTCCCGCGAGGATGACGTCCGCGTCGGGCGGCTCCTCGTCCAACAGGTCGCGCCCGACGAAACCGATCCGGACGGCGTTCGCCTTGGCGTTGAGGGCGACGGCGGCCCCGGCGAACGGGTCGATGTCGACACCGGTGGCTTTGGATGCACCTGCCTGCATCGCTGCGATCGCACACATGCCGGATCCTGTTGCAAGGTCGAGGACGCTGCGGTTGGCGACCTCCTCCGGATGCTCGACGAGGTATCGCGCGATCGCGATCCCGCCCGCCCACGCAAACGCCCAGTAGGGGATCGGCGCCGCGGCGGAGCCGAGCGCTGCCTCGGTCGCGTGCCGTAGCGGCTCCGCATCCGCTGCCATGTGCAGGCGGACGGTCGGCACGTCACGCAGCGTCTGCAGCCGCGTGTACCGCGCGACGAGCGCTCGCCGGCGCGAGAGCGGGAGGCGGCGCTGCGCGTGATGAGGGGCGGGCCGACGGGTCATCGGCCGCGAAGGCTAACCCAAGGCCCCGCGGGGTGCGGTGCTGGAGCGCTCTATCTATTCGCGGGCGCGGCGTGCACACTGCGCCTAGGAGTCGTGACGAGCGAGATGGAGAGTCGATGAGCGACGCGCCCAAAACCACAGATCCGGGCAAGCCCAAGCCCACCGCGCAAGAGCTGCTTGCCGACTGGCGTCTTGCCGAACGCATCGGTAAGACGGCGAGGTCGGCGTCGGCGTCTGCTGGCCTTGCGGTGGAGTCGGCAGATGCGGCGAAGGCAGCGGCCGCGTCAGCTCAGGCGGCTGTCATGGGGGCGGCCGAAGCCGTCGACCGGGCCAAGGAGGCGTCTGATCTGGCATCCACGGCAGCGGCCCAAGCATCGGAAGCCGCACAGCACACCTACGCCGACGCGCAGGATGACGTGACGCGAACGGCCGATATCCTGCGCGAAGCCGACGCGCTGGAAGCAGAGGCTGGAGACGCGTTCCGGAATGCCCAGAAGCGCGGCTTCGAGAAGGGCAGCAGCTAAGGGCTCGATGGCCGGACCGACCACGGTCGACGAGTACCTGGCCGCACTATCGGACGAGCGGCGCGCTGGCGTGGAGCAGCTTCGGCAGACGATCAACGCCGCCGCCCCCGAGGCGACCGAATCGATCGCGTACCTCATGCCGGCGCTCCGGAGCCACGGTGGTCAGCTCCTCGTGTCGTACGCCGCGTTCAAGAAGCACTACAGCCTCTTTCCCGCGAGCGAGGCGGTCGTCGAGGCGCTCGGCGACGAGTTGACGCCCTACCTGGCGGGGAAGGGCACGATCCGCTTCCCGGCCGACAAGCCGATTCCCATCGCGACCGTGACGAAGATCCTCAAGGTTCGGCTCGCCGAGAACGCCGCACACGTCGGGCGCTGAAGTGCGCGGGGGCTGAGCGGTCCGATGCTCGATCGAGTGCGTCGTCTTGTGCGAGGGGCTGCGGCGGGCAACGCCGCCGAACGGACCACCGATGCAGCTGGTGACGAGATCCTCGCCGAGGGTGCCTACGCCGGGCCCGGGCGCACCTCGCATTACGTCCTCGAAGGTGGGACGACGACGGCGTGCGGCCGACCGCCGACCGGGCTACATCGATGGTCGAGCTCGTGGTCCCACGTCGACGAGGACACGCGGTGCAAGCGCTGCACGGCGCTGGTCGGTGCCCGCGCCAACGTGCGCCATGGCCCGCCCACGTTCGTCGATGTCGCCGTCTTCGGCGTCGTGCCGCCCGATCTTCCGCTGGAGGAGCAGGTCGCGTTCAGGGCTCAGTGGGAGCGCGATGCGCCGAATCGGCGCGGGGATCCTCCACCTCCGCCCGGTGCCACCTTCAGCGATCCGCCCTTCCTCTACGCCAAGGATCCGTTCCGCCGCCACGGCACCCTGGAGCCGCAGACCGACCGCGTGATCAACGACGTCTACACGCGGAGGCCGCACGGCAAGAAGTGGCATCGGGTCTATGACACGCACGGGCCGAGCGAGCTGCCGGCCATCGCGCCCTACGGGCGAAGTTTCGGGTTCCCCTGCGGCGACGTCGGTCATGACTTCGAGCCGGACGGGGATGGGGTGTTCCAGCCCGCCCCCATCCGGACCGATACTCCGGAGCCGGCCGAGATGTGCAAGGCCTGCGTTCAGTCCGACGCCAAGCATGGCAAGCTGGGCGACCTGCCAACGAATAGATGGGACCGTTGACACCGCAAGGAGCATGGATGCCCGAGAAGGACGCTGAGAAGAGCACCACAGATGCGCTCCAGCAGTGGCGAGCTGCCGAGCGGTCGGTCGCCGTTGTTCGGCGCGGCACCTTGGCGGCCAAGGTGGCTGCGAGCGCTGCTGCGGAGGCCGCCGAGGCGGCGACCGCGACGGCGACCGCCGCCAAAGAAGCGCTGGCCGCTATGGCGCTAGCCGAAACCTCTGCCGCGAAGACCGCGGCTGCTGCGAAGGCGACCGTCCTGGCCGCACAAACAGACGCGGCGGACGCCGAGGCCGAGGCATCGTTGGCTGAAGTCGACGAGGTCGAGGCGCAGCGGGAGTATCGAGCGGCGGCCGAGCGAGCGGCTCGCGAAAAGTAGGGTCAGCTTTGGCGGCGCTCGTCTGAAGGCCGCCGGCCTGGCGTCCGCCCGCCCACGACTCGCCTCCCGCCGCAAACCCCTCGATGCCGGGCCCGGCAATTGCCGTTGAGAGCATCGCGGAAACCCGCGCGACGGCGCGTGGGGGCCATCGGGGTCAGAATTCGAGGTCGACCGGTCGGCCCGACCGGGGAAGGAGCCAGAACGTGAACATCTTCGGCCGTCGAACCGACCCCGAGCCCGAACCCGCCTCGACCCAGAGCCCCGACGAGCAGGCCCTCGAGCGCTACCGCTATATGCTCGCCACAGCGCCGCCCGAGGACATCGAGCGCGCCCACGAGGAGGCGTTCGCTCGACTGACGCCGGAACAACGCCAGCAGGCGCTCCAGGCGCTCGCCCAGCACGTGCCGGAGGGCGAGATCCGCGGCGACGACCCGGCCTCGCTGGCCCGGGCGGCCACGCGCGCCGAGGTCCGCCAGCCAGGCACCATCGAGCGTGCTTGGGGCGGCGCCGGCGCCGGCGGGTTCGGGATGGGCAGCTGGTTCCTCACGACCCTGGCGGCGAGCTTCATCGGGACCACGATCGCCCAGTCGTTCTTCGACA
>Ga0183260_10003823_pt1 | contig 12100 bp, 14 predicted proteins | sample AntDrymUQ4972206_2_FD_129768 | JGI IMG/M metagenome (GOLD analysis project Ga0183260, IMG submission 129768) | Polar desert sand microbial communities from Dry Valleys, Antarctica - metaG UQ497 (22.06) (version 2) (version 2) | ecosystem: Environmental > Terrestrial > Soil > Desert | place...
GTCGGACGGCTGCGCGCCGCGCTCGAGCCAGTGGCGGGCACGATCCTCGTCGACGCGGATCGTCGACGGGTCGGTCTGCGCGTTGTAGTGGCCGATCGTCTCGATGACGCGCCCGTCGCGGGGTGAGCGCGAGTCGGCGACGACGATGCGCCAGATCGGGTCCTTGCGGCCCCCGACACGGGTGAGTCTCATTCGAACGGCCATGTGCCGACAGCCTAGCGAGCCTGTCGCATGAGCGCCTGGAGGTCGGGCATCTTGCCCTTGCCGAGCTGCTTCATGAGCTTCTGCATCTGTCCGAACTGCTTGACGAGCTGGTTGACGTGCTGGACCGTCGTGCCCGACCCCCGCGCGATCCGCAGGCGGCGCGACCCCTTGATCAGATCCGGCCGCCGGCGCTCGAGCGGCGTCATCGACAGGATGATCGCCTCGATGCGGTCAAGCTCGCGCTCGTCGACCTTGACGTCCTTCATCGCAGCGCCCTGGAAGCCGGGAATCATGCCCAGCAGCGACTGCAGCGGCCCCATCTTGCGCATCATCTTCATCTGCGAGAGGAAGTCCTCGAACGTGAACTCGTTGCGCCGCAGCTTGCGCTCGAGCTCCTTGGCCTCGTCCTCGTCGATCTGCGCCTCGGCCTTCTCGATGAACGACAGGACGTCGCCCATGCCGAGGATGCGCTGCGCCATCCGGTCGGGGTGGAAGCGCTCGAACTGGTCGAGCTTCTCGCCCGTCGAGGCGAACATGATCGGCTTGCCCGTGACGGCCTTCACCGACAGCGCGGCGCCGCCGCGGGCGTCGCCGTCGAGCTTGGACATGAGCACGCCGTCGAAGGCGACCGCGCCCGCGAACTGCTCGGCGACGTTGACGGCGTCCTGACCGGTCATCGCGTCGACGACGAGCAGGACGGTCGTCGGCTTGACGACCTTGCGGATCTTGATCAGCTCGTCCATGAGCTTCTCGTCGATGTGCAGGCGGCCGGCGGTGTCGACGATCAGCACGTCCTTGCCGTCGCGCTTGGCCTGGTCGAGCGCCCACTTGGCGATGTCGACGGGGTCCTTCTTGGTGCCCTGCTCGTAGACCGTCGCGCCGACCTGCCCGCCGACCTTCACGAGCTGGTCGACCGCCGCCGGCCGATAGACGTCGCAGGCGGCCAGCGCGACCGACGAGCCGTGCTCGGTGTTGAGAAAGCGCGCGAGCTTGGCCGCCGCCGTCGTCTTGCCCGAGCCCTGCAGGCCGGCCATGAGGATCACCGTCGGCGGGCGCGGCGCGAAGGCCACGGAGGCGCTCGCGCCGCCCATCAGCGCGGTCAGCTCCTCGTCGACGATCTTGACGACCTGCTGGCCCGGGTTGAGCTTGCCGAGCACGTCGGCGCCCAGGCACCGCTCCTTGACCGTGTTCGTGAACGACTTGACGACCTTGAAGTTCACGTCGGCCTCGAGCAGCGCGAGGCGGATCTCGCGCATCGCGGCGTTGACGTCGGCCTCGGTCAGCGTGCCGCGCGAACGGACGTCGGCCAGGGTCGCCTGGAGCTTCTCGGAGAGCGTGTCGAACACGGTCGATCCAGTCTAGGGATGGTGCGCGCGGTGACGCTGCCGAGGACGCTGAGCGGTGGGCCCAGAATCCTGTTGACCGCTGGTCAATAACTCGTTAGGCTAGTTGTCGACCGTTGGTCAACAAGGAGAGGACGAGCCAGCCATGAAGACCACCTCCAGCTACGAGCAGCAGCCGCTCGCCGACTTCCCGCCAGCGCTACGCAGCATGGGACGCATCCTGGCCGCGATCGCCGGCGTGGCGATCGGGATCGCGATCCTCCTCATCGGCGGCCTGTACGCCCTGCTCAGCACCTGCCAGGGCTACGGCGGCGAGTCGACGGTGTGCGGGGGGCTCGTCGAGTCGCTGGAGCTCGTCGCGGTGCTCGGCGGCGGCTCCGCCGCCATCGCCGGCGGGGTCGGGACGGCCGCCACCGGCCAGGCCCGCTGGATCGCGGGCGGCATGGCGATCGCGATCGTGCTCGTCATGCTGCTCACGGCCCTCCTCGCGGAGCAGCAGCCGGCACTGACGTGATCTGGCGCGTGCTCGCGGCCCTCGCCGGTCTCCTGCTCGGCGGGCTCTGGTTCTTCGGCAGCGGCTTCGCGCTGGGCCTCGCGGAGTGCCCACCCGACACGGGGTCGGGCCTGTGCGCCCCGTGGCACGAGGATCTGCTGGCGGTGATCGAGGCCGTGCTCGTCATCAGCGGCACGGTCGTCGCCGTCGGGGGTGGGCTGCTCAGTGCCCGCACCGGGCGCCCGCACTGGCTGGTGGCTGCGGTCGTCGTCATCGGCGTGTTGGCCTTGACCGCCGACGTCGTCCTCGCCGGCCAGGAGCAGCCGCCGGGATGAGCCGCGAACTCAGGGCCGCCGCACGAGCGTCACGCCGTCGCGCACGCTGAGCATCACGCTGATCACCCGCTCGTCGGCAGCGACATGGTCGTTGAAGGCGCGCAGCGCGCGCGTGGACTCGGTGTCCTCGTCGGAGGCGGGCTCGACGACGCGGCCGCTCCACAGCACGTTGTCGACGACGATCACGCCGCGCGCGGAGAGCTTGGGCAGGACCGCCTCGTAGTAGTCGTGATAGCCCTCCTTGTCGGCGTCGATGAAGACGAGGTCAAACGGCCCCTCGAGGCCGGCGATCGTCTCCAGCGCCGGGCCCTGGCGGATCTCGATGCGCTCGCCGTAGCCCGCCTGCCCGATGTGGCGCCCGGCGAACGCCGCCCGCTCAGGGTCGAGCTCGCAGGTGATGATCCGCCCGCCCGCCGGCAGCGCCTGGGCCATCGACAGCGCGCTGTAGCCCGAGTACGTCCCGATCTCGAGCACGAGCTGCGGCTGGGCGAGGAAGACGAGGAACTCCAGCAGACGCCCTTCGATCTCGCCGGTCAGCATCTGCGGCGAGTCGAGCGTCTCCCGCGTCTCGGCCGCGAGCTGCGCCAGAAACGGCGCCGGCGCCGTCGTGTGCGCAGCTGCGTAGGCCTCGATCGCCTCCGGGACGACGAAGGCGCTCACACCGAAGCTGGTGGCGGGGGCGGCGGGCTGGGTCGCACGGCACCCGAGATCGCGCCGCCGATGTTGCCCAGCGCCTGGCTGAACTCGCTCGGGATGACGAAGATCTTGTTGGCGTCACCCTGGGCGAGCTTGGGCAGCATCTGCAGGTACTGGTAGGAGAGCAGGCCCTCGTCGGGGCCACCCTCGTGGATCGCCTTGAAGACGGTGTCGATCGCCTTCGCCTCGCCCTCGGCACGCAGGATCGCCGAGGTCTTGGCGCCCTCGGCGCGCAGCACCGCCGCCTGCTTCTCACCCTCGGCGTTGAGGATCTGCGACTGCTTGGAGCCCTCGGCCGTGAGGATCGCCGCGCGCCGGTCGCGCTCGGCGCGCATCTGCTTCTCCATCGCCTCCTGGATCGAGGCGGGCGGATCGATCGCCTTGACCTCGACGCGGTTGACCCGGATCCCCCAGCGGCCGGTCGCCTCGTCGAGCACCGTGCGCAGCCGCGTGTTGATCTCGTCGCGGCTGGTCAGCGTCTCCTCGAGCGTCAGCCCGCCGATGACGTTTCGCAGCGTCGTCACCGTCAGCTGCTCGATCGCCTGCAGCGGGTTTGCGACCTCGTAGGAGACCGACTTCGCATCGGTGATCGTGAAGTACAGGACGCTGTCGATCTGGATGCCGACGTTGTCACCGGTAATCACGCCCGCGGGCTTGAAGGTCACGACCTGCTCGCGCAGGTCGATCAGCGGGCGGACACGATCGACGAACGGGATCACGATGCCCAGACCGGGCGTCATCGTGCGCTGGTAGCGCCCGAGCCGCTCGACGACGCCCGCGCGCGCCTGCGGGATGATCCGCACGGTGCGCGAGGCGATCAGCAACGCGAACACGGCGATGATGACGAGCAGGATCAGACCGGCTTCCATGTGTGGGCTCTCCTAGCCTTCGCTGACGAGCGCGGTCGCGCCCCGGATCTCGATGACGTGCACGCGGCTGCCGGGCTCGTAGACCTCGTCGGCGTCGTACGGACGTGCCGTCCAGATCTCGCCGTCGAGCTTGACGGCGCCGCCGGCGCCGTCGACGCGCGCGGTCACCGTCGCGGTCTTGCCGACGAGCGCCGCCGTGCCCGTGCGCAGCTGCGCGGGCGTGCGCAGGTGGCGCCGCGCGACGGGCGCAGGAGGCCGAAGAACAGCCCGGAGCTGATGAGGAAGACGAGCACCGCGACGACGGACCCCGCACCGGCGAGGTCGGCCGCCGCGCCGAGTAGGGCGCCCGCGGCGAACGGGGCGAGGAAGAACCCCAACGTCATGACCTCGCCGGCGGCGAGGATCACGGCGAGCAGTATCCAGAACATCCAGGCGTCCATCGTTCACGGAATATATGTCCCACGGAGGCGGGGCACCAAGGTTTGACTCAGGTCAGCAGCGCGCGGGCGTACTCGTCGGCGTCGAACGGGCGCAGATCCTCGAGCGTCTCGCCAATCCCGATGAGCTTCACCGGGATCCCCAGCTCGCCGGCGATCGCCAGCGCGATCCCACCCTTGGCCGTGCCGTCGAGCTTGGTCAGCACGATGCCGTCCACCGGCACGACCTCGGAGAAGAGCTTGGCCTGGCGCAGCCCGTTCTGGCCCGTCGTGGCGTCGACGGTGAGCAGCGTCTCGTGCGGCGCGTCCGCGATCTGCTTGGAGATCACGCGGCGTACCTTGGCCAGCTCGGCCATGAGGTTGTCCTGCGTGTGCAGGCGCCCCGCCGTGTCGATGATCACGACGTCGGCGCCGCTGGCGACCGCCTGCCTGACGGCCTCGAACGCGACCGAGCCCGGATCGGAGCCCTCGCGGCCGGTGACGATCTCGCAGCCCGCACGCTCCGCCCAGCCGGCCAGCTGCTCGACGGCGGCGGCGCGGAACGTGTCGGCCGCGCCGAGCACGACCTTCAGGCCGAGCTCGCGCTGCAGGTGCCAGGCGAGCTTGCCGATCGTCGTCGTCTTGCCGGTGCCGTTGACGCCGACGGCCATGATCACCGTGGGCGAGCTGCGCAGGTCGATGCGGTCCTCGCCGGTGCGCGCGATGTCCGCGAGCATCTCCGCGAGCCGGTTGCCGAGCGCCTCGCCGCCGGTGAGCGAGCCGCCGGTCGCCTCCTCCTCGAGCTCTCCGACGACGCGCGCCGTCGTCGTGGCGCCGACGTCGGCCATGATCAGCGCCTCCTCGAGGCGCTCCCACGTCGCTTCGTCGACGTCGCCCTCCAGCAGCGTCGCCTGGATCTCGGCGCCGAGCGCCTCGCGCGTCTTGGAGAGGTTCTTGCGCAGGCGCCTGAAGAAGCCCCGCCGGCGCTCGGGCTCCTCGTCGTCCGCCGCGGCCCCCGCGCTGGGCGCGCCGCCGTCGGTGATGAAGAGATCGGTCCAGTCACGAGCCATGGCGATGCGCGACGATAGCGCCCCCTCCGGGCGCGGCCTTCGTCGCAGCCCGATCGGACCGACCGCCTGGGCGCGGTCGCGAGCATCTCAGGCCGGCGCCCGGCCCAGCAGCGCCTCGAGGTTGGCCGCGAACGTCCGCAGCGTGTCCCCGGCGACCTGGTCGAGCGTGTCCTCGGCGACGAGCGTCGCGATGCCGCCGAGCTCGACGTCGGTGTGCACCGCTCCGTCCGTCGTGGCGCCGCCGGCGGTGAGCACGATCGTGACGGTCGCCTCGGCGAGCCTGTCGCCGTCGGCGTCGAGGACCACGATCTTCAGCACCTCGCGCTGCGCGGCGTCGTCGCGCTCGGCGAGGGCGATCGTGCCCGCGGCCGTGATCTCGAACGGGCCGACCGCGGCCGTGATCTGGACCGCGAAGCCGTCGGGGTCCGCGCGCCCGGTGACCCGCGTGTTGGGCACGCACGGCGCGACGCGCTCGATGTCGGTGATGGTCGTCCAGACTGTCTCGGCCGGCGCCGCGACCGAGAATCCGTGGTGAAACTGCATCGCGCGAGCCTATTCCTCGGCCGCGATCGCGATCTCGTACTCAAACCACGCCGAGCGCTGCGCGCCGACGCGCTCGTAGAGGCGCTGCGCGCGGCGGTTGTCGAGCGCGGTGAACCAGCGCACGTGCGAGGCCCCGCGCTCGCGAGCCACGTCGACGGCGGCGGCGATCAGCGCCTCGGCCACCCCGCCTCCGCGCCGCTCGGGGCGCACGTAGAGGTCGTTGAGCTGCACGACGTCGGTCGCCGAAACCGACGAGAAGGTCCAGTACAGGCACGCGTAGCCGGCCGGCGGCCGCCTGGGATCGTCGTCGAACGCGCCGATGATCATGCCGTGGTCGCTGGGCGCGATGAAGCGGCGAAAGAAGGCGGCGTTGTGCTCGTCGCCGGGCGGGCTGGCGGCATAGAAGCGCTGGTAGTCGCCGATCAGCGCCAACAGCGCGCCGAGATCCTCGTGGGTCGCGGGGCGCACCGGCATGCGGACCTGCCTACGCCGCGCCCGCGCCCGCGGCGGGCGCCGCCGGCTCCTCGCGCGGCAGCCGGCGCGATATGACCTTCGACACGCCGTCGTCGCCCATCGAGACGCCGTACAGCGTGTCGGCGGCCTCCATCGTGCGCTTCTGGTGCGTGACGACGATGAACTGCGCGCGATCGGAGTACGTGCGCAGCAGCTCGAGAAAGCGCGTGATGTTCGGGTCGTCGAGCGCCGCCTCGACCTCGTCGAGGATGTAGAACGGGCACGGCTTGGCCAGGAAGACGGCGAACAGGAAGGCGATCGCGGTCATCGACTTCTCGCCGCCCGACAGCAGCGTCAGGCGCTTCATCGACTTGCCTGCCGGGGTGATCTCGATCTCGACGCCGAGCACCTCCTCCTCCTGCCCGGCGAGCTCGGCCTCGGCGACCTCGTCGGCGTCGCGCTCCTCGCCGTGCTCCGCGTCGGCGGCCTGGCCGGCGAAGCCGGTGATGTGCTGCTCGTCCTTGACGAGCCGCAGCCGGCCGCGCCCGCCGGGGAACAGCTGCGCGGCGAGCTGCTCGAAGTTGCGCGCGGCGGCCTGGAAGGTCTCCTCGAACGTCTCGTGGATCTGGCGGTCGGTGTCGCGGATCAGCGTGCGCAGCTCACGCAGCGCCGTCTCGAGGTCCGAGCGCTGGTGCTCGAGCTCCGTGACATGAGCGAGCGCCTGCTCGTACTCGTCCTTGGCCAGCGGGTTGACCGGGCCGAGCTGCTCGCGACGGCGGCGCAGGCGCTCGATGCGGTCGCGCAGCGCCTGCGCCTGCTCGGGCTCCAGCGGCTGCTCGGCGGGCTCGGCGGCGAGCCCCAGCTGCTCGGCCAGCAGGGCGAGCTCGTGGTCGGCCTCGGCGTTCTGGTCGCGCGCCTGCTGCGCGCGCACCTCGGCGCCCGTGACCGCCTCGCCGCGCTCGCGCAGCTGTGCCTGGATCTCGGCCTCCTGCGAGGCGCAGGCGCGTAGCTGGGCGGCCAGGCCCTCGCCCTCGGCGCGCCCGGCGGCAAGCTCGCTCTCCAGCTCGGCGACGCGGGTGGCGATCGCCCCCGCGGCCGCCTCGAGCGCCGCGGCGAGGCGCTGCGCCTGCGGCGCGAGCGCCCGGTCGGCGGCGACGCGCGAGCGCAGGCGCTCGATGCGCGCGGCGCGCTCGGCACGCTCGCGGGCGACGCGCTGGGCGGCACGCCGCTCGGCCGCGAGCTCACCCTCGATCTGCGCGCGGCGCACGGCCGAGGCACCCTCCTGCGGCGCCGCGCGGCGCTGCTCGATCAGCCAGCCGGCGCGGCGGGCCTCCTCGGTGGCCGCGGTCAGCGCCTGCGCCGCCTCGCGCAGGCCGCGATCGGCCTGCTCGCGCGCGGCGTCGGCGACGGCGACGGCGGCATCGGTCGACTCGCAGGCGCCGCGCGCCGCCTGCTCGGCCTGCACGGCGGCCTGGCTGGCGGCGATCAGCTCGTCGCGGCGGTTGCGCTCGGCGAGGACGCGCTCCTCGCCGCCCTCGGGCGCCTGGCGCATCTCGCGCCGGCGCCCGTGCCAGACGCGGCCTTCGCGGGTCACGGCGACGCCCATGAAGCCCGCGGGCAGCTGCTCGATCGCCTCGACGAGCCAAGCATTGGACAGCAGCCGCCGCGCCGTCGCGAGGACGCGCGCGTCGCCGCCGATGAACTGCGCGAGGTGCCGGGCACCGGGCGCCGGCGGGTTGTCGGCCGGCGCCGGGCCGGGGGCGAGCGAGTCGACGACCAGGACGCGGCCGCCGTCGCTGCCGGCGGCGTCGAGCAACGCGCTGCCGTCCAGCACGCGCTCGGCCAGCGACGCGCGCAGCAGCCCGCCGAGCGCGGCGGCGACGGCCCGCTCGTAGCCAGGCGCGACGTCGAGCGCGTCGGCGAGCGCCCGCGCGCCCGAGGTGCCGCCCGCGCCGGCGGCGGCCGAGCGCGTTCGCAGAAACTGGTTGCAGGCGGCGAGCTCGGCGCCGACGCGGGCGGCCTCGCGGCGCGCCGCCTCGAGGCTGCGGTCGGTCTCGCGGCGCTTGGCGCGGGCCGCCTCGGCGGCGGCGGTGGCGGACGCCAGCAAGGCGCGCGCGACGTCGACGCGCTCCTGGCCCTGCCCGGTGGCGGCGACGGCCGCGGCGCGCGCCTGCTCCAGGCCGGCGAGCTCGCGCTCGAGCTGCGCGGCGTGGTCGGCGGCGAGCTGCTCGAGCTCGGCCTCCAGCACGGCGATCCGCTCGCCGCCCGCGTCCGACGCGGCCTCGCCCTCGGCGGCGACCAGCGCCTCCAGCGCGTGCAGCTCATGGCTGCGGCGCTCCGCGCGCTCCTGCAGGTCCTCCGCCGTCGAGCGGGTGCGCTCCAGGCGCAGCTCGACGCGCTCGCCGGCCGACCGCGCGCGGTAGACGCGCTGCGCGAACGCCTCGCGCTGCTCGCTGCGCTGGGCCATCGCCTGCTCGGCCTCGCGGCGGCGGGCGGTGACCGCGTTCAGCGCGGCCTGCGTCTCCTCGCGGGAGTCGCGTGCGGCCGTGGCGACGCCTTCGGCGGCGGTCAGCTCGGCGCGGCGCGCACGGGCGAGGTCGCGCACGAGCTCCCAGCGCGCCTCGACGGACTGGCGCTCGAGCCGCTCGTGCAGCTGCGCCGCCTCGGCCTGGCGCTTCAGCGGCCGCAGTCGCGAGCGCGCCTCGCGCTCGACGTCCAGCGCGCGGTCGAGGTTGTCCTGCGTGCGCTCGAGCTTGAGCTGGGCGCGGCGGCGGCGCTTGCGGTGCTTGCCGAGACCCGCCGCCTCCTCGATCAGCAGCCGGCGGTCCTTCGGCTTGGAGGTGACGATCGACTCGACGCGACCCTGCGAGACGACGGAGTGCATCTCCTTGCCCAGGCCGGTGTCGGAGAGCATCTCCAGCACGTCGACGAGCCGGCACTTCGCGCCGTTGAGGCGGTACTCGCCCTCGCCGGCGCGATCGAGGCGGCGCACGATCGAGATCTCCCCCATCGGCACGTCGACGCCGCCGTCGCCGTTGTCGATGACGATCTCGACCTCGGCCGCGCTGCGGGCCTGCACGCCGCGCCCGCCGCCGAAGATCACGTCGCGCATCGACTGGCCGCGGACGGCGAGCGGCGACTGCTCGCCCATCGCCCACAGCACGGCGTCGGTGATGTTCGACTTCCCCGAGCCGTTGGGGCCGACGACGACCGACACGCCCGGGCCGAACTCCAGCCGGGTGCGGTCGGGGAAGGACTTGAAGCCCTTCAGGGTGATCGACCTCAGATGCATGCGAGCACCGCGGTCACGGCCCCTCGGCAGGCTCGGCCTGCATGGGCTCCAGCGGGTGCAGGGTCTCCAGCGCGATCCGCGCGGCCTCCTGCTCGGCGTGCTTCTTGGAGCGTCCCGCGCCGCGGCCGACCGGCGCCCCGCCGACCTTCGCGATGACCTGGAACGTGCGGTCGTGCGGCGGCCCATCTTCCGACGCGATCGTGTACTCGACGGTCTCTGCCCGGCGCGCGAGGCGCTCCTGCAGCGTGGACTTGAAGTCGACGGGGTTGTCCAGCGCGTTGGAGATCTCCGGCTCGAAGGCCTCGACGACCGCCGCCGCCGTGCGCTCGTAGCCGGTGTGCAGGTAGCAGGCGCCGATCACCGCCTCGATGACCGACGCCAGCACGCGCTCGGTCTCGACGAGCGAGTCGGCGCTCTTGCCGATGCCGCTCGGCGCCGATGCGCGCAGCTTGTCGGGCACCCCGAGGCGCTCGGCGACCGCGCGGCAGGAGACGCCCGACACGCTCTGCGCGCGGATCTTCGTCAACCGCCCCGCGCCGAAGCGCTCGGCCTCCAGGCGCGGATACAGGTGTGAGGTCACCGCGAGGCTGAGCACCGAGTCGCCGAGGAAGGCCAGCCGCGAGTAGGAATCGCTGCGGCGCTCGGTCCAGGAGGCGTGCGTGAAGACCTGCCGGTAGAGGTGCTCCGGCAGCTCTTGGAGGAGGTCGTTGAGGAGCTTCAGGGCTCAGAGGGCTCGTGGACGGCAGCGTTCGCCAGAACGAAGTCGACCGCTTGGCCGACCGTGACGATCTTCGCTGCCTGCTCGTCGGACATCTTCACACCGTAGGAGTCCTCGAGCTCCTGCACGAGCGTGTAGAGGTCCAGCGAGTCGGCCTCGAGGTCGACGCGGAAGTTCGTGCTGTCGTCGATCCGGGCGGGATCGATCTCCAGCTCGTCGACGAGGTGCGCCTGCACCAGCGCGAAGACTTCTTCTCTGGTCATGCGTGCTCGCTCCCGTGCGTACGCGTCCTGTCCAGGTGGTTGCTGGCGCCGGCTGGCAAGGACGCAGGGAGGAAGGTGTGCCCCTGGCACATCGACGACCGAGGACGCCGCCCGCCGGTGATCGGCGGCCACCTGGCTGGGCGCGTATGTGCGGGAGCGATCACGTAGCCGACACGCTAGTCCCGGTCTCGGACAGCGCCGCACCGGCCTTGCGCAGCGCCCCCGCGCGCTCCAGCGCGTCGTGTGTGCGCCCGGTGACGTCGCCGGTGACCCCGCGCGCGGCGAGCAGGATCGCCTCGGCGAACCCGCGGCTCGTGAAGCGCCCGTGGCCGACGACGCCGAGCTTGCGCAGGCCGAGCAGGTAGGCGCCGCCGGCGAGCTCGGGGTGGATCTCGTCGCGAAACGCGCGCAGCGCCGGAGCCATCAGCAGGCCGCCGGCCTTCGCGCGCGTGGACGAGGTCGCCGTCTGCTTGAGCAGCGCGATCATCTTGTCCGACACGCCCTCCATGACCTTCAGGGTGACGTTGCCGGTGAAGCCGTCGGTGACGACGACGTCGGCCTTGCCCTCGACGAGGGCGTGGCCCTCGATGTTGCCGACGAAGTTCAGCCCGTGAGCGGCGGCGAGGCGGGCGTGCACCTCGATCGTCAGCGGTGTGCCGCGCGTCTCCTCCTCGCCGACGGACAGCAGCGCCACGCGCGGCGTGTCGACGCCGTGGACGACCTGCGCGAGCGCGGAGCCCATGAACGCGAACTGGACGAGGTGCTCGGCGCGCACCTCGGTGTTTGCGCCGACGTCGACGAGCGTGACCGGCGCGCCGGGCACCGGGATCGTGGCCGCCAGCGCCGGGCGCAGGATCCCGCGTCCGCGCTTGATGTTGAACAGCGCGGCCGCGAGGGCGGCGCCGGTCGCGCCCGCCGAGACGAGCGCGTCGGCGTCGCCGGCAGCGACGGCGCACGCGGCGCGCACGATCGAGGACTCCGGGTTGGCACGGGCGGCGGCCGCCGGGTTGGCCTCCTTGGCGATCGACTGCGGAGCGTCGATGACCTCGATCCCCGGGCCCGCGGCGCCGAGCTCGGCGGCGGGGCCGAACAGCAGCACGCGCACGCCCTGGGCGGCGGCGATGTTCGCGCCCGCGGCGACCTCGGCCGGGCCGAGGTCGGCGCCGTTGGCGTCGACGGCGACGACGGGCACGTGGACCGGCTGGACCGGCTGGACCGGGGGCTTGCCGTCTGAGCGGTTGGTCAGCGCGCGGATGCGTGGGGCCGGCATCCGCCGGCCATCCTCAGTGGTCGTGGTGGTCGTGCGCCGTCGGCGCGACGACCTCGCGGCCGGCGTAGTGACCGCACACCGGGCACACGCGGTGCGGGCGGCGGGGACTGTGGCACTGCGGGCAGGCGTTGTAGA
>Ga0183260_10003824_pt1 | contig 12099 bp, 13 predicted proteins | sample AntDrymUQ4972206_2_FD_129768 | JGI IMG/M metagenome (GOLD analysis project Ga0183260, IMG submission 129768) | Polar desert sand microbial communities from Dry Valleys, Antarctica - metaG UQ497 (22.06) (version 2) (version 2) | ecosystem: Environmental > Terrestrial > Soil > Desert | place...
ACCGGCGCCCCGCCGACCACCCCGACCGACACGGCTGCCACCGAGCGCGGCAGCGGGTCGCCCCGCACGGCGCCGCGCGTACGCAGCGTGTCCACCGCGTCTGCCAGCGCCACGTAGGCACCGGTGATCGCCGCCGTACGCGTGCCTCCGTCTGCCTGCAACACGTCGCAGTCGAGGACGATGGTGTTCTCGCCGAGCGCGGAGAGGTCGATCGCCGCCCGTAACGAGCGACCGATGAGGCGAGAGATCTCGTGCGTGCGGCCGCCTATCTTGCCGCGGACCGATTCACGGTCGGACCGGGTATGCGTCGAGCGGGGCAGCATCGCGTACTCCGCGGTGACCCAACCCAGGCCCGATCCGCGTCGCCAACGCGGCACGCCCTCGGTGGCGCTGGCCGCGCACAACACCCGGGTCGCGCCGAACTCGATCAGGACCGACCCCTCGGCGTTGTCCAGCCAGCTCCGGGTGATGCGCACGTCGCGGAGGTGGTCGGCGGCGCGGCCCCCAGGTCTCGAAGCGGTCATGCCGGGACCCTATCCGCGACCATTGGCCGCTGATCGTGCAACCGTGAGCCGCTGATCGTGCAACCGTGAGCCGCTGAGCGCCGGCGGATGGCGCGGATCGCGGTTGGGGCGGCTGCTGTGCTGGCCGCGTCAGCGCGTGAAACACTGACAGACGACCGCTCGGCGCCGTATCGAGGAGGACTTTGTGCCAGCAGGGCCGAACGACGCAGCGCAGTCGCCGGACGCGATCGTCGACGACATCGAGCACACCCGCGATCAGCTCGCAGCCACTATTGACGCGCTGGTCGACCGCGCCCACCCCAGGAACATCGCGGCGCGTCAGCTCGCCGCACTCAGGGCGCAGTTCGTGACCGACGATGGGTCCCTGCGCAAGGATCAGATCGCGAAGCTGTCGGGCGCTGTGGTCGGGCTGGTCGGGGTCGTGCTCGTGATCCGCCGCGTGGCGGGCTGAGCCGGCGCGGTGACCGCGTTGCCCTCGGAGTCCGACGGGTTGCCGATCCGCATGCTGCACGATCGGGTGCTGGTGTCGCTCGACCGCGACGCCGGCGACCGGCATTCCTCCGGCGGCATCGTGATCCCCGCGACCGCCACGATGGGTCGCCGGCTGGCGTGGGCGCGGGTCTCGGCGACCGGCCAGCACGTGCGCCAGGTCCAGACTGGCGACCGCGTGCTGTTCGACCCCGACGACAAGGCTGAGGTCGAGGTACGCGGCGAGGACTACGTGCTGCTGCGGGAGCGTGACCTGCACGCCATCGCGGCCGAGCGGATTGAGGACGGCGGTACGGGCCTCTACCTGTAGCCAGCGGCCGTAGCCAAGGTGAGGAGTCGGGCGGGGCGCGTCACCGGGCTGTGCAACGGGCGCATCGGCCAGAGAGGGCGGCGTGGTGCGGGGCCAGCTCGAAGTCCAGCTCGCGGGCCATCCGCCGGCTCACTGCGGACAGCCACTCCTCGGGGACGTCGACAACGGCGCCGCAGCCGACGCACTGGGCGTGCACGTGCCGGTGCGGGGACGAGTCGGTCGTCAGGTGGTAGGTAGTGGAACCGCCGGCGAGGTGGGTGTGCACGACGAGCCGAAGCCGGATCAATGTCTCCAACGCCCGATAGACCGACGCGAGGTGCAGGTCCGCTCCGAGCGCCTGGGCACGCTCGGCGACCTGGGCGGCGGACAGGTGCTCGTCGGTCGCGGCGAGGACAGCGATGACAGCCCGGCGGGGTGCGGTGACGCGCTGGCCCAGGCGGCGCAGCTCGGCCAGGGCCTGGTCCTCGGCCGTCACCGCGGTGATCGGCGTGGACTCATGGGTGGGGGTGGGTGCCATTGCGCTCCTGGCTTGCCTGCACTGTCGTCGTGGGACATGGTGACAGAGAAGTCACACCACCGACTTTCACCCGATCCCAGGAGGACCAGCGTGGCTGAGTACACCGTCCCCGACCTGCCCTACGACTACGGGGCGCTTGAGCCGCACATCGCGGGCCAGATCATGCAGCTGCACCACGACAAGCATCACGCGACGTATGTGACGGGGGCCAACACGGCGCTGGAGAAGATGGCGGATGCGCGCGACCAGGGTGACCTCGCGTCGGTGAACATGCTGGAGAAGAACCTCGCCTTCAACCTCGGCGGGCATGTCAACCACTCGATCTTCTGGCCGAACCTCTCACCTGACGGTGGCGACAAGCCGGACGGCGAAGTGGCGTCGCTGATCGACGAGCACTTCGGCTCGTTCGACGGTTTCCGAGCCCACTTCGAGGCGAGCGCCCTGGGCATCCAGGGGTCTGGCTGGTCGATACTCGCGTGGGACACGGTCGGCCAGCAGCCGCTGATCTTTCAGCTCTACGACCAGCAGGCCAATGTGCCGGTCGGCACCGTCCCGCTGCTGATGCTGGACATGTGGGAGCACGCGTTCTACCTGCAGTACCAGAACGTCAAGGCCGACTACGTCAAGGCATGGTGGAACGTCGTCAACTGGTCTGACGTAGCGGCCCGGCTCGGTCGAGCACGGACGTCAACCGCGGGGCTCATCACGCCCTGACCCAATCTGAGTGTTCGCCCACCGGGCAGGCACGGCTCGTGCGAGCGTTGGGGTGCGGCTCCGGGTTCTGCTGTCCCCCATCGGGACCCGGGGCCGCCTGGCGCTCGGATCTGAGGGCGGCGCCCCGCCGGCACAGGGGGTGGATTCGGCGGGGCGCCTTGAAAGAGCGGAGCCATGCGCCAGATCCTCCGCTCCCTCCACCGATGAGTGTGACGCGCCGCCCACCAGAATGCACGCCGTACCCCGGCTTGCGTGTGCAGAGCCGTCACCCGACTGCGGAACTGGCGGCGACACGCGGGCGACACGCCGAGGTGAGCAGCACCCTTCCGCCGGATCGCGAGCGCCGGCGGGCTTGCTGTCAGCGCGGAAGCTCTACAGGAACCGGGCAACGATCGGGCAGTTGACCACGATCTCGGTCGAGCCGAACGGCGCGCCGTCCTCACCGGTGATGTGGCCGCCCGCGACGAGGTCCAGGTACTGGAACTCGTCGATGATGCGGGCGCGGTAGCCCTTGCGGATGGCCTTGTCGGTCCAGAAGCCGAGGTTGAGGTCCCAGGCCGGGCTGTAGTCGTTGGAGACGGTGGGGATGCCACCGATGACGTGCAGCGGGTCACCTTCGCCCAGCACGGCGCTGTTGAGACCCTGCCGCTGCGGGTTCTTGGCACCGGTCGGCCCGTTTGCCGTGACGAACAGCCGCTCGATCGCGCTGAACGCACTGTCGTCGCGGCCGACAGGAAGGTCACCGATCGCCGGAGCGAACGTGCCGCTGTCCAGTGTGGCGACGACAGGGTCGGACGCCTCGGTGCTGATGTAGGTCGACGGCTTCGCAAAGCTGAAGATCTGGGTCGTGTCCAGGGTCACGGTGCCTTGGCCGTTGCTCGGCGCCCTGGGGCAGATCCTGACCACCCGGTCGTGCACCAAGCTGTGGTCGACATCGCCCTTGCAGAACTTGAGCTGCTTGGCACCCACGTCGTACGCGACAACGGGCGCGTTGTAGATCGGGGTGCCCGGCGCGTTGACGACCTGCACGTACGGCGTGTACGTGGCGTCCCCAACCGACCCCGGGCGCGCCACCTTCGGCGGGAAGGCGTTCGGCGCATCCCCCGGCACCAGTACGCGCCTCGGGCTGAAGTCCACCGCTCCGGTCTCGAATATCAGGCTGGTATCCGCCTGCAGCCAAGCCTCACGCACCGCGCTGCCCACGTTTGCGTACGCCAGCTTTGCCGAGAAGTTCAGCCCGAGCGCGTCCGCGTTGTCTTGGTCGGTGGTGTCGGTGAGGATGAACCAGACGTTCGTCCCGTCCTTGTCGTGGCCACGATAGAGAGGCAGCGTCGTCGTTCCCGCCTTGGCGTTGACCGAGCCCGCCTTGAGCAGCTCGACTGGACCGACCAGCGATTCGTTGTTCTCCGAGAAGCTCTCAGACGCGGGCGGGCCGAAGTAGGTCTGCGGAATCTCGGTCCCGGTTGACGGCGGTTCCGGGGGAGTCGGGTCGTCGGCCCGCGACGGAAGGACTCCAAAGGCCAGCGCGCCCACCGGGATCGTGACCAGCGCGGCAGTGACCCACCTGGCGCGGCGTCGCCCGATACGAGCGGTGGGTGGGGGGATTGGCATGCGGTGACGGTGCATTGGGGGCTCCTTGTCCACGGGGCCCTGACGGTTCGTGGCCCTCACCGGAGCCTGGCTGGCAGATCTTGCGCGCGGCTTGCCGCGCGCGTACGAAGTGTTACGCGCGCCTTGCATCTTCTGGAACGCGTGCCAATCGCGTTACAGGGGCAACAGCACGGCGAAGCGGGCGCCGCCGGGTGCACTCTCCGCGCTGATGTGTCCACCCAGGGACTCGACGATGCGTTGGGCCAGCGCCAGCCCCAGACCCGCCCCGGGGCCGTGGCGGGCGCGGTCCCCGCGGAAGAACGGGTCGAACACCTTGCCGAGGTCGGCCGGCGAAATGCCGCTCCCAGTGTCTTCCACGGCGAGCTCGAGCCAGTCGTCGCGACGGGCGACGGCCAGCCGGACGGTCCCATCAGCTGGTGTGTGCTGTACGGCGTTGAGCAGCAGGTTGAGCAGCACTCGCTCCAGTCGCGGCGAGCAGACCACGTCGGCCGCGCCGCCCACCTCCGTGACGAGGCGCAGACCCTTCTCGGCGGCGGGCGTGGCGACGGTAGCCAACGCTGTATCGACCAGCTCTCCGAGCCGGGCCGTCCGGGTCTCGGCCGCAATGGCGCCTGCCTCCAGCTGAGCCAGCTCGAACAAGTCATCCACGAGCCGGCTCAGCTGACCTACCGACCGTCGCATCTCGAACGAGTAGCGCCGCAGACTGGCCGGGTCGTCGATCACCTCGTCCGCCACGGCCTCGACCATGGCCCGCAGGCTGGCCAATGGCGTACGCAGATCGTGAGACACCGCCGAGATGAGATCCCGTCGGACCGCCTCCGCGTGTCGTTCGCGCTCCTGGGCCTGTTGCAGCTGCTCGGCCATTTCGTCGAGCGTGCGGCCGAGCATTGCGAGTTCTCGGCCGCCACTTGCGACGGTCTCGTCGTCCCGTCCGGTCGTGCGCGCGGAGAGGTCGCCGCTGCCTAGATCCCGGGCTGCGATCTCGAGCCGGGTCACCGCTGCGGCGGTGGACCGACCGAGCAACAAGGCGACGGCTGTACCGACGGCCACCGAGTAGACCAGCAGGACTCCGAGCAGGGTTGCGTCATGCACGTTCACGAACATCGCCCAGGAGAGGACGACGAGGTTGGCCAGGGCAAAGCACGACGCCAGCGCAGCAACAGCACCGAAGCGCTGGCGTAGACTGGCGTCGCCGAGCAGCCGGTCGACCAACGCCGCGGCGGCGAGGGAGGTCACGATGGCCGGTCCCAGCAGACCCAGCAGCTGTTCCACGGCGCCGGCCCGCATCCCGACCGTCGCCGCAACCGCGACCGCGCCGAGCGCACCGGCCACCGTCACGGCACCCGGAAGCATCAGCACCCGAACCCGCACGAGCCACCCTCGACCCGGCGCGGGGCCGGTCACGACTCGAACCGGTACCCGACGCCCCACACGGTGATCAGGTTCCGCGGCATGGACGGATCTTCCTCGATCTTCTCCCGCAGCCGACGAACATGCACGGTCACGGTCGAGGTGTCGCCGGGCCAGGTGAAGCCCCACACCTGTTCCAGCAGCTGGGCGCGACTGAATGTCCGCCCTGTCCGCTCCGCGAGGAACGCGACCAGGTCGAACTCCTTGCGGGTGAGCCGCAGGTCGCGACCATCGCGGCACACCCGCCGACGGCCCACGTCGAGGCTCAGTGCGCCGATCTGTCGCACGCGGTCGACGGTGGCGATCTCGTCCACGCTTCGGTGAGCCGTGGCGCGGCGCAGCACCGCTCGGACCCTGGCGACGACCTCCTGGGGGGAGAAGGGCTTGCTGACGTAGTCGTCGGCGCCGACCTCGAGCCCGACGATTCTGTCGGTCTCGCTGCCACGTGCCGTCAGCATGATCACCGGCGTGTCCGCGTGCGCTCGCAGCCTGCGCAGCACCTCGAACCCGTCCACGCGCGGGAGCATGAGGTCGAGAACGACGAGGTCGGCGCCGACACTGTCGAGCTGGCGCAAGGCATCGGTCCCGTCGATGGCTTGGTCCACCTCGAACCCCGCCCGCTCCAGGTACCGGCCGAGCACTTCGCGCACCATCGGCTCGTCGTCGACGACGAGCACCCGTGTCGGCACGGTGGTGGTCACTGGTTCATGATGGTCGACAAGGCTGGTCGGTCAGTACACCGCCAGGCCGGAGGCCCCGTCGGCAACTGGGAGACCGCCGGTGACGACACCCCCCGGAACGAGTCCGCCGTCATCGCGGACCCGGAAAGTGGCCACCCCGCCCGTGCCCCTCAGCAGCAGGTAGAGATGGCGACTGTTGGGACGCAGCGCGAGGTCAACGGGTTGGCTGTCGATCCCGAGGAATGCGGCATTGCCCTCGATGAGGCGGACTTCGCCGCCCTCCTTGATGCGATAGCTGGAGATTGTGCCACTGCCGAAGTTTGCCGTATAGGCATAGCGCCCGTCGCGGGTGATGACAATCCAGCACGAGTCCGTCTGCCGGTTGCGGATGGAGCCGGTGGTCACGTCGAGCGCGCCGCCCTCGGCAACTTGGTACGAGGAGACCGCTGATCTGCGGGGCGCGGCATTGAAGGACTCGACGACAAGAAGACGGTGATTGTTGCGGAACGCCAAGCTGAATGGTCGAAGGCCGTACGATGCGGCCCGTCGCGGAACGGCGTTGGTCCGGCCATTGTCGCGCACTCGGAAAACGTCGATGGCATTCCGTGGGGACAATGCAACGTTCGTTGTCTTCTGAGTGACGAGGAGCAGACGACCGTCGGGACTGAACTCGATCTGGCCTGGGACCGCGATCGGCGAGCTGAGCAACCGGAACGATCGCCGCAGGGGGCTCAGCGTGCCATCGGGAGCGACCTTGAAGCCGAGGATGCCGTTGCCCGCGACCGAACCGTCCAGGGCGTAGAGCAGGTTGCCGTGCAGCGTGAGACTGTTTGGCAGGTCGCCGGCATAGACCTTCTGCATGAAGGTGAGATGCGTTCCCTCGACGGAGAAGACGCTGATGTTGTCGCTGCCGGCGTTTGCCGCGTACAGGAATTGATGGTCGCTGCTCAGCTGCAACGCCCCCTGCGTGTCCAGGTCGGTGCCGATTCCGGTCCCGCGTGTGGGCACACTGCCTACCCGGGTCAGGGCGCCCATGGGTCCGCGCCGGTAGGTGATGATCCGGTTGCCGGTGCTGACGTTGGTCATCGCGAATGCGGCGCCGCCGTTGGACGCGCGCTCTCGGTATGGGGCGCTGTCGACCGCCGTGCTTCCGTGAGCCGACGACAGCGCGGCCAAGCCAAGAAGTGTGATCAGGACCAATACCCCCGCGCCGAACCTGAACTGGAAGGGTACGACCGCCTTGCCTCGCAGTATCGCCGATCTGCTCATACTCGTTGTCCCGTCCTCTTCACGACCGTGGGCATGCGTTGACGGCGTGGCATTCGACTACTTGCCCCTCCGGGGCAACATCTGTGACTCTGGCCGTCGACCGCAGTTTGCCTCATTCCGCAGCAACAGGGCCCGGATGAATCCTTACAACTTTCTGACATTTCATGGGCGGGCGGGGTGGGTGAGGAGCGTGAGACGGCTGAGTGACCTGAGAGCATCGGCGGATGGCTGACGACCTGGGCGCCATAGCCGACGAGCTGTACGCGCTGCCCGCCGAGGGCTTCGTCGCCGCGCGCGACGACCGTGCCAAGCAGGTACGCGCCGCCGGCCACCGCGACCTGGCGAGCCAGGTCGGGGCCTTGCCCAAGCCGTCTGCTGCCGCGTGGCTGGTCAACCAGCTCGCCCGCCGCAGGCCGGACGCGGTCGAGCAGCTGGTGGAGCTGGGCGACGAGCTGCGGCACGCGCAACAGAGCCTGGACGGTGACCAGATGCGGGCGCTCAACCGCCAGCGCCAGCAGGTGGTCCGCGCGTTTGCCCGGCAGGTGGCGCAGCTGGCCGAGGAGCTCGACCGACCTCTGAGCGATGCGGTCGCCCACCAGGTCGAAGACACGCTGCGTACCGCCGTGGCTGATGCCGACGCGGGCCAGGCGCTGCTCAGCGGACGGCTGACGGCGGCGTTGTCCTACGTCGGCATGGGCGCGGTCGACGTGTCCGCGGCGGTAGCCGTACCCGGTCCGCGCAAGGCCAAGCGGGCCCGCACGACGGCCTCTGCGGGCCAGGACGAGGTCGCCGTGGCGCGGGAGCGGCATCGCGGGGCAGCCCGTGAGGCACTCGCCGACGCCGAGCACGCGGCCGAGCAGGCTGCGGCGTTGTTCGAGCGGAGCGACCAACGAGTACATGAGCTCGTGGAGCAGCGCGATCGGCTGCTGGGGCAGGCAGCCGCGATGCGCTCCGATCTCGTGCAGGTCGAGGCACGGGCCGCAGAGGCGGCGAGCGAGCACGCCGACGCCGAGCAGGCCCGCGACGACGCTGCTGCAGTCGCCGAGGCTGCGCGGGAGGCACTCGCGCGGGCGAGGAGCGAGCTCGACGACCTGGGCTGATGGGTCGGGAAGGGCCATCCGGCCACCCGTACCAGCCAGGCCACATCGGTGGGGGTGATCGTGTCGTCGTAGCAGCCTGCGACCGAGTCCCGGCTTCCGGGCACGGTTGTGACGATCTGCAACGACCGGGTCGCGCCGAGGTCGCCGCGGGGTCCAGGCACCGGCGAGCAGTCCCTACCCGGTCAGCGGGAACCCAACGCGGCCAGCAGACCGTCGATGACCGCGTGGGTCAGCGGCTCGCCGACGAACTCCTCGATCCTGTCCAAGGCGCGCCGGCGGTCGTCGTCGGCGCTGCCAACCACCGGCCACAGCTCGCAGGCCCGCGCGCCGATGTGGTGGAGCTGGGCGATCGTCATCGAGAAGGAGCACGGGCCGTCAACCCTGCCAGGCCCGCCGGCTCCGACGTACGCCGCGTACAGCGCCCGAGCCCGTCCGGCGTCACCGCGAGCGAACTCGAACAGCACCAGGGCGACCTCCTGGCTCGGGTCGGCTGCCCCGCAGTTCTCCCAGTCAATGACGCACAGGTCGCCGGCCGGCGTCGCGCGCAGGTTGTCGGCCCACAGGTCGCGGTGGCACACCTGCAGCATGCTCGGTGGGCTGACCAGTCGCTCCAGCGCAACGAGCTCGTCGCGCAGCTCGCCGAGCGCTGCCGCGTGGGGTGCCCCGTGCGCGGTCAGCCGGGCGACGAGTTGGTCCCAGCGGGCTGCCCCGACCGGCTCGGCGTACCACGGGTCGACCGCTTCGTCGGTCGACATCCGTACCTGATGGATCGCGGCGACCAGCTCACCGACGCGGGCGGCGTCGATGCCGGTGTCTGTGCCGTGCATCTCGACCCACGGGTAGACCCGCACCTGGGTGCCGACATCGGCCAGGATCGCGCCGTCGGTCGTCCGCACGATGGCCGGGGCGGGGACACCAGCCGCAACGACGGCCTCGTGATACGCCGCCATCAGCTCGGCCTGGTCCTCGACCTGCGGCTCGAACGGCTCCTTGACCGCCCACGCGCCGGTCGTGGTCGTCAGCCGCCACACCTGCCCCAGCTCGCCGCGTGCCGCCGGCCGGGGGCCGAGCGCGGCGCCGTCTCCGAGGCCGAACCGCTCGGCGATCGCGGCAGCGTCCTCGACGGCCAGCACGTGTGGAGGGTGTCATGAGTACGGGATGACACCTGCCGAGGTGGTCGACTCGGACAACCCGGAACCGACACAATCGCAGCGGCTGGCACCTGCCGGCACGCCAGAGGTTTACCGGCGGCTGCACACGCCGGCCACGTGCGCCTCAGCAGGGTGGGGCCAGCAGAACACGCCCCGACGTCGACTTCATGCGAATCGGTCCGCTTCACGATCGGGCATCGGCGCGAGTTCTCGAACCCGGCTACGGATGGACATCGATGAGTACCTTGCCGACGGCCCCGTTCTCGACGGCCGCGTGGGCCGCGCCAGCCTGGTCGAGGGCGTAGTGGTGCAGTGGCAGGCCGGCCTCGTCTCCCACTCGTACGGCTCCGTCCAGCACGGCCGCGGCAACGTCTTCCAGTGCCCGTGCACGCCAGGCGTGCGGGGCGTTGTAGACCAGGACGAACTGCCAGCGGGCGTTCGGAACCATCGAGGGACGCACGGGGAGCTCCATCGCGCTGCCGCCGTTGTCGGCGTACACCGCGACCGAGCCGTGCCTGGCGAGAACCTCCGCGTCGAGGGCAGCGTTCACGGCGGGGGAGACCTCGACGAACGTGTTCACGCCGTCCGGTGCGATGGCTCGCGTCTCGGCGACGACGTCTTGCTGGCGGTAGTTGAGGACGTGGTCGGCGCCGGCACGCGCCGCGAGGTTGGCCTTGTCCGGGCCGCTGACCGTGGTGATGACCGTAGCGTCGGACCAGCGGACCAGCTGGATCGCGGCGTTGCCGACGGCTCCGGCACCTCCGGCCACCAGGACGGTGCGACCGTCCATCGTGCCTGGGCCGAGACGGGTCGGACCGCCCTCGGTGACGGTCAGGCAGCGGTGCGCGGTCAGGAAAGGCACGCCGAGACTGGCGCCGAGGTCGAACGAGGCCACATCCGGCAGCAGCACGACGTGGCGGGCTGGCACGACGGCGTACTCCTGTGCGGTGCCGCCGGAGGGTCGACGGCGGTGCCGACCTCGCTGCCACGACGCGACTTCCAGTCGGTCGGGTTGACGCCGGAGCGGTGGATCAGCACGCGCACCTCCCCGGGTCCGGGATCGGGCACGGGCTCGTCGACGAGCGTCAGGACATCGGGTTCACCGGTCACGGAGTACTTGACTGCACGCATGCCCTCGACGCTATCCCTCGAGCAGTGGGGACGGGGTCGCCGTGTGCGGCACCAGCCGACGCAGGCACGTCGGATTCGGGCTGGAGGTCACCCAGACACCGCGGGGCAGTACGCGGTCAGCGGAGCCTGCGCCATGGCGTGCGTGGGAGTGAGGACGGTCGTGGCGACCGGGGCCACGACGGCAGAGGCAACTCCGTGCTGCCATACCGGCTGCCGCTCGGTCGCCGGGGTCGGCGCGCTGGGGCTCGTGCGGGTGGGGATCTGCGTAGTGGTGGACAGCTACAGAGCGTCGAACGGGCAGTCGGCCTCTGAGGAAACCTGATCGCAACGCCTTCTGTGGCAGGTTGTCGTATCGGCGGGATGCCGTTCGTGGTGGGGTAGAAGGCGGTCATCGGGACCGCCCGGAACTGAGGAGAAGTGCGATGACGCACTACCTGTTGACCGTGCACGGCCCCGCCGAGATGGACGAGTACGGCAGCTACGGCTCCAAGGAGAAGATGGAGGAGGCGTTCGCCGCGACCGGCGCCTTCAATGACAAGCTTCAAGCCGATGGCTACTGGGTCTTCGCTGGTGGGCTTCAGTCGGCGTCGACGGCGACCGTCGTCGACGGCCAGGGTGAGACGCCGGTGGTGACCGACGGCCCCTACCTCGAGACCAAGGAGGTCATCGGGGGCTTCTGGGTCATCGACGCGCCCGACCTCGACGTGGCGCTCAAGCTCGCGGCCGAGGGGTCCAAGGCGTGCCGGGGCAAGGTCGAGGTCCGTCCGTTCGACGGCCTCGCCTGAGCCGGCCCGAACGACGACTGATCAATGCAGGGCGAAGCGGCGGCTGTCGAGCGGTTCTTCCGCGAGGAGTACGGCCGCCTGATCGCCTCGCTCGTCCGCCGCTTCGCTGATATCGACATCGCAGAGGAGGCGGCGGGCGAGGCGCTCGTGGCCGCGTTGGAGAGGTGGCCCGAGTCCGGCGTGCCTCCCAACCCCGGCGGCTGGCTCACCATCACCGCGGGCAACCGCGCGATCGACCGGATCCGCCGCGAGAAGCAACGCGACGCGAAGCACCAGGCGGCCTTCATGTACCGCGACGACACGCCCCACGAGCACACCGGACCAGTCGAGGACGACCGATTGCGGCTGCTGTTCACCTGCTGCCACCCGGCGCTCGCACCGGAGGCGCGGATCGCGCTGACGCTCCGC
>Ga0183260_10003825_pt1 | contig 12098 bp, 10 predicted proteins | sample AntDrymUQ4972206_2_FD_129768 | JGI IMG/M metagenome (GOLD analysis project Ga0183260, IMG submission 129768) | Polar desert sand microbial communities from Dry Valleys, Antarctica - metaG UQ497 (22.06) (version 2) (version 2) | ecosystem: Environmental > Terrestrial > Soil > Desert | place...
GGGAACCTAACACAAGCCCTGATAGTGCCCGTCCGGAAATCGTCCGGCCCCGTCCGGCAATAGGGGACTGAGCAGCCCGAATAGGCCTTAGGGGGGAGGAACACGCTCCCGGTCTGAACGTCCGGGCGGTGCCTCGACAGAGCACCCGGCAGCCGCTTCGCTCCATCGACCGATCGTCGCCTAACACGATGATTGCTAACGAGACGGTCTGGCCGGGGTGGTTGAGAGGCCCACGCGTAGCTCGACAAGCTACTGGAGGTGAATCCAATTCGCTACGGCCGGCACTCCCTGTGAGTTCAGAATGAAGAGCATGTACCAACCGGGAGGCGCAACCGTACCGCTCACCGGAGCTTGTGCCGCTAGCTGCCCGTCGCTCGCCGAGAAGCCCAGAGTGACGTATCTCTGGTCGGTGTCGATCTGATGTGTGACCGAGCCCGGGCGCACAAGAGCGATCTTCGAGATGTTCGTCGCGTCTGGGGTACTGATCGAGAAACTCGAGTTGTAGCTGATCTGCTGTGGGGAGGACTGGATCGTGGGACGAGGCCCTCTAAACAGGTACGGAGGGGAATAGACCTCTACTTTGGTCTTGAAATCACCGCTGTCCTGTCCCGCGCTCCATAACCTGCCGTCCGGCAAGAGAAGGCTGGTCGAGTGATACATGCGGCTGGCCTGCTGTGGCAGCATGTTGCTCCAGGTTCCGCTGCTCGGATCGTAAATCTCGAGGGTCTTTTTCGGGCGGGTGTACTTGTACGCTTCTCCCCCTCCAACCGCAGCCACCGTTCCATCCGCAAGGATTCGTAAGTCGTGAAGAAGTCGAGCATGATTCATCGAGCCCGTGTAGGCCCAGGTGGGGCTTGGCGACGACAAGTCAATGACCTCAGCGGTAGCCGTAGGTACCGCACTTCCTGCCCCCTTTCCCCCAGTGGTCAGGATCCGTGTTGGACCCGCGCCATCTCCACGTATGGGCAAGAGGACGCTGGCTCCTCTGGCTCTGACACCGAACTTCGTGCTTGCGACCGCAGACCAGGCGTTAGTGGAGGGATCGAAGCGTATTGTCTTGGAGCCAACTTTGTAGACGGACCCCAGCGCGTAATGCATCCACGGGTAGCTCCCAACCGAAAGCGAGGCACTGTTGGGAAGCCGCTGCATGGTGTTTGTGGTTGCGTCGTAGCGATCTACGGTGGTTGCGTTTGAGCCGCGACGCTCTTGACCACCGAAGGTCAGCGCCGTGGTCCCGTTGGAAAGCCCTACGGTCGTCGGATACCACCGTTTTTGCCCTAGGGGCGCGGTAGGTGTCCAGGTTCGCTGGATTGGATCCCACAGGTCCGTCGTTGCAACCCCCACCCCATCTTGCTTCTTCCCGGTGGTGTGATCGTGTCCTCCCACAACCCACACACGTCCGTCACCGAGGACAACATGTCCTGCGCAGAAGAAATCTCGGTCGTACGAAGCGGCTGCATTAGTTACGTTGTGCGTCCTCCAATTGACGGTTACTACCCGGCTGGTAAGGTCGGTGTTAGCGGGGCCTTCGGGGTACTCGAAGGTAAGAATCTCGTCATTGTGGGTAAGGATTGCGTGAATCGGGACGGCGCCGATCTCGTAAGGCGCCGCCCACTGTCCCTGCGAAGCCGCATCCGCCAACAACTGGTCGGATGAGGTCCCCAGCGTCATCAAACTGAGGATTCCCGTCAGGGCCACAGAAGCAATGAATCGAAGTCTCACCATCGGCTAGGTATCGGCTCCGTTGGGCCTTGCTTGAATGATGTCCTGCACCGCGCCGTGTTCGACGACAAGTAGAGGACGCCTCAGACTGAGCTCGAACACGTCATGCGGCCGGGTTTCATCAAGGGTACCGGGGCCGGGCGCGCTTGCCGTGTGTCCACCGCCCAGGACACTCCAACGCCACGGCTGATCTTCGGCCGGATAGAAAGAAGGAAATCGGGGGGCAGGGACCAGGCTATCTTGGGCACATGCCTCAGCCCCTCTACCGAGAAGTCGATGCTCGGGTCTCCTGGCCCGAGCTCGAGGAGCGCGTCCTGAGCCGGTGGAAAGAGGACCGCGTCTTCGAGGCCTCTCTCGCAGAGAGGTCCGAGGAGCGGGAATGGGTCTTCTACGAAGGTCCCCCCACGGCCAACGGCCGCCCCGGCATCCACCACGTCGAAGCGCGCGCATTCAAGGACGTCTTCTGTCGCTTCCAGACCATGCGAGGCCGGCTCGTGTACCGAAAGGGGGGCTGGGACTGCCACGGTCTGGGCGTGGAGATCGACGCCGAAAAGAAGCTGGGCATCACGCACAAGCGCCAGATCGAGGAGGAGGTCGGCATCGCCACCTTCGTGGAGCTATGCCGGGAGTCGGTCACCGAGTACGTCGACGACTGGGCGCGGCTGACCGACCGCATCGGCTTCTGGCTCGATCTCGACGGTGCCTACTGGACCATGTCGCGCGACTTCATCGAGAGCGTGTGGTGGCTGCTCAAGCAGATATGGGACAAGGGCCTTTTGGAGGAGGACTTCAAAGTCGTCCCCTACTGCCCCCGCTGCGAGACCGCGCTCTCCTCCCACGAGCAGCACCAGCCGGATGCCTACAAGATGGTCCAGGACCCCTCCGTCTACGTCCGCTTCCCGCTCGAGGACGAGCCTGACACCGCCCTCCTGGTGTGGACTACGACTCCCTGGACCCTGCTGGCGAACATGGCGGCAGCAGTGGGACCCGAGATCGACTATGTCAAGGCGCAAGACCCCCTGGTCCCGGACCACTTCCTAATTGTGGCGGAGGCACGCGCCGCGGCTCTTCTCGGCGAGGGCTTCTCTGCGGTTTCCTCCTACAAGGGACAGGACCTGGTCGGCCGCGCCTATCGCCCTCCCTTCGGTTTCGTCCCCACCGAAGGCTCAGCCCACACCGTCACCCACGGGAATTTCGTGAGCACCGAGGACGGCTCGGGCATCGTCCACCTCGCCCCCTACGGGGAGGAGGACATGGGAGTGGCGAAGCGCGACAACCTCCCCATCGTGCAGATGATCAACGCTTCGGGCCAAGTAGTCGAGCGCGGTGAGCCGTTCTCGGGGATGGGCGTCAAAGAGGCCGATACCCGCATCATCGAGGACTTGAAGGAGCGGGAGCTGTTGTTCCGCTCCGAACCCTACTTGCACGCCTACCCGCACTGCTGGAGGTGCGACACGCCGCTGCTCTATTATCCGCGCAAGGACTTCTACATCCGCACCTCGCAAATCAGAAACGAGCTGCAAGCCTCCAATGAGGACACCGAGTGGCAGCCGCCCACGATCAAGTACGGGCGATTCGGGGATTGGCTTGCCAACAACGTGGACTGGTCCTTGTCGCGCGACCGCTACTGGGGCACACCGCTGCCGATCTGGCGCTGCGACAACGATCACCTCACTTGTGTCGGCTCCTTCTCAGAGCTCGAAGAGCTTAGCGGCGAGGACCTTTCGGAGCTAGACCCTCACCGGCCCTACATCGACGAAGTCTCATTCCGCTGCCCGCAATGTGGAGCGCAGGCGCGACGGACCAAGAGCGTGATAGATGCGTGGTTCGACTCCGGCTCTATGCCGTTCGCGCAGTGGCACTATCCCTTCGAGAACGAGGACATCTTCGACGCGCGCTTTCCTGCGGACTTTATCTCCGAAGCGATCGATCAAACGCGCGGCTGGTTCTATTCGCTGTTGGCGGTGGCGACGTTGTTGCGAGGACGCAATTCCTTCAAGAACGTCGTGTGCCTCGGACACATCGTCGATAGCGACGGCCGCAAGATGTCCAAGCGGCTCGGGAACGTCATTGATCCCTGGGAGATCGTGAACAAACATGGTGCCGACGCGCTGCGCTGGTACATGATCACCGGCGGCACTCCGTGGTCGGCGCGGCGCGTGTCCCACGACATCATTCAGGAGTCACTGCGCCGATACCTGTTGACGCTGTGGAACACATATTCTTTTTGGGTTACCTATGCGTCGCTTGAAAGCTTCGATCCTAAAAACTGCTCCGTGCCGGTGGCCCAGAGATCAGAGCTGGACCGCTGGATACTTGCGGAGCTCGACGATACCGTTCGTCACATGTCGGCTTCGCTCGAGGCGTTTGACGCCACCGGCGCAGGCCGCAGGCTCGACCGCTTGGTAGACGATCTCTCCAATTGGTACGTGAGGCGGTCGCGCAGAAGGTTCTGGAAGTCGGCGGCCGAAGCCGACACAAGGGCCGCATTCCTGACGCTGTGGGAATGCCTAGTAACTATCGCAAAACTGAGCGCGCCGTTCACTCCCTTCGTCGCAGACGAGATCTACACGAACCTCACCGGGACCGGGGCCGAGGAACACGAGTCCGTCCATCTCGCCCGCTCGCCGCAGCCGGACGCAGCTCGCGCAGACGACTCCCTGCGAACGGGAATGGCGCTCGCGCGGCGGCTGGTTGCGCTGGGGCGCGCTGCCCGCACCGACGCCCGGGTCAGAGTCCGCCAACCGTTGTTGCGCGCACTGATCGTCATGCCGCGGGCCGAGGCCGATCTGCTCGAGGGCCTCGAGCCTCTGATGGCGGAGGAGCTCAACGTCAAGTCGGTCGAAGTCGCTCATGGGCTTCAGGAGCTGGTCACCTACTCGATCAGGCCCAACTTCAAGCTGCTCGGCCCCCGCTTTGGCGCCACAGTCAAAGACGTCGCCCGCGCCCTGTCGGCGGCCGACGCCCAGGCTCTCACAGAATCTCTGGAGTCCACCGGGAATGCAATCGTCGATCTCCACGGCGAGCCGGTGTCGCTGTCCGCGGACGAGCTCGACGTGCGCATCGAGGGGCGGGAAGGCTTCTCGCTGGCGCGCGAGGGCGCCTACGGCGTGGCCCTGGACCTCGAGCTCGATGGCGAGCTCATCGCCGAGGGCATCGCCCGCGAGGTCGTGCGCGCGGTCCAAGAGCTGCGCAAGTCAAGCGGCCTGGCGGTTTCCGACCGCATCGAGCTGTGGCTCGAATCTGAGGATGAGACCGTCGCCGAGGCCCTGGAGCAGCACCGCGACGCCATCGCGTCCGAGGTGCTCGCAACCACTGTGAACGTAAATGAGCATTCGTTACCCGAAGCGCAAGAAACGGAGTTGGCCCTCGATCAGGGGGCCGTGAGAATCGTCTTGCGGGGCTAGCCCTCGTCTTTCAGAGAGAAGCTGCGCCGCAGCCTCTGTCCGAAGGACGGCTCCTCCTCGCGCTCAAGCACTACCGCAGCCGGTTGCTCGCCTCCGTTCTCCACCCTTGGGGGCGGCTCCTCTGCCGACGCCTGAATGGTCTTGGTGGGGGTGTCGGCGCGCTCGGAGACCCGCACCTCGCGCGGGGCGGTGCCGCGATGAGGGTCGGCGCTGGCCCTGATGGTGGGGGGCTCCTTCTCGGTGAGTGTGTCGAGGGCCTTCGCCTGCTGCGTCAAAAAAGTCTTCAACCGCTGCTTGAGCTCGGTCTCGAACTCGCGCAGCCGGTCGATTGATGCGTCGAGCTCGCGCCTTCGGGCCTGATGCTCGCGCTCAGTGTCCTGGATCCTGCGCCTGATGTCTGCTTCGCTGGACGCCTTGCGCTCGCGCGACTCCTCGGTGGTTCTGCGGGCATGCGCCTCCGCTTCTTTGACCATCATCTCGGCTTGGGCGCGCGCCTTTGCCTTGGCCTCCTCGGCCGCCTGCTGGGCAGACACCAGCGTGGTCTTGAGCATCTCTTCGGTCTCGCGGCTGGTCGCCACCGCCTGCTCGAGCTCGCCGACCCTCTTGTTCAGCGCGACGTTCTCGCGCTGGGAATGTTCCAGCACCTCGGCAACCCGATCCAGAAAGTCGTCGACCTCTTCTTGGTTGTAGCCGCGCCATGCGTCGTGAAACCGCTGCTCTTGGATGTCGTCCGCGCCTAGTTCCATGGCGCGAATTATCTCAGATGAATCGCCCGGAAAGCCGGAATTACTAGCAAAGAGCTCCTCTGAGGAGCGTGAGCCCGAGGAAGATGAACAGGGGAGAGATGTCGATGGGCCCCAGCGGTGGGATGAAACGCCGCACGAACGACATCACGGGATCGGTGACCTCGTAGATGAAGCCCAAGACGGGCTGGAGCGCGGGAGGCGGCGTCCACGAACCCATCGACTGAACCCACGACAGAATGATGCGCCCGAACAGGAGGTAGGTGTAGACCAGCAACGCCGCGCAGACGATGGTCATTCTCGCTCAGACCTGATTGAAGAAGCCTCGCTCTTCAAGAAACTGCCTCCGATCCTCGGCCGAAACCGTCACGTCGCGCGGAGTGATCAAGAAGACACGATCCGCTGCCGGCTGCATCGAGCCGTGCAACCCGTAGGCCAGCCCCGAGGCGAAGTCGACGAGGCGGCGGCCGAGCTCCTGATCGGCCGCCTGCAGATTCATCAACACCGAGAAGCCTTCCCGGAACTTGTCTCCGATCTCCTGGGCGTCGTCGAAAGAGGTCGGTTGCACCAAGTGCACCCGCGGAGCCGCTTCCTTGGGCATGGCTCGCACCACCGCGTTGCGCGGAGCTGCGGGGGCCGGCCGCTCGACTCCGTCCGCACGGGCACGCCCCGGCGGCGCCGAAGTCTCAGCCGGCTCGTAGTCGTAGTCGTAGTCCCCCGGCTCCTCCTCCTCGGCGAGCCCCAGGTAGACGAGCGTCTTCCTCCACATCCCGGCCATGTGTTCAGAGAATAGCCGCAGCCGGGGCGCAACATCCGCTAGGCCCGGCGAGGGCCCCAGGCTGCCCCCCGCGTTTTGAGCGCCTCTCGGTGCAGTTTTCTGCACTCTGAGGCCCCTAGAACGCGCGCAACGCGTAAATCTCTCGAAACGGCCTGCTCGGTCAGGACCCGTGGCGCTGTGCTAAGGAAAGGGCCGCGGCCCCCAGCACCTCCGCCCCCAACACACAGTCCCGTTGTGACGACCGCTCCATCGGAGAGTGGCTGATCCCCCCTTGCGAGGCAACGAACAGCATGCCGCAGGGCACTCCGGCGGGGGCCAGGCTCATGGCGTCGTGGCCCGCCCGGCTGTCCAGCTTCGGAGCTTCCACACCGAGGACGGCGGCGGCGCCCACCAGCGCTCCGACGACCACCTCGTCCATGGGGGCCGGGGGAAGACACTTGGTTAGGCGCGCCTCGAACTCACACCCGGCCGTCGCGGCCGCGGCTCGCCCCGCTTCCAGGATGGCGCCGGCAGCAGCCTCGATCTCGGCCGCACCCCCAGCACGGACGTCGAGGACGCAGCCCGCCTTTCCCGGGACGATGTTGGGTGCCCCGTTCAGCACCCACGCCTCACCGACCGTCGCCACCACCCCTGGTGCGGAGCTCATCACCTCTCTCGCCGCCAGCGCCACCTGCGCCACCGGAAGCAGGGCGTCGCGCCGGTCCTCCAAGGCGGTGGTGCCGGCGTGATTGGCTTCGCCCGTGACCTCGATATGGTAATCGCTCAGCCCCACGATTGCGGTGACAACGCCGAGCGGAGCCCGGAGGCGCTCGAGCCTGATCCCCTGCTCTACGTGTAGCTCCAGATAGCAGGCCATGCGAGCAAGGTTGGCGCCGGCCTCGGGCACGCGTGCCGGCTCGAAGCCGTGTGCCTCGAGCAGGTCCGTCAGGAGGACCCCCTCCGAGTCCCGGGCCGCCTCGATCTCAGCCGGCTCGAGAGTTCCCGCGACCGCGCGGCTCCCGGCCATGCCGAGCCCGAAGCGAACTCCCTCCTCGTCGGAGAAGCACACGACCGCGAGGCGCTCACAGCCGGGCAGCTGCTCGCTGCGAGCGTGGCCCACTACCTCGAGTGCGGCCACGACGCCAAGAGCGCCGTCGAAGCGCCCTCCGTCGGGGACCGTGTCGAGGTGGGAGCCGAGCACCACCCCGGGCTCGAGCCCACCGAAGCCCCAAACGTTGCCGGCGGGGTCCCAGGACACATCGAGCCCGGCCCGGCCGGCGCGCTCGGCAAACCAGCGCCGGGCCTGCAGCTCCTGATCGCTCCAGGCGAGCCGCTCGGCGCCGCCTGCAGGGGTTGCTCCGATGCGGTTGACCTCCCCCAGGGCCGACCACAGGCGCTCCGCGTCGAGCTTCATAGGCGTCGGGCCCCAAAGATGGCCTCCCCGACGCGCACCAGCGTCGAACCCTCGGAGATCGCCACTTCGAAGTCCCTCGTCATCCCCATCGACAGCCGCTCGAGGCCGTGGCTCCCGGCGAGCTCGGCGAGCTCCCGATAGAAGGGGCGCGACTCCTCAGGGTCCTCGGGCCACGGTGGGATCGTCATCAGCCCGGTGGCAAGTATTCCGTCGAGATCGTGGATGTGGGCCAGGAGCCCGGAGATCTCAGACGGGACGACTCCGTGCTTGGAGTCCTCGCCCGAGACGTTGACCTCGAGGAGCACCTCCTGAACGAGGCCGCTTCTCTGCGCTCGCGCTGCAATCTCCTCCGCAACGCCGGCCGAATCCACGGAGTGGATCAGGGCGCAGGCCCCGACCACATGTCTCACCTTGTTGCTCTGAAGGTGCCCGACGAAGTGCCATCGTGCGATATAGCCGAGGGCCGCGACCTTGTCCCTGAGCTCCTGGGCGCGGTTCTCACCGAGGTCTGAGACTCCGGCCTCGACGGCCTCGGCCACGACCTCTACAGAAATCGTCTTGGACACCGCCACCAGGGTGATCTCGGACTCGTCCCGGCCGCTGTTGGCAGAGGCGGCGGCGATCCGTCGCTTGACCTCCGCGAGCCGTTCCGTCAGAGTCACGAACCCTCTCCGCGTTTTGAGCGCCCCAGAGTACCGAAAACGGCACCCTGGGGCCCACAAGACCGGCCCGGCGAGCTCCTGTCGTTCATTTCAGCAGCGCCACGAACGCGCCCTGGCGCCCAGTGACCCCGTCGCGCCGGTAGGAGAAGTAAGAGGGATCGCAGCCGGTGCAGACGGTCGAGTCGGCGATCCTGGTAACGCCTGTCTTCCGGAGCGCCGCCTCCGACGCGGCGCCGGGATCCACGTGGCGCTCGTCCGCCACCTGCAGGCCCCCTGCTCGGAATGCGTCGACGACTTCGGGGCCGACCTCGTAGCAGCACGCCCGGATGCAGGGACCGATGAAGGCGGTATGCGCTGCGACCGCTGCCGCGCCGCTTTCGATCACTCCTGCTGCGAGGCCCCGCCACCCACCGTGCAAGACCGCGGCGCCACCTTCGCCCCAGACGACGACGGGGGCGCAGTCGGCGGTAAGGATGCCTGCCACCGGTCCCGGCTCCCTTACCACCAGGACGTCGGCCTCGCCCACAACGCCGGCCTCGCCGTCGGTGATCTCCTTGACATCGACCCCGTGCACTTGGCGGCACAGAGCAAGTTGGGCGACATCGAAGCCCACGGCCCCAGCCGCGCGCACACGATTCTGCTCCACCACATCGGGGTCGTCTCCACCGCGGGCGGCGAGGTTCAGCGAGTCGTAGGGGGGCTCGGAGACTCCTCCGGTGCGGTTGGTGAAGGCGACGAGAAGTCCTCGAGCGCGGGCACCCTCGTCCGAGAGGATGCCCACGCCCGCTTTGACGCCACTCGTGAGCCGGGGCTGAAAATCCATGCCGTCCACGATAAGGGGCCGCCAATGATCGAGTGGTCGTCAGATGATGTATAGCGACACTTCACGACCACTCGACGTAAAGGAGGTTACGACATGAGGCTCAAGGCGGTGCTCGAGACCGTCCTCTACTACCGGGGCGACGAGGAAGCGCGCATGACGTCCTTCTATCGCGACGTGTTCGGGCTCGAGCAGGTCTCGGACGTCGCTTTTCGCATCGGCGGCTCGCTCGTGCTGCTATTCGAATCGGAACAGAGCTCCGTGCAATCGTGGCCGCCGGCTCACGGAACCGTGGGCCCCGGGCACGCCTGTTTCTTGTGCGAGCCGGACGACTACGACGGGTGGAAACAACGCATACGGGGTCGCGGCGTGGCAATCATCGACGAGATCACCTGGAGCGAGGAGGTCGTCTCCTTCTACTTCCACGACCCTGCGGGCAACGTGCTCGAGATCTCCCGAGGAGACATGTGGCCGCTCGGGAGCCGGCGCGGGCCGGGCTCATCGGAGCCGGCCTCCATTCCAATTGCCGAAACACTCTCGTACTTGCAGCGGGTGTTGCCCACTCCGCCAGCTCGGGTTCTCGATGTCGGTTGCGGATGCGGGGAGCTGCTGCAAGCACTGGGGGCCGAAGGCTATGCGGTGCTCGGAATCGACACGAATACAGAATCGATCGCGAAAGCCGAGAGCCGCGGCGGGCGAGCGGTCCAGGCCGACTTCCTGTCGTTCGAAGACGATCCCTTCGACGTCGTTTTCTTCGGGCGTTCCCTCCACCACATCTTTCCACTGAGCGCCGCACTCGAGCGCGTCCGAGAGCTGCTGGCTCCCGGCGGGTTGCTGGTAACGGAGGAATTCGCTATCGAGTCTGTGGATGCCGCCACCGCGCGCTGGCTCTACGACCTCGACTCAGTCTTGCAAGCAGCAGGAATGCTCGGCATCGATGAGCACGCCTGCCACACAGGTCATCAGCGACCCAACAACCACTCCGGCCCCGGACACGAGAACATGCCCGACCCTTTGGAGCGCTGGAGCATCGAGCACGCCCATGACCCTCCGCTCACCACCGGGGAAGTCATGGTCGCCCGGATCACCGCCGCCTTTGAGGTGCGGCTCGCGGAGCGCGTTCCCTATCTCTATCGCAGCTTCTGCGAACGGCTGGAAGCGAGCACGCGGGGCGCTGCGGTGGGTCGCCGCGTCCTCGAGCTCGAAAGCACCGGCATCGCGAAACGAAGCCTTGTCGCGGCCGGGCTGCGCGTGGTCGCTTCACCCACAGCTGCAGAGGAATCGCAGGATCCGTGAAGCAGGAGCTATGGACGGCGGTCGACGACTACATCACCGATTTGCTGGTATGCGCCGATGCGCCACTGCAGGTCGCTCTGGAAGAGAGCCTCAAGGCGGGCCTGCCTCCGCATCAGGTTTCGCCCGCCCAAGGCAAGCTGCTGCAGCTTTTGGTGCGCCTGCGGGGAGCGCAGAACATCCTCGAGATCGGCACCCTGGGCGGCTACAGCACGATCTGGCTTGCCCGGGGGCTAGGTGAAGGCGGGCGGGTGCTTACGCTCGAATCCGATGCCGGGCATGCCGAGATAGCGCGCGACAACATCGCCCGCGCAGGATTGGCCGGCATCGTCGAGGTTCGGGTCGCGCCCGCCCTTGACACGCTCTCCCGGCTCGCCGCCGACGGTAGCGGGCCTTTCGATCTCATCTTCATCGACGCAGACAAAGCCAACAGCGAGCACTATCTATCCCGAGCACTCGAGCTTTCTGCCACCGGCACCGTGATAATCGCCGACAATGTCGTTCGCTCCGGAGCGGTGGTCGACGAGGCGAGCACCGATCCATCGGTCACGGGAACCCGGCGCTTCATGGAGGCACTGGCGGCCGAGCCGCGCGTAAGCGCTACCGCGCTGCAGACCGTAGGCGCAAAGGGCCACGACGGCTTCGCGCTAGCTCTGGTTCTCTAGACATGGAGTGGCCCGCGATGATATCGAGAGCGGCCGGGACATCGACTAAGTCTTCGTCTGGAGCCTCCGAAATGTAGGGGCACCCACACAGGAGGGGCCTGCTGCCTGCATGACGGGTCGATGTCACAGCCAGGGTGATGGAACTTACGAAGACGCTCGCATGGATTATGGCGGCGGTTTCCGCGACCCCGCTCCCTGCCTAGCTCTTGGGCGCCGCGGGTCATGAGCCGGCTGACATACCTCTGAAGAAGGAACGCAACGGCTCATGTTCGCCTACTCGTTACCTGTGGTGTAAGTGAGAACCACGATGCCCGAGCGGAACCTGGTCGTGTCCAGCAGTCGTAGATGGGTGGTATCGATTCCGTCGAAGAGACGTTGGCCGCTCCCCGCAGCGACGGGGAAAACCCAGAAGTGGAACTCGTCAACGAGGTCGTGTTGCATGAGCGTGCGGTCAAGTTCGCCGGTGCCAAACTTCAGGATGTTCCGGCCGGGTTGCTGCTTCAGGCTAGCCACCTCGCCGGCGATGTCACCGCTGATGAGCGTTGCATTCCACTTGGTTTGTTGCATAGTCGTCGAGGCGACGTACTTGGGAAGGCCGTTGATCCTGTCGGTGTA